>JFJP01037370.1_pt1 | contig 30686 bp, 39 predicted proteins | sample 431651 | NCBI WGS metagenome assembly JFJP01 (sample SAMN02602958, study PRJNA72255) | Microbial mat metagenome, whole genome shotgun sequencing project. | biome: fresh water; feature: sink hole; material: water; isolation source: purple microbial (photo- and chemosynthetic) mats found in... | reverse complement strand
TTTCTCCTTGCTTTTTTTTTCAGGAAGGGCCACCTTTTATTGAATAAACGGTCGTTACTTTCGGTCCTGCAGGGGAAGACGGATCATCAATAAACAGGGGGAATGATGTTACGCTACAAAGCCATCGAGATTTTTACCAGCGAGGAGGCGCGATACCGCAAGAAGCCGGTCTCGGAAGCCGTCCTTCAGTATGTACATGATTTGAAAATCGCCGCACGCTGCATTGTGACACGGGGAATCTCCGGTTGCTATGAAAATGGAGAATTTTCCACCGGCCGGGTGGAAATCCTGTCCTATAATTTGCCGGTTCGGATTTATATCGTCATACCCGATGCAGAAACCGAATCCGTGCTGAGCGGCCTTGACGGGATGATTACGGACGGCATCGTGGCCCTGCATGATTTGAATGTTCTCAGTCATCGGACGCGCACCTCCTTTTTCCCAAGACAACTCCTGGTCCGGGATGTCATGACGCCCGGCCCTGAAAGCGTTAGAGTCGATACGCCATTGAGTGATGCGGCCCGGTTGCTGCTGTCCTCCATCTTTACCGGATTGCCTGTGCTGGACAAAAAGCAACGACCTGTCGGCATCATCACCCAGGGGGATTTAATCAGAAAAGGAGGCCTCCCTTTACGCCTGGGTCTGCTGGCAGAGTCTGATCAGAGCCAGCGCGAAGCAGCCCTGGATCAACTGTCTTCCCGGAGAGCCGACGAAGCCATGACGGCTCCGGTGGTCATGATCACCGAAGACCGGCTGTTAACCGAGGCCGTGGACCTGATGCTCAACCAAAACCTCAAACGGCTGCCTGTGGTTGATGGGAATAACCGATTGACCGGTATGCTGTCACGGCTGGATATTTTCCGGACAGTCATGCGTGAGGCGCCGGACTGGAAATCCTTCACGGCACAAAAAGTAGATGTAAAAAATTTGAAACATGTGGGCGACATCCTGCGTCGGGACGTCCACTCTGTTTTGCCGGAAACCCCCATCAGTGAAGTGATCCGGCTCATCGATGACAATGATATTCAGCGAGTGGTGGTTGTCGATGCCAAGGGAAAGCTGTTGGGATTGATCTCGGATCGTGATTTGCTGCGCTATTTCAAGTCGGATCAGGAAGACATCTGGCATCTGCTGGCCAAAGCCACACTCTCCTTTAAGCGGGACCCTTGCCGGACAGACCTGCAACACTGTCTGGCCGAAACCACAGCCGGTGCGGTCATGACCACTGAGCTTGTCACAGCAACCGAAGAAATGCTGATAGAAGAGGCAATCGCCCTGATGATTGATAAAGCGCTTAAACGGCTGCCTGTGGTCGATGCCGATGGCCGGTTCAAGGGCATGATCAGCCGGGATTCACTGCTGCGCACCGGCTTTGCCTGAAGGATCGGTTATCCTTTTTTATTGGACTGATGCAAGGCAATCGTCCCGGTAGCCATGAGCAGGACGGCCAGACCAAAACCGAACACTGGAGAAACAGCCGTCCACAGCACGCCGACAAGGCCGCTGGAAACAAATTTTGTTGTACCGTTGACGGTTCCGAGCGCACCGATACTTATTGCCAACGTGTCTGTGCTGACCATTTCCGCAGTCACAGTTGACTCAAGAGCCTCCTGTACTGCAACATAAAGACCGGCGATGAAAAAGATCACTGCCAAAACATCTCTGCTTGATTTTTATTCATCGACATGGATGCTATATAAAAATTCTTGACCGGATTAAATTTTTTATATAGATATTTAGCTACTTGACTAACTGTAAAAACATGGCGTTGATATGGATGATACGATTTCAAAACTAAAGGCCCTGGCGGACAAGAACCGGCTCAGGGTGTTTTGCGCCTTGGCCCGCCATGAGGAATTATGCGCCTGCCAGATTACCGAACTGCTCCAGGTGACCGGCGCAACAGCCTCCCGTCATTTGAGTATCCTGGTGACGGCCGGACTGCTGAAAAGCCGGAAGGACGGCCGGTGGGTGCTTTTCAGCCTGGACCGGTCCGGCAGCGGGTTCGACGGCATCCTGCAATGGCTTAATCCTGAAGTTCGGACCTCTTTGACCCTTCAAAACGACCTTGATGCCTTAAGACAAATCATGGAGGCTCCACGTGAGGACCTCTGCAGAAAACAACGCGGGGAAGCCTGCTGCCCCATCAAAAAGGAAGGACCCCATAATGAATAAACTGAAGATATTATTTCTATGTACGGGAAATTCATGCCGGAGCCAGATGGCGGAGGGCTGGACCCGCACTCTCAAAGGGGAACGGATCGAGGCTTTTTCCGCCGGGGTACAAATCCATGGGCTGAATCCTCATGCCGTTGCCGTCATGGCTGATGCCGGAGTGGATATTTCAGGGCAGCGGTCAAAGCATGTCAATGAATTTACGGGCAAGGACCTGGATGTGATCGTGACGGTCTGTGACCATGCCCGGGAGTCTTGCCCCTATTTTCCGGCATCCTGCAAACGCATCCATGCCGGGTTTGCCGATCCGCCGTCTCTGGCCAGGGAGATCGCGGCACAAGGGGGGGATGAAGCAGCCCAACTGGATTGCTACCGGAAGGTGAGAGATGAAATCAGGGCTTTTGTGGAAGCCCTGCCGGACAATATTAAATGAAACACCAATACAGGAGAAAAAAATGAACCCGATGAATGTGGATCAGGGATTTTGTCCTGCCCCGGGGACAGGTCAGGGTGTAGGCAAGGGGCTTTCCTTTCTGGACCGGTATCTGACGCTCTGGATTTTTGCGGCCATGCTGGCAGGGGTCCTGGCCGGATGGCTGGTGCCCGGCGTAAAAAATTTCGTCAACCTGTTCACGGTGGGAACCACCAACATTCCCATTGCCATCGGCCTCATCCTCATGATGTATCCGCCCTTTGCCAAGGTGCGGTATGAAGATATGCCGGATGTGTTCCGGAATATTCGCGTCCTGGGTCTTTCCCTGGTCCAGAACTGGGTGGTCGGCCCCTTTCTGATGTTTTTCATTGCCATCATTTTTCTCCGGGATTATCCCGAATATATGGCAGGCCTGATCATGATCGGTCTGGCCCGCTGCATTGCCATGGTCATTGTCTGGAATGAACTGGCCAAAGGAGACACCGAGTATGCGGCAGGGCTGGTGGCCTTTAACAGCGTCTTTCAGGTCCTGTTTTTCAGCGTGTATGCCTGGTTTTTTCTCACAGTGCTGCCGCCCCTTTTCGGAATCCAGGCCACGACCGTGGATATCACCATCGGACAGATTGCCGAGAGCGTGTTTATCTATCTTGGCATCCCCTTTATTGCCGGTGCTCTGACCCGATTTATCGGTGTTAAAATCATGGGCCGAGACCGGTATCATGCAGTGGTGGTTCCCAGGATAAGCCCTCTGACCCTGATCGCGCTTCTCTTTACCATTGTGCTCATGTTCAGCCTCAAGGGGGATCTCATCGTTCAGATCCCCATGGACGTAGTGAGAATTGCCATTCCCCTTCTGGTTTATTTTGTGATCATGTTCCTGGTGTCTTTTTATATGGGGAAAAAGGTGGGGGCCGATTACAAAAAGACAACCACCCTGGCCTTTACGGCTGCCAGCAACAATTTTGAGCTGGCCATTGCCGTGGCCATCGCGGTTTTCGGTTTGAATTCCGGTGCAGCCTTTGCCGCAGTCATCGGGCCCCTGGTGGAAGTGCCGGTCATGATCGGTCTTGTAAACGTAGCCTTCTTTTTCCAGCGCCTGTATTTCCGGGAAAAGCTTACATAAAAAAGACCTGTAGCCCCCATGCCATCATTTGGATTGACATCCATGATATTAGTCATATAATTGACCATATTTTATAGAATGTTAATGATAATATATTGATAAAACACTATTTTTAATATTTATAGGTTTAATTTTATTTATTCAGCTTATTAGTTTTATTCACCAGGAGCTATCCCATGCCACTTTCAATAAGGGAATATCTGGGGCGGGGGCCCTCAACCTCCAGGGAAATCCAGGCAGCAACCGGCTTGAGCCAGAGTTCCGTGGCACGCCGGCTCAGAGAAATGGAAGATGCTGTTGTGCAACTGCCCATGGGCCGGTCCATCAGATATGCCGCAACCTGCAATGCTTTCGGCAGCAGCGACAAACTGCCGCTAAGTATGGTGGATGAAGACGGAAACACAGCTTTAATTGCCTATATCCGACCACTCTGCCACGGCGGTTTCTTTTTGGAGCCGGTCAGTAATATTTCCCCCTTATTAATGGGCGAAAATAAAGACGGCCTGTACGCTGGCTTGCCGTATTTTCTCTATGATCTGAGGCCCCAGGGGTTTCTGGGCCGACTGACGGCGCAGGCCATGGCGACCCAATCCAACGATTTTCCAACAGACCCAAGATATTGGAACACCGATCAGATCGGGTGCTATCTGATCTCCAACGGAGATGACCTGTCGGGTAATTTCAAATTCGGGGATCAGGCGCGGCTGCGCGTCAGATCCAAACCCGTTTGTGTTTCGGATGAAGACTATCCTGCCCTTGCCGATGGTGTTATGGGCGGCGCTGTACCGGGCTCATCCGCCGGCGGAGAACAGCCGAAATTCACCGCTTTTAACGGCAACCAGGCGTCCCATGTCATTGTGAAATTCTCCCCAAAGGGGGTCCAGGAACCTGCTGTACGGTGGCGTGATATTTTAATTACGGAATACCATGCTGCAAAAACAATTCACGATCGGCTTTTTCCGGCAGCAGAAATCCGGTTGTTGGAAATGGGTGAAAGACTCTTTCTGGAGACCCGGCGGTTTGACAGATCCGGGGAATATGGAAGAAGGCCCATGGTGTCACTCCAGGTGGCTGATGCCGAGTTTACGGGGATAGGAACGAATTGGCCCCAGGCCGCACATGCCCTGTTCAAAAAAAAATTGATGAGCGAACAGGATGCGCTCAATGCGGAAGCGTTATGGCAGTTCGGCCGTCTCATCAATAATTCGGACATGCATTTGGGGAATCTGAGCCTGTCCTTGGAGGGGGAAGCCTTCCGGCTGCTGCCCCTGTATGATATGTGTTCCATGGGATTTGCCCCCAATAGCGGTGGCGAAGCCCAGCCTTTTTCCTTTGTGCAGCCTGAACCCAAAGCTTCTGGCATTGGCAGGGATCTGATGGACACCGTTAAAAAAGCAGCGCGCGACTTTTGGGAGAGCGTGGCTAGTGATGAGAGGATCTCGGATGAATTCAGGGAATATCTGCAAAAAGGTAATCCTGTCGGCCGGAGCTGATTTTAAAAATAATACCTCACCCAGATTTCAGGGCGGAAGGCATCAGGTTTTTCGCCGAATTCCGTGTTGTCTGGGCCCATGGGGATGCTGACCCGCAGATTCAATTCAAAATTGGTGATGGGGGTAAAGGTCAGGCCGGGCTGAAGATTAAAGCTTGAATCCTGGAGGTTCACAATGGTGGCGATATAGGGAGTGAAATACAGGATATCAAAGGGTTCTTTCTGGGAAATCTTCAGATAAAGATAGTCTTTGCCAAAATTCCCCCGGCTGTAATAGGACCGGGTCTTTTGCGCGGCCTGCTGCATGACGGATGCATTCCGGCTTGATAACCATTGGCTGAAGGCTTCTTCCTGATAGATGAAAAAATCTTTTGTCTCCTCTTTGTCATACCCGGACCCGTTGTGATAATATTCGGCAATAAAAGTCGTGTCCACAGTATTGAGATAACGGACCCCGAAGAGAAAGTCCATGGGGTTTTCCTTTGTCTGCCGGGTGTTTCCGGTTTCATCCAGGATCAGGCGGCTGACATCTTTTCTCAAGGCCAGTTCTCCATGAATCTCGATATTTTCGGCCATGTTTTTGGCAAAATCAAACCCGAAACTCTGGGGCTGGTCCGGGCCATCAAAAAAGATGAAGTCCAGGTCAGTGTCCTGCCAGAGCAGGTAAAGTTTGAGCGCCAGGTTCAGATCCCCGTCTTCACCCAGATCCGTATTGGCCCAGTCTTCCATGACCGGCAGGAGTAAGGCCGTCACCCCGACATTGGCCAGGGGGCCTTTTGTAAAGCTTTTAATCAGGTCCATTCCGATCTGGCTGCGGCCTTCCAGACTCAAGCCCGGGTCATCCGGGTCCTTTGCCGGGTTGATGAAAGCAGCCGGGTTCCAGGCATAGCCCTTTCCCCATGAAACCTGTTTTTTACCGGCATCCAGGGTCAGGGACGGGGATGGCCTTAAGGATACATAGCCCTCATAGACATCATGGGTCCATCCACTTTCCGCCCAGGTGTCTGAAAACTCGTGGCGGGTGAGCAGCACAGCCTGGAAAATTTCTTTTTTCCAGGTAGCGGAAAGCTCCAGCGATTCTTTGAATTCATGGGTAGCCGCTCCGGGATCATCCTGAAAATAGGTCAGCTTGTAGCGGGTGGACTCGTCATCCAGTTGATGATAAATATACCGGGATTCCAGACGACCCCCCAGTTCATAGGATTTTTTCTGCGCTTCCGGGATGGTAAAATCATATTCGCCTGCAACAGCCTGGGCGGCAAATAAAACCATCCCGGAAATAAAGATCAGAAATCGCATGGCTTATCGCAGATCTTTGACCCTGGACAGATAGTTCAGGGTAAAGACTTCATCACTGAAATTGGATTTTTTCAGATCGGCTGAAATCATGATGGATTTGTAACCTTTATACAGCGGGCTGTCCGTTTCCATGACCGCAGGCCTGACCACGCCGTCCCCGATGTCTTTGGTATCCTTGAAATACAGGGTCTTGATCAGCATGCCCGTGGCGGCATAGCATTCGATCCGGGAGGGCACGAGTTCTTTTTTAAGCACCCACATTTTGAGCCGGTCATAGGCCACGGTCCCGGTTTTGGCCTTGAGATCCAGGAGATATTGCCCCTGGTCGTCTTCAAGGCTTGTCACATCATATTCCACCTCATAGTCCAGGCGCATGATGTCGGCATTGTTGAAAACCCCGCCCACCACCGACTGCATGCTGGTAATCCGGATGGGCTTGCCCACATTGGGGATATAAAGCCACATATTGTCGCCGAGACGCAGGGTGGACCGTCCTTCCTCGCTGGCCGGAGAGACGAACAGGGTGACGATTTTGTCTTTGTCTTTTCTTAAGTACCAGAGAACAAATTCCTTTTTCTTCCCGTCCGGTTCAATATTGATGATCTTGCGATACATGGCAAGATCTCCCGGCTCCATGTTTTTATCCACCTGGGACAGGATCTGTGCACCGGTCAAAGGTTCGGCAAAAACGCCAGAGGGAAGCAGTGTTAGCACTAACAGGCAGAACATATAGATCAATTTTTTAGGGTTCATGACAGTCTCCGTTTTTAATCGTTTAAACATGGCGCAGGGCCTCCACCGGTTCCAGCCCGGCGGCTTTGGCAGCCGGTTGAAGGCTGGCCAGGATGGATACCCCCAGCACGATGATGCAGGTCAGGGCCACTTCAGCAGGGGCAATGGTCGGGGATAGGGTAAAGATCTGGTTGTTGCTGCCGAAAGCGACATCCACGCCGGTCAGGTTCATGATCCATAAAATCCCGGCGCCGATGAGGGAACCGATTATGGCGCCGGCCAGCCCGAGACAGATTCCTTCGGCCACAAACAAGGCCATGATCCGGCCCGGCCGGGTGCCCATGGCGGCCAGGGTGCCGATTTCCCGGACCCGCTCATAAACGCTCATCATCATGACATTGAGGACGCTGATGAGGACCACGGCAATGAGGATGATCCGGATGCCCAGGGTCATGACGTCAATCATCCGTATGATATTGTAAAAAGGAGTGAGCTGCTCCCAGGTGTGCACCTCGAACATGGGGCCGCCCTGTTTGTTGGTCAGGGGGGCCACAAGGTCATTCAACTTCCCGGCCACCGTCTTCAGGTTGCCGAAGTTCTTGACCCGGATGGCCACTTCACTGATTTCCGGGGTTTCCATGCGAAGGAGGGCAACACTGTCGTCGATATGCAGATAGCCGTCCCGACCGCCCGGCCCCATGAGGCTTTCCACGATTCCGGCCACCTTAAAGGTCATGCCGTTGACAGACCCTTCCTTGTTATTGGCCACCAGCACCACCGTGTCCCCTGTTTTGAGGTCCATGCCCTTGGCCAGGATTTCAGGCAACAGCACTTCCCCCGGTTTTAATAAAACATCATCATGGGCTGCATCCTTAACCCTTGAGGCCAGCAAAGGAACCGTCTTCTGCTCCTTGGCCGGGTCAATGCCATTCAGCCGGACATTGGTGGTCTGGGTATAATTGCTCAGCATGGCCCCGAATTTGATCCGTGGGGAATAGGCCGCGATTCCTTCCGCCCCAGAGAGAATTGTTTCCAGTTTTTCAAAGGCCTTGGGCGGCATCATGCGGTCCAGAGGAAGATTGTCGATGCTGGCCAGATACCCCTTGCGATGAACCTGCAAATGACTGAGGACGGAATCGGTGATCTGCCCCACAATGGCCTGTTTAAAGGAACCGCTTAAGCCTGAAAACACGATGACCGCCACCACGCCGACTACGATGAGAAGGCCTGTCAAGAGGGTACGGCGCTTGTAGCGCAACAGGTTTTTAATGGCCAGACGTAAAACTTTAAACATGGTCCACCTCCTTTGCTCCGGCCGGTCCGTCCATGAGGCGGCCGTCCAGGATGTGAAAGGTCAGTTCGGCCTGGTCCATGATCCTGGGATCATGAGTGGAAAATACAAAGGTGGTTCCGAATTCATCCCGCATCTGTTTCATCAGTTCCACCACGGTTTTTGCCGTGGCCCCGTCCAGATTGGCCGTGGGTTCATCGGCCAGCACCAGGAGCGGGTTGCCCACCAGGGCCCGGGCAATGGCCACCCGCTGTTTCTGGCCGCCTGAAAGCTGGGCCGGGTATTTGTCGGCCTGATTTTCCATGGACACGGCGGCCAGAACCTTTTCCACCAAAGGCCGCCTGAGATTCTTCGGCATATCGCGGATCATGAGCAGCGGGTATTCAATATTTTCAAATACCGTGAGTACAGGCAGAAGGTTGAAATCCTGGAACACAAACCCCAGCTTTTCTCCCCTGAAATCCGCACCCTGCTTCCGGTTCATGCCGCCGGTGGACTGACCAGCCACCAGGACCTCGCCCTGGCTGGGCTTGTCCAAGCAGCCGATGAGGTTCAGGGCCGTGGTCTTCCCGCTGCCCGAAGGCCCCACCAGTGCCGTAAAGGCACCCTTGGGGATACTCAATGTGACATCCTGGAGGGCTGCCACAGTAACACTTCCCATTTGATAGGATCTGGAGACGTTTTTAAATTCGACGAGATTCATTTTTCATCCTTTGTTCAATTGATTTAATTTTTCCGGTAAACATTTCACACAAAAGGGTGCCGTTGCCGCAGGATTCGGTTTCAAACTGAAGCACCGGGTGGTCAATGCCGAAGGTGTGGAAAATGGAGTGCCGGATTTGTTCGGATAGTTTTTCCGTCCGGCTGACTAGTTGATCCGGCACAACAACGTGACAGGAAAATGAAACCCCGGAAGAACTCAAGGGCCAGGCATGAAGATAATGAACGTTTTGAATGCCGTCCATGGATAAAAGATGGGAGCGGACATCATTTAAATCCAGATCGCTGGGGACGGCATTCATTAAAATAGAGGTGGAAGATTTGAGAATTGTCCAGCAGTTTTTCAAAATAAAAGCCGCAATCAGGATGGACAGCAGAGGGTCCAGCCAGTACCAGGGTTTAAACATCATCCAGATCACGATTTTCCCGGATACGATTTCAGGGGCTGAAAATCTTTGAAAGGCACCATATAGAATAAAAATGCAGGCCCCGGAAAGGAGGGTCACATTCAATAAGGCCGCCATGATTTCCGCCCGGCGATACCCGAAGGTATTCTGGGCCGTTGCCCCTTTTTTGCCGATTCTATAAGCGATATAAGAAATCAGGATTGCCATGAAATCGCTGAAATTATGGGTGGCATCGGAGATCAGGGCCATGCTGTGGGCGAAAACTCCGGCAATGATCTGAATCACCGGAATGATCAGATTCAGCGCCAGGGTGATCAGCAGCCTTGTCCCGCTGGTTTCTTCAACATTAACCGAGTGGTGATGCCCTGAACAATTATCACAATGGCTGGCTTCATCATGGGGCAGGGGTGTGAACGGTCCCTTTTGTTTTGTTGTTTGCCGGCATGTGTCATGCTTGTCTTCACCTGCATGTGTCATAATGATTCCTTGTTTTTATGAAATTATGGGGTGACGTTCCATTTATAAATCGTTTAATTTGCAGGGACCGACACTGGTTCCGTGGTCTTCTTTGGATTATGAATCAGAAAAAAGCTGAGGCAGAGCGTGATGCCCAGCATGATCCCGTATATGAGAAAAAGCGTGGATAATCCATAGACTGTTGCTATTTTCCCGCCCAGGGCCGTTCCGATTCCCCCTCCGCCCATGAAGCAGAAGGCCACCAGGGACATGGCCGTCCCGCGTGCTTTCTGTGCAAATTCAGTGGCCCGGGTCAAAAGGGTGGAATGGGTGAAAATGAACCCAAGTCCCAGAAGACCGATACCAGGGATGAGCAACCCGAGGGACTGCCCGGAAAGATAGATCACCAGATCCGCTGTCAGGGCAAAAATCAATCCCAGAGTCAATATAAATCGCGGACCGGTTTTCGGGACAAGCTTTCCGCCCAGGCGTCCGCCCACAATGGACATCACTCCAAAGGCCGTCATGATGGCCCCGATGCCCAGATAATTGAACGAGTATGTTTTGGATATATAGGCGCCCAGAAAAGAAAAACTGCCGATGATGAATATGCCCTCAAGGAGGATCAGGATATAGGTAAAAAGGCTATTCCTCTTGGTCAGCAATTCCATGTAAGGCCCTAAGAACCGGCTCTGGGGATTCCGGGTATCGGGCAGGTGTTTATAGTTTTTCAGGATCAGGATCAGGGGAATGAAAGAGAGAACCGCATAAACCACAAACACCCCCCGCCAGTTCAGAAAATAGGCGATGGCCCCGCCGGTGATCATGCTCAACCCCTGTCCCAGAAAGGCGATGCCCATAAAGGTGCCGATGGCCATATGGCGTTTTTCAAGCGGCACCAGGTCCGCGATCAGGGCCATGCAGATGGGCATGATCGCGGCGGCAAAAATACCGGTCAAGGCCCTGTAAACGGAAAGTCCGTTCAGACTGCCGGCCAGGGCGCACAAGCCCGTGGCCACGGTGAAAAACAGGATGGCAAAGGTGATGATCTGTTTTTTTCCAAACCGGTCGGCCAAGGGGCCGTAGATGATCTGGAAAATCCCAAAGGGGATCATATAGGCGGAAATCAGGATTCCTGCATTTTCAACCGGAATGCCGAGGCTTTCGGCAATGGCCGGGAGAATCGGGGAGACTACCCAGTTATCCGCCATGACGATAAATCCGAGTAGGCCTAAGAGGATGATTATTTTATTGTTGTTCATGATATATGTTCCTTTTTTAATTTTTGAAATTTTAAATCATCATATTAAATAAATAGCCGACAAACATGATGCCCGAACCCACCACTCCGATAAAGACGGCAATCAGCCTGGGTTTCAGAACTTTTCTAAGAATGACTATCTCAGGCAAAGACAGGGCGATGACGCTCATCATGAAGGCCAGTACCGTTCCAAGAGCTGCCCCTTTGCCCAAAAGGGCTTCAACGATGGGGATAATCCCGGCGGCATTGGAATACATGGGGATGCCAATGGCTACGGAAAGCGGGACAGACCACCAGGCATCTTTACCCATGATGGACGCCATGGCGCCTTCGGGGACAAATCCATGGATACCGGCACCCACGGCAATTCCGGCTATCACATAGGGCCATACTTTGCCGACAATCTCTTTGACGGCATCCCAACCATATCGGAACCGATCATTCCAGTTTAATTTTTCTTCTTCCAGGGATATGGAGGGAGCATTGATATTGGTTACCCAGTCTTCTACGTGGGCTTCAAGTTTTAAACGGCCGATGATCCATCCGGCAAAAATCGCAATAAAAAGGCCGGTCCCCAGATAAATGGCAGCGATTTTCCACCCCAGAAGGCCATAGAGGAGTCCCAGAGCAATTTCATTGACCATGGGGGCGGAAATCAGGAATGAAAATGTAACTCCCAGCGGGACACCGGCAGTCACAAACCCTATAAATAAAGGGACGGCAGAGCAGGAGCAGAAAGGGGTCACGATCCCCAAAAGGGCAGCCAAGATATTACCCGCAAATTCACTTTTCCCGTTAAGATACGCCCGGGTTTTTTCAGGGGTGAAAAAGCTTCGGATGATGCCCACCCCGAAGACCACAAGAGTCAGAAGCATCATGACCTTGGGGGTGTCATAGAGGAAAAATTCCACCGACGCCCCCAGGTGGGACCCGGCTTTAATGGGCAAAAGGCTGTAGGTGAGCCATGCGGACAGCCCGGGCAGGCTTTTGTAGATTGTCCACCAGAGATACACGCCGAAGGCCCCCATGGCCAAGTTTAACGCCATCATTTTTTTCGATTTTTTCTCATCCTGGATGAGATCGGTGATTTTAGAGTCCATGATTATTCCTTTTCAAATTGTAGAGGGAGTTGTTCCCGTCGTCAAGGGAATAGTTGGCCCATAACCCATCCTTTACACTCGTTACCAATCCGGCATCTTCAAGGATTTTTAAATGTTTGCTGGCCGTTGACTGGGCAATGTTGAGGGTCTCTTTGATTTCACAGACGCAAAAGGGTCTGGCTTGGAGCATTTTTACCATTTTCACCCGGTTGGGGTCTGACAAGGCTTTCATAACTCTGATAAAGTCTTTCATGATTCTTATATCCTTTCTACCGTTGTTCCTACTGATGTTTGATTTCCGCATCAGCCGCCAGGATCATCTCCCGGAGCCTGGCAGCGGACGGCACCGAACCAACGACCTTGACCTTTCCGTTGATGACCAGGGCCGGAGATCCCATCACCCCGTATTGTCCGATTTCCCTGATATCTCGGATTTGTTCAAGATCCGCTTCAATCCCGGTTTCGGCAATCAGTATCATCAGGTCCTGTTCGAGGCGGTCGCAATTGGGGCAACCCTGGCCCAGGATTTTTATTTGGCATTCTTCTGTCATTTCTTTTAATGCATCATCAAGGCCGACAATGCCGGTCTGGTGCTTGCCGATTTTGATTTGATGGACCTGAACCATATATTCTCCTTATTAAATCGTTAAAAAGGAATATAACGATATATCAACCTTGTGTCAATAGAAAAATACAAAGCGCTGTTTCAAGCCCTGGGGTTTGAAACAGCGCTTTATGATGGATATCTTAACCGTTGAATGATGGATCTATTGGGTGATATTTCCAAAGACACGGATAGGGATTTTTCTGCCTGTATCGGCCCAGATGGTGATCACATCTGCATAAATTCCCGGGTCTTTTTTGATATTTTCAACAGTCAGTTCATAATAGGGAGATTCGGTACCACCCGGGTCGTTTCTTTTGATTTCAAACCGGATGTTTTTATTGTCTTTTGCCGCTGCCTGCTTGATTTTGAAATCCATTTTCCGTTCTGCCGGTGTGAGGGTTATTTTTGAGGATATGGGTTGTCCTGCTTTTCCGCTCAGCTCTATATGGCCGGGGTTAAGGAGAACAGAGGCTTTAACCTGACCCAGGAGTTCAAGCCTGATAAAGGGTTGTAGCGGGTCATTGGTATGAACTTTCATTATTTTTCTGACGGTTTGTCCGCCATACCCGTGGGTAGACAATGAAATGGTAATTTTTCCTTCGCTTCCAGGAAGGATAAGCTTCTCGCTTGAAGCTGCCGTGCACCCTCAGTCGGTGTCTACTTTGATAATTTCCAAGGGGGCATCGCCTTGATTTTTGACGATATAATCATGGGTAACCATATCCCCCTCCCATACGCTTTCAAAATTAAAGACCCCTTGCGGCAAAACCGCTTTGGGTTTCTGATCAGCCGAGGCAGGGCTTGAAAAAACAGTTAGAAATGAAATCAGCAGAAACACTGTGAGGATGATGGATTTTTTTTTCATGTGGAAATCTCCTTGGAATCAAATAGTATGCAATTGATTTTTATTATGCCCGGATTTTCTATAATATGTCAAGCCGACCAGGCACAGGGCCAGGTTAAAGCGTTTCATATAATCGCCGAGTTTAATCTTTTCTTCAGTTCCGATCTGCGTACAGTCTCCCGGTTCTTTGGCACCTTCGGCCACCTTGGCGGCAAAGACCATGCAGGTGGGCTGGCCGCAGTCCCGGCAATTGGTTTTGGGCAGAAGTTTCAGGATTTCAATGATCCCGGGTCTTGGCAGACCGGTATAAGAGGGGGGTGATAGTGTCTTTTTTCTCCCAGGCAGCGTTGATTTCATTTTTCAGCCATTCAACTATTTTTTTGGCTTCTGCTTCATCACTCAAGGCATTGACGGCGATCTTCCTGCCGTGGACCGTGATCAGCTTGCCCTGAGCCCGGAAGGTGACGGCGGGCGGGTCGTTCAAGTATTCAAAACCGCCCAGGACGGCGTTCAGATAGGGCAGGGCCTCTGACGTCCTGCTCAAGGTGGGCAAAACAGTGAACCCCTCTGGCATCGGCCTGGCATTTGGATTTAAAGATTTCAAGGGTATACTCATTGAGCAGCATATTTGTTTTCCGATGTTATAGGTTTGTCACAAACGGATTAATGATAAAATAAAGGCCCAGAGGCCCGACCAGAAAGAAAGATCAAAAGGATGCCGGACATGGAGCATTTTTCAACCCGTGGGTGATCCACTGGTTGACGGTTAGAAAAATCTGATCCAGCATAGCCCTCCTAATCCTTATTTTTCGGCGGGGCAGGAACCCCCATTTTTGTGAGTTGAGCGACAATATCTTTTTCGCTCATGAACCCTTCATGACGAAATACTTCCGTTCCGGAGGCATTGTAAAAAACCTGGGTGGGTATGGCCCTAATCTTATATTTCGGGGCCTGTTCCCGGTTTTTCCATACGTCGATGAAGACAATGGCGGCCTTTCCCTGGTAATCGGCTTCCACTTTTTTCATGACAGGCGCCATCATTTTACAGGGAATGCATTCTGTGGCACCGAGATCGATCATGGTCACCATCCCTTTTACCGGGAGAGCCTCAAAATCAATCTGATTCCCCTGGGCATTGGCCCCGTCAGGAGTGCCTGCTGAGACATAATTGTAGAGCGGTGTCTTTACAAAGCTGATCACTGCAAAGGCAATAAAGCAGAAAATTATTAAGCGTTTCATCATGGGGGTGCATCTTCCTTTAAAGGTGTTATCCGCAGCAGCTTGCCGTTATCGGGGTCAAGGCCATGCCGGGTTTGACGTCGCAGGTATCGAAAACCGCAGCCTTCACCCTGGCGATATCTTCGTCCTTGAGACGGATGCACAACAGTCTTCACTCATTTTATCGCTCCTTATAAAAAATTTTTTATGGTAAAATGATTATAAAAATTAATGATTAGGGTTTTGTTAAACCGCCTGCTTTATTTTTTCAGCCAGGCTTTGACATCCTCTTTTTTGGGAATCTTTCCCACACATTTGACTTCCCCGTCCACCACCACGGCCGGGGTTCCAAAAACGCCGTAACCGGCTATTTCCATGACACCGGTGACTTTCTCGATTTTTGCATCCAAGCCGGTTTCGGCAACGGCTTCAGTTACGATGGTTAATGTCTGCTGACATTTGGGGCAGCCAGGCCCCAGTATTTTGATATCCATGATAGTCTCCTTAACATTTATGGGTTCATTTTTATATTATCCTATGAAATCAGTTCTTATTTAAAATCTCGTTCCGATTAATCCTGGTAGCCAGCCGGATTTTTTTCAGAACATATTCTCAAAATGGAATATATTCTCCTGCATAAAGTCTGTCAATCCTTTTTCGAAATCAATCGGCGCTTTATGATGAATGAGATGATTAAGCTTTCAGTGAAGGAATTATTGGGTAATATTTGCAAAGACACGGATGGAAATTGTTTGTGATGTATCCGTCAAGAGAACAATCAGATCGGAATAACGACCAGGATCTTTTTGTATATTTTCAACTATGAGTTCGTAATGGGCCGGTATTGCCTGGTCGTTTCTTTTGATCTCAAAGCGGATATTGCTATTATCTTTTGCAGTTGCTCGGACAATCTTAAAATCAATTTCTTTGTTTGCTGGAGTAATAGTCATTTTGGACATGATTTTCTGCCGCGCCTTTCCCTCCAGCTTAATAAAATCGGTACTGAGATCAACAAAATTTTTCACATAACCTTTAAGCTCAACTTTGACCAATGGGTGTAGAGGGTCATTGGTATAAATTTTGGTTATTTTGTTTAGGGTTTCATCGCCATAACCCTCGGTTGATAATTTAAGGGATATTTTTCCCGCTCTTAGCGGAAGGATGAGTTGCTCACCTGAAGCTGCAGTGCAACCACAATCGGGTTCAATCTTTATAATTTCCAATGGAGAAGAGCCCTTATTGATTATTATAAAATCATGAGAAATTATATCGCCTTCCCAGGCTGAACCAAATGAGAACACTTGCTCCGGCATAAATGCCGCAGGCCCCTGCCCTGCTTGAACACTACCTGGAAAAATGTGTAGAATTGAAATCAGCAGAAACAATAAAAGAGTGATAGGTCCCTTTTTCATATGGATATCTCCTGGAAGTTAAATATTATAGGATGGAACAGAAAACAAAGTTAAGGTTTGGTGATGGAACTACTGGGTAATATTTCCAAAGACACGGATAGGAATTTTTCTGGAGGTATCGGTCCAGATGGTTATCACATCGGCATAGCGTCCAGGGTCTTTTTTTATGTTTTCAACGACCACTTCATAATATGGAGAGGCGCCCTGGTCATTTCTTTTGATTTCAAACCGGATGTTTTGCCTGTCTCTTGCGGTTGCCTGGGAAATCTTAAAATCCATATTTTTGTCTGCCGGTGTGAGGGTTATTGTGGCTGTTATGGCCGCCCCCGCCTTTCCCTTCAATTCGATATGCTCCGGGGAGAGGTTAACAAAGGCTTTGACCTGGCCGATGAGTTCAATCCCGATCAAGGGTTGGGCCGGATCATTGGTGTGGACCTTCAATACTTTCCTGATGGTTTGTCCGCCATACCCATGGGTAGCCAATGAAATGGTAATTTTTCCTTCACTTCCAGGAAGGATACGCTTCTCACTTGAAGCTGCCGTGCACCCTCAGTCGGTGTCTATCTTAAGAATTTCCAAAGGAGCAGAACCCTTATTTTTCAGAATAAAATCATGGGTTACCATATCGCCTTCCCATGCGGATTCAAAATTGAACACTTTTTCCGATAAAACAGCTTCGGGTTTCTGATCGGCCGGAGCAGAGCCTGAGAAAATGGTTAGAAATGAAAACAGCAGAAATATCGCAAGGGTGGCAGATTCTTTTTTCATATAAATATCTCCTGGAAATTAAACAGTATATAATTGATTTTTATGATAGTTGCTTTTTTTATAATATGTCAAGCCAACCAGGCAAAAGGCCAGGACTAAAAACAGGGCATCCCTGAGTAAGGTCAATTTATCCATGGGGCCTTCTTCCGGATTTGTGGAAAAACAACCACAACTGATATTCAGACCCCGAGCCAGATTGAACAGGATGAGCCCGATAAAAACGGTCATCAAAACAGCAGCAAGGCCAGCAGCACCCGTCATCCAGCGATTGGACAGAAGGCAGGCGCCCAGAATCAGCTCAACCCACGGCAGGATCAGGGCGGTCAGGTTGACCAGTTGTCCGGGCAAAACCTGGTAGTTGAACACGGCTTGGGCAAAGGCCCCTGGATGGAGAATTTTATCAAGGCTTGCATAAATAAAGACTGCCCCCAGAATCAGCCGGGTTAAATGATAGAAAAATCGATAAAATGAATTCAAATTATTGCCTCCTTATTTATCAGTCGCTTCAATGGGCAGGTTATTTTCTACCCAGACCGTCCAGCCGTTTACGAGAATTTTTACATGGGTAAAGCCCATGTTTTTAAGAAAAACCGCCAGATCATGGCTCAGGTTACAGGATTCTCCGTCACAATAAGTGATGACAGGGGTTTCGCGATCCATGTCTTTTATAATCTCTGAAAAATAATCATCCACCGCATGCCAGGGAAGGTTTCTGGCTCCTTTGATATGCCCTTCATCAAAAAGCTCCTGACCTCGTGCATCCAGGAAAATTGCCTTGTTCTCCTTGAAGAGGGTTTCCGCTTCAGACAGGGGGATGGCCAGGGAATCGCCGTTGTCCTGGGACAGTCGTTCTTCTATAGACCAGTTTTGAATAAAAGGAATGGAATCGGTCCGGGCGAGATTTACAGCCAGGGCTGCCACCAGGGATAAGAGGATAATGAGACAGGCCTCGCGGACAGTATCCATTAGGCTCTGTCTTAAAACATCAGACTGCTGCATGGGGTCTCCATATTAATAAAATGGGTTAATAATAAAATAAAAGCCCAGAAGCCCGACCAGAGTTCCGGCTCCTCTGCGAAACCAGGTGCCTGCGCTAAACCAGGCCGTGTTTTCCATGAGTTTTCGGACGGCTGCGGCGGAACTGCCGGCAATGGCAATGGGAAGGCAATGCCCGATACCGAAAAGAACAATCAGGAGAATACCGGTCATGACTTTTTCCTGGACCGTGATGACGGCCAGGATCGGTGCAATGAAACCGAAGGTACAGGAGCCGGAGAGGATGCCGTAGGCAAGTCCCAGGATAAAGGCTCCGGTCATTCCTTTGAGTTTCAGTTTGTATAAAAGGCTGCCGGACATGGAACATTTTTCCACCCCCAGCATGCCCAGGGCCACCCAGATCAGGATGGCACCGATGAGAATCTGCCAGTAATTCCCTACATCCCCCAGCATCCGTCCCAAAAGGGCGCAGATAATACCGATGACGGCAATGGTCAGAAACAGCCCCACGGTAAAAAGAACTGAATATACCCCTGCCTGCCGCGGCTGGACCATTTTGTCCTGGCCCCCGACATAGCCCACAATCAAAGGAATGGAGGCCATGTGGCAGGGGCTGAGAAGCACACTGATCATACCCCAGATGAAACATCCGACTGCCGCCAGGACTGTGCCGCCGGTAATCCACTGATTAACAGTGATAAAAAGCTGGTTCAGCATATCATTTACCCCTGATCCTTTTTTCCAGATGGAGGAGTGACCCCCATGGTTGTGAGTTGTGCCATCATTTTGCAGGGGATGCACTCAGTGGCTCCCAGATCTATCATGGTCACCATCCCTTTTACCGGGAGCTGGTCAAAACCAATCTGAGTCCCATGGGCTTTGGTTCCGGAAGATGAGTCTGCCGTGGCATAATCATAGAACTGTGTCTTTACGAGGCTTATGACTGCAAAGGCAATGACGCAGAAAATAATAAACCGGATATGTTTCATTATCGAACCCCCTTCTGTTCAAGGTCTGATGTACAATAGCTTTTCATCATTATATACTCCTTATCAATTTCGATTTAAGATTTCCTTCCGGTCAATCCCCGGTAAACGGGCAGTAATTTTTTTAATTTCAGGATCATCGTTCAGCCAGTGCCGCAGGTTTCCAATGAGGCTGGCGGCATAAGGGCTCTGGCTACCGTCTGAAATCTGATAATTGACCCAGAGCCCATCCTTCTGATAGAAAATGAGTCCTGCGTCCTCCAGTATTTTCAGATGTTTGCTGGTGGTGGACTGAGCTTTTTCCAGAGCGGTCTGGATTTCACAGACACACATGGTTTTATACTGGAGCATTTTTAATATCCTGACCCTTGCCGGGTCGGAGAGGGCCTTCATGACTTTTATAAATTCTTTCATGCCGAATTCCTTTTGTTCATTATATTCTGAATATGGAATATATCCTCCTGTCCAGAGCCTGTCAACACTTTTCAGGATCAATTCTTCTATTGACAAAAAGCATAGCTATATTGTAAACATTGTGTGAATTTTTAGCAGGTTTTTAAAAATTAGAAGGATCAATTGATGAACAATGCGGAATTACTCGGGCAACTTGAGGGAAAAAATCGTCAAGTACTCGAAGGCGGTGGTGCCGAACGCATCAAAAAACATTATGAGAGCGGAAGACTCACTGCACGGGAGCGTCTTGACTGCCTTTTAGATCCAGCATCTTTCGTGGAACTGGATCGTTTTAAACTCCACCGCTGCACCGATTTTGATATGGCTGAAAAGAAAATTCCCGGAGACGGTGTCGTGACCGGTTGGGGATGTATTCACGGTAGACAGGTATTTGTTTTTGCTCAGGACTTCGCTGCCTATGGCGGGTCTCTGTCTCTCACCCAGTCTGAAAAAATCTGTAAAATTATGAAACTTGCCATGAAGGCCGGGGCTCCGGTCATCGGACTGTGTGATTCAGGTGGAGCAAGAATTCAGGAAGGAGTCATGAGCCTTGCCGGGTATGGTGATATCTTTTTACTAAACGTCATGGCGTCGGGTGTTATTCCTCAGATAACAGCCATCATGGGACCTTCGGCAGGCGGAGCGGTTTACTCACCAGCCCTGACCGATTGGATTTTTATGGTGGAAAAGACAAGTTATATGTTTATCACGGGACCGGATGTCATAAAGGCCGTTACCCATGAAATTGTGAGCAAGGAAGACCTGGGCGGTGCCATGGCCCACAACGCCAAAAGCGGGGTGGCACACTTTGCCTCACCCGATGACCGCACCTGTCTTGCGTCCATTCGGGAATTGATGGGATTCCTTCCCCAGAATAATACAGAAAAACCTCCGGTAAAAGCCTGTGCCGATGATCCTGCGCGGCGGGATGAGACCTTACGGGATATAGTGCCGCCTGATCCCAGAAAGCCCTATGATATGCGTACCATTATCTGCTCAAACCTGGATGATCTTTATTTCTTTGAAGTCCAGGAGCACTGGGCGAAAAATATTGTGATTGGTTTTGGCCGTCTGGACGGCATGCCGGTGGGTGTGATTGCCAACCAGCCGTCGGTGATGGCCGGATGCCTGGATATCAATGCCAGTACCAAAGGCGCAAGATTTGTGCGATTCTGCGATGCGTTCAATATTCCTTTAATCATTTACGAGGATGTTCCGGGTTTTCTTCCCGGAACTCACCAGGAACACGGCGGTATTATCCGGCATGGCGCTAAACTGATCTATGCCTTTTGTGAAGCCACGGTTCCCCGTATTACCGTAATAACCCGAAAAGCCTATGGCGGGGCTTATATCGTCATGAGTTCAAAGCACCTGCGCGGTGATGTTAACATTGCATATCCGACTGCTGAAATTGCTGTGATGGGAGCTGAAGGTGCTGTTAATATTATCAGCCGTGAGAAAATTGAGAGGTCAGATGACCCTCAAACAGAGCGGATAAAAATGATTGGTGAGTATAAGGAGAAATTTTCAAACCCCTACCGGGCTGCCGAGCTCGGCTATATCGATGAAATTATCGATCCAGCCGATACACGGCCAAAGCTGGTTCAGGCCCTTCATATGCTGAAGACCAAGAAGGACACCAACCCTCTGAAAAAACACGGCAATATTCCACTTTAACAAAAGGGAGACCATTTATGTCCTGGCAATATGTACTCGAACTGATTCAAAACATCCTCATTTCTCAGACCGGTATTCCGCACATGACCTGGGGACACGGGATAATGCTTTTGATCGCGCTCTTTTTTCTTTATCTGGCAGTGGCCAAGGGGTTTGAGCCCCTTCTGCTGCTGCCCATCGGATTCGGTATTTTTCTGGTTAATTTCCCGCTGGTCCCCCTCATGGGGCTGAATACCGAAGGCCACCCGCATCTGATTCAATATTTTTACCAGTATGGCGTGGCATCGGAAATTATTCCCTGTGTTATTTTTCTCGGGCTCGGGGCCATGACGGATTTCGGGCCCCTCATTGCCAATCCCAAGATGCTGATTATCGGTGCCGGGGCCCAGCTCGGGGTGTTTGTCACCTATGTCGGGGTTCTGTTTTTCGGTTTTACCCTTAAGGAAGCAGCCTCCGTGGGGATCATCGGCGGAGCCGACGGCCCGACCACCATCTATCTCACCGCCAAACTGGCCCCCCATCTTCTGGGCGCCAATGCCCTGGCTGCATATTCCTATATGGCCATGGTGCCGTTGATTCAGCCACCCATCATGCGGTGGATGACCACACCGGAGCAGCGAAGGATCAAGATGCGGCAATTGCGGCCGGTATCAGCCCGTGAAAAGCTTCTCTTTCCCCTCATCGGCTGCGCCCTGATTGTTTTACTGATTCCTATGGTGGCGCCGTTGATGGGCATGTTTATGTTTGGTAATTTCATGCGCGAATCCATGATGGTCAAGCGACTGACTGATACAGCCCAGAATTCTTTGATGAATATTGTGACGATTTTTCTTGGGTTATCAGTGGGGGCCACCATGCAGGCAGAAGTCTTCCTCAACTGGAAGCCGCTTCTGATCTTCGGGTTTGGCCTCCTGGATTTTGTGGTCTGCACATTCGGCGGGATTCTGACGGTTCATATCATGAATCTTTTTCTTAAGGAAAAAATCAATCCTTTAATCGGTTCAGCAGGTGTTTCCGCTGTTCCCATGTCGGCCCGCGTGTCCCATGTCGAAGGGCTGAAAGCTGATCCCAACAACTGGCTCATGATGCATGCCATGGCTCCCAATCTGGCCGGTGTTATCGGTTCTGCAGCAGCAGCCGGTATGATGATTGCGATGTTTCAATAAGAGGAGGAATGCGGATGCGACTAAAACAGCTTTATATATGGATCATAACTGCAGCTCTTTTGCTGACCATTAACAGCAGCTTATGGGCTGCTTTCGGGGACGATATTGAAAAACCGAAACCCGTTTTTACACAGGAAGGGAATGACTGGGTGTCTGAACTGATCCCCAGAGGTAAAAGCACGCCCATCCAGATCCGGTTCCATGTGGATGGGGATGGTGGGATGCTGTTCAAGCCTGCAGACACTGATTTTACAGACGCCAATAGACCTAACATTAACTGGAAGAATTATCGTTCCGGATATTTTCTTTTGGATATTGTCCCTGCATCACCCGGAGGCGAGGTGACCCTCACCCTGTCCTCAAACTATTTTACGTCTGCAACGGATATCTGGGGATTCACGGATCGGAAAACCAGGGCCTGGGGCACCATCGGCATCATGGCTAACCCCGGCGAAGATGGGATCACCGCCATCAGCTCTGTTATTCGTGATGGAAGTGTTCTGGATGAAGATGGAATGGCTGACGGAAAAATCCAGATCATCATCGGCCCCCGGGACAGTTTCTGGGGATACGCCCTGGGTACTCTTGTCATCCGGTTTTTTGGCGTATTTCTTGTACTGAGTATCCTGATGATCGGGATGATGCTTTCCGGGAAAGTATTTAAATCCATGGATGCGAAAAAGAAAGCAGCAGTCCCGGCGCCGATGCCTGCTCCTGCTCCGGTGAAACATGAACCCGAGGCGTATGAGCCGGAAACCGTTCCGGTTGAAGAAATCCCGGAGGATGTGGCATCGGCCATCGGTCTTGCCATTCATCTGTTTACCAATGGCGGCAGAGCCCTTCGTTTGTCCGATTCAGGCATGAAAGCGGCGGCTATAGGCCTTGCGCTTCATCTGGAAAATGAAGGCCGGAACCTTTGTCCGTCCGATATGAATTTGAAGGCGGCAACCATAGGGCTGGCAATGCATTTACAAAAAACGTCCGGTGCTAAATAATTACCGGTTGAAACCAAATCATGGTCCGGAGCAGACAGGCCCTGGGTCATGAAAAACAATAAAAGTGAGGATCCCAAAATGACAGTTTATAATTTTTCAATCAATGATCAGCCTTTTTCCGTTGAAATAGGTATGATCCAGGGCACTGTAGCCAATGTTACCGTAAATCAGGTTCCCTATCGTGTAAGAATTGACGGCTCAAGCCAGGTTTCATCTCCGGCATCATCCGCACCGGCTCCGGCACCAAAACCGGCACCAAAGACAGAAGCGCCAAAACCCGCAGCAGCCAAACCGGCTGCTTCAAAACCGGCAAGTGGGAAATCTGCAGCTTCCGCATCAGGCCCTGGTGAAAAAATAACTGCGCCTATTCCGGGCAAAGTCATGTCCGTCATGGCAAAGGCAGGCGACAGCGTCTTCGCCGGTCAGGTGCTTCTGGTCATTGAAGCCATGAAAATGGAGAACAATATCATGAGCCCCATCGACGGCACTGTAAAAGAAGTATTGGTTTCCAAGGATGCCGACGTTGCAACCGGCGATCTTCTTATAGTGATCGGATAATCACATCTGATTAAACCGGGGTGGTGGTCATCATCACCCCGGGCCTTACATTTCAAAAAAAATTCCAGTCCGGTAGTCCGGTATTTTTAAACATTTTATTTTTTTTGCTGTTATAAATTGTGTATGTTTATTCCCATTAAAGCGATTTTCGATCACTTCAGAGACTGAACATCTATCAATCCTTATAGAGATTCCTGATATTTTTTTTGGGAGGAAGAACAACGATACTGATCCTCCTGTTTTCAGGGCTTAACGGATTTTTTATAACAAATGGAATTGAGGATGCATAACCTGCAACCATTGCAATACGTTCCGGAGGAAGGCCGCTGGTTTCAAGAACCTTTCGTGCCGCCGATGCCCTCTCGGTTGAAAGTTCCCAGTTGGTATATTTTGTAGTTGAAAAATTAACAGCATCGGTATGTCCTTCAATAACGACCATATTGGGAATATCAAACAGTGCTTTGGTCATTTCTTTAATTATTTTTTTTGCACTCTCGCTTAGCTCTGAACTTCCGCTGGCAAACAAAGGATTTCGCTCCTTGTCAACGATTTCGATTCTTACATTGCCATCAACAAGCTTTACAATAATCTGATCTTTCAGGCCCGAGAGCATCTGGTCGACAATTTCGCGCAGCTCCTCCTCAAGCTCCATGGACTTGGTCATGGCCTCAGATTGTTCTGTAGGATCCTGAGGGGGAAGATCGATATCGGTACTGGGCGTTGGTGGCCCACCCTGTGTGAGCGTGGCGTCTTCACTGAAATATTTGGAAAGGGCGGCTTTTGTTTCAGGTTTGACCGAGTTAATAAGCCACATGAGCAGGAAAAAGGCCATCATGGCTGTTACAAAGTCGGCATAGGCTACTTTCCATGCGCCGCCGTGATGACCGCCATGGCCCTTTTTTACCTTCTTTATAATGATGGTGGTGCCTTCTTTTTTTTTCCCGCCTTCAGCCGCCATTGTTCATATCCTGTATTCTGTTGTTATTTCTTTCCGCCGCCGCCCTTTTTGATGTTTTGCTGAAGTTCGTTAAACGTCGGCCTGTCATTTCCAGCTATGGCTCTCCTTCCAAACTCAACCGCCATCTGAGGTGATGTGGTCTGCATGTATGCAATGAGAGACAACTTTACCATCTGGAAAGCCACACCTTCTTCTCGTATCATATGGGTGATGTTTGTAGCGAGGGGACCAACAAACCCATAGCACATCAGAATACCAAGAAAGGTCCCGACAAGAGCTGCACCTATTGAATGACCCAGAACTTCAGGCGGTTCGCTGATTTTTCCCATGGTGACAACAACGCCTAAAACTGCGGCAACAATTCCCAGTCCCGGCAGGGAGTCGGAAACCGTATTAATACTCTGTGCACCAACAAGCTCGTGTTCATGATTAACCTCTATGTCGATGTCCATCAGGCTTTCTATCTCATGGGGTTGCACAGATATTGAAACAATGACGTTGAGATTGTCACATATAAAGGCAAGAAGATGGTGGTTCTTGATTATTTCAGGATATTTCTGGAAAATCTGACTTTTATCCGGAGCTTCTAGATCTTTTTCCATGGAGAGCAAGCCTTCCTTTCTCATTTTTGAGAATATGTCAAAAAGAAGGGTCAACACCTGAAGATAGAAATCTTTGCCGTGAGCTTTTGCAGTAAGAAGTTTACGAAGACTTGCAAGAACATTTTTTATCACTTTTACCGGAGAAGCAATCATAAAAGATCCTAATGCTGCACCGCCGATAATTACAAGCTCAGCCGGTTGATAAAGAACCCCTAATTGCCCGTGCTCCATGAGATATCCACCAATAATTCCTCCAACAACGATCACAGCTCCAATGGCTATAAACAACATGAAAACCTCACTTTTAAGAAGTGCCCCCTAAGATTGGGGATATTTGCAAATTTTCAAAAAACTATGACAAAAACCTTCTTCCTTGTCAAGTTCTTCTAAGTTCAGGACTGTAATGAATGAACAGGATGTTCTATAATTTTGATGCCCACGGTACTTTTACTTCATCAATTGAAATGGGCTCGGCCAATAGCAGCACATACCAAGGCCGAGCCCATCCCACAAGACAAGCATTATTGAGTTTATTTGGTGCTCAATGCATTAACTTTTTTCAAATCCAAGCCTGTAACGACAGCAATTTCTTCTTTTGTCAGCTTGCCGAGTTTGATAAGATTCTGGGCAATGCCTTCCAGATCCTGGCTTTTTTTAGCTCCCGGTTTAGACTTTGCCGAAGTTGTCATTTCATCTGTTTTTGTAACTTCGGCTGAAAGTTTGACAAATCGAGTCTGACGAGCGGCAAGTTTATCTCTTAATTGCTGGAAATGTGTTCCGACAACTTTGAGAACATAAGACATAATAATATGTCCTATGCGCTCATCTTTTTCAAAAAGCGAAACCAAATCTTCCTTTTTAATTCTCAACATACGACATGTTTCAGAATCACAATATCCGGTAAGATAATATTGATAAGGCGGTACAAAACAGCTCCATCCGAATAGATTGACTTCTGAAATAAAATGAATTTCTTCAGGCTCAAGTGCCTTTGTCTTTTCATCAGATTCAAAATTAAGATCAACTTTCCCTTCGGCCAGCACCCAGACATGATGGGACGGTTCGCCTTCAGCAAACAATCGATCTCCTTTTTTAAAAAGGACTTCTTCGCAGCATGTTTGAAATTGGCTTAGCTGTTCATCTGTTAAATTCTGAAAAGCCTCAACTTTTTTTAATAAATTAATATATTTCATGCGCCTTCTCCCTGTAGCATTTTAATCAAGCAAGCAAATAGCCCTTTTGTACTTGTCCTTCCAACACATGCCGTTTGAGAACGGTTCTCATCTTTTCAGGGGTCATTTTTTGATAAACAACTCTTTCTTTATCTGCAATTTCTACTGTAACATTCGGTTCGGTTGCACATTTACCGAGGCAACCACCTTGAACGACCTGGATATCATAACGGGAAATATTCTGCAGTTCTTCCATAAGTGTTGTTATTACTTCGCCAGCTCCGGCTGCTATTCCGCATGAAGACATATGTACCGTAATTTTGGTCATCTCTTGCTGAATATAATCCTTGGCCCTGCTCATTGACTGTTTCAGATTATGAAGCCGAATACCCACTATTGCAACCAGATTGGTCTTGAATCGGTAACCAATTGCTGGATCTTTTTCAAAAAGCTTTTCCAAATCGTTTTTATTCCATGTTATCAATCTTAGATCCGGTGATACGCAGTAACATGAAAGACGATAGATATAGGGCGGCACCAAACTTCCCCATCCAAATGTCCGTCCCCTGATAATAATTGATATCGTAGCATCTTCAGAATTTTGGCGTCCGGGAAGATCGACTCTTAAGGCTACTCTTCCATTTTCAACCAAATAAATATGGTCGGCAGATTCATCTGTACGGTATACACTATCTCCGTACTTATATTCCTGAACGCGACCCAGCTTTTGAAAAACCGATAATTTCTCATCATCTATTCCAGCAAACAAATCAGTGCTTTTTAAGAAGTCTATGTCAATCATTGCTGTTCTCCCTTTTGTTTTATTAGTTACAGCAAATTACGTGATTTTTGAAATCGAAACAAAATGTTCCTGAAGCGCTAAACCGCCTCCTGAAACATCCCAGATATCCAATCCGCCAGGCATTAAAATATTATCTGCAACACCGATTTCTTTTGTCCGCGATTCAGGTGGAATTCCGGAACCGAATCCGTGAACCATGAATACGGCTTCCGGATGAATGAATTCAGTCAAGAAAACCTTAATTTTTCCGGATCGGTCTTTATTTTTTATTAGAACAATTTCATCATTTGAAATATTTAGTTTTTCAGCAACTGTTGAGTTCAACCAAAGCTTGTTTTCAGGCATTTGTTCATGAAGAAGATCATTGTTGCGAGTAAAAGCAGGTGTATGAACAGAGCATCTTCCTATTGTTAATCTGAATTGACCTTCAGACTGTTTTCCTTTTGGAGCATAGTTTAACAATGAGGGAATATTCTGTTTTTCCATCTTCTCACTAATGATTTCAATCTTTCCGGAAGGGGTATTAAATTTAATATTTTCTTTCTTAAGATAAATCAGCTTTTTTGACAATCCGACAAATCCAGTTTTATCAAAATCCTCTATTTTTACTCCGGTTTCCTGCAACTGATATGCCCATATTTTCTCTATGGAGTTGAACATTAAGGGTACAATGTTAAGGCGTTTTGCCATTTCTGAAATGATCTGCCAGCTTGGAAGGGTATCAAATTTCGACTTTGAACATTTTCGAGCTATGAAAAAACACGGGTGCAACCCATTTACCTGTTTAAGAATATCATCACTTTCCAGATATGGGGATAGCGGAAGAATCAAATCTGAATGCCAGGCAATATCAGACCAGCAATACGGCATACTGACGAGAAAATCGAGGTTTTCAAATGTTTTTTTAATCGCTTCAGGATCAGGATAAGATGAAAGCGGATCACTGCCACAGGCAATATAGGCTTTTATCGGATAAGGATTCTGGGTTTGAATGGCTTTAAAAGCCAAATGCAAAAGCCCGCCTTTATCTTCAAAGTGCGGATACATCCATCCTAAACCATCTGCCCGGTTTTCTTTGATTTTTAAGACCAGGTTTGTAAGCTTTTTCAGCCCTTTTCCTCCCGCATCTTCAGGCGTTGCAGCTATGGCAACTCCGCCTTTTGCCCCGATGGAGCCAAGAAGGGCATTGATGATAAATGCAGTTCGGCATACATAAAAGGAATCTTTGTATTTGGCCGCCATCTGTCCCGGATACCATATGACAGCCGGTGCGGCTTTGGCGAGTGTTTTTGCAAGAGCAATAATGTCATCGGCTTTAATTCCGGTTTCAGCTTCTGCAAATGCGGGTGTATAGGGTCGGACAAAATTTTGTAGTTTTTCCAGATCGTTTATGAAAACGGCGGCCTTTGCGGAATTATAGAGCTTTTCTTCAAGGATAACATGAATTACAGCCAAATTTAAAGCATAATCCGTGCCCGGTTTTATCATTAAAAATTTATCTGCTTTTCCGGCGGTGATATTGGATCTCACATCAATAACCGTCAAATGCCCACCTTCTTCCAGGCCATCTAGAAGATCATTGACATCCTTAATTTCTATAGCCCCAAACATATTTCGGGCTTGAAGAACGACGTGTTTCGAATTTAAAAAATCATAAACAAAATGGTTACTGTCAAATCCAAAAAGTGAAAAAGATGCATTGCTGACATTTGATAAACCTGCTGAATTTTCGTTGCAGTAATTCGGGGAACCAAGACCGGACATAAATGCCTTATGCAATTCGTTTAGAGATCTATCACCGTCGGACCAAAGAATGCTCTTGGCACCATGTTTTGAGCGCACGGATTCAATTTTTTCCGCAAAATAATCCAATGCTTCTTTCCAGCTTGCTTTTGTCCATTTTCCTTCACCCCGATTTCCTTTTCGGATCATCGGGAACTGAGGTCTTTCATCGTCCCTAATCATGGAGATAGCGCCTGCGCCGCGAGGACATAACGCACCATTAATCCCTGAAGCATAGAGATTCCCCATAACAAATCTGGATTCTTCGTTTTCAACTTCTACCTGAACGGGACATTGCGCCGGACACATTCTGCAAATATTATAAACAATTTTTTTGATCATTGCTTTCTCCCGAATATTTCAGACTTTCAATCATTAGGTTTGATACCCCAATCTTTATTCACCATGGTTGATTTTCCAAATGAATCTCGAACTTTCGCAGCATCTTCATTGGGTTTTCCAAAACTTAAGGCATGGACACTACAGGCTGTAACACATGCAGGTTTTAATCCGGCATCGATTCTATCCATGCAATAATCGCATTTCACTATCTTACCGCTGGTTTCATCCACTTGCGGAAAATGCCATGGGCAAACCACAATACAAGATTTACAACCGACGCAGAGTTCCTTATTAACATATACAATCCCGTCTTTTTCTCTGCGTATCATTGCACCGGTTGGACACACTGAAACACACCAGGGTTTTGCACAGTGAAAACAAGGAGCAAAAGCAGCTACAATTCTTCGCCCTTTAACAACTTGTGTCGGTCTCACTGTAATAAGAACCCCGAGTTTTGCCCCGGGTGGTAAAAATTTTGATGACTTGCAATGTACTTCACATGCTTTGCAGTTGATACATCTTCTCGTGTCAAGTCTGAATATATAATTACTCATAATTTCTTTTATTATCGGTTATTAAAAGTTCAAGGTAATAAATATTTTCCAGCGATTTCAGCCAATTGATAAAGAAAACCCGGTACTGCCCCAAGAATCAGTAAAATTGCAGCAAACACTCCACCCCATATAGCACTTTCGGGTTTCGGAAGCTCGTAACGTGATTCGGTTTCTGATGTATACGCATGTCGTACAAGGTTTAAATAATAATAAATAGAAACCGCTGTATTAAGTGCTGCGATGATTACCAGCCAGTTATAGCCTCTGTTCCATGCGGCTGTCAAAAGAAAAAGTTTCCCCATAAA
>JFJP01034049.1_pt1 | contig 30710 bp, 26 predicted proteins | sample 431651 | NCBI WGS metagenome assembly JFJP01 (sample SAMN02602958, study PRJNA72255) | Microbial mat metagenome, whole genome shotgun sequencing project. | biome: fresh water; feature: sink hole; material: water; isolation source: purple microbial (photo- and chemosynthetic) mats found in... | reverse complement strand
GTTCTCAATTCGATGGCCATAACCCAATCGGTACTCGGTCGTTTCGAGGAAGCCAAAACAACTTTGGACCAGGCACAGACCCTGGCGGTCCGTTCCGGAGAAAGAGCGATCATCCTTCAGGTCGCCGTGACCAGAGTGCAGGGAGATCTGGCTTCCGGTGACACCGAGACAGCGCGAAAACGGCTCGATGAGCTTCAGCCCTTCCCCGCCACGGCAGAAGGGGCGGCACTGGATCATGTGCTGGGACTGCTGGAAAAGGATCTGAACCGCCCTGTCGAAGCCATGGCGGCGTTTGACCGCGCCCTGGCAACCAACGCGAAACTCGGTTTGAAACAAGAAATGGCCTCGAACCGGTTTATGCGGGCGACCCTTCTGGGACGTGAGGGTCGTTGGGCCGATGCGCGGGCAGAGCTCGAAGCGGCTTTGACCCTGGACAGGCTTATGGAGAATACGGTGGGAATCGGTCAGGACTGGAGAGCCCTGGGTACCGTTGCATTGAAGTTGAATGAACCGCAAGCGGCCTTTGAAGCCTTTGTCCGAGCCTATCGGCTGTTTCACGCCGCCGGACTGGTGATGGAGCAGAGAAAGACCTTGGACCTGTTGCTCCCGGTAACCCGATCCCTGGAACTGTCCCAAGAAACCACCCGGTATCAAGTGCTGCTAGACTCTTTGGACTCTACGGAGAAATGATCCGCCAGTTTGGGCTCATTGTGGCAACAGCCCTCACCCTGGCATCAGTCTTGAGCGCCCAGGCACCCGGCTACCCGGAAATCACCGAACTGACAATCGCCAAGGATCCTCTGTTCCGACAGCAGCAGGAACTGACAGACCTGGCTTACCAGGAAATTGCCGGTGCCCGAAACCCCGGGGATTTGGCCTTGTTCCAGTATCGGACGCGTGTCGGAGATTCCCTGTTCTCTTTGGCCAGCCGCTTCAACGTTCCCTATGAAACCTTGGCGACACTCAACGGACTACGGATGGCGGCAGTCAGTACCGGACAGATTTTGCTGGTCCCGACGCAACCTGGGATTTTCCTCGCCCTGGACCATCCCTCCGAGCTCGATCGCCTTATGGAGGCCTGGCGGCTCAACGATTCCTCAGGAATCCGCCTGACAATCCGAAGGGTGTCAGGAAGTGAACGGGTATTGTTCTATCCCGGCCAGCGTTTTCACCCCCTCGAACGAGCTTTCTTCTTGGGAATTTTGTTTCGTTTTCCTCTCCCCAAAGGCAGGATAACCTCGTCATTTGGCGTTCGCTCCAATCCCTTCACAGGCCACCCGACCTTTCACGCCGGAATTGATCTGGGTGCCCCCACGGGAACAGAGGTGTATGCGGCGCGTGACGGCAAGGTCTCTGACACGGGAAACGACCGAGTTCTGGGCCGGTTTGTGCGGTTGGACCACGGCGATGGGTATGAAACTGTCTATGGACACCTCAGTGTGGTCTCTGTTTCCTTGCACCAGGAGGTTCGATCCGGTATGATTCTTGGTAAGGTTGGTTCAACCGGTCTCTCTACAGGCCCCCATCTCCACTTTGAAATTCGGAGACAGGGACACGCCCAGGACCCGGTGCCCCTCCTTCCAGGCCGGAAATGATGCCGCTTCGTATTCTGTTGCCGATGTTGCTCCTTCTCTGCTCACCTCTGATTTCCGAGTCCTTGCGGGGTACCTACAGGGGCGAGTTGGTGCCCGAAGGGCCGTCCATCACTTTTGGCTTGGACGAAGTGCTGCAGATCTCACTTCCCTCGGCAACCAAGTTCACTAAAGCTTTGGAAATTGAGGTCACCATTCCCAGGGATGTGTTTCCATACCGGTCAAATCTTGCCGTTTTCATCTACCAGAATTTTCAACTGGGCAAGACGGCAGGGAGTTCCACAGGGCACCGGATCGGCATTGAGGTTCTGCCGCCTGCAGGGAAATTCTACCTTGAGGCACCATTGGTTGCCAAGGCGGGACTCAAAGCCGCCGTCGATACGGCCATTTTGAAGATACCAAGGTTTGAGGCGGCCTTTCCCCTTGCGGTCACCATCCTGCCCATCGATAAAGACTTGCCCCCGGGGTATGAGAAGTTTCAATTCTCGGTGAGAACCCGGTTGGTCAACAGTAATCTGGGCTCCTTGGTTCTGCTGACCCCTTCCCTTTCCGAGGAAGACCGCCTGCGCCTGAAAATTACAGCAAACGGAGTCCTGCAACCCTCGAAAGGCCCCCTGCTTCTCGAACCAGGACCCTATACCCTGGAAGTCACACTTCCGGGAGGAGATTCGGTAACCCTGACAGCAGTCATCACCCAGGCAAAGACTTCGGAGGTTTTGGTGGACCTTGTTCAGGAGGAACCCTCGGTGGTGATCGAGGCACCGGAAGGAACTCAGGTGGTGATCGACGGTAAACGGTTGAACTGGAAACCCTCGGCAGCTTATCCCCTTGAAAAGGGCAACCACACCGTGCAGTTTGTCATCGGCAACACGGTGGTCTCGGATACATTCCTGCTCGACAAGGGCGGCAGACACCGATTGACCCTCAAAATGACACTTTCTGTCGAAAGAGAGTAGGAATTAAGGAATTCCTCTCAAGGTTGACGGCGTTCTACCCGAAAATAGTAACGTCGGGTCGATATAGTTCCCCTCCCAGTTTACTATGTCGACGACACCCTTCGGGGTTGAGGATGGTCCCCACCATCCTCTTTTTTGTTTTTGGGGGGTTGCGGAGGGCGCTGGCGTCGCCTCCTCATCGCTCAGATCCTCACGTGCCAGGCGCACGCTCCGGTCTTCGCATCTTCGTCGTCTTAGCCAACACCCTTCCTCACCATCCCCCAAAAACAAAAAAGCGAGCTTGCTGTTTCATGCAATTGCGGAGAGCGATGGCGTAGCCTCGTCGCCGCTACGGTTCTTGACGCGGAGGGGGTTTTAGCCTAGTGTCGAGGCTATGATCTTTTCCGTCCGGAGAACCCGGATCTTGATGGTATTGGCCATCACCGGCTTGTCGGTCTCGGCCGTGGTCGGGGTTTTGCTGGGCCTGGCAGTGGCCGGAACGGTCAACATCCAAAAACAATCCACTTTCGGAAATTTCAAACCTGCCCTTCCCTCCCAGGTACTGGATATCAATGGTCAGTTGATCACCGAGTTTTTCAGCGATGAGAAGCGCGAAATCGTGTCGTACAACGAAGTACCCAAGGCATTGACAGATGCGCTTTTAACCCGCGAGGACCGGGAATTTTTCACTCACAACGGTTTTTCTGGTTATGGAACGGCCCGGGCGCTGTTCCAGATTGTCACCGGGCAACTTTTTTCAGGGGGATCGACGCTTACCCAGCAACTGGCTGGAAAACTCTATTCCGACCGGACCCAGATCAGCATCAGCCGCAAACTGGAAGAACTCTGGTGGGCGTTTCAACTCGAGAGCAAATACGACCTACGGAGTGGAAGCGGCGAGCAAGTACTTTTTCCGGCATTCCGTACGAGACGTGACTCCGGCTGAGGCCGCCATTCTGGTTATCCAACTGGTGCGTCCCGGGTTGTATTCGCCCATCCGAAACCCCAACAGTGCCCGGAAAATCCAGGAGCTGGTTCTGGCCGATATGGTGAAAGGCGGGTTCATCACCCAGGAAGAGTCTGATCAATCGTTTATCGACTACTGGTCCGCTTATGATTACCAGCGTGACAGCCTGAGCACTGCCTTCTTCGACAGAAAGGACAAGGCTCCCTTCTTTTCTGAGTACATTCGAAACCTAGTCGATGAGAATCTGCTGGGCCCGCATGATATCTACCGTGACGGTTTGACCATTCACACGACTCTCGATTTGAACATTCAAAAATATGCCGATGCGGTCATGATTGATGGAATTGCCGAGACAAACCGAAAATTCCACGCGAGTACCGAAACCCGGGGAAATGTTGTCGACACCGAACTCAGTCCTCTCTTGGATATGATCAGCCTAGGATTCAACCTTCCCGATTTCCGCGCCAGCAACACCCAATACCTCCGCGAAGCCAAAACAACCGTTACCGACACTTTGTCACCAACCATCGACCTGGCGGCAAAGCTGTTCGGTTTGGAAGAGGTGGAGGATGCGGCTGTCAAAGCCTATCAGAGCGTCATCGACCTGTCGGGAAAAACCAGCGTCGAGGGAGCCCTGATCACTCTGGAAAATTCCACGGGATACATCAAGGCCATGGTCGGCGGAACGCAGTTCGACAGGCTCAATCAGTTCAACCGTGCCGTCCAGGCCAATGTCCAGCCGGGATCGTCGTTCAAACCCCTGTACTATTCCGCCGCCATCGACACCAAGCGCTTCACGCCGGCGACCATGATCATGGATGCCCCGACGGTTTTCACCAAGGAAGACGGCACACCCTACACTCCCCTCAATTTCCGTGGAGAGTGGAAGGGTCCTGTCTTGTTGCGTTATGCCCTGGCTCACTCCATGAACGTTCCGGCGATTCAGGTTCTGGCAGGGATAGGGTTTGATGCCGCCATCGATAGGGCCAGCAAACTCCTGGGAATCACCGATCCGGTACAAATCAGCAATACCTTTCCCCGCGTCTTCCCCTTGGCCTTGGGGATCATCAAGACCTCTCCGCTCAAGATGGCACGGGCCTACGCCGTGTTTGCCAACCAGGGGCGGTCCGTGGAACCCGTGGCAGTCCTGTACATCCAGGACCGCAATGGAAACATCATCACCAACCCCGCTGCCGAAGCCATCGAAGCTCAGAGGAAACAGGGCGTCCAGAACCAGTTGATCAGCCCTCAAACAGCCTACCTGATGACCGACTTGCTCAAGACCACCATTGCCGAAGGAACGTTGGCTGGTTCTTTCGACGGAGCGGGAATCGGGGGCCAGATTAAAGGTATGGAAATGGCCGGCAAAACGGGGACAACCCAGAACTGGTCCGACGCCTGGACCGTAGGGTACAGCCCGTACATGACCACCGCCATCTGGCTGGGCTTCGATAAGCCAGGCAACTCGCTGGGTCTGGAAAACTCCGGAGCGGTGGCGGCCGGCCCTCTGTGGGCTCGGTATATGAAACAGATCCATAAAGACCTGGCACCCATCAAATTTCCCAAACCTTCCACAGGCCTCTATTACATGAATGTGGACGCGGAGACAGGCTTACTTCCCTCGGGCGAACCCGGTGAAAAAGTGATCACCGAGCTGTTTTTGGAGGGATCAGGCCCCACCGAAGTCTCCAACCTGGCTCGGTTCCGGCAACTGCGCGAAGAGGCTCTGACCAGCAACATTCAGGGAGCCCTCGACGAAATGGCAGGAACCGATCAGGGTAGCGGAATGAATCTCGATCTGGACCTGGACCTCAACCTGGATTTGGGGCTGGATTTCGACCCGGCCCCGGCCAGCCCTCAAAGCTCGACCCTGGCGAACTAATCCGTCCAAATATCGTCGTAGGTGTGCGGCCGTTCGCAGAAGCGGCACACGAAGCCCTCGCCCCGCCGCTCAAACTCGGGGCTGATGCCCTCATGCTGTTTGGCATGGCTGACACAGTTTTCGTTGCGGCAGCCGATTTCGGCGAAATTGTAGATGCGTGGAGGCATATGGAGGCGGTATTTCTGGATGACGTGCTTACTGCGGACGAGATTCAACGTACAGCCAGGGCTCAGAGCCGCTAGTTTCTTCACCTTTTTGAACCCCAGCTCGGGAAGGTCGGGAATCGAAATCAGGCCCTTCACCACGTCGGACTTTACCGAGGAAAACACACCCATGCTGGCCAGATAGTTCAGCTGAAGGTTACGCCGGATCTTGTCGAGAAGCTTCCAGATCTGCTCCACAGACCGGCCCATGCCGATGTGATCGATCACGATGCCGTCGTCCACCGGCTTGATGCCGGTCTTGTACTCGGTGTGCTTGCCATGAGGATTGATCCTTCCCGTCTCGACAAAGTCGTCGGCCGGGTGCTCGTGAACCTTCAGCTTGCCGGTAAAGTCAAAACCAAGGCAGCCAGCAACCATGCCGATCAGAGTGATTCGGGTGAAATAGCCGTTGCGGCTCTGCTCATCCCAGCCGTTGAGGTCCAGCGGCGTCACAAAATCAGGAATGGTGGGTTCTGTCCGGTTCTGCGGTAACGGATGGTAAAACTTGGTACCCAGGGGTAGCTTGTCGAGATGGTCGGGCCGGACTGTGACAGCGTGTTTGAGGCGACCGACCTTGTCTAGAACGTCTTCGCCCATGCGTTCGAGCTGCAGCCGGGTGAAATACCAGAGGTCGGCGACCTCTCCCTGCGCAAGATAGGCGTCGATGGAGGGAAAGGTCCGCAGGATGAATCCGTTGTCGATCATGCGCTGTCGGTAAAAATCAGGAAGACCCAATTCGGAAGGAGCCACAAGGTCCACCCGGACTTCTTTGAAAATTTTGAGACCGTCGGCTTTGGAATGGACAGTCCGTCCGAAGTACAGATCGCCCGTCAATGCTATGTGAATGCTGTCCCGGTTCCAGTTTTTCTTCTCGAGAAACGAATATTCATCGAGAAACTCCTGGCTGGGATGCTCGTGTTTGCCGTCACCGGCGTTGAGAAAACTGGGAGGCGCGATTCCCGCTTTGCGGCAGTAGTCCCCGATGGTGACTTCCAACGCCCGGGTGACCCCTTCGACGGTACTGCGGATGATGAAGATCGAGCGGCGGCTGTAACCCACCAGCATTTTGAGCGTGTCGGTGAGGCTTTCTTTCTTGTTGAAGGAGGAGTGGGCGGCATCAAAGACACTGACGGTCGCCTGATGGAAGACCGCTGCATTGCGGAAACTTTCCTTGGTCCTGGTGCTGTCTTCCAGAAAAATCAGGTAGACGGACAATTCTGTATCACCAAAGCGGTAGGCAGAAAGATCACGCCCCTCGAGCACCGCAGCCTTGATTTCGGCGGTCTTGCGGTAGAGATACCACTGCTCGTCGGCGGTCAAGTCGTGGACCACCGAGACGCTGCGGCCGTAAAACGGGCCTTTGGGTTTCAAATCAGCCCTCCGTATTCGATTTTTTCTTCAGGGTCGAGGCGTCCAGCAACAACAGCGTTCCATTAGCACCCTGGACGAGGATACCGTTGGCCGTCGGTACAATCGCCGTCAGAGGGGAGAGCAGATCCGTCCCCTTGGCCGTCGGTTTAAGGCTGGTATCGAAGGCTCCCAGTACCCAACCTGTTTTTTCGCCCTTGGTGAGAGCCAGAACCTGGTTGCCCGACACGATCAGGGGGGTGTCCGCAGGGACGTCCTCGGTTCCGGTGGTCAAGACAGTAGCGTCGTCCTTCGAGACCAGCACCAACCGGATTGCACCATTGGCAGCCTTGGCATCACCGGCAACAACCAGTACCCCCGGGCCAAAAGCCGGGGCTTCACTCTGGCGGATGGTATTGAGCTCTGACTTCTTCCAGACCTTGTTGGTGCTCGGATCGATCAGCCAGAGCTGACCGGCCTTGGTCGCATCTGACATTTTCACAAAAGCGGCAGTCGAGGCGGGTTTGGACGGTGCCACAGGCGCGGGTGTGGTGGCAGGCTGTTTCGTTTCCTGCTTCACGATATCCTGCCGTTCGGCCTGCAAGGCCTGATCGCGCGCGGCAAGGTCCTTCTTGGCCTCTTCGATGGGAAGAGCTGCCGGAGTGTCTGCCTGGGGAGCCGCGGTCGCGGGCACGGCAGCAGAAGAAGGCGCAGCCGTTGAAGGGGAAGACGGCGTGGTTCCCGCCGTTGTCGGCGCGGCAGGGACTTTGGCCTCGGCCTGGGCCACCGCCTTCTGCTCCTGAACGATCTCGCCTTCCTTGAGGTCGGCAAGCTTTTTGCGCACTTCCAGGCCGGCACCGGGCTCGTCGGCCATCTTGGCCACAATTTCCTGGTTCGAGATCTCCTCGGTATTGAGGCTGCCTCCCAAGCCCTTGGAAAGGCTGTCCCGCAGGGGAATGACCATTCTGGTTTTACCCGGCCAATCGGAGTAACTCAGCGCCAAACCGACGTTTTCGGCAGTCACATTCGCACCGACCTCGGCGATAAACTGGGAAGCGATGTAGTCGATTTTGCCCCGGTAGAAGGCGTTATACCTCGTCACAAAGCTGGAAAGCAGATCAGCATCGGTAACCGAATAACCGAAGGCCTGCTGCAAGTACGCCGAAACAATCCAGTTGAGGTTGCGGATGTGGTCGACCCCGGCTCCCGCCTCAAGGATGAACAAGTCAGCACTGAGAAGTTCCGCAGCCGCATCGTGGATACGGATCACCCGGTACTTCTTGGCATAATCAGCGGTTTTGGCATCACCGGTTTTCATCTGCCGCCCCAGGTCAGCACCGATGCCCTGAATGGCCAGGCGGGATTCGATGACCTTGTGCGGGCCAATGTAGTTTCGAAACTCGATGCCTTGAATTTCCTGACCTTTCAAGACTTCTTCCGCCACGGTCTGGGCCGACAGAAACCCCGCTCCGGTAAGAAACAACCAGAGTATCAGGAAGAACAACGTCTTTTTTGTCATGAAGCTCCCCTTATTTGGGCAGGTGGACCACCCTCTTCTGGGGGTCGGTCTGGTGACGGTAGTAAATGGCAATGTTGCCCACAACCCGGACGAGCGTTGCATCGATTTTAACGCCCACTTCCTGGGCCAGATCCTTCTTTTCATCCTTGAAATTGACGAACTTCACCTTGATGAGCTCGTGGTCCTCCAGGGCTTTGTCCACAGCCGCCACCACCTCATCCGTCACACCGAATTTGCCGATGTGCACGACGGGTTGCAGTCCGTGGGCTTTCCGGGTTAAATAGCCCCGTTGGTAACCTTTCAACTCCATAAACACTCCTGGCGGAAACGTCCCGCCCAGGGCAGAATACACGAAAGGAATCCAAAGATCCATGTGCCCGACGGGAGTTTGTCAATGAACATCGTCCTCTTCGAACCGGATGAATGGTCTCACCCCTTGGCCGCCGACGATGTCCGGGCACTCCACCTGATCGAAATTCTCAAACTGGTACCCGGAGACCGCTTTGCGGCCGGCGAGGTGGGGAAAAAAATCGGCAGCCTTCGTTTTCAAGGCGTCCAAGAGAATTCTCTGCAGTTTGACGAGCCTCAGTGGCTGGACGAACCGCCGTTACCGGCGAGGATCAGAATGCTGATAGGGACACCTCGTCCTCCCACCGCCAGGCGGCTTCTCAAGGATCTAACCACGTTGGGAGCGGCTGAACTTCACTTTGTGGCCACTGATCTGGGTGACAAATCCTACCTTCAGAGCACCCTCTGGAAGGGAGAATACCGGAAAAACCTGCTGGAAGGGGCAGCTCAGACAAGAACAACGCTGTTGCCCTTGGTGGAATGCCATCAGAGTCTGCGCCGCGCCTTGAAAACCATCGAAGCCACTGCCACAGGACCGCGGGTCTGGTTCGACGAAGGGGGAGTGCCATGGGATCTCCACCCGGCACACGAGCATCCAAGCGCCGATGTCTTGTGGTTGGCGCTCGGGCCAGAGCGTGGCTGGAGTGCTGCTGAGCGGAGGCTCTTCCTCGATTGCGGCTGGTCCGTCGCCGGGCTGGGTTCCCGAATTCTCAGGACAGAAACAGCCTGTGCTGTGGCAGTAGGAGTAGCGGTCCTGAAAGGCTGGACCTGATTTATCCCTTGAGGACTCCCACAGGCTCTTGAAACACCCGCAGCCCAAACACTGGCAGGGTAGCCAAATAGTGGCACAACAGACGGGAGTGAAGGTGTTCAAAGTCGGGGTAGCCGGTCACGCTGGTGTAGAACACCATTTCCAGCGGAAGGCCGCGCCCCACAGGAGCTCCAAACTTCACGACTCGCGGTTGCCCGGGGTGAATCTCTCCGAGGTTGTCCAGATAGTCCTGAGCCCAGAAGCGAAAAGCTTCGGCGTTGGAGACTTCGACAAGGTTTTCGGGAACCTTCCAATGGCCGGAGGCCTTCAAAGACTTCTCCTTGGTTTTGGTGAGAACTTCCAGGTTCAAGCAATCGATGGGAAAGGATAGTTTCAGCCTCCGGGCTCCCATCTCTTTCATATTCCGCCAGTTCTTAAACGTGCCGGACACAAGGTTGTATGTGGGCAAGCTATAAATCGTGTTGTCACCGGAACGGATTTTTACAATGCTCAACGCAATGTCGATCACTTCACCGTCAATGTTTTGACCGGGTATTTCGATCCAATCGCCGATCTGGACAAGGTTGTTGGAATTGAGCTGCAAAGACGCGACAAAACCCAGAAGCGAATCCTTGAAAACCAGCAAAAGGACCGCAGTCATGGCACCAAGCCCGGTCAGAATGCCCATGGGATTCTGATCGAGGATAATGGAAAAGACCAAAATGCCGGAAACCAGGAACAAAACAATCTTGGCTACTTGGACATAACTGCGGACGGGGATCTTTTTGTCCCCCAAAATGGCCAGAAACCCATTCTGTGTGTTTGTAATAAGCCGGTCAACAAAAGCTGTCGCCGAAAAAACAACCAGCAGCATGATCAGCTTTTTCACCAGCGGAAAGATGGTGGCGTCGGGAGTCACCAGACTGACAAACAAAAGGTAGCTGACAATCGCCGGCACAACCATCCCCAGCCGGCGGAAAAACATACGGTCGAACAGGTAATCGTCCCATTGATTCTGAGTCCTTTTAGCCACGCTTCGGATGAACCCGCTAATGCCCCCCTGGATAAGCCAACCGAGAATGTACGAAAGGACTACGATGCTGACCAACGCGGCAACCCAAGCCAGAGCCGGTTGCCAGGAGAGGTCGAGACCCCAGGCCTCAAACAACTGATGGAACAATTCTTTCATCGCAAAACCTTCCTTTCTCTCAATAACCCAGGAACCGAACGTTCGCATAGATGCCAGACAGACTCAAAGTCCGATTCACCGCCGTAATAGGGGTCGGGAATCTCTCCTGGTCCGGCCGGATCCCATTCCCGCAACAGATGAATTTTACGGCGGGCTGAAGCATTCGGTGCCCGACGGCGCAACTCGCTTGCATTTGCTTCATCCATCACCACGAGAAGATCAAACTTCACGAAGTCTTCCGGGACGAAGGCACGGGCACGATGCGTGATTTCCAAGCCATGCCGCCGTGCGCAGGCCCGGGAGCGGGGATCAGCCGGCTCTCCGGCATGGTAGCCCCCGGTACCGGCCGAGTCGGCGGTGATTACATCTGAGAGCCCTTCCCGCTCGACCAGGTCGGCAAACACCACCTCAGCCAAAGGTGACCGGCAGATATTGCCCAGACAAACAAACAAAATGTTCATGGATGGAAGGAAAATACCGCGAACCGCTCCGTGAGGCAAGAGCTCGGCGCGGCAGGGGATAAAAAAACGGTATGCCTCTGGACGTCGACGGCATACCGCTTTGGTGGCTTGTTCAGCTCCCTTTTATTCTCGGCCGGTGGTTTTGTTCCTTGAGGAGAATTGGTTGGATTTTGCATCCGTGTTCCAAAAAGGCTCCCAGCTGAGAGCCAGGGTGATCACCTCTTCGAGGGCTCTGCGGCTTCTGGGCGATGGAAAACGGTCAAGGGTGGCAAGCGCTCTTGAGCTCCAACGGTCCCAAACCTCCGGCCCCCAGAATTTCTGTGCCTGCGAACAGGCGGCCTGGGCGGAGAGTGTTCTCAAAGCGTCAAAGGGTGGGCTTTCCGGCGTGGCATCTGACCGCAACAGGGCCGGGATCGATTGCGGGGCACGGGGAAGGATGGAGGGCCAAGAACTACCATAATCCAGCGGGGGAACAAGAAGGCCCGGAACCACAGAACCGATGGTACTGAAATTGACAGCGCGGATATCGGGTCGAGAAAGAACGGAGGCGGAAAGCCAATCACGAAAGAGATCCATTCTGGCGTCAGAAAGGATTGTCCCCCCATCGAGGGAAGGGCGCTGGAAAAGTCCGAAGAAGCCGCGCAGACCCAACCCAAGGGTCTCAGCGGGAGCGAACCGTCTGGCCTGCCGGTGCGTAGCCTCTTCAAACTGACTGCCCGGCACATGGGTCTGCCCCCTGGGGTAGCCCAAATCCAGGCCGGCAAAGGCGACTTCGCGGCAGCCCAGCAAAAGGGCCAGGCTCCAGGCGGCCGTAGCAACAGAACCACCGGAAGCCAGAGCCCCCAGCGTTCCCCAGAGGGTTTCCTCACGCCGCCGCAAAAAAGGAATGCTGGAACGGGCCACATAGGTGCGTCCCGGTGCCAGACGAAAAGCGCGGGGAGGTCCGGTCCATTCGGTGACAACCAAGGTGTTTTCCGGCGGAGTCCGATCGACATGCCTGGCATTCCAGTACTGTCCATCGAGGACGACCAAAACATCGGGTTCAAAGCCGTGGGCGGAAAGGGCAGACCATGCTGTATCGACGGCAATGAGGACAAACTGCTTTCTGTGGCGTTTCATCCATTCAAAAGACTGGCCCAAGGACGGTCCTGCGGCAGCAATGACGGCCGGGCAGCCAGCCCAAAGACCCGCGAGGCTCGCCAAGGGCCGAACCTCGCGGGAAAAGGCTTCATTCTTCCTTAAGTTACGCAGCCAGAGAGCGCCGAATTTCGCATAAGTCGCCGGATTGACCCCGGCACGGGCTTGAGCCTGTGCTACCTGGTCTTCCAAGGCCTTGTGCCAACCCGGTTCCAGATTGGTGAGCGGCCTCCAAGACAGGATTTCTATGGTTCGGCAAGAAAACAGGTCAAGAATTCTACCAAGTTCCCGTGGATCAGGTCCCAAACAGAACACCAGAAAACGATGCGCCAGCAAAGCCGTCAAATCCCGATGCGACAAGACTTCCAAAAGCCAGGCGGGGTCTGACTCAGCGACGACAACGGGCAAATCGGGGTGCCGTGCCACCACCGCTTCTACGAGATAACCAGCTCCCAACCCGGTAAGGACGGCAAAATCCACCTTTGAGCCCCAGTCAGGAACAGCGTGGGTTGCTTCGGTAACAGGGTCAAAGCTGCTGGCCAAGAAGATTCCTCCGCGGCGAACCGTCAGCGGACCCTTGCGTGAGGCTACCCAGACAGCCTGTTCTGGAGGCCGGATCACTGCAGACAATTTCTCTGCCACTTCGGGATGAAACTTTTGCAAAACCCGGAGATTTTCCTCCAGAAAGTTCATTCCAACTCGACCGTCACAAGGGTTCCCTCTGTCAGAGGAGTTCCTGGAGCTGGAGTCTGCCGCACCACCCATCCTTCACCACGGACTTCGACCCGGATTCCAGGCTTGTTGAGCAGGGGAAGAAGTCCCCGTTTGGCCAAGCCGCTGAGATCGGGCATCGAATCACCGACAACGAGAGTCGGGGGTGCTTCAAACTTGGCAGAACCACTATGGGTCACAATGCCTTCTCCCGCTTTGGGCAGGCCTCGAAGCTGAATCAGCTTTTCCACCACAGCTTTGCCAACAGGAGCGGCGATCTGCCCGCCGAGGTAGCTGGCACCCAGGGGGTTCTCGATTGCGAGATACACAATGTACCTCGGTTTTTCCGCAGGAAGGTAGAGCAATACAGAGGCGATGTAGAACTTATCAGAATAGCGTCCTGTCTTCGGATCCCGGATTTGGGCGGTTCCGGTCTTTCCGGCCAGATCGTAACCTTCGACCCTGGCCCGTTTGCCGGTACCGATTTCCACAGTGCTCCTGAGCATCTCGAGAACCATCTTGGCCGTCCGGGGCTGAATCACCTGCCGGACTTCCGTCCGGCCGTTCTGTACCAAGATCTCGCCGGAGGAAGAAACCACCTTTCTAACCACTTGAGGCCGAATCATGGTCCCTTCATTGGCAAGGACGGTCGCCGCCTGCACAATCTGAAGAGCGGAAACCCCGATTTCTTGACCCATGGCAATGGTCGGCTTCGAGCGGGCAGACCAGGTCGAGGCGGGCTTCAGCAGCCCCTGAGTCTCGCCATTCAGAGAAATGCCGGTGACCTCTCCAAAACCATAGCGGCGCAAACCTGCCTCAAAGGGAGCCGGTTCCATTTTGTCCGAAGCGTAACCTGTTCCCGCATTCGAGGAATGTTCGAGAATCCCGGCCACATCCAGCCGCCCGTAAGACGCAAGGTCCCGAATTCGGATCACCTCTCCCGTGGAAGCAATGGTCCTCTCATAAAAACCATTGGCTTCAAACGTGTCGGAAGCTTTCAGGACACCGGCATCGAGAAGCGTCGACAAGGAGAAGATCTTGAACACGGACCCGGGCTCATAAGCCCGAGTCAGGATGGCATTGGCCCTGACCTCTTCGGAATAGGAAGAAAAGCGGTTCGGGTCAAACCCTGGTGCAGAAACCCACGACACAAGGTCCCCGGTTGTCGCTTCCACCACCAAAATGTTGACCCGGGACGCCTGATTCAAGCTCAGCGCTTCTTCGGCGATTTTCTGAACCGAATATTGAAGGACAGAATCAATGGTCAAAAAGACAGAGGCTCCCGTCCGCTGCTCCGGCTCGCCTACCACGGCCGGGGCCAAAACATCGTTGAAGGTGTACTCAATCCCAGCCAAACCGATATTGTCGATTCCGACATACCCCAGCAATCCCGCGGCCAGGGAACCTTCCGGATAGCTTCTTCCCGCTTCAGGTTCTAAATGCACCCCGGGTAGTTCGCCCTTTGCCTTGAGATCCTGCAAAGCCGATAGCTCCTTGGCCGAGAGCTTGCGCTTGAGAAACTGAAAATCCGGCCCGGCCGACAACCTGCGGGAAAGCACTGCAGGGTCCTCACCCAGAATGGGGGCCAAAGCTTGAACCAGCGCTATGGGATCCTTTACCTGAGGTTTCCACAACGTTGCCGTCTGCAGCTGGTTGGTTACTGCCAGAAGGCGGCCATCACGATCGAGGATGGGACCCCGCTCGACCTGGGTGATCCGGAGTTGATAGCCTTCTCCCACAGGGGGGAAAAGCATTGTCTTGGCATAGATTCCCCAAAGGATGAGGGCCAAAGTTGCCGTAACACCGAAAAAAATCAGGAATCGGCGGGGGGGAAGAGGACCAAATTTCAAAAGAAGGGCCTCCCCACCACGTCGGTCAAAGAAACAAAACCCCAATCACGGCTGTCACGGGAACGGTCAAGATTATCTCCGAGCACGAACAGACTGTCGAGGGGAACCTCGTTGCAGGCTGCCAGCCAGTATTCTTGGGCAGGGGTCAGGGAAATCTGCCGTTCACCGACTTTCAAGAGGTGATCAGACACGCTCAAAGGCATACCCGGAAGGCCTGCAACCCGTTTAACGGCCCAGGATTTCTCTTCGGGGATACGCAGAACCACAGGATCCTCCAAAAGAGGGGCCTTCCACAGCCAAAGGTATTCTCCTATAATAGGACCCTGAATTCCATACGCAAGACGGTTGACAAAGAGGACCTGACCGTCTGCATAGGAAGGGATCATCGACGGCCCCTGGACCCGAACCAGAGTCAGTCCGACTCCCTGTACCAGCCACAAGATGAGGGCGGAGAGGACAAGGGCCAAGAGGGGAAACCTTCGAGTCTTCTTCATACGCGAAATCATCTTAATCAACTGCCCCTTGGATGTCGATACTGGAAACACGGGAGCGTTCATGAAGGTTCCGATGCAGAGTCAAAAAGTGCACAAACGATCGGGAGGGCTCCCGACTACGGTCCGCTTGCCGGTGCCGTTTCAACCCGACTGGGGTCAAGTCTCGAGGAACTTCACGCGGTTGGACCGGACCCTGAAGGAAACTCTCGAAACCAGACCCTTTTTGGGTCTTCCTTTTGGTATTGCCGTTCTGTCCTTCATTCTCCTTTTAGGACTCCTTTCTCCCCTGGTTACCCCGGCACGTGACTTCAGCCTTCCTTTGGGAAATTTGGCCTTCCCCAACGATTCGCGCCTCAATTCCCTTCTGTTTCACAATGATGCGCTGGATTCGGTTCTCGTGGAAGTTCCCGCCAACATCCCGATGAAAGAGGCTCTCGAGCGGGAAAAAACACCCAGCCTTGAAACTCAGACCTATACCATGCTCAAAGGTGACATGCTTTCGGCCATTGCCAACCGCTTTGAAGTGACTCTGGGCACGTTGATCAGCTTCAATAACATTAAGAATGTAAGGAAAGTGGCTGTTGGAGCCAATCTGGTGATTCCCAACTCCGACGGCGTGCTTTATACCGTGGTGAAAGGCGACAGCCTTTCCGGAATCGCCCGGACCAATAAAGTGGCCTACGAGCGCATCCTCGAAGCCAACAAACTTTCCAGCCCGGTGGTCACCCCAGGACAGAAAATTTTTCTTCCGGGAGCCACTCTTTCCAACTGGGAACTGCGCCAGGCCATGGGTGAACTATTCATCTACCCGACCCGGGGGTATATCACCAGCCGGTTCGGAACCCGCCGGGACCCCTTCACAGGGGTGAGAACCTTCCACAACGGGGTCGATCTTGCCAATTCGCTGGGCACCCCAGTTCGAGCCTCGATGGCAGGAAGGGTGAGTGATACCGGCTTCAATTCGTCCTACGGGAACTATATTGTTCTCAGCCACGAGGGTGGATTCCAAACCCTTTATGGACATCTGAAAAGCTTTGGTGTCCGGGTCGGTCAAAGCGTGGGACAAGGGCAGCAAATTGCTCAGATGGGCAATACCGGTTACAGCACGGGCAGCCATCTCCACTTTTCCATCTTTAAATGGAACAAAGCGCTCAACCCGCTCAACTATCTGTTCTAAGAATCATTTCAGCAGGAGAAAGGAAGGTTTTATGAGGGGATTTGCCATTGGCTTGATTTTACTGTTCGCCGTTTTCACATTTGTGGGAGCAATGGACCAGCCTGCCGCGACGCAAGCAGCAGCGGCTCCGACTCTCAGTCCGCGTTAAGTCAGCCTAACAGCGCATTGCGCGCCACTTCGGCGGACTTTGGAGCGCCTACCAGCAGTTCGACCAGCTTAAGGCCAAAAGCGGCGGCGGTACCTACCCCCCGACTGGTCACAAAGCATCCGTCGACAACCACAGGGTCAGTCAAATAGCGCCCCTTGGGAACCCTTTCTTCCGTACCAGGATAGCCGGTGTAGGTTCGTCCCTCCAGAAACCCCTGAGATCCGAGAACATAGGCCGGGGCGGCACAGATCGCACCGATCCAGACGCCTCTTTTTACAGAGTCATCCAGGCACTGTTTCACTAAAGGGGAATCGGCGAGATTTTGGGCACCAGGCAACCCACCAGGAAGGATAAACGCATCCCAATCGGTAGGGACCTCCCCGAGTACGGTGTCACATCCGATGGACAACCCCCGGGAACTGACCGCCGTGGTTCCAGAAAGTCCGGCCACGATCACCCTGACCCCCGCCCGTCTCAACAGGTCAACGGGTGTGACAGCTTCGATTTCCTCAAAACCATCGGCCAGGACGACAATGGCGGTCTTCATGTTATTTGTCTTTCTTCTTTCCCAACCCGAAGATACCCGCAATCTTGCCCAACAACCCAGGTTTGGTGGCTTTCTCTTCCACGTGGGTTGGCTTGAATTCCTCACCGTACTTGGACTTGTAATAGTCCAGCCGGTCCTTCATGGCAGGGTCTTTCGGCCTTCCGCCGTCCCGCCTGGGCTCTCCCCGACGACCGGCAGGCTTGCCTTCCCTCGGCTGCCCCGGATTGTTCCTCGGATTTCCCGGCTTTCCGCCTTCTCGCTTGGGTCCGGAAGACGCTGCAGGTCGCTTTTCGGGGTTCTTACCCGCTGTGCCCGGTGATTTGGGTTCGTTCCGACGGCCCCTTCCACCTCTGCCCGGTCCGACGGCCGCTGCGGCGGCGGCAATTTTATCGGCCTGACTGGAACGCTTTTTAGGTGAGCCCGAAACCGGGTCCTTGCCAGGTTCCATTCCGCCTTTAAGGAATTTGACACCGGTGGCTTCGTTGACTAAGGACGAAGACCGGATGGTAAGCGGCTTTCCATCACGGCGACGGCCATCTCGGCGGCCCCCTTCCCGAGGAGCACCTTCCCTGGCCGGCTGTTCCTGGGGTTCGCCTTCCCGGGGAACTGGTTGTTCACGGCGTGGACCCTCGCGGTGCGGGCCTTGATGAGCCCCTTCCCGCCGCGGACCATCCCGACGTCCGTCGCGACTACGGCTACCCTCACGGCCTCGACCTCCCCCACCCCGGGATCCTTCGAATTCTTCGTCGACCGCTATGTAGACACCTTTGCTCTTGTCCAAAACCTGATCTTCTTCCGCCACCCACAGAACGGGAATTTTAATCCCGGCGTATTCTTCAATGGCCTTCAGGCCGTAGACATACTTTTCGCAGGCAAGAGAAACGGCTTTGCCGCTCTGACCGGCGCGGGCGGTTCGGCCGATACGATGAACATAGTTTTCGGCCTCGGTGGGCAGATCGTAGTTGACAACCAAGTCGAGTCCATTGATGTGCAAACCCCGCGCTGCCACGTCGGTAGCAACCAGAACCGGGGTCTTGCCAGCCTTCATATCGGCGATAATTTTGAGACGCTTGGCCTGAGGCATATCGCCCATAATGAACTCGGTATCAAACCCGTTGAGTTCCAAACGTTTGGAAACCCGCACTGCCGTATGTTTGGTATTGCAGAAAATAATGCTGGTTTTGGGGTTCTCTTTCTTCATAACCCCCAACAAGAGACCAAACTTTTCTTCCGAGGAGACGTGATACAGCTCCTGGGTGATCTTTTCGACGGTGATATGCTCGGGCTCGATGACGATCTGGCCGGGATCTTTCAGGTATTCCCACGCCAAGTTCATGACGTTGCTCGAAAGGGTGGCGCTGAACAGCATGGTCCGCCTGTCCTCGGGATTGCTCATGGTCCGGAGCATCTGTCGGAGGTCGGGGTAGAACCCCATATCAAACAGGCGGTCGGCTTCATCAATGACTAAAACGCCCACGTCCTTGAAATCGAGTTTTCCTTGGCCGACAAAGTCAAGAAGCCGCCCAGGCGTACCAATAATGACGTCAACGCCTTCAGAAATCATTTTTTCCTGAGGACCGTAACCGACGCCGCCGTAGAAAGAGCCAATGCGGAAATTGAGGTGCTTCCCGATTGCCGAAGCTTCTTTCTCGATCTGATCGGCCAGTTCGCGGGTGGGAGCAATGACCAGCATGCGGCGGCCCTGGAATTTGGGATCGGTCATCATCAACTGGAAGCCCGAAATCAGAAAGGCGGCGGTTTTTCCAGTACCAGTCTGGGATTGGGCCTCAATATCTTTACCCTGAGCAATCAGTTGAAAAGTCTCTGCTTGGACGGGGGTGGGGTCGACAAAGCCCAGGTCTTTAATGCCTGCTTTCAGCTTGTCGTGAAAATCGTACTCGTCAAATGTCATAAAATCCTTGGGTCACACGAAGAGACGGTAGGGGTAGGGATGTGTCCAGGGAAGTATAAGTTTACTTGCGGAAAAAATCTAGCCCGGGCGGAAGGACGACAGGGAACGTCTGGATAGAGCGCAGACCTTGTGGCCACATCCGCGCTAAAAGACTGAAAAAGGTATGGAAGACAAGAAACAACAGTGGCCAGGCAACGCGGAAGAACAGGGAGGAGTCCGACGATTCGGCCGGCAACGGCGGCACAGCAGAGAGGTCGGGTTCATCTGAGGGAAGCCGGAACTCAGCTCCATCCAGAGTTCTGACAGGAATCGTGCCCGGTTCAAACCAACCAAGGGCACGAGCCTCCAGGCGCACCGCTTCTGCACTGGTGCTGAGCGCCTTGTACCGGCTGTTCAGACGGAGGTTGTCTTGCTTCAACTGATCCAGATGGATCTCAAGCCTGGCCCGCTGTTCTTGCAGTCGCGTCATCTCGGTCAGGCCACCAGGCCCGAACACAATTTGGAGAAAACAAAAGACTGCTGTCGCAAGCCAGAACGAGAGAAGAAGCTTTTTGCCCGTCATACCCTTAGGTTAACGGCGTACAGAGTCAAAAACTTCATTGGTTCCTGGTAAAAAAAACATGGCGCAACTGCGGGAAATTCTGTATCATAAAGTGTGGGTTCCTCTAGCCGATAATAGAGAGATCCAGCCCCGGGACAGGAGACCCTTATGCCCAACGACAAGGAATTTGAACTCGACGACCTGGAATCCTTCTCCTTCGATGACCTTTCCCTGGACGAAGAACCCGCGGCCGTAGAGGCGAATCCGGGCGAAGACCCTTTTGGAGTCTGGGTAAAGAGCGCCCCCGAAGATATCGATTCCGAAATGGATCCATTGGCCGAGGCCGAGCTTCCGGAAGAAGACTTCCTTTCCAGTGAAGAGCTTGCAAATTTAGATGATAGTTTTGACATCGTAACCGTTGACGAACCGCTGGATGGAGAATCTCCTCTGGAAGATGAAATGGCTTTTCTCGATACACCGGAGGCGTTGGATGCCGAGGCCTCGACTATGGAGATGCCCAGCATCGAAGAGGTTTCTCTAGACGATTTTGTCGATCTGGAGAGTGAACCCCTGCCCGACCTCACTCTGGAAACACCGGCATTGACTCCAGCAACCCAAATGTCCGGCAGCGACGATGCCATGGATGAGGAGTTTCTCGATATCGACATGGAAATGGATGAAAGCCTCTCCGATGCCGATCTTGAAATGGAAACCGAAGATTTTGGAGACTTCCAGGAAGTCACACCGGTCGAGCCTACCGTTGAAGCCATGAATCTGGACAACGAGGACTTCTTCGAAGAGGACGTCCCTGAGGCGAATGAAACGCTGAACTTGGAGCCCGATGATCATACCGATATGGATCATCTGATTGCTTTGGAAGAAGACTTGACTAGTGCTATCCGCGTCCCGGAAGTGGAAACAGTCGAGGCGGCACCCAAAGATCTGGCAGCGATGATTCTTGAAAAGATCGAGCAGGAACTGTCGAGCATCAAGCAGGAAATCACCGAGCTGAAGAGAGAAGTCACCCATCTGCGGTTTGTTCCTGAAGCACCGGCCTTGGTACCGGCAGCCCCTTTACCGCCCGAACCGGAAGAAACCCCTGCCGAGGCAGCCCATGGTTTCTTCGATGAAGAAGACGACGAAACAATAGCTTTGACCGGAGACGAACTCGACAACATCCTTTCTACGGCGGAGATCAGCGAGGGAGAAGAAGACGGAATCACTCTCGAAGAGGATCTCTTGGCCCTCGACACAGAGGGCAATCTGATAGAACCAGAGGAAACCCTCGAAGAGACAGACCACGTTACCGATGAAGACTTCCTCGCCGGAACATCCCTCGACTTAAACGAACCCGACCCCTTTGAAGACCTGGGCATTCCTCAAGGAATTGAGCTGGAAGATACACTGCCGGAAGAACTCGAGGGCAATGAGACCGAGGATCTTCTGCTGGAATCAACACAGGATATCGAAGTGGCACCCCTGCCCGAGGGCTTACTGGAAGCCAATGAGCCCCCCCTCGAGATCCCCTTTGACGATGATATAGGGTTGGAGTTGGAGCTGGACTCGTTGCCCCCCCTGGAAACCGACCCCGAGGGCTGGAGCCCTGCAGATATGGTGGCGGAAGAGCCCGCTGCCCCGGCGACCCCTCCCGCACCCTCAATGCCCATCCTTCCGGTGGAAACTTTGGAATCTGGAAAAATTCCCGCCGGCCTGAAAGAAGAGCTGCGCTCAGTCTTGTCTTACATGGACAAGCTGCTGGCCTCTCTTCCCGACGATAAGATTCAAGAGTTCGCCGAGTCGGAGCACTTTGAAGTGTACAAGAGACTATTTGAAGAGCTGGGACTGATCGAATGACAGGACTTCTCGGCAAAGCTCTCAAGCGTCAGGAAAAACAGGAAAAAAAAAACCCTTCGCCCACCTGACTTGGAAAGATGTTCTGGTTTACCTGGAGCAATCCCAGGAAGCCGACGACCTTTCGCCGTCCTTTGAATCCCGCCTGTTGCAGGATCTGCCGCAGACGGGAGATTTTTTCAACCTTGGTACGGCCCTGATCCTTCAAGTCCCCTCGACGGGAAACCGGCTGCAGCTGACAGCCTGGACCCGACCGGAGCCTGTTCCCAGTTGGAGCTTGGACCTCGACCCTCCCCTTCGTCTTCGTTTGACGGCTGGCATTCCACAAGTGCTTACAGGACAAGAAAAAGCTGACTTCAAAGCCTTTGCTTCCCGTTGGTCCAGCGAGCCTGGGTTTCCAATCGCGCTGCCCTTGGTGGCAGAACCCCGTTCACTGGTTGGCACCCTTGTGCTCCTTGATGCCCCTCCTTTTGATCTGGAGGACGAGGAGTTTGTGCTGGCTTGGACTCAGTACAAATATACCTTGATCCAAAGCCTCAAACCCCGTAGGAAATCCATTCCCGTGTACTCGGAAAGCGTCCTGATGCGGACTCTGGAGGGTGGGCATACCTTTCTGGTCGCCGAGTTCGACACGGGCGAGCTGACCCGACATTGCGATAGGATGGGACTATCCCACCACCGGGCCAAGCTTCTCGTCGAAAGATCACTGTCGGAGCTAACTTCACAACACGGTGCCGTCTTGTGGAGACCACCCCTCTTTACTGCTTTGTTTGCACTTCCAGGCCGGATGGATCAAGACCTGCTCTGGCATCAAATTGAAGCCAACCAGCTTTGGCCGGAGGGCTTCAAGCCGCATTGGGAGCGAAAGTTGGTCCGGACGCCTCAAGAACTCCAGGCCATCTTGGGGCGCTAGGTTGTCCTTTGAAGTGCGCTCCGGCCCGAGGGGTCCTGCGGCCTTCTGGGCTGATAAACAACTGACCTCCAGTTATGCCCCGGAACGCGAAGCTCAAGCCTGGGTTGATGGAAAAAGGATCCCTGCGGGTTCTTTGGTTTTTGTTGCAGGAGATCCCTTGGGCTGGGTTGCACACGCTTTGTCAAAAAAAGACATGCAGGCCGTCGCCTTGCTGCCAGGAGCGTCGGCTCGCCCCTGGCTCAAGCCCGGAACACTGGCCTGGGCCCCCGAAGAGGGCCCGCTCGAAACCTTTTTGGCAGATCTTTTTGACAAAACCAGCCCGGAGGGGGTTGTCTGGGAGGTTTGGCCCGCATTCGAGAGGCAGGCTCCGGAGCTGGTTTTGGACTGGAGCCGCCGGTTTCGGGACCATTACCGCACCGTTCAGGGCTCCTGGTTGACACAGCGCAGGTTTGGACCCCGTTTTTGGCACAATGCCCTGCGCAACACTCTGAACTGGCAGCGGCCGGTGCAGCTAATACCAGGCAACCGCCCCTTGGTCATTGCGGCTTCCGGGCCCAGCCTCAACGACGGTCTGGACTGCCTGTCAAAAAACCGACACCTGTTTGAACTCTGGGCGTTGCCATCGAGTTTCGAGGCACTGATTCAACGGGGTCTGCTTCCCGATGCCGGAGTCGCCACCGACGGAGGTTTCTATGCCAGGGAGCACCTTCACCGTCTTTCGGGCACCAAAATACCCGTCCTGGCGGCCCTGGGTTCGGCACCAGACCCGGTTCTGTCGGAAAGGCCCTGTCTCTTTTTCAGCCAGGGACTGGTTATCGAGCAAGCCCTCCTGAAATCCTTGAATTCCAATGTTCCAGAGGTGCCAAGTCAGGGTACCGTTGCTATCACCGCCTTGCGCTGGGCACTAGAAGCCACAACAGGTCCGGTCTTCATCGCGGGTCTCGATCTGGCCTTTCGAGATCTACGTGGCCATACCTCGCCGCATACGGTGGACAGGCGGTTGGAAGGTCTTCACCAGCGTTTGCAGCCCTTGGAGGGTCTCTGGGCTGAACGCCTTTATCAGCAGGCTCCCCAGATCGACAACGGTATACGAAGCTCCCCGGCACTGGTGACCTATGCCGGTTGGCTTCGTACCCGGGCCTACTTTTCCAGGACCGTCTGGAGGATTGCCCCGTCGGCAGTGCGATGGAACACCATGACCGAGGTGAGTTGGGAAGGAGCACAAGCTCTATGGAAAAAGCAGCCGCGAGGTCAGGCTGTGACCTGGTCCGAGATGCCAGAAAAAGGCGAAGGGATCAGACGAAAGGCCGCTTATGAGGCCCTCGCCAGTCTGAAAGCCAGGGTCAAGGCTTCGGCTCCCGATGACCCCTGGCTGATCGAGGCGGCGAGAACGGCGGTGCCGGACGCCCTGGCCCAAGATTTCAGGACCCTGCGAAGGGGAAGACCGGCTAACGGAGCCCGTGACGCTCTCGTGCAGTTTCTTGAGACACTTCGGGATTCGCTTTCGTGACGGAAAACTGGTCGGGCAACCTGGCCATGCTGGAATCCCGGCAGGATGTTGGCTCACAGTTGCTGACCAAGGCCCTGAAAGCAGCGGGACCAGGACAGGACCAGGGAATCCGAAGCCGGACAGGGTCGGTTCTACCAGGGTGGAATCCCGGACCGGTGCGAGCACTGGTATCCACCTTCGACGCAGCCAAAGAAGCCGCACGGTGGGCAGAAGACCTTCAAGGCGGCACAGTGGCGGTGTTTGGCGCAGCGGGAGTCCGGTTGGCCTTTTGGGTGGAGCCCCAAATGGACATCTGGCAGAGCCTGCTCACCTGGCAGGACGGTACGGGCTGGCTTGACCGCGATGATTGGGTGCCGGTATTCGGCGGTCTTGCGGTGTGGAACTCCATCCTTCTGGACCGGTACCATCCGCTGTGGGACGGAGCTTTCCAAACACGGGAATGGAGAGCTGCCACCCAAGGCAGGGAACCTCTCTGGGAAGAGTACCGGCAGGCGACGCTTCGGACCTTGGAAACCACGGCCTCCGATGCTTCCACCCAGGCCCGCTTTGGAGAACGTTGGTACCGCAACACGCTGATGAATCTGAAGCACCTGCACACGGGTGAGGCAGCTGGTTGCCAGGACGCCAGGGTGGTGGTGGCGGGGGCTGGCCCAAGTCTGGAAGAAGAGCTGGAAAAATCCGAAAATCGAACTTGGCTGGAGAACAGGCATCGGACGGGCGACCGCTTGTTCAGTACCGATACAGCCCTCCCGGCATTGAGCTGCCGGGGCATTGTGCCGGATCTGGTGCTTTGTCTCGACGGCCAGTTGCCGACCTACCACCACTTTGTCCCGAGGCGGCCGACCGGGGTCCCTCTCGTGGCTGACCTATCCTCACTGCCACTTTTGGAACGTCTGGGAATGCCTGTCGTCCGCTACCTTTCAGGACACCCTTTCGGTACCGTTATCCACCGTTTTTTTCCGGAGCTGCCACTGCTGGACGGTTCTCTGGGAAACGTTTCGGGTCTGGCGCTCCGAACGGCGCAGGCTCTCGGGGCCCGGCGGGTCGATACTTGGGGAGTCGATTTTGCCTACCGTGATGGTAAGGCCTATGCCCGGGGCACCTACGTTTACCCCCTTGCCCAAAAAAGCTGCAACCGCCTCCTGCCCTTGGAAACCCGCTTGGGAGCCTCCTGCTACGGGGCCAAAGGTCTGGAGCGCGCCTACAATTCTCAAGGGAGCGCCATCGATACCACCCCCCTGATGAGGGAGTACCATGGAAGATGGGCAAGGGCCGGAAAGCAGACCCAGGCGGTGACTCTCAAGCATGGGTCAGCTGACCTCCGCTGGGAAGCTTTTTCCGAAGACTGGGCCAAGCGGCTGCGGACACTCCCCCTTCCCTCCCGGAAAGGAGCGACCCATTCCTTTGTCCGGTCCCTCCCTCCAGACCGCCGGGAAGACTGGCTGGCGCTCTGGCCCCTGGCACTGGCGATGCATCGTCAAGGGATTGCCGAAGAGGATCTGCCAGAGGTTCTTGTTTCCCGAGCTTTGGCTTTTTTGCAAGATTGATTTTTGAAACTTACCGAGTATAATAAGAACATGAAACCGGTTGTCGTTCGTCTCTATGCCGTTTTGGTCGTTCTCACCTTGGTCGGCCTGGTAGCTTGGTCAGCAGCAGACTGGTACCGTCTGCAGCAAAATGCCCAGTTACAGGGTCAAGCAGTTCTCCGTCAGGCGGCCGGTGTTGTGTCGGATCTTTCCGTACACGTGGGTGTCCTGGACGCCAAATCTCTGGGACAAGTCTTCAGCCGTTTTCCCGGCAACGATTTCCGCTGGAAGATGGTGCTGCTGCACTCCCCTGATCAGGGAACAGAATACTACCGGGGACCTCGCCCGCCGCTTGCCGTTGACCGAGCTGTTCCCCGCTGGGAACCACGGCAGCTCTCTGAAATCAAGGTCAGCCTTCCCGTTTTCCGTTCTACCGGCGACCCGATGACACTGGAAGGCATCTACGAGTTCTACGGCCGCGCGGAGATTTTTTCCCTTCTGAAAGCCTGTGGCGTAACCTTGCTGATTTTGATGGTCTTGACGACAGCCATGGTGGTGTTTTCCGCACGCTCCCGCAACGAAGAAGAACCCGCGATGGAACCTGTGCCCGCGGAAGAGGAAATCCCTCTGGATCTGGGGGATTCAACACCAGAAACCATCGGGACCATACCGATCGAGACCGAAGATGAATACTGGTTTGACGACGAACTGACCATGGAAGACCTTCCTCCGCTCGAGGAAGGAACCTCTCTGGTCAATCCGGATTCGGGGTTGGGCTGGGGTTCCTTCCTGGCTGCCAGACTGGATTTCGAGCTCGAGAAAGCTTCCAGTCAGGATCAGGACTTGGCACTCATCCTGCTTTCCGTGAAGGGTGGAACCATGGCCGGAAAACCTTGGGGTGAATTGGTCCGCAGGGTCTTCCCTGAGGTCGACATGAACTTTGAGTACGAAGGCGGGGTCGCCGTCATGCTGCCTGGCCGAACCCTGGAACAGGCGCTCAAGTCGGCCCGTGCCTTTGTGGAAAGTGCTGACAGCACTCTGGAAGGGGCCCCTGTTCACGCGGGAGTAGCCGCAAGAACGGGAAGACTACTCTCAGCACCGACCTTGCTGGCAGAAGCCAAGTCAGCCCAAAGGCGCTCTCTAGCGGGGGCTATCCGGGTTCTGGGGCTCAAAACCGACGCCGACCGATGGCGGGACCATCTTTCAGCATCAGCTTAAAACAGTCACCTTGGTTATCGGTAGAGCAGCTGCCCCAAAGCCCAGTCATTGATCCAAAAATCTCTTGTTCCATCCGTGGCGCGATAGCGGTTTTGCCCATCGGAGGCCCCTATCGTCACCATTGAGGTAGAACCGTCAGACCAATAGAACGTCAGAGTTCCCAAAGTACCGGGGTTGGAAGCCTGCTCCGGCAGCGCAAAGGCTCCAAAACGGAAACCTGTCACAGAATCGGCCCACGAAGCCAGGGGTTCGGTTGCCACCTTGGTCAGACGGTCTTCCCAGACAGATTTTCCATCCTTTGTTGTCCTGACAAGGTCAAACGGGGAAAAAACCGTCTTATCGGTGGTCTCAATCCGACTGTCGAAGGTAATTCTTGTCAAATCGGCGGTTTTCTTTCCTGGAAAGAGCGACAGATCGGCCCAGGTATTGAAGTCCAACTGCAAGGACCGAGAAAACCCGGCATCGGTTTCCCAGATTTCACTCTGTCCCGCCAACCGGACGGCCACCTTGGTACCTTGGTCATTGACCGCCCCCACCTGGAGGTCGGCCAGAATCTGGTTCCCCGGACCCAACAGCTGAACAGTCTGGAAACCCTGATCCAGGCCAAAGGCCTTGGCTTCACCGCTCCGTGTGACCAGCCGTTCCCGTTTCAAGGACCCGAGTGTTGTCAGATAGGCTTCAATGCGTGTGCTGGCCGCGGGAAAAGATTTTTCCTGAAAAAGGAGGTTCCAGGTGTCTGTCTTGGTCAAGGTCACTCCGTTTCCGAGCACCATACCCGTGACCGAGTTAGGCTGAAAGCCGGCGAACAAGGGCTCGCTGGACTGCCGGTTGGTGACAACCTGCTGGCTGAACGTCCAGCCCAGAATAGCGGTAAGGCTGAGAAGCCCAAGAAGGGCTCCGAGTAGGGTGACCTTGGTGCGATAATCGATTGGTTTCTGGTTCATCGTCATTCTCCGATTCAGCTTTTTTGTTCCCGGGACCGGCGGCGTAGAAAACGAACCACAGCCGCTATCACCACGACCACAGGAATTAAGAAGAGATTGACAAAAGACAGGGCAAAGGCAGCCGTTGTACGGACCTGCGTATCCTGCAGCATTGTCAGCGATTTATCCCGATAGACGCGTGTCTTGATCGACAAAAGACCCTCATCCTGCGCCAACCAATCTACGGTGTTTTCGGCAAACACCACGTTGTCAGTCTTGCCGGTGATCTGCATAAGGTCGGTCAGAAAATTGGAAGAACCGACGACAACCATTCTGGTGTTAGGAGAGAGCCCTCCGTTGGGAAAAGCCGAGGAGAAGGTGCCAGTCAGAGCCATGGCGACAACCTGTTTTTGGAATTTTACCTCGGGCATCATCGAACTGCGGCTGGCTTGCTCAACATCAATGGTCAGGTTATCACTGACCAGCCAGGATTTTTCGCTCGTCCAGGCCAAGGGCTCTACCGTAATTCCAGGCATTTTCAAATCGGTGAGCGGACTGGGCCACATCAGTGAAAGACCGGAAAAGCGGCTGGTCACAGGGTTGGTAAGTGAAGTGTTCTGTGCCAGAATTTGCGGCCATTGGGGGTAGCGTCTTAATGTGACACCCTGAGACCCCTGGAACTGGACCAGATTGTTGTAGGCGTCATGGACAATGCCTTGGTCAACCTTGACACCCCAGGTTTCGAGAGCCTTGAGCAGATCGTTTTCACCGGCTGCGGTGGCGACAGCCTGCGCTGAGGCAATGTCGACAAACACACCATCAACGGCAAAGAGGATTTTTCCCCCGCGCATAAGATAGTCGTCCACCGGTCGCAGTGCTTGAGCAGTAAACCCCTTGGTGCCCGCCACAATGAGAACCGAAGCCTCACCGATGGGTTCACCGGGCTGCACGACACGGAAGGTGGCCGTCTGCGAAAGAGTCTGACTGAGAATACTGTAGTAGTTTTGCAGGTCACGGGTTGGATCAACGGACAAAAAAGCGACTGACTTCTGTTTCTGGGTGACCAGCTTGCTGACCTTGGTGGTCAGGTCGTATTCCAAAGTTTCGATCTGGCTGACCTGGGGCAGCACCTCCTGCCGGTCCAGGTACTGCAGGACAATGCCGGAATAGACCACCGCTTGGGTCTGCTGGCTCTGCTCGACCACTTCGATAGGGATGGACTGCAGGCCCAACCTCGCCATGTCACCGAGCTGACCGGCTTCCTGAGGGTCAATCACCCTCACCTTGACCCGACCTGCAGAGGCGGCGGCGTATTCCTCAAGAAAGTCCGCGATCCCTTGGGTAAAGGGGTAGTAGGTGGTCAGTTTTTTGGAAAGGTAATACGTGATCGTCACCCCGTCTTTCGCCTCGGCCAAAATGGACTTGGTGGCTGGCGAAATGGACCAAGCGCCGGCGCTGGTAAGGTCAAAACGCACCGAAAAGAGACTGAGGTTGACCGCAAGGAGGGCAAAAACACCAAGGACGAGGAGGAGGAGGGTTCGTTCCCGCTTTTGTTGGATGCTCATACTACCTCCACTTTCTCAAGACGAGAACTTTGGTGTTCAAATACAAGAACAGGGCCGCAAACCAAAGAAAGTACAGAAAATCTTTGGAATCGAGGATACCCCGCTGAAAACTAGCGTAACGGCCGTCGAGGCTAAAGAAACGAACTGAGTCAACGACGGTGGAAGGCAGTCCCAACACAGCAACAAGGCTGCCCCCGACAGCAAAAATCAAGAGGCCCGATACTCCCAGTAGGAAAGCCGAGATGGTGTTGGTGGTAAGGCTTGAGAGGAACACCCCCAGGGCAACGGCAGCGGCAGCCAGAAGAACGATGCCTACGTACTCGCCCAAGATTTCGCCGAACTCGAACTTTCCCAGACTCGAAACCAGCCAGGACATAGGCAAGGTCAGAGCAATCATGGCCAGCACGATGGTAAAGGCTCCGAGAAACTTTCCGACAACTAAAACTCCCGTCCGAACGGGAAGAGTCAATAGAAGCTCCTGGCTGCCGAGCTTGCGCTCCTCAGCCCAGGTTCGCATGGTGATAGCAGGGATCAGAATGGTGAAAGCAATGGGAAACGTGGCAAAATACCCGCGAAGTGAGGCCGTCTGCTGGGCTAGAAACTGATTCACCCACAGAAACCAGATGCCGGTGAACAACAGGAAAAACAGAATGGAACCGACAGCGACAGGGCTGTTGAAGGCCGAGCGGGTCTCTTTGCGCCAGACACTGAAAAGGGGATTCGATGGAAACGCAAGCTTCATTCGGAGGTCTCCTTGGTGAGTTGTACAAACAAGTCCTCAAGACGGATGGTCTGGGGAACCAGCGAAAGAATTTTCAGGTTCTGGGCGACAGCCCAGTCGAAGAGGAGCTCACCGCCACCGGCCTCTACCGGAAAGGCGCAGGAAAGTACAGGTTCGGTGGAATCCTCAACCACAAAAGGAGAGCCCCGCAGGCCGGGCAGTTGACTGAGCGCTGCAACCGCCTGCGCTCCGGTCATTCCCTTCAGCTTCAATTCGAAACGGTTTTCTCCCTGAAGATCCTTGGCGATGTCTTCCGCTTTGCCTTCAGCGACGATTTTACCCAGGTTCATAATCAGCAAGAGAATGACGGTTTTTTCGCGGCCGATTCCTAGGATGAGCTGCCGGAACTCAAGAATCTGATGCGGGTCAAGGCCGCTGGTCGGTTCGTCAAGGATGAGAATGGCAGGGTCGGCCAAAATGGCCTGAGCCAGGCCCACACGTTGCCGCTGTCCCTTCGAGAGGTGGCTGGCGACTTTGTTGAGAAAGGCGGTGGCATCGGTTCGTTCCAAAGCGCGGTCGATGGCGGCCCCTCTGAGTTCCGGGGCAATGCCGCGGACCCCCGCCATAAACTCCAGGTACTCTCTTACCGTCAGATCGGGGTAAACGGGCGAACTCTCGGGCAGATAGCCGATCAGGGCCTGTGCCTGAAGGGTCTGCTCCAGCAGGTTGATGCCCCCGATCTGTATGCTGCCCTGGGCAGGGAAGTGGTAGC
>JFJP01030179.1_pt1 | contig 30710 bp, 20 predicted proteins | sample 431651 | NCBI WGS metagenome assembly JFJP01 (sample SAMN02602958, study PRJNA72255) | Microbial mat metagenome, whole genome shotgun sequencing project. | biome: fresh water; feature: sink hole; material: water; isolation source: purple microbial (photo- and chemosynthetic) mats found in... | reverse complement strand
CGTTCCCTGCGGGTCGGCGACATCGCCTGTCGCTACGGTGGCGAGGAATTCACGATCGTCATGCCCGGTTCTACCCTCGACGATGCCCGGGCGCGACTGGAGAACTTGCGGCAAACGGTCATGCAACTGCGCGTGCTTCATCAAGGCGGGGAGTTACCGGCCATCACGGTGTCGATCGGCGTCGCTGTCGCTGGAGAGCAGGAAGTGGACGCCGCTGCTTTGCTGGCCCGGGCGGATGCGGCGCTGTATCGGGCCAAGGAACAGGGGCGAAATCGGGTCGTGAAAAAATGCCCCCTGAAATCAATCTTGCCACCGCCCCTCCTGATCTCAGCCAGTGCGAAGCTGAACCTATCCACCTTCCCGGTTCGATTCAGCCGCACGGCATCCTGCTGGCGCTGCACGGGTCCGATCTGCGGATCACCCAGGCCACAACCACCTGTGAGCCGCTGCTGGGCATCAACGTCACGGATCTGCTGGATCGTGAATTAGCGACCGTGTTGGGGCGGGCGCTGGCCGACTCGGTCTGCGAAGCGTTGACCCGTTACCAGGAACTGCCCGACGCCCCGGCGTCATTCGGTTGGCAACCGCCCATGGGCAACCGGGCGTTCGCCGGTTATGTTCATGGGTCTGATGCGCTGACGGTGTTGGAACTGGAACCCGTGCCGGTGACGCCACCCGACCTCAACGAGGTACTGGCTCAAGCGGTGCGAGGTTTCAGCATCGTGCGCGCCCAGACCGATTTAATGACCAAGGTTCAAACCGCGGCTGAGTGGTTTCGCCGGTTCACTGGCTATGATCGGGTGATGATCTATCGCTTCGACGAGGACTGGCACGGTGAGGTCATTGCCGAAGCCCGCCACGCTGATTTGGAGCCGTATCTCGGCCTACACTACCCGGCCTCCGATATTCCGGCCCAGGCTCGCCGCCTGTATCTGATCAGCCCAACGCGGGTGATCGTCGATATTAACTACGCGCCATCCCCGCTGCTGCCCGCCGTGAACCCGGTCAGTGGACAACCCCTGGATTTATCCCGCAGTCTGTTACGCAGCGTGTCGCCGGTGCATCTGGAGTATCTCCGCAATATGGGCGTACAGGCGACACTGACGGCCTCGCTCATCCGGGAGGGTCGACTCTGGGGGTTGATCGCCTGCCACCACTACACGCCTCACCCGGCGGCGTCGCACGACATTCGTGAAATTGCCGGTTGGATGGCGCAGGATTTAGCGACCCAGATCAACTTGACCGAAGAAATCCGTAGTCGACGCTACGCAGCGCATCTTAAACAATGCCGCGACCGCATTATTTCCGCTCTGCGCCACGGCGCCCGGCTGGCCGCTTTGCTGCAGGGACCGGAATGCACTGATGTCCTGGGTGCCATTGGCGCTGACGGTGTAGCGCTGGTTCACAGTGCGGATGTCGTCACGGGCGGCATGACACCCGATCCAGCGCGTATTCTTGAAATCGCCGAAGAATTGAGCGCTGGACGCCCGAATGGCCCCTCCCATCTGTTCGCCACCGACTGCCTGAGCGAACATTTGGCCGGGACGGAAGACGTGGCGGCGACGGCCGCTGGGGTAGGCATCTTCCCGCTGAATGCCGCGACATCGATCAAACTGATCTGGTTTCGCGCTGAACAATTACGCTCGGTGACCTGGGGCGGCAATCCTGACAAGGCGATGGACATCGCATCGGATGGCCGATTGAGTCCGCGTCAGTCGTTTGCCGCCTGGACTCAGCAGGTTCGGTTGCATAGCGGGCGCTGGAGTCCGGAGGAACTGGAATCCGCCCGGGAACTGGGCGCGCTGATTGATATCGAGTGGCGCAAGATCACCGAGGAAGCTCTGCGGGCGAGCGAAGCCCTGCTCAAGGATGTGCTGGACTCGCTGACCGCGCATATCGCGGTACTGGATCAGCGAGGAGTCATTACCCTGGTCAACCGGGCTTGGCGGCGATTTGCCGAACAGAACGGCGGCGGCGTGGATTGTCAGCCGGGGGTGGATTATCTGGCGATTTGCCGCCGGGTGCTGGTGGGTCAGGATGGGGTAGAGGCGCAAGCCGCCCTGCGCGGCATCCGCCGGGTGCTGGCCAGTGGCCAAGGTTATTTCAATCTGAAATATCCCTGCGATTCGCCGACTGAGTCACGCTGGTTTGAAATGCGGGTTTTCCCACTACGAGGATCCCGGGCCGGAGTAGTCATCGCGCATGAAGATATTACTGCGCAAAAAATGGCGGAAGACGCCCTACGTAATAGCCTGATTGAGGTCCATCGCCACGATGCCCAGATGGTGGCTCTCAATCAAATGAATGATTTGCTGCTGTCCTGCGAGACCCGCGAGGAAGCCTATGCCATTATCGCTTATAGCGCTGGAGCACTGTTTACGCCCTATGCTGGCGGGCTGGCGGTGATCAATGGTTCGCCGACCCATTTACGGGTGGCAGCGGTCTGGGGCGATCCGGATCGCCTGTTGCCGTTCTTTTCCTTGCGCGACTGCTGGGGGTTGCGGCGCGGCCAACTGCATGAGGTTGCGCCCTCCCGCAATGAAATGGATTGCCGACATTTCCTGGATCACCCACCGCCGACCTACCTGTGTATGCCATTAACCGTTCGTGGCACCACGTTGGGCCTGTTACATGTCAACGCCAGCGAACCGCTCACCGAGGCGCAGTTCCAGGAGTTGCGGACGTTGGTCGTCGCGGTCAGCGAGTCCATCAAGCTGACGCTGTCTAACCTCAAGTTGCGGGAAGCCTTGCGGAAGTACGGCGGTTAGCGGTCAACTTCAGCACCGCAGGCGACTCGCTCGGCACACCTCGATGGGTTCATGGCATAATCATTTTTGAGTGATCATTGACGGGGAGATTCAACGTGTTACAACCCAAGCCCTATCTGAGTCCCGAAGACTATCTGGAGATCGAGCGCCAGGCTGAATTCAAGAGCCAGTATTTTGACGGGGAAATGTTTGCGATGAGTGGCGCTAGCGAAGCACATAACCTGATTGTGGCCAATACGTTGGGGGAAATCCGCCAGCACCTCAAAAAGCGTCCCTGTAAAGTCTACGCCAATGATATGCGCGTCAAGGTGAGTCCGACGGGGTTATATACCTACCCGGATGTGGTCGTCGTCTGCGGTCCGGCCCGGTTTGAAGACACGCATCTGGATACCTTGTTGAATCCGACCCTTATTATCGAAGTGCTGTCGGCTTCCACGGAAGCTTACGACCGGGGCCGGAAGTTTGCACAGTACCGTGGTCTGGAGTCATTGATGGAATATGTGCTGATTGCTCAGGATGGTCCGCAGGTCGAATGCTATCGGCGACAACCGGATCAGCATTGGGTACTGACGGAAAGCCAGGGTCTGGACAGCGTGGTGCGATTACCCGCGATTGACTGCGAGCTGCCGCTGGCGGAGATTTACGCCAAGGTTGATTTCTTCCAGTGAGCGGGTTTCAACGAATCGGCCGTTCCCCGAGAGCTTTGTCAATCTCCCGCCAGCCATGCGCCAACCGTAACCGCTCCAGCAACACCCCTCCGCCCGGAGCTGCCTTACCCGGCTGAAAACTCGAAAGAATCGTAGAACAGTTGCCCGGTCGGCAATCCCTGCTCGGCAAATACCCGCTTAGCGGCTTCGATCATCGGCGGTGGGCCGCTTATGTAGACCTCGTGGCCGCTGAGGTCGGGATAATCCGCGGCAACCGCTTCATGCACCCAGCCGGTGCGTTCTTGCCAGTGATCTTCCGGGCGTGGTTCCGACAAGACCGGCGTATAGCGGAAATTGGGATGCTCTTCCACCCAGCGGCGCGGCAATTCGTCCAGGTACAAATCCACTTTCGCCCGTGCCCCCCAGTACAGATGCAAGGGCCGGTTCCATCCGCTATGGAAGGCGTGTTCCATCATCCCCTTCAACGGCGCAAAGCCGGTGCCGCCGCCGATTAAAATGACCGGACGCGGCGAGTCTTCACGCAGAAAGAAGGTGCCCAGCGGTCCCTGAAAGCGCAACAACGCTTTGTCCTTCATCCGCTCGAAGACAAATCCGGTGAAAAAGCCCCCCGGCACCTGGCGGATATGCAGTTCCAGCAGATCGTCGGCATGAGGAGGATTGGCCAGCGAAAAGCCACGTCGCCGCCCATCCGCCAGTAGCACGTCTACATATTGCCCGGCCAGGAATTGCAGTCGCTCGATATTCGGCAACTTCAAATACAGCCGCATGACATCCGGAGCCAGCAGTTCCCGCTTTTCCACCCGACAGGGCAGGGTTTTGACCACGATATCGCCGCTGGTCTTGACCTCCCGCGCTTCAATGACCAGGTCTGAACACGGCCGCGCCTGACAGAGCAACGCTTTGCCTTCCGCCTGTTCGCGCTCGCTCAATCCGGCGGGACGACCCTCCGGATAAGCCACTTCGCCGGACAAAAGCTTGCCCATGCAGGAGCCGCAGGTGCCGTTGCGGCAGCCATAAGGCAGAATGCTGCCCTTTTCGCGCAGGGCGGCGTCCAGCACCGATTCAGTGTCCTCAACCGGGAAGGTGTGACCGCTCGGCTGGATCGTGACGTGATAAGGCATGGTTGGAACTCTCTGACAAAATGGAGACGAGCCGATTAGAAGCCGATTCCCGGCAGGGGTTCGTCGCAATTACAAACCCAATTGCTCCCACAATGTATCTATCCGCTGTTTGACTTCGGCACTCATGGCAATCGGGCGACCCCATTCACGCGTCGTCTCACCCGGCCATTTATTAGTCGCGTCGAAGCCCATTTTAGAACCGAGTCCCGACACCGGCGAGGCGAAGTCCAGATAATCAATTGGCGTATTCTCGATCATCACCGTATCCCGCACCGGGTCCATGCGGGTGGTCATCGCCCAGATCACATCCTTCCAGTCACGGGTGTTCACGTCCTCGTCGACCACAATGACGAACTTGGTGTACATGAACTGGCGCAGAAAGGACCAGACGCCCAGCATGACCCGCTTGGCGTGGCCGGGATACTGCTTGCGCATGGACACCACCGCCAGCCGGTAGGAGCAGCCCTCCGGCGGCAGGTAGAAATCGATGATTTCGGGAAACTGCTTTTGCAGGATCGGCACGAATACTTCGTTTAGCGCCACGCCAAGAATCGCCGGTTCATCCGGCGGACGACCAGTGTAGGTGCTGTGATAAATCGGATTTTCGCGGTGAGTGATGCGGTCGATGGTGAACACCGGGAAGCGGTCTACTTCATTGTAGTAGCCGGTATGGTCGCCGAACGGACCTTCCAGCGCCGTTTCCCCCGGCGCGATATGGCCTTCCAGCACGAATTCAGCGGACGCCGGAACCTGCAACTCATTGCCCCGGCATTGCGCCAGTTCCGTCCGGGAACCGCGCAACAGGCCAGCGAATGCGTATTCCGACAGCGTATCCGGCACCGGAGTGACGGCGGCGAGAATGGTGGCGGGATCGGCTCCCAATGCAACGCTAATGGGAAACGGTTCACCGGGTCGCGCCTGCTGCCAGTCGCGGAAATCCAGCGCCCCGCCGCGATGCGCCAGCCAGCGCATGATGACCTTGTTTCGCCCGATGACCTGCTGGCGGTAGATGCCGAGATTTTGCCGGGTCTTGAGCGGTCCCTGCGTGACCACCAGTCCCCAGGTGATCAAACGGGCGGCGTCCCCCGGCCAGCAATGCTGCACCGGCAACTGCGCCAGATCGACGTCCGATCCCTCGATCACCCGCTCCTGACAGGGGGGGCGACTGACCTTCTTCGGGGCCATGTCCAGCACTTTTTTGAAGATCGGCCACTTCTCCCAGGCATCGCGCATCCCCTTGGGCGGATCCGGTTCCTTGAGAAATGCCAATAATTTACCGACTTCGCGCAACGCGGTTACATCGTCTGCGCCCATGCCGAGCGCGACCCGGCGCGGCGTCCCGAACAGATTGGCCAGCACCGGAATAGTGTGGCCTTTGGGATGTTCAAACAGGATCGCCGGGCCACCCGCCCGCAGTACCCGGTCGCAAATCTCGGTCATTTCCAGATGCGGATCAACGGGGATCTGGACGCGCTTCAATTCGCCCAATCGCTCCAGTTGAGCAATGAAATCCCGCAAGTCCTGATAGTGCATGGAGAGTGTTCCTATTGTATCGTCTTTCAATATGGGTAGCTGACCTCCCGAACCACCCCGTCGCTTCGCGCCACACCTCCTTAGCCAAGGAGGGGAATCTGGAAATCCGGTGATCATCGGGAAAGGCTGTATACTTCAGCCCGCTACCAAAAATGTCAGATCCTCGCGGAGTTAACCGCCGCGCTCCAGATCGAACTCCGGTACTTGCCTCCCTACTTGCCCAACTTGAATCTGATTGAGCGCGTGTGGAAGTTCGTTAAGAAAACCGGTTTGTACTCGAAATATTACGCAAATTTCACCGACTTCAAGCAAGCCATTTTTGACGGCCTAACCCAGACCCATACCACTTATAAGAAAAAACTGGATATGCTGCTGACCCTCAATTTTCAGACCTTTGAGGAATCACAGGTTATGGTGGAGTGAAGTATATGTGATTGAAGGAACGCATACGTTCCCCCGGTTCTCGTACAGCCACTTTGGTTATTCGACACAGTTAAGCCGCTTGGTACTGGTTCAGTCTAATTCAGTATAAATATTATTAAATATCAATATATTGATGGATTGATTTGAATATTTTACCCGTTATAAAATGGGATGACCTCCGCATAACCAGCATAACGGCTGGACTCCATGACCAATGAAGGTGCACACAATTTATCAGCAACTAGATGATAAATAAAAATATTTATGCAAAACTAGACTGAACCAGTGCTCTAACTCAGGAGGGAGCGAACAGCGACCCTTTTTAAATTCCACTCTTTGATGAATCTCATTTTGATGAAAATAAGCGAACGCTAATATAATCACCTTGCAACGCCCCTAAAGGATAGGCATATCCTGCCCACCGAAACTCAGACTATTAGTTGGCACAAGACCTTTCGTAATGAATACATCGACTCCATCATCAACGGCGATCCCCGCCGCTTTAGAAATCCCTGGGCAACGGCTCGAACACTTTCCCGTTGCGATGTTCTCCACCATCATGGGCACGGCTGGCCTCACCTTGGTCTGGCTCAAAGCCCATGCCGTATTGGGAATGCCCGCGCTAGTGGGCGAAGCACTGCGCGGCGCGACCAGCGCATTGTTTATCCTGCTGTTGCTGATCTATGGCCTCAAGGCGCTACGCCATCCCCAGGCGATTTGGCAGGAGATGCGCCATCCCATCCGCATCAATTTTTTCCCGACCCTCTCGATTTCCATGCTCCTGCTGGCCATCGCTTATCTCGAATCCGCGCCGGAGATCGCACGGCTGTTGTGGATTGGGGGGGCAATCCTGCATCTGAGCCTCACCCTGAGCATCTTCAACAGTTGGATGCACCATACCCACTACACCATCCAGCACGCGAATCCCGCCTGGTTCATTCCAGTCGTGGGTAACATTATCGTGCCGGTCGCCGGCATCCACCTGGCCTCGCTGGAAATCTCTTGGTTCTTTTTCAGTATTGGCCTGGTGTTCTGGCTGGTGCTGATGACCATCGTGTTGTACCGGATCTTTTTCCACGAACCGCTTCCGGTGCGGCTGACGCCGACCCTGTTCATCCTGCTGGCTCCGCCCTCGGTCGGCTTCATCGCCTACACCGGTATAACCGACCAGATTGACGGATTTGCCCGCATCCTCTACTACACCGCGCTGTTTCTGGCGCTCCTGCTGGCCAGTAACGCGGTGCGCTTCCTGCGAACCCCGTTTTTTATCTCCGCCTGGGCTTATTCCTTCCCATTGGCAGCGCTGACACTGGCCACGCTGATCATGGGTGCCCGCCTGGCTAACCCGTTCTTCAATGGCTTGGGATTAGGGCTATTGGTGCTGCTCACGGCTATCGTGGCCGGGTTGACCGTGCGAACCCTGCTGGCGGTCTGGCGTCGTCAACTGTGTGTGCCGGAGTAAGCCTGCCGCTCAGTGGGCATCCCGAACCACCCCGGCGCTTCGCGCCACCCCTCCTTGGCCAAGGAGGGGAATTTGGGAGTCCGGCAATCATCGGGAAAAGTTGCATCTATGCAGCAGGACGTTGTTTCAGCAGGGCGTAGATGCCTGCCACGGCGTAGGTCAGGATGGTGACGCCCACCAGTCCGGTGCCGAATACCAGTGCGATCAGGAACCAGTCGGCCGGTCCGCCGGCGTCGGTGAATCCCGACGACGACACTTTGGCCATCAGTACCAGGGACAGCACCCCGCCGACCAGCCCCATCAATTCCGCCCGCACGAGCCGCGTACTGACAATACGCCGCTCCTTCGCTAACACGACAACGAATGCGCCCAGACCCAGCACGGTCAGGGCGATCAGCACCCACAGCAACGGCCCCAGCATTTCCTGGAATACCGCGAGAAACATCATCGGATCCATGTCTTTCATTGCAGTCCTCCGATCAGGCGCGGCCGCGCAGCATGGCCAGATAAGTGGGTTTCAGCGCCATCGTTTTCATCACCCAGCTCACCCAGAGTTCTTCCAGTGGGGCAATGACGCCGGGAAATGAGGGCGTCAAATTGTCCTGGTAATCGAATTCCACCAGCATGGCCCGACCGAGGCGCGTAATCATCGGGCATGACGTGTAGCCATTATAAACGGCCTGCGACTGGACGTCGGCAATCGTCGCTACGAGGTGGTCGACCGCGACCGGAACCTGCCATTTCACACTGGCGGCGGTCTTGCCTTTCGGCACCCCGGCCACGTCGCCGACCCCGAAGACATTCGGATAGCGCAGGTGGCGCAACGTGCCCTTGTTCACCTCCATCCAGCCATCGCTGGCGAACGATCCCGTCTGCCAGCGCAATGGACTGTTACGCACGGCATCCGGGGCGCGCATCGGCGGAATGACGTTCATAAAGTCGTATTTCAGCTCCTCAGTGCCGTCCAGGGTTTTGAAAGTCGCGATGCGCCGGTTAATATCGATAGATTGCAGAATGTGATCGTACTGAATTTTGATGCCCCGATCATGAAAGAGCATTCGCGCTTTTTCATGGACAATCGGGACGCTGAACAGGGTCTTGTTGTGCGCATTGTAGATGAGTTCAGCTTTGCTGCGATTATCGTGGCGGCGCAGGTAATCATCGCTGATGAAGGTATATTTGAGCGGCGCACCCGAGCATTTCATCTCAGTCGCCGGACGACAGAACACCCCCACGCCGCCACGGTCGGCAAAGGCGGACAGCGCCTGCCAGGTCGCATAGGCGCCCGCGGGACTGTGATAGACACTGCCCAGCCCGTTCTGGCCGATCCGGGTTACGTCCATGCCGGCGATAGCGTCGTAATCAAGCTTCAATCCGGTGGCCACGATCAGCAAGTCGTAGGACATCGCCTTGCCGCTCTCGGTGACGACACGGTTGCCCTCGGGATCGAATTCCATGACACGTTCCTGCACCCACTCGACACCGGGCGGCAAATATTCAGCAGTCGTGGAAATCGAATACGCCATCGGTTTGATGCCCGCTGCAATCAGCGTGAAGCCCGGTTGATAAAGATGCTCCTGGCGGGCGTCGATGAGCGTGATCTTTGCCCCGTCGAGTCGGGCAGCGAGTTGGGACGCTGCCGTCAATCCCGCCGCACCACCGCCGGCGATGATAATACGGGCGGTCGTTTTGACCTTGGGATCCTCCGCTCGCGCAACGGGAGTGCGCAGCAGTAGCGCACCCGCGCTGGCAGCGCCCAGCATCAGGAATGTGCGCCGGTTTAGAGAAAGCCCATTCAGCGTGTCCAGTAAATCAGTTTCGTGAGGTGACTGAATCATGCCTACTTTCCTTACAAGTGATAGAGCAATGAATCTTGGTCGGGCGGGAATACGGGTGAGATTGTATGATAACCGTCGCCCGTCCTCGGATGAGCGATGAAATGATTACACATTCGACACCGTCATTATTTGATCTTCTTCAAACCTGGAAAGGATTGTTATCCGCAGATTACGCAGATTTTCACAGATCGCTTCGATATGCTGGCAGGGTATCCGGTTTTTTATTTTTTAATAAAATTATATTATTCATTAATTTAATTTTTTGTTGAGAATGATTTTTATTTGATTTAAACTACTTTCCGTATGGAAAAGCGGTCGCTACCGCCGGAATTTTTCCCCACTCACCACCCTTTCTTTTTATCCAGCAAAAAGCACACAGAAAATGAACGCTCATTCTGAACGGGAACGCCAAGCCTTCGAATTGGGCCAGGCCGTGGATCATGCTTTCACCCAACCCCTCGGTCACATGCGGCCAGGCGGTGTGGGTCGTATTCTGGCTATCAGCGGTGATAACTTTGAGATTGAACGCGGCCTGCTGGAAATGGGCTTTGTCGAAGGTGCCTGCATCGAAGTCCTGCACCAGGGCGGGTTGGGTCGCGACCCTTTGGCCGTGCGCATCAATCAACAGATGACCATCGCTTTGCGCCGTTGTGAGGCTAACGCGGTACTGATCGCTCCGTTGCTGGCAATGTCTACCGGAACGATCCACCTTCAACCGGAGTTGTGCCTGTCATGACCGCTGGAGTGCTGACCCTGGATCCGATCCGGCAAGCCCGGATCGCGCTGGTCGGTCCGCCTAACAGCGGCAAAACCACCCTGTTCAATACCCTGACCGGCAGTCGGCAGAAGACCGGTAACTATCCGGGCGTCACTGTCGAGCGCAAAAGTGGCCGGTTGCGGACGCCCGCTGGTCACGCGGTGGAAATCCTCGATCTGCCGGGCAGCTATAGCCTGCGCGCCCGCAGTCCCGATGAGGTCATTACCCGCGATGTCGTCCTCGGGCGGCACGCCCAGGAAGCGTTGCCGGATGCGGTGGTCTGCGTCACCGACGCGACCAACCTCGCCCAGCATCTGCGGTTGCTGCTGGAACTCCGGTCACTGGGCCAGCCACTGATTCTGGTGCTGAATATGATGGATATTGCCCAGAAACGCGGCTGTCAGATCAGTCTGGAGCGCTTGTCCACCGAACTGGGTATTCCGGTCGTCACTACGGTCGCCATGCATAAGCATGGCGTGCGGGATCTGCTGAATCAGATCGATGCGCTGCTGAACCAACCCACCGTGACCGGTGATTTTGCCGCAACCTCAGCGTGGGTCGAGCCGTCTCCGGACGCGATTCGCGCCTACCATCGGGAAGTCGAACGGGTGTTGCAGGACGCTATCGTTCAGGAAGGTGTGCCGGAGCGCCTGACCCGGCAACTTGATCAGGTTCTGCTGCACCCGGTAGCCGGGCCACTGATTCTATGCAGTATCCTGTTTTTCATGTTCCAAGCGGTCTTCAGTTGGGCGGCAGCGCCGATGGAGTGGATCGACGGCGGCATCGTCGCCTTGCAGGGAGGGCTGGCTGCGTATTTGAACGAGGGCTTGCTCAAAAGCCTGTTGATTGATGGCATTCTCGCCGGGGTCGGCGGTGTAGTCATCTTTTTGCCACAGATTCTGCTGCTGTTTCTGTTCATCTTGTTGCTGGAAGATTCCGGCTACATGACCCGCGCCGCCTTCCTGATGGATCGCCTGATGAGCAGCGTCGGGTTGAACGGCCGCGCCTTTATTCCGCTGCTGTCCAGCTTCGCCTGCGCGATTCCCGGCATCATGGCGGCTCGCACCATCGCGCATCCGCTGGATCGTCTGACGACTATTCTGATTGCACCGTTGATGACCTGTTCGGCTCGTCTACCCGTCTACGTCCTGGTCATTGCCGCGTTCATCCCCAACACCACCGTCTGGGGCGGTATCGGTTTGCAGGGGCTGGTCATGTTCGGCCTGTATGCCGCCGGCATCATCGCCGCGCTGTTGGTCGCCAGCGTATTGCGCCTGACCCTGTTACGCGGCCAGCGCCAGCCGTTGTTGATGGAATTGCCCAGTTATAAATGGCCGAACCTGACGAATGTCCTGCTGGGTCTGCTAGAACGCGCCAAAATCTTTCTGCGGCGGATCGGCACGATCATCCTGAGCCTGATGGTCATTCTGTGGTTCCTGCTGACCTTTCCTGCCGCGCCGAACGGGGCGACCGAACCGGCGATTTATTACAGCTTCGCCGGGATCATTGGGCGAGGACTGGAACCGGTACTCGCGCCCATCGGTTTTAACTGGCAGATTGCTATTGCTTTGGTGCCGGGACTGGCGGCGCGGGAAGTGGCAGTAGCAGCGCTCGGCACGGTGTACGCCCTGAGCGGTGATGAAGGCACCGTGACGGAAGCCCTGGCGACGACGCTGGCGCATGACTGGACGTTGGCGACGGCGCTGGCGTTGCTGGCCTGGTATGTGTTCGCCCCGCAATGTCTGGCGACGCTGGCCGCCGCCCGCCGCGAAACCAATTCCTGGCGCTGGCCGGTCTTCATGTTCGTTTATCTCATGGCACTGGCCTACATCGCCGCCTTCATCACCTACCGGGTCGCGCTGGCGCTGGGGGGAGGTTGATGATGAACTGGCAGGATGGTTTGGCGCTGTTGATTGTCGTGGGCGCGGTGTTTGGACTGATGCGGATTGGCTATTCCACACTGCGCGGGAACCGGCGGCAGCCTGTCACTGAGGCTGAATGCGCCGAGACTGCACCGCCCATCACGGGTGATGGTTGTCAAGGTTGTGCGCTGGGGTCTTGCCTGAAGACGCGGATTGGCCGTTGACAGCGAATGTCGGTTAAAAACCTCCAAGTGCGCCTTTGGTGGCCGCATGAAAACGGTCTAAACCATCGCTAGGGAGATGCGTATGCTGAATTTTATGAATTCTTTGCGGGCGGCGGCATGGCGCGAACCGGGTTAGCTGAAGGATGGCGATGCCTGTTCGCTAATGACATTGATGAGAAAAAAGCGACGGCTTACCCCACCCAGTCCCGCCCCCGTTTGTTCATGATTAGCGTCAGGGCCGACGTGGAAATTCCCCAAGCGGTTAAAAACGCCACTCCTGACCCGCTCTGGCATTCGGCAACACTCCGGGAGCGAGTCGCCCAATGTTCACTGGAGGTGCGGCGGCATTGGATTTGGTGGCGACTGCCCACCCCCCCACCTCGTATTACGGTTTTTGCCGATTTGATTGAGAGCGAACCCAAAGGCGTTAACTGGCATACGCCAGAAGAAACCCACCGTCTACTCAGCATGATGTCAGAGATTAACCGCGCCAAGGTATCCATGGCGCAAGCGACTGGACAGTGGAGGGTTGGCAGCGTCTATAAGCGCACCCGCCACGGCGTGCAACGCGCTGAAGTACGCTTTGATGATGTTGCAGGATGCCTGAGGACGCCCTTGGGCGGATCGAGTCGCCAAACCATTCTCATTGTAGAAGGTGAGAACATTCGCTCCCGGCTTTTGTCTCCACGCGAAGCCGCGCGATTAATGGGGTTGTCGGATAACTACAGGCTGCCAAAAAAATATAATGATGCCTATCATTTGGTTGGCGATGGTTTAGCCGTCCCGGTTATCCGGCATCTGGCGGCCCATATTCTGGAGCCTGTCCTGAATTTTACCGGAAAGACACCACAAACAGGCTTCCTTGCCTGTCCAGGAATAATGCGGCGTTCAGGCCGGTGCTGAACTGCGAATCAGGTGATCGAAGGCCGATAGCGACGCCTTCGCCCCTTCGCCCATCGCAATAATGATCTGCTTGTATGGCACTGTGGTGCAGTCGCCGGCGGCAAATACGCCGGGTACCGAAGTATGACCTTTGGGATCGATGACAACCTCGCCAGTCCGGGTAAGTTCAAGCGTGTCCTTCAGGAAATCAGTATTCGGCAGCAGGCCAATCTGCACGAAAATACCTTCGAGTTCGAGCCAGTGCGTCTCGCCGGTTATCCGGTCCTGGTACATCAGACCGCTAACCTTGTCATTGCCTGTCACTTCCTTAGTCTGTGCGCTCTTGATCACTGTCGCGTTCGGCAGGCTATGGAGCTTCTTCTGCAATACCGCATCGGCGCGCAGTTCATCGGCAAATTCCAGCAGCGTAACGTGGCTCACGATGCCAGCCAAGTCAATCGCCGCTTCAACGCCCGAGTTACCGCCGCCGATCACTGCGACACGCTTGCCTTTGAACAACGGGCCATCACAATGCGGGCAGTAGGCCACGCCCTTGCCGCTGAATTCCTTTTCACCCGGCACATTCATGTTGCGCCAGCGGGCACCAGTGGCGAGGATCACGGTTTTGGCTCTGAGTACGCCGCCATTTTCGAGTTGTACTTCGGCCAAAGTGCCCGGGACGATCTTCGCGGCGCGTTGATGGTTCATGACTTCGACTTCGTACTGTTTGACATGCTCCTCCAGCGCCATTACCAGCTTGGGGCCTTCCGTCTCCTTGATCGAGATAAAGTTTTCGATGCCCAGCGTGTCCATTACCTGACCGCCGAAGCGCTCCGCGACGATGCCAGTGCGGATACCCTTGCGCGCCGCATAGATCGCTGCTGACGCGCCAGCGGGTCCGCCGCCAATCACGAGGACATCGAAAGGTTCTTTGGCCGACAATTTCTGCGCATCACGGGCAGCCGCACCAGTATCGACTTTCGCCAGAATTTCAGCCAATTCCATCCGGCCCTGACCGAAGATCTGGCCGTTCAGGAACACCATCGGCACCGCCATGACCTGACGTTCTTCGACTTCCTGTTGGAACAGCGCCCCGTCGATCATCGTGTGGCGGATATTGGGATTGATCACCGCCATCAGGTTCAGCGCCTGCACCACTTCCGGGCAGTTGTGGCAGGACAGCGAAATATAGGTCTCGAAGTGGAATTGGCCATCGAGATTGCGGATCTGTTCGATGACTTCAGGCGCCACTTTAGGCGGATGACCACCCACTTGCAGTAACGCCAAAATCAGCGACGTGAATTCATGACCCATGGGCAGGCCGGCAAAGCGCACGCCCAGGTTCGCGCCTTGGCGATTGAGGGAAAATGAGGGCTTGCGCTCGGCATCGCTGCGAGATTCAGTGACCGTGATCTTGTCGGTCAAACCGACCAGGTCATTGAGCAGTGCCTGCATTTCATGCGACTTATCGCTGTCGTCCAGTGAAGCCACGATCTCGATGGGCTGCGTGACTTTTTCCAGATAGGCTTTCAGTTGCGTTTTGATATTGGCGTCAAGCATGGCGGTTCCTTCTCAGATAAAAGGGCGGTGCCCGCAGCAACGCGGCGCACTTAAAACACAGCCGGCATTAAGCCGGCTGAGGGAGCTAACGCCCTGGGCAACAATCGCCCAGGTCAATCGCGGCGGCTTAGATCTTGCCGACCAGATCCAGCGACGGCTTCAGGGTGGCTTCGCCTTCCTTCCACTTGGCGGGGCACACTTCACCCGGATGGGAAGCGACGTACTGAGCGGCCTTAACCTTGCGCAGCAACTCGGCGGCGTCACGGCCAATGCCCAAGTCATGGATTTCCGCGACCTTGATCTGGCCTTCCGGATCGACCAGGAAGGTGCCGCGCAGCGCCAGGCCCGCTTCCTCAATCATCACGTCGAAACCACGGGTAATCGCGCCAGTGGGGTCACCAATCATCGGATAATGGATCTTCTTGATCGTGTCCGAAGCGTCATGCCAGGCTTTATGAGTGAAGTGGGTGTCCGTCGAGACCGAGTAGACTTCAACACCCAGTTTCTGGAATTCGGGATACAGATCCGCCATGTCACCCAGTTCGGTCGGGCAGACGAAAGTAAAATCGGCGGGATAGAAAAAGAACACGGACCATTTGCCCTTAACGTTGGCCTCCGTGACTTCATCGAATTTACCGTTGTGATAGGCCTGGGCTTTGAACGGCTTGATTTCGGTGTTGATCAGGGACATTGCATATCCTCCAGAGGTTGATGGAACGACGTGGTGAAGTTCGATGGAATGAAGTCTAGACGTGCGCGCCAGATTAATCTAATTGATTATCTAAATCTTACCGATTGCATAATCCTATCAGACCGCACCGCACCCCGGTTCGACTTCGGACACAGCACCTAGTATTTGCGGGCGGATGGCGAAAATTCAAGCTACAGCAACCGGAACACGGAGTTAATGACGATTCCCATTGCCGGCTATAGCGCCAGAACACGGCCAGCCGCGTCAACTTTCAGCCGCAGGTTAGCCTGGAAGCGAACTTTCGGCGGCGGCAGGTTATGCTTTGCTAACCCGCACCACCCCTCTCGTCTTATCCAGAACTCACGTTCATTAGGGTGGCAACCTGTACTATAGTCATATATTCACCCTCAAAATGATAATTTCTCATGGCTACTGGCTGTCGACCACCGTGATAAGACTCGAAGACCTCCAACCCAACTCTATCGTGCGTGGCATTCTGCCCGATGGTCTGGTGACGCTGATCAGCGTGGAATGGTATGGCTCCACCGCCGTCGAGATCACCTACAAGGAGTCTAGTGGTCGGGTGGGCAACCAGTTGCTCTATCGGGACAGTGAGTCCGTTCTGGAACGGGTGACGGCCGGCCGCCCTTGGAGCTTCGATGGCGATGGGGCATTGTTCCGCCTGGTCTCCGAAGCCCACCGGATTCGGATGGCGCACCTGTTCGATCCGTTGCTGGCGGTCCACAGCGCCGTGGTCGAGCCGTTGCCACACCAGATTACAGCGGTCTATGAGGCGATGCTGCCCCGCCAGCCGTTGCGATTTCTGCTGGCCGATGATCCGGGGGCCGGCAAAACGATTATGGCCGGACTGCTGATTAAGGAACTGATCGCCCGGGGCGACCTGCAACGCTGTCTGGTGGTGTGTCCCGGCAGTTTGGCCGAACAGTGGCAGGACGAACTCTACCGACGGTTCCAACTGCCCTTCGAGATTTTGACCAACGACAAACTGGAAGCGGCCCGCACCGGCAACTGGTTTCTGGAAAACCACTTGGTCATTGCTCGCCTCGATAAACTGGCGCGGAATGAATCCGTCCAGGACAAGCTCAAGGCCCCTGACTGCCGCTGGGATCTGGTGGTCTGCGATGAAGCCCATAAGCTGTCGGCCACCTTCTTTGTTGGGGAGATTCAATACACCAAACGCTACAAACTGGGCCAACTGCTCTCGACGCTGACCCGACACTTTCTGTTGATGACCGCCACCCCGCATAACGGTAAGGAAGCCGACTTTCAGTTGTTCATGGCCCTGCTCGACGGCGACCGTTTCGAGGGGCGCTTCCGCGATGGGGTGCATACCGCCGATGTGTCCGACCTGATGCGGCGGATGGTCAAGGAAAATCTGTTCACCTTCGACGCCACCCCGCTGTTCCCCGAGCGCATCGCCCATACCGTGCCGTACCGGCTCTCCGCCGCCGAGGCTCAGCTTTACAAAGCCGTCACGGATTACGTCCGGGAGGAATTCAACCGGGCCGAAGCCTTACAGAACAACAAGCGGGCCGGTACGGTGGGGTTCGCGCTGACCGTACTCCAGCGGCGACTGGCCTCCTCGCCCGAGGCGATCCACCAATCGTTGCACCGGCGGCGGGAGCGGCTGGAAAAACGCCAGCGCGAACTGGAATTGCTCGAACGGGGCGGTCAAGTCCAGCCCGACCTGACTGAGGGTCCGATCCTCGACGCCGAGGATCTTGATGACCTGGATGACGCGCCGGAAACCGAAGTCGAAGCAACTGAAGCGCAGATTCTTGATCAAGCGACCACGGCACGCACTCTGGTCGAACTCAAGACCGAGATCGCCACCCTGGTGTGGCTGGAAGCGCTGGCGTTGGCGGTCTGCCGCAGCGGCGAAGATCGAAAATGGCGGGAACTGGCCAGTCTGTTGGAGGAAGTGTTTACCCCAGCCGCGATCGCCAATCGGGCGGCGGAGGCAGAGGCTCCAGACTATGCCGTCGTCCCCAAGGCGCGGCCCACCTCGTCACCCCGCCAGAAGCTGATCATCTTTACCGAATACCGCGACACCCTGAACTATCTGGAGCGGCGCATCGCAACCCTACTGGGCCGGAAGGAGGCGGTGCTGGTCATTCATGGCGGTCTGGGCCGCGAACAGCGGTTGAAGATTCAGGAAGCCTTCCAGCAGGACCCGGTGGTGCGGGTGTTGATCGCCACCGACGCGGCCGGCGAAGGCATCAACCTGCAACGCGCCCACCTGATGGTCAATTACGATCTGCCGTGGAATCCCAACCGGCTCGAACAGCGCTTTGGCCGGATTCACCGGATCGGCCAGACCGAAGTTTGCCATCTGTGGAACCTGGTGGCGACGGAAACCCGCGAGGGTGAGGTTTACCGGACCTTGCTGGAAAAGTTGGATCAGGCCCGCCAGGCGCTAGGCGGACAGGTGTTCAACGTGCTGGGCAAGGTGCAGTTTGAGGGGAAACCGCTGCGCGAGTTGCTGATCGAGGCAATCCGTTACGGGGAACAGCCCGAGGTGCGAGGCCGGTTGGCTCAAGTGATTGCCCATGCCTTCGACCGGGAGCAAATTCAGGACTTGCTGGAAGAACGGGCGCTGGTGCATGACACCCTAGATGCCAGCCGGGTGTACCGCATCCGTGAGGACATGGAGCGGGCCGAGGCGCGCCGATTGCAGCCGCACTACATCGAATCGTTTTTTCTGGCCGCCTTCCAGCGTTTGGGCGGTGCGCTCAAGCAGCGCGAACCGCGCCGTTATGAAGTTACCCACGTTCCTGCCCTGATCCGCCAGCGGGATCGCCTGATCGGCCTCGGTGAGCCGCTTCTGCCGCGCTACGAACGAATCACCTTCGACAAGACCCTCCTGGCACCACTGGGCCAGCCCCTCGCCGCCCTGATCAGTCCCGGTCATCCCCTCCTGGCCGCCACGCTCGATCTGACCCTGGAGCGGCACCGCGATCTGTTACGCCGGGGTACGGTGCTGGTGGACGACCGCGATCCGGGCAGTACCCCGCGCTTGGTGTTCTGTCTGGAACACGCCCTCCAGGATGCCAGCTTGACCCGCACCGGTGAACGTCGGGTGGTTTCCAAGCGGCTGCTGTATATCGAACTGACCGCTACTGGCGACCCGCACCACCTGCACTACGCGCCCTACCTGGACTACCGGCCTCTCCAGCCTGACGAACCCGAAGCAGCGGCGCTGCTTGCTCGCCCCGAATGTGCCTGGCTCAGTCGCGATCTCGAAAAGACCGTGCAAGGCTACGCCATCGCTCATGTCGTCCCGGAACATCTGGCGGAGGTGAAGGGGCGCAAGCTGCCGTTACTGGACAAGACCGAGGCGGCGGTGAAGGACCGCCTGACCAAGGAGATCAATTACTGGGATCATCGAGCCGAGGAATTAAAGCTGCAAGAGCAGGCCGGCAAGGTCAATGCCCGTCTCAACTCGACCGAGGCGCGCAAGCGGGCCGATGCCCTGGAAGTCCGGCTGCAACAGCGATTGGCCGAACTGCAACTGGAGCGGCAACTGACTCCACTGCCACCGGTGGTGATCGGCGGTCTGCTGGTGGTGCCAGCCGGCTTGCTCGCGGCCATGACCGGTCAAGTTGTTGCCCCGTCCACCCCAGCGCCGGATACCCAAGCTGCCGCCGCCCGGGCGCGCGCTATCGTCATGGCCGTCGAACGGGAACTGGGCTTTGAGCCGGTGGATCGGGAATTTGACCGGCTGGGCTACGACATTGAATCGCGCATCCCCGGCACTGGCCGGTTGCGCTTCATCGAGGTCAAGGGTCGCCAAGCCGGGGCGGCCACCCTCACCGTCACCCGCAACGAAATTCTCTATTCACTCAACAAGCCGGATGACTACATCCTCGCCATGGTCGAGTTCCTGCCAGATGATGCCCATCAGGTTCATTACCTGCGTCGCCCCTTCCAGCGCGAGCCGGATTTCGGGGTCACCAGCGTCAATTACGATTTTATGCAGTTACTCGCCCAATCATCTTGCCCGGCCTAAGGATCGCCATTAATGAATAATGTTCCCCTGCTTCCCCGAAGCTCCGAGCATCTGCTGATGCAGGCTCAGGCAGAAACGGAAAGGCTGGTCCAATGGATGAATGAGAAGTTGGAACCGTTTGCTGCCGCCAACTGCCCCAGAGAACTCCACTTGTGGCGTCAAGAAGTTGGGCAGATTCGTGGACTGATCAATAGTACAGATCGGATCAGAATCGCCTTGGTGGGAACCACCGGCGCTGGAAAATCCACCTTTCTCAATGCGGTGTTGGGCCAAGAAGTTCTACCCGTCGGGGTTATGGCCCCTTGTACCGCGTTCGTCACGTCGGTCCGCCATGCCCCAGATGCCCGCTGTGAAGTGCAGGTACAGTTTGCGACACGGCAAGAATGGCAAGCTGATCTGAAAAATCTGGTGGCTACGCTCAGACCTGGTGAAGGCGAAGAGCCGCGTGAAGGACCGGCCGAAGGCAAGCGACTCGCGGACGCTGCGCGCAAACGTATTCAAGCGGTCTATGGGTTGAACCGCGATGAATTGCCCCATCCCGAGGCATTGTTGCGGCGGCCACTACCCACTGAGGTCGAAAGCATTTTTCAGGCGAACTCGGTCGAAACGCAAAACTTTACCAGTACCAAAGAGATGTTGGGGTATCTCCGGCAATTAACGCGGGGTGAAGGCTCACTGTGGCCGCTGGTAAAACAGGTCAACATTGTCGGTACCTATCCCTGTCTGGCGGGTGGTCTTGAGCTGGTCGACCTACCGGGACTCAATGATCCTAACGAGGCACGGGTCGAGGTCACCCGTGAATTTCTGCGAACAGCCCCCTTTGTGTGGGTGATTTTCTCGATGGTTCGCGGGTTGACGGACGATATTCAGCGCATTTTGTACGAGGAAAAATTACTCCGAAATCTGGTACTCGGCGGCAATTACCATGCCCTGTCCTTGGTTGGCACCAAGGCGGATGACATCGATACCCACATCGCTGATCAACTGGGTCTACCCGAAGATTGCTCCACTGCTGAGCTGGTCGGGGCCTATCGCAGCCAGACCGTGCAGGAGGCCCGAAATCAGTTAGAGCAGATGGTTAGAGACCTAACCTCAGAGCAGGAAGAAGATGTCACCTTGACCCGGATGATCCAGATGGCGCGTGAAGTGCGGGTCCACACCACCTCGGCCAACGCTTACATCAAGATCAAGAAAATTGCCCGGTTGCGTAAGGACTATGGATTGGAGGACGAAAATGACACCGGGATACCAGGAATTCACGAACACCTTGCCACCATCGGCGAAGAAACGGGTACGGGATATAACGCGCACACCGCACTGAAACGGTTAACCCAACTTCGCGAAGAAATGACTTTTTTTTTTCGCGCCCGACTCCAAGCTCCCACCGAACGCATCGAAGAAGCCAGAACCCGATGTCAGCGCGAACTTCAAGATTTTTGTACCAAGCTCCAACGGGTTCGAGAACGCGCCGACGACCGCTTCAAGGTGCACCGGACCCTGTTTCTGGACAAGGCTCAACCGCTCTTTCAATCGAGCATACAAGGTATTTCGCGCTCGGTTGAAGGGTGGCGGGGCATCCACTGGGGAACGCTAAGAGCGATTATCCAGCGAGACGGTATGTTCAAGAGTCCAACAACGGGAAAGACCCATGACTTTAACGAGGACTTGGCGGAACCGTTACTGGCGCGTTTACCGGTTTCCTGGGAGAGGTATTTCACCGAGGATCTTGGACGAGTAACGGACGATTTCGTGTTACAGGTAACGGAGTCCGGTCAAGGATTCTGCGAGAAAATTCGTTTGATTGTGGAGATGATGCTTGGTAAACCAAGCACCGGTATTGAGGGTCAGTTAGCTTGGTTCCAGGACAAGGTGGTCATCCTGGCGGAGAGCGCTAAAAGGCAGGTGATTGGGATCGTACAGGAGCGGCGACAGGAGTTGGCGGCCAAAATGCCGTTGGTGGCGCAACACCACATGCGCCCGTCCTACCGGAATGCCAAGCTTGAAAATGGGAGCGGTATGAAGCAACGGATGCTCGGTCATCTCGAACCGAATGCTCTCCAATCCGCCCAGCCGATCTACAGCACCATCCAGAAAGACCTCCTGGAAGGATTGGCGGATCTCGAACTGATCATTATTGGGCTGCTGCGGAAATTAACCCAGTCCGCCGAAGAACAAGCCCACAACGTCGCTCATAACGCCAACATCGATGTTGACGAAGCAATGATCGATCCGGTGATTGAAGACTTACTCAGGACGATACCGGAGTCGCCATGAATCACCTGCCCAAAAAACTCATCGAGGTCGCCCTGCCGCTGGAGGCGATCAACAAGGCTTCGGCGCGGGAGAAGTCCATCCGCCACGGGCATCCGAGTACGCTGCATCTCTGGTGGGCGCGACGGCCTCTGGCGGCGGCGCGGGCGGTGATCTTCGCGCAGATGGTGGACGACCCCTCGGGTCACCCGGAGCGGTTTCCGACCGAGGCCGCACAGGAGCAGGAGCGCCAGCGCTTGTTTCGGTTAATCGAGGAGTTGGTGAAATGGGAGAACACCACCAACGAGGACGTGTTGCAGCAGGCGCGTGATGAAATCTGGAAAAGCTGGCGGATGACCTGCGCCGAGAATCAGAACCACCCCTGCGCTGCGGAGTTATTCAACCCGGACCGGCTCCCCGCCTTTCACGATCCGTTCGCCGGCGGCGGGTCGTTGCCACTGGAGGCGCAACGGCTCGGACTGGAAAGCTACGCCAGTGATCTCAATCCGGTGGCGGTGCTGATCAACAAGGCGATGATCGAAATTCCGCCCAAGTTTGCCGGACGGCCACCGGTCAATCCGACATCGCGGGGCAAATTAGGCGCGTCGGGATCATGGAAGGGGGCGCAAGGGCTGGCCGAGGATGTGCGCTATTACGGTCAGTGGATGCGCGACGAGGCCGAGAAGCGGATCGGTCACCTCTACCCGAAGATCGAAATCACGGACGAAATGGCGCGGGAACGGCCAGACTTGAAGAAATATGTCGGCCAGAAGCTCACCGTGATCGCTTGGTTATGGGCGCGGACGGTGAAAAGCCCGAACCCGGCCTTCGCCAACGTCGATGTGCCATTGGCCTCCACCTTCATGCTCTCCACCAAGGCGGGCAAGGAGGCGTATGTGGAGCCGGTGCTGACCTCACCCCCCAACCCCCTCTCCATCAATGGAGAGGGGGCTTATCGCTTCACGGTGAAGGTGGGCAAGCCGAAGAATGCGGAGGCAGTGAAAAACGGAACCAAACTCTCGCGCGGCGCGAACTTCCAGTGCCTGATGTCGGAAACGCCAATTGCGGGGGAATACATCAAGAGTGAGGGCAAGGCTGGGCGCATGGGCGCTCGACTGATGGCTATCGTTGCCGAGGGTGATCGCGGGCGAGTCTATCTCTCACCAACGCAGGAGATGGAATCGATTGCCCTGACAGCTCAGCCGGAGTGGAGTCCCGATGTGGCCATGCCCGAGAACCCGCGCTGGTTCTCGCCACCATTCTACGGACTCAAGACCTATGGCGACCTCTTCACTCCCCGCCAACTTGCCGCGCTGACGACCTTTTCCGATCTGGTGCAGGAAGCGCGCGAGCGGGTGAAAAGCGACTACATGGCATCGCTTTCTGACTCCCCCTCTCCATTCATGGAGAGGGGGTCGGGGGGTGAGGTCAAGGTTACCGGCCATGCCCCTGTTTCCCGTGAAAAACTCGACCTTGCCCGACAGATGCGCAAGCTGCCTACCGATGCCGAAGCGCGTGCCTGGGAGATGTTGCGTAACCGTCGTTGCCTGGGGCTTAAGTTTCGTCGGCAGCAGGTTATTCTGGGATTGATTGTGGACTTCTACTGCCCCGAAAAACGCCTGGCTCTGGAGTTGGATGGCGAAGTTCACGCGCAGCAACAAGACTATGATCAAGCGCGCGATGCGGTACTGGCGCAGGGCGGCATTCGGGTGGCGCGGATTCGGAATGAGGAATTGAGTGTAGAGCGGTTGCGGGAAGTGTTGACCTCACCCCCCGGCCCCCTCTCCATGAATGGAGAGGGGGAGCAAGACCTTCCATTGGCCAAGGGCGGCTCCGGCGCTCAGGCGTATGCGGAGGCGGTGGGGGTGTATTTGGGTATAGCACTCAGTCGGCTTACAGACATAGCAAACACTCTATGTGGGTGGGAAGTTACAAAAACGCAAGTTCGGCATTTATTCACAAGGCACGCTATACCCATGCTGTGGGACTATGGCGAAAACAATGTTTTCGGTGAGGCGGCTGGTGATTATGCAGTTAGTCTCAGCAATATGGCGAAGGCACTCAATCAAATGCCAGCTTCTAACATTGGGTTAGTTCGGCAAGAGGATGCGCAGAATCAATCTATAAGCGCTAACAAAGTCGTCTCCACCGATCCTCCCTACTACGACAACATCGGTTACGCTGACCTCTCGGACTTCTTTTACGTCTGGCTGCGTCGCTCACTAAAGCCTGTATTCCCCGACCTTTTCGCCACGCTGGCCGTGCCCAAAGCCGAAGAACTGGTCGCAACACCCTATCGACATGGCAGCAAGGAAAAGGCCGAGACGTTCTTCCTAAGTGGCATGACGCGGGCGATGCACCGACTCGCCGAGCGAGCTCATCCTGCCTTCCCAGTCACCATCTACTATGCCTTTAAGCAGGCCGAGAGCAACGGGGGAGACGGCACAACCAACACCGGCTGGGACACCTTCCTGGCTGCTGTCATCGAAGCCGGCTTCGCTATCAGCGGTACCTGGCCGATGCGCACCGAACTCTCCAACCGGATGATCGGATCAGGCACCAATGCCCTCGCCTCCAGCATCGTCCTCGTCTGCCGCCAACGCCCGTCCGACGCACCCACAGCCACCCGCCGCGAATTTCTCACCGTACTCCGAGCCGAATTGCCCATCGCGCTCGCCCACCTCCAGCGTGGCAACATCGCCCCGGTCGATCTCGCCCAAGCCGCCATCGGCCCCGGCATGGCGGTCTACACCCGCTACACCACTGTGGTTGATGCCGCCGGCAAGCCACTCTCGGTCCGTGAGGCGCTGGCGCTCATCAACCAGACCCTCGATGAAGTGCTGGCTGAACAGGAAGGCGATTTCGACGCCGACACCCGCTGGGCGCTGGCCTGGTTTGAACACTGTGGCTTCAGCGACGGCGAGTACGGTGTGGCCGAAACCCTCTCCACGGCCAAGAACACCAGCGTCGCCGGGCTGGTTGAAGCGGGCCTCCTGGTTTCCAAGAGCGGCAAGGTCCGCCTGCTGCCCCCCGCCGAACTGCCCGCCCACTGGAATCCCGAAACCGACCTGCGCCTGACCGTATGGGAAACGGTGCATCACCTGATCCGCGTCCTTGAAGCCGGTGGGGAGATCGCCGCCGCCGCCCTGCTGGCCAGGCTGGGCGGTCAGGCCGAAGCCGGCCGCGAACTGGCCTACCGGCTCTACACCCTCTGCGAACGGAAGAAGCGGGCGACCGAGGCGCTGGCCTACAACGGCCTGGTGCAAAGCTGGCCCGAGATTGCCCGTCTGGCGCGGGAGGGTGATGGCGGAAGACCTGCGGAGCAGACCGGGATGGACTTTTGATCCCACAGAGCGTGATCCCGCAACCGTTCAGCGTCACTACCCACTTTCTGGAGAACCGCCATGTCCGCTCCCCGCCCCGCCAATCTGTTCAAAACCGGCAGTAGCCAGGCCGTTCGCCTACCGAGCGAATTTCGGTTCGACCGCGAGGAGGTCTACATCAGTCGCGATGAGGCCAGCGGCGATGTCGTGCTGTCCACCCGGCCCGGCGCCAGGGTCTGGGATGACTTCCTGGCCCTGATCCACAGCATCGACGCCCCGGAGGAGTTCATGGCCGAACGGCCGATGAACGTCATTCCCCATGAACGCGACCTGTTCGCAGACAGCGGCCAATAGCCATGCTCCACCATGGGGAGGGAGTCTTGCGAAACAGTGAGCTGTGGTACTCCCCCTCCCCATTCATGGGGAGGGGGTTGGGGGGAGGGGTCTGAATAGAAAGATAACATTCATAATTTATTGATAAATAGTATAAAATCCCCCTCACACTCAGACCCTAAACCCCCACAGGAGCAGGACTACATGGCGATCAGCAATCACGAACGGGTCAGCAAGGCGATGGAGTTCCTCAAGGACGGGCTGCGCCCCTTCGTTGAACGGGAGCTAAAAGCCGGGTTGGGCAAGGACTGGGCCTTTGAAGTCCGCGAATTGTTATCCGACACCCGGCTCGGCACCAGCAAGGGCGACGCGCTACAGGATGTCGCGGTGCAGTTGGTGATCATGGATCGCAAATGGAGCGACGTTTTCCGGCAGGTGCTGGGCAAGGCCGAACGCAGCCTGATCAACGAATTGCTGGAGATCCGTCACCGCTGGGCGCATCAGAACCCGTTTTCCACCGACGACGCCTACCGCGCCCTGGACTCCGCCGGGCGACTGCTGACCGCGATCTCCGCTCCCCAGGCCGATGAAATCGACAAGGCCAAGATGGAACTGCTCCGGGTCCGCTTCGACGAACAGGCTCGCAGCGAAAAGCGCAAAACCGCCGGCGCGACCATCGACAGCCCGGTCAGCAGCACCCTCAAACCGTGGCGCGAAGTGGTCAGTCCTCACCGGGATGTGGCCAGCGGCCACTACCAGCAAGCCGAATTCGCCGCCGACCTCTGGCAAGTCCACTTGGGCGAGGGCAGCGATGAATACCGCGACCCGGTCGAGTTCTTCCGCCGCACTTACCTGACCGAAAGCCTGCAACAGTTGCTGACCAGCGCGATCCAGCGCCTGGCCACCCAGGGTGGCGATCCGGTGGTGCAGTTACAAACCAATTTTGGCGGCGGCAAGACCCACTCGATGCTGGCGCTCTACCACCTGTTTTCCGGGATCGCACCCGGCCAGTTGCCCGGCATCGACGCGGTGCTGAAAGCGGCCGGGATCGCCCAACCCCCGACCGTCCGCCGCGTGGTGCTGGTCGGCAACAAGCTCTCCCCTGGCAATCCCAGCACCAAGCCGGACGGCACCGTGATTCGCACCCTGTGGGGCGAATTGGCCTGGCAACTGGGCGGCAAACCCGCGTTCGAGCAGATCCGGGCCGACGATGAGCGAGCCACCAGTCCCGGCGACCGGCTGCGCGAACTGTTCAACACCTACGGCCCATGCCTGATCCTGATCGACGAATGGGTGGCCTATGCCCGCCAACTGCATGACACCAGCGATCTGCCCGCCGGTAATTTCGAGACCCATTTCAGCTTTGCCCAAGTCCTCACCGAGTCGGCCAAGCTGGCCAAACACTGCCTGCTGGTGATCAGCCTGCCGGCCTCCGACACGACTGGATCGCCTCACGCCCAAGCCGATGATGTCGAGGTCGGTGGCGAGCGTGGTCGAACGGCCCTGGATCGCCTACGCAACGCAGTCGGGCGGGTCGAGTCCTCCTGGCGACCGGCCACCGCCGAAGAAGGCTTTGAAATCGTCCGCCGCCGGCTGTTTGAACCCCTGGTTGAACCGATCCAGTTTGTGGCCCGCGACACCGTGGCTCGGGCGTTTTACGATTTCTATCGCACCCAACAGGCTGAGTTTCCGCCGGAGTGCCGCGATCCCGACTATGAAAAGCGGATCAAGGCCGCCTACCCGATTCACCCAGAGGTGTTCGACCGGCTCTATACCGATTGGTCGACCCTGGTGAAGTTTCAGCGCACGAGAGGCGTGTTGCGGTTGATGGCGACAGTGATCCACTGTCTGTGGGAGCGCGGCGATCGCAATCCACTCATCCTGCCCGCCCATCTGCCCATTGACGACGCGCGGGTCCAGTTCGAGCTGACCCGCTACCTGTCGGATAACTGGACGCCGGTGATCGACAAGGACGTCGATGGCCCTAACGCCCTACCATTGCGACTGGATGGCGAGGTGCCCAACCTTGGCAAATACCACGCTTGCCGCCGGGTAGCGCGCACCGTGTATCTGGGGTCCGCGCCCACCGCAACCGCGGCCAATCGGGGCATCGAAGATCGCCAGATCAAGCTCGGCTGCCTGCTACCCGGCGAGACGCCGGCGGTGTTCAGCGACGCCCTGCGCCGGCTGGCGGCCGCCGCCACCTATCTGTACCAGGACGGTAACCGCTACTGGTACGCGACCCAGCCCACCGTGACCAAGCTGGCCGACGATCGGGCCGAGCAGTTCAAACGCAACCCGGACGCCGTCGCCCACGAACTGGAACAGCGCTTGCGCCTCGATCTCCGCAAGTTGGGGGATTTCAACCGGATTCACCCGCTCCCCCACTCCGGGCAGGACGTGCCCGACGATCTCGACGCCCGATTGGTGGTGCTGGGGATTGACTATCCCTACAGCAAGGACGCCCACAGTCCCGCCGAGGTCGCCGCCCAGGCCATCCTGGAGCGGCGCGGCAACACCCCGCGCCGCTATCGCAACACCCTGGTGTTTTTGGCCGTGGACAAAACCCGCCTGCAAGACCTGGGTGAAGCCACCCGCCGCTATCTGGCGTGGGCCTCAATTCTGGCCGAGCGGGAAACGCTCGATCTTTCCCCGCACCAGGTCCGGCAGGCCGAAACGCAGAAGACCTCGGCTGATAGCGCCGTGACCGCCCGGATTCCCGAGGCGTACCAATGGCTCCTGGCGCCGAGGCAGACTGATCCTCAGACCCCTATCGAATGGCCGGCCACTCGCCTCACCGGCCAGGATGCCCTGGCGGTCCGCGCCAGCAAAAAGCTGCGCACCGACGACTCCTTGGTGACCACCTTGGCCGGGAGCGCGTTGCGTCAGGAAATGGATCGGATTCCACTGTGGCGTAGCGAGGCGGTCGCCATTCAGCAACTGATCGAAGACTTCGCCAGCTACCTCTACCTGCCCCGCCTCAAGGAGCCAGCGGTCCTGTTGGCCGCAGTCCGGGAGGGCTTAGCCCTGCTGACCTGGGAACAGGACAGCTTCGCCTATGCCGACCGCTACGACCAAGCCACCGGTCGCTACCAAGGTTTACGCAGCGGCCAACAGGTAACCTTGGCTGACAGCCCGACGCCTGGCGTACTGGTGAAAGCAGAGGTGGCCCGCCGGCAGATGGAAGCCGAACGCCCAGCCGCCATATCCCCCGATCCGAAACCGCCCGGCCCGACAACCAGCACGACAACCGGCGGCGGCGATAGAACTCCCCCGCCCAAGCCCGGCCCCCCGGACCCGGTGAAGCCGCCGCCGCCACTCCAGGCCAAGCACTTCCACGGCAGCGCCACGCTTGACCCGACCCGGGTGGGCCGCGACGCCAGCAAAATTGCCGAAGAAGTCATTGCTCATCTGGCGGGCTTGGTCGGCGCCACCGTGACGGTGACCCTGGAAATCGAAGCCCAGATCCCCCAGGGAGCGCCGGATCATGTGATACGCACCGTGACCGAGAACAGCCGGACTTTGCGGCTGACCAGTCACGGCTTTGAGACGGATTAACAGGAATCCGGGCTGAATGGTGGAACAGGGCAAAATCCCGCCGCCGCCCCTTTAGCACTGGATCCTGCTCGTTTTGACCTGGCTGACGGGGACGACCTACACCCTCGGCGCGGCAACCCGTCGCAATAACTCCTCCAGCACGTCATCGACTTGCGCACCCTCCATTTCATACTCTGCCGCCAGCGCCAGCCGATGGCGCAACGCCGGTTTGACGATGCTTTTCACGTCATCCGGGGTCACAAAATCGCGGCCATTGAGCAACGCCTGCACACGGGCGGCGCGGATCAGCGCAATGCCGCCACGCGGTCCGGCACCAATGACGAAACCGGGCGTCTTGCGGGTCGCAGTGACTAGGCGCACTACATAATCCAGCACCGCATCGTCCAGCCGCAACCGGGCGGTGATCTGTTGCAGATTCAGCACGGCCTCGGGATCGGTGACTACCTGCACTCGCGACACGTCGAGTTTGTCGCCGACTCGACTGCCCGTCACCGAACGCAGCAATGCTGCTTCTTCAGCAGCGCTGGGATAGTCGATCTGGATTTTCAGCAGAAAGCGATCCAGTTGCGCCTCGGGCAGTGGATAAGTGCCTTCATGTTCAATAGGATTCTGCGTCGCCAGCGTCATAAATGGCGGCGGCAGGACAAAGGATTCGCCTTCAATCGTGACCTGGCCTTCCTGCATGACTTCCAGCAGCGCTGCCTGCGTTTTGGCCGGGGCGCGGTTGATCTCATCGGCCAGCAGGACATGGCAGAACACCGGCCCCCGGCGAATTTCAAACCGCTCTTCGCGCAGGTTGTACAGCGCATGGCCGGTGACATCGCTGGGCATCAGGTCGGCGGTGAACTGGATCCGGGCGAACCGAGCCTTGATGCAGGCCGCCAGCGCCCGCGCCAACAAGGTTTTACCCAGACCCGGCACACCTTCGATCAAGACATGACCCGCCGCGCCCAGCGCAATCAGCACCTGGTCAACAATGGCCGATTGACCAATCAGCGCCTGGCTGATTTCAGTGCGCAGGGTTTGCAGCAGATCCCAGGCGGTTTGCAGCTCCTCAGCCGTGGGCGGGACAGCGGGGGAAATATCGATAGGTGTGTTCATGGGCGACGGTTCAGGCGTTGCAGGGTTTGCACAGTATGGATCAATTCACGCTCATTCAGCGGCTGATCCGATTGTTCGAACATGGCAGGTTCGGACGACGATTCGGGCCAGCGGCGATCACGTCGGCGTTGAGTGTAGTGACGAGCCGCTTGCAATAGCATCGGCCCGGCACCGTGTCGCCACAGGAACCGGGAACTGGCTTGCAGATGTTCCGCCAATCGCCGCTGTTCACTGGAACGAGGCGTCAAGAGCGGTCCCAGTCGTCGGCTATAGCGCCACAGCGCGGCCAGCAGGGTGAGCAGCAATCCCAGTAACGGCATCCAGGC
>JFJP01012144.1_pt1 | contig 30715 bp, 31 predicted proteins | sample 431651 | NCBI WGS metagenome assembly JFJP01 (sample SAMN02602958, study PRJNA72255) | Microbial mat metagenome, whole genome shotgun sequencing project. | biome: fresh water; feature: sink hole; material: water; isolation source: purple microbial (photo- and chemosynthetic) mats found in... | reverse complement strand
TGGAAATTCCTTGAAACGCCAAACCAATTGAAACCAAAGAAGAAAAACAAGGTGTTCAAAAAATGACATCGGACCTTGAATCTATCACGCAAAATATTGTTGATGCCGTGTTTTAGGTTCATAAGGAATTCAGCCCAGGTCTATTCGAGCCTGCCTGTCAATCCTGCCGCGCGTATGAACCTCGCAAACACGGCAGGATCGTATTGACCGGGTCGAAATTGCCAATCCTTTACGGTGGTCAAAAATTCGAATAGGGATAAAGAATTGACAAACTGGTTGACAGCCAATTTAAGCCATCGACAACATCCTTCCCATCCATGATGGCGCAACTCATACCCTATCTCAAATTTAAAACTGTAAATCCGGCTTTCTGATAAACTGGAACCTGAAACTTATCAAAACAGAATTCAAAGAGTCGCAAATGGGATCGAAGAACCGTCTTTGCCAACCAAATCCATAAAGAATCCCTAGCGTGCTTTGCGGTTCAAAAACATGAACAATTTCACCCCAAGACCCTCCCAACAAAACATCCTTCGCTACACAGGCGGACGGCTCGGCATCGCCGCAGTTCCTGGCGCAGGCAAGACACACATACTCTCTGCCCTCGCAGCACAAATTATTCATGAAAACCAATTGCAAGATGGGCAGGAGGTGTTAATCGTCACCTTGGTGAACTCGGCAGTGGACAATTTCGAGACACGCATCAAACATTTCTTCGAGAATCCCTTGCAAGTGTTATACAAGTACCGCGTCCGCACACTGCATGGATTGGCGCATGACATAGTCCGTGAGAAACCTGCCAGTGTGGGACTGGAAAATCAATTCAGCATCATTGATGAACGAGACGCAGCATTTATCCGCCGCGAGTCCGTGAATGCCTGGCTGGCGACCCATTCGCTGGATGACTATTTTGACCCGGCGCTGGAATCCTCCAAACAGGAATGGTTGAAACGCGAACAACTCCCCAACATGGTCGACTCGCTTGCTAACGCCTTCATCCGCTCAGCGAAAGACCACCTCCTGACTCCGGAAAGCCTGCGTGTCAAACTCAATTCCTGCTTCCCGCCGCTGCCTCTTGCCGAACTTGGCTGTGACATCTACACAGACTACCAGCGCGCCCTGGCCTATCGCGGCGCTGTGGACTTCGACGATCTGATACGTCTGGCGTTGACACTGCTCCAAAACGACGAAGAATATCTGGAACGGCTGCGCTTTCGCTATCCGTTCATTCTGGAGGATGAGGCCCAGGATTCCAGCAAAACCCAGCAGGCAATCCTGGGCTTGCTGGCCGGAGTTCCCCCTGAACAAAGCTTCAGCATATTGGATGGGCAAGTGCATTTCACTGACGACGATGCGCTGCGATTTCGGACCGCCCAACCAGAAACTGGCGGCGGAAACTGGGTGCGTGTCGGCGACCCCAACCAGGCGATCTTCGAGACATTCACCACCGCCGATCCCGACCTGTTACGAGACTTTATCCGCACCAACCCCAACGCAGACATGCCCGAGTCGGGACGATCGCAACCTGGGGTGATTGCGCTGGCCAATCATCTGATCCACTGGGTGATGGCTTCGCATCCCGTTACACAGGCACGGACAGCGCTCTCACTTCCATATATTCTGCCTGTGCCAGAAGGCTACGAACCCGTCAACCCGCCAGACGATCCCGAAGCGATTAAATTCATCGGCACTAAATTTTCACCTGAAAGCGAACTCGAGGCGGTTGCCAAATCAGTCAAGGGCTACCTGGATTCACTGGCAAACATCCCCAATGAACTTAAACCGACCATCGCAGTACTTGTCCCGCGCAACCAGCGTGGAATTGAAGTCGTTGAGTCACTCAGGAAACGCGGAGTAGAAACCATCGAGTTGATCTCGTCCACAGCCAACACACGCGCGGCGGCAGGTTCGTTGAATTATTTGTTGTCATATCTGGCAGACCCGCAGTCCGCGCGAAAATTGTCGAGGGCCTATGAAGTTTGGAGAAGGGATTGGAGAGAGAAGGAAACAGGAAATACGGAAATGGGAACTGGGGCGGGAAAGGCTGAGCTATTGAAAAGCGTTAGCACTATTTTGCGGGGTCTGATGCGGGTGGAGGATTTCATCGCGCCCCTATCCTCTTCCCTTTCTACCAGAGCGGCAGGGAGTGGGCTAATGGATGAATGGCTGACAGATCTGGGGGAAGTCGAGTCCGGGCAAGTCATTAATGAATTGAGTGAGTTCCGCATCAACGTCCAACGCTGGCTGAATTCGGTCACGCTTCCAATTGACCAGTTGATCCTGACGCTGGCGCAGGATGTGTTCAGTGCAGTATCAGATTTGGCTCTGGCTCATAAATTGGCACTGGTGCTACGGCAGACTGCGGAGGATCACAACGATTGGCGCCTGCCTGAGTTGACCACTGAACTGGCAGTAATCGCCAAAAACGAGCGGCGCTTCATCGGCTTTTCAGAGGATGACTCTGGATTTGACCCTGAAAGACACCGCGGCAAGGTGGTGGTGACAACCATGCACAAGGCAAAAGGGCTGGAGTGGGATCGCGTGTATATGATGTCAGTCAACAATTATGACTTCCCTTCGAATGAGCCAAATGACCATTTTATTTCCGAAAAATGGTTTGTGCGCGGCTCATTGAATCTCGAAGCTGAAGCCCTGGCACAATTGACCGCCCTGGAATCCACCAGCGAATATGACGGATACCAGGAAGGCGCGGCAACCAGGAAATCGCGGCTGGGATACGTTAAGGAACGTTTGCGCCTGCTGTACGTGGGGATCACGCGCGCCAGGAAGGATTTGATCGTGACCTGGAATTCAGGTCGTCAGGGTGATGCAACGCCGTGTCTGGCAATGAGTGAATTAATGGGGTGGTGGGAGTCAGTGAACAATAAGTAGGATGGTCAGTTGCGAATATCAAATTTGCCTATCCTGGCATGATCCAATTCTTTACATCCAATAGAATTTACCCGCAATACCATACAAGCACCGTCCCGAAGGTTTATTTCGAGGTCATTGAGCGCCTCATGACAACCTTCGGGACGTTTTTTCCATTACCGAAAAAGTCCAATACACATTCAAATGGTTTAGAACAATGTGCCTGACAATATGAATTTCACCTCAAAAGACATGGCATGCCCACTTTCGAGCCAGAGCTGTTCTAGAACCCTTGAGCCACGTACTCACCCCACACACCTCGCAATGTATTGCAAACCTCACCAAGGGTGATGTCGTTCTCCACGCACTCGATGAACAATGGCATCAGATTATCCGTCCCTTGCGCGGCAGCTTTTAACTTGCCAAGCAACTCTGTGACCCGTCCCCCATCCCGCGTATCCCGCAGCGCCTTCAACTTTGCCTTTTGCGCCGCCTCAATGGCAGGGTCAACGCTCAAGCGTTCGAGGGTCATTTCTTCCTTCACCTGGAATTGATTGACGCCCACCACGACCTGCGCTTTACTCTCGATCTCCTGCTGCGCGGCATAAGCGGCGTTTTGGATCTCATTTTGCATATAACCGTGTTCTATGGATTGCAGCGCGCCGCCCATCTCGTCGATCCTGGCGATATAGTCAAGAGCGCCTTTTTCGATCTCATCGGTCAGATGTTCGATCAGATAAGAACCGGCCAGCGGATCGATCGAATCTGCCACACCCGACTCATAGGCAATGATCTGCTGGGTGCGGAGCGCGACGCGCACGGATTTTTCAGTGGGAAGCCACAATGCCTCATCCATTGAATTGGTGTGCAAGCTTTGCGTGCCGCCCAATACCGCTGAAAGCGCCTGTAACGTGACACGCACCACGTTATTTTCAGGCTGTTGCGCGGTCAGCGTGGAACCGGCGGTCTGCGTGTGGAAACGTAACTGCCAGCTGGAAGGTTTTTGGGCTTTGAAACGTTCCCGCATGATCTTTGCCCACATGCGGCGCGCGGCGCGGAACTTGGCGACTTCTTCGAGCAGATTGTTATGCGCATTGAAGAAGAACGAAAGCTGCCCCGCAAAAGCGTCGACATCCAGGCCCGCCTTAAGCGCGGCTTCCACGTAAGCAATCCCATTGGCGAGAGTAAACCCAACTTCCTGCACGGCCGTGGAGCCCGCCTCGCGGATGTGATAACCCGAGATCGAGATCGTATTCCAATACGGCACTTCAGCAGCGCAAAATTGGAAGATGTCGGTAATCAACCGCATGGACGGTGTGGGCGGGAAAATATACGTGCCGCGCGCCACGTACTCTTTGAGGATGTCGTTCTGAATGGTGCCGCGCAACTGGCGCATATCTGCACCCTGACGCTTCGCCACCGCAATGTACATCGCCAGTAAAACGCCCGCAGGCGCATTGATGGTCATTGAAGTGGAAACCTTGTCGAGGGGGATCTGGTCATATAACTGCTGCATGTCACGAATGGACGATATCGATACACCCACCTTACCCACCTCGCCCTGCGCGATCGGATCATCCGCGTCATACCCGATCTGAGTTGGCAGATCGAATGCCACGCTCAAGCCGGTTTGACCCTGCCCCAACAAATAGCGATAGCGCTTATTGGATTCCTCCGCTGTTGAAAACCCCGCATACTGACGCATCGTCCAAAATCGCGAACGATACATGGTCGGCTGGACTCCACGGGTGTAGGGGTATTCGCCAGGGAAAGCGAGTTTTTCAAGATAGGCTTCCTCCGTGCGGAGCGAAGTCGAGGTGTCCTCTCCGGGCAATGCCACACGCGGGATCTCGATGCCTGCCGAAGTCTCAAAGCGCTCTTTCCTCTCTTTAAATTTATCCAAAGACTTCTTGAGCGTGCTTTCTTTCCATTTATTGTATTGGTTTTGGAGGGTCATGTTTAATTCCTTTTTGAACCGCCAAGCACGCCATGATAGCCAGGAAAAGGTTATAAGAAACTTTCCCGTTTTGCGCTTGTACCGGTTATTTTTTCTTTCTTCAAGTATAAATCCAACCCCAAATTAGGCGTAGGACAAGTGGCACATGTTTCGATGAATAAAATCCCCATTTACACACCTTCCCATGCTAGAATTCTGCATTCCAATTTGAGGTCAACAATGAATCTCCTTTTCCGAATCAAACAATCATCCCGTGAACTACTCTTTTTTGCCACCGCCGCACTGGTCCTGGGCGTGGCATTTAGCATCATGGATGCCACCTTCAACAATTTTCTTAACGACAGGTTTGCACTCAGCGGTTTCGAGCGTTCCTTTTTGGAATTTCCGCGCGAACTGCCGGGCTTTCTGGTGGTCTTTGTCTCCGCGGCATTGTGGTTCCTCTGCTCACGCCGACTGGGTGTGGTAACGATGATCCTCAGCGCATGTGGCGCAGCATTGATCGGATTTGTCTCCTCCAGTTACTGGGTGATGGTCGCCTGGCTTTTCATCTACAGCCTCGGACAGCACCTCTATATGCCGATTGCAGCCACCATTGGCATGGAACTTGCGCGAGAGGGGCAGGATGGCCGGCGTTTGGGACAACTCAACGCCATTCGCAACTTTGCGACCATCATCGGAAGTTTTTCCGTTTTCCTCGGCTTCAAATTTTTTGGATTCACATTTCAACACACCTTTGCCATCTCAGCGATATTATTGATGGTCGCAGCCGCTCTCCTGTTTATGATGAAACCGGAACCCGTGGTTAAAAAGCAAAGTTTTTTGCAGCTGCACAAGGAATACCGTCTCTTCTATATACTGGGAAGTATTTCAGGGGCACGCCGGCAGATCTTCCTGACCTTTGCACCCTGGGTGCTGGTAAGTGTACTGGGACAGTCAACACAGATCATGGCAACGCTTTACACCATTGGCGGGGTGATCGGGATCCTTTTTCAGCCTTTTCTTGGACGGGCAATCGACAAATTCGGTGAACGGACGGTACTGGCTTCAGAGGCTGTCATCCTTGTCTTTGTCTGCTTCGGTTATGGGTTTGCCAAATTCATATTTCCCGCCGATACCGCCTTTCTAGTGGTTTGTGCCTGTTTCCTGATCGATCAGATGATCTTTTCGGTCAGCATGGCGCGCGCGACTTATATGAAAAAAATCGCCTTGCAGCCAGACCACATCCAGCCCGCCTTGACCGCAGCCGTGACCATTGACCACATCTTTTCCATCTCTGCCGCACTGCTGGGCGGGGTGATCTGGAATGCATTTGGCTTCCAATATGTATTCCTGCTCGGCGCGGTGATCGCGGTCATCAATTTCTTCACCGCACTGCAGGTGCGGTTGCCCAAAAAGCCAGACAGTTTTGTACAAAACCCCGGACCCTCTGTGCCACAATAAAACACATTGGCAAACAATACACAAACCATCAGACACTGTGAATTGGATAAAAACTGGCCTAATATAAGGACAAATGTCAATTGTCTGAATGAGACGAAAATGCTAGACTTGTCGTATGTATTGTAAATAACAGGAGACAGCCGCTTCTCAAATTGACTGTCCCCTCCCTACACATAAGGAGTCTCAGAGTATGGCAAACAAAACCTTTTTATATATCGGCGCGGGGATTTTATTCGTCATTGGCTTGTGCCTGCTGGGATTTGGGGGAATCACTCTCTATGGCTCGACCTCTCCCAATGGACAATCGAACTGGTTGGTCACCGGCTTGATCCTTGGCGTCTTTGGACTACTCCTGATTGGCGGCGGAGCGGGCATGGTTGTCGTTGCCATGCGCGGACAAAAGACAGAGGTCATTCAGCAAGTTACCATGAATGTCGATCTACCGGGCCAGACCAGGATCGAAGAAGTGAAATGTAAATCATGCGGCGGTACGTTGAGCGCAAAAGACATCACTCTTGCCAACGGCGCACCGATGGTCAACTGTCCGTATTGTCACACCATCTATCAAATGACCGAAGAACCAAAATGGTAGGAACGTTTAACGTTAAAGACTCACCGTTGGAGGCAGCATGAAGAAATTGATATTAATTGTATTGATGGTCTTGTTGACAGCGGGATTGGCAACAACCGCTTCCGCACAGGATCTGCCCTACTATTTTCAAGTGGACAAGGAAGTGGTGCACGTCTACTGGAATTCGGACGGCAGCATGTCGCTGGATTACACCTGGATATTCACGAATCAAACAGGGTCGCATGAAATTGACTTTGTGGATGTGGGCATGCCCAACTACAACTTCGATATGAGTACGGTCAAAGCCGATGTGGACGGCGTGCCTGTTTCAGTGTCGACCAGCGATTATCAGGGAGATGGTTCCGGCTTTGCCATTGTGATGGGAAACAAGTCCATTCCCGCCAGCGGTAAAGGAACGGTGCATGTTTCAGTTGGGAAAATTACGGACGTGCTTTATCCTGACGACAACGACGAAACTTACGCCAGCGCAGTCTTTGCCCCGACCTGGTTCGGCTCGCAGTATGTGACGGGTCTTACGGACTTCACCATGACCTTTCACCTGCCGCCCGATATAGCTCCCGAAGAACCACGCTGGCATGAGGCCCCCTCGGGATTTCCCAGCGAACCTGCAACCGGATACGACTCGAACAACCGCGTCACATATACCTGGCACTCCCCCACAGCAAACGCCTCATCCTATTATTTATTTGGCTCCTCCTTCCCAAGCAGTTTTGTTCCTGCAGATACCATCATCGTCAAACCAGCGGAACCCTGGATCGATGACGACACAATCTTCTCGCTGTGCTGCGGCGGATTTTTTGTTTTCATGTTTCTTGGTCTGCCCGCCATTACAGCCATCGGCGCAAAAAAGCGAAAAATGCAATACCTTCCTCCCAAGGTTTCCATTGAAGGTCATGGCATAAAGCGTGGATTAACTGCAGTGGAATCCGCCATTTTGATGGAACAGCCGCTCGATAAAGTCCTGACCATGATCCTGTTCGGCGCGATCAAAAAAGACGCCGCCAAAGTGCTGACCCGAGAACCGCTCAAACTGGAGATCACCCCTACACTGCCCGAGGGTATTCACGAATATGAGAAGGATTTCCTTGAAGCATTTAAAGAAGAAGAGTCACCCAAACGAAAACGTGCACTGCAGGACATGATGGTGAAATTTGTAAAATCAGTTTCCGAAAAAATGCGGGGGTTCAGCCGCAAGGAAACGATCGATTACTACAAGGCCATCATGGAAAAAGCATGGGCACAGATCGAAGCTGCCGACACACCCGAAGTGAAGAGTCAGAAATACGACGAAGCCCTCGAATGGACCATGCTCGACAAGGATTACGATGACCGGACGCGGCGCGTCTTCAATGGCCCCGTATTCCTGCCGCGTTGGTGGGGATCCTATGACCCAACCTATCACCCGATACCGACAACCGCATCATCCTTCCCCGCGTCACAGGCAAGACCCTCAGCCTCAGGCAGCAGCTCGCTGCCAGGCGCCGACTTTGCAGCCCAGATGGTAACGGGTGTCCAGACTTTTTCGCAAAAAACAATTGGTAACATCAATACATTTACTGAGAAGATCACCGGCACGACCAATCCTCCACCGAAACCCAGCGGACGGAGCGGCGGCAGCGGGCGGTCAGGCGGGGGTTGTGCCTGCGCCTGTGCCTGTGCGGGTTGTGCCTGCGCCTGTGCGGGAGGAGGGCGTTAACTGTAAGGATAAAGAATACAGCGAGTCGCGTTACCGATGTGAACCCTTATTGGAGTAAAAAAACTTCGTGACTCTGTCCCCAGTAATTTGGATTCCTTTTCACTACAACGGACAATATTTTTTGACCTGTTGTCATGACCAGGATTAAATTTAGAGGCAAATATGAGTGTGTTAAGCAAATGGTTCAATCGTCCATCAGCCACTGACTGCGGTCCATCGTCAGGCTTGTATCATTACCTGCGCGAGGATGAATTCGAAAAATCACGCATCCACCTCCGCATCGACCCCGACGGCACAGGAACGCTGATCATCAACGCCAGCAGTGTCATGCACCTCAATCCGACCGCGGCATTGATGGCATACCTCATCCTCGAAAATATGGATGAAGGGAAGGCGGTCAGGACCATTCAACAAAAATACCGGGTCAGCAAGGCACAGGCATATGAGGATTATTCATCCTTCATACCGCATCTTTCATCCTTGATCCATGGCGCCTGTCCCATTCACGAACTGGAGCTGGATACCACGATGCCATTCAGCGCACGCCCCTCTGCGCCCTATCGCATGGACCTGGCAGTCACATATCGCTGCAACAACGACTGCATGCACTGCTACAACGCCCGCGAGCGGAATTATCCCGAACTGACGACCGACCAGTGGAAAAAGATCCTCGACCAGCTTTGGGCTTTGGGTATTCCGCACATCGTGTTCACGGGCGGAGAAGCCACCCTGCGGAATGACCTGCCTGAGCTGATCAAGCACGCCGAAGCCAATGGGCAGATCACCGGGCTGAACACAAATGCCCGTCGTCTCGCGAACATGAACTACGTGCAGGAGCTTGTGGACGCAGGACTTGACCATGTGCAGATCACCGTCGAATCCTGCATCCCTGAAATCCACGATGAAATGATGAGGTCCAACGGCGCATTCAAGCAGACCATTACGGGTTTGCAAAACGTCCTGACCACCAAACTTTATGTGATGACCAACACCACCATGTTGAAAACGAATGTACACGCCATTCCCGCCACCCTGGATTTTCTTGCGGACATGGGGGTTCCGACTGTGGGACTAAATGCCCTCATCTATTCCGGGCAAGGTCTGACCGTCGGCACAGGATTGCATGAGAGCGAATTGCAACCCATCCTTGACATGGCAACCTTGAAGACCAGCTTACGCGAACAAAAACTCATCTGGTACACACCGACCCAATATTGCGAGTTCGATCCCACTGCCAGTAACCTCGGAGTCAAAGGCTGCACCGCCGCGCTATACAGCATGTGCATCGAACCAAACGGAGATGTTCTACCCTGCCAGTCTTATTATCAATCCCTGGGCAACATCCTGGATAACTCGTGGGATTCAATTTGGAACCACAAATTATCCGTCCAACTGCGCGAAAGGCAAAACCTGCCGCAGAAATGCGAATCATGCTCACTTCTCCCCGAATGCGGCGGCGGTTGTCCACTCAAGTTTCAAGTTGAAAATTTGCCCGTACCAAGTTAAGCGTCCTTCATCCCACCCGCTGCACTTGCATTCGCTGCGAGTGCAATTCACCCCCCTGGAGTCTCCATGACCTCACACGACTGGATCAAAGAATTCCCTGCCGCAGTCACCGTTTGCGATGCAGAGGGCATCATCCTTGCCATGAATGACAAAGCCGCCAAAACCTTCGAAGCAGACGGCGGAGCAAACCTGATCGGTTCAAATATGCTCGATTGTCACCCCGGGCTTTCCCGTCAAAAAACAGAAAGACTGCTGGCGGCAAAGGTCAAAAATGTGTACACCATCGAAAAGAACGGTGTCAAGAAACTCATTTATCAATCCCCCTGGTATAAGGATGGTGAATACGCGGGATTCGTGGAACTCTCGTTGGAAATTCCAATGGAAATTGACCATTTCGTCAGAGGTTAATTTGAAGGTCAAACTGACCTTCCCCGGCAGAGTGGATGAACACCTCAAACCCATCATTACCATCCTGTATAATCTGCTAACCCAGATCCCGAACCCACCACCGCCCTCCTGAACCCTTATTCTGTGACCCATGGAAATCTGCTACCTGATCGCCTTTCCCGATGCCGACGACGGCAAAGCCCCACCTCTTGAACAATTCAAGGGGTTGAAGGATGCGCCGTATTTCCAGCCGATCGACATTGACCTGATCAGTCTCAGCGAAGAAACCGTCCTCATTGAAGGTCATGCAGTGCAGGTCATCCGCCAGCGTTACGACTGGCGGGTGCAGATGATCGAATGTCGTTTCATCCTTAAAGACCCGTTTGCCGCATCCGTCTTGCAGGAACGCGCCAAGATCGAAAGCGCACTGCAAAGCAAATACATCCCGACCCAATACCGTCAGAGCGGACTGTACGAGGAATACTCCATCCTGCTTGTGAAGGAAGCCAAACCTTCGCCGGATAAATGGATCGACAAGAATTCCCTCGCGCTTACCAAATTCATCCGCTCACAGCGCGAAGTGTTCGACACAAGCGAGATCGAAGAGATTCTGATCTCACGCACACACTACTCAGCCAGTGAACTCACGCTCGTAGATTGGGAAGGCGCCGTCATCATTGCCCCCAACGAAGACTACCAGTCCGATATTGCGCTGCTCAAAATTGGCAATTATCAACTTCTGCGTTACCGCATGCTGGATGAATCGATCGAGACCATGCTCGACAAGATCAGCGCCACGTTCTTTGAAAATAAACGCCGCCCGCGCCCCACAAGAGGCGTCATCCGCCAGATCGCCGAGCACAAACTCGAAGTAATGATCGATTTTGAACGTGCCGAACAAAACCTGCTGTTGATCGGCGACTGGTACACCGCAAAATTATATGAAGCCATTCAAAGTGAACTTTACCTGAAAGATTGGAAGGAAAACCTGAAGAACAAACTGGACAACCTCGAAGGCATTGTTGAAACCATCAAGGATAATTTTTCGCTTTCATTGGAAACCGTATGGGCAAGGATCGAAATGTTCGCCTGGGCGCTCATGCTGATCGGCTACCTGTACCTGACTTTCGTCGACCTTGGTCTGATCAATAAATAGGAGAACGCATGAACATTCTCAACCGTTTTACAGAAAATTTTTCCAAAGTCCAACCGCTCCCGGCTGGCATCCATCACCTGCAAGCCACAGAAGATGAGAAGCCCTACCGCCTGCATCTCCGTCTGAACAACGACGGTTCGGGGCTGCTGATCCTGAATGCTGCCACCGTTCTGCAGCTTAATCCCACTGCCGCCGAATATGCATTCCACTTCATAAAAGGGACCGAGCCGGAAGAAGCCGCGAAGCAAATTGCGAAGCGTTATCAGGTGGACAAGAACACCGCCCTGGCAGATTTTGAAAACTTTGCGAGTCAAATCCACGAGCTCGTTTCCACCGCCGATCTGGACCCCGCCTCTTTCCTCAACTTTGAGCGGGTTACTCCCCATTCAGCCGATTCCACCCTCAGGCTCGATTGCGCCCTCACCTACCGCCTGCCCGAAAACACCCAGGCCGGGTATGCACCGGTGAAACGCGTTGAGCGCGAACTCAGCACCGATGAGTGGAAAACCATCATGGACAAGGCCTGGCAGGCGGGCATTCCGCACATTATCTTCACCGGCGGAGAAGCCACCCTGCGCGAAGACTTGCTGATGCTGATCGATCACGCCGAAAAGAACGGACAGGTCTGCGGTTTGCTGACCGATGGGCTCAAACTCGCCGATAAAACCTACCTTGAGCTGCTGCTGCAAACAGGGCTTGACCACGTCATGCTTATCCTGCAGCCCAATGATCCACGCTCGTGGAAAGCCATCGAAACCATCATCCCGGAGGATATTTTTCTCACTGTGCATCTCACGCTCAACAGAGAGAACGCGGCAGAAGCCAAAACAAACCTGGAAAAACTTTCCAAACTGTCTGTGGCAAATATTTCCCTCAGCGCCGCCGACAATGACCTGGTGGACAAGTTGATCGAATTGCAGGATTTTGCCAGTTCCCTGCAGCTCACCCTGCGGTGGGATCTGCCTGTACCGTACTCCTCGTCAAATCCCATCAGCATTGAAACCGTGGATGATGAACTCCCTGCCGGCGCCGGGAAAGCCTGGATGTATGTGGAACCGGACGGCGATGTACTCCCTGCCCAGGGCGAACCCGATAAGGTTCTTGGCAACTTTCTGAAAGACGATTGGGAGAAAATTTTAAAACGATGACCCGCCTCCCCATCATTGAATCCTACTGGGTGGAAGAAAAGCGTCTGCTTGCAGGTGAATACCCCGGCAGCCGCGACCCGAAAGTTGCGCACCACCGTATGGACGCTTTTCTCAAAGCGGGCGTGACCGATTTCATTGACCTGACCGAGCCGCATGAACTCGTTCCTTATGAGGACATTCTCAAGGAACAGGCAAAGATCCACGGTGTTCAAGCCTCATATCAACGCATCCCCATCCTCGATTGCAGCATCCCCACCTCCGACACCATGAGTAAGATCCTGAACTCCATCGAGAAAGCCATCAACAACGGCAACTGCGTTTATGTCCACTGTTGGGGCGGAGTGGGCCGGACGGGGACGGTCGTTGGCTGTTATCTTGTGCGTCATGGCAGGTCGAATGAGCAAGCCATTGCACAGGTCGATCAGTTGTATAAAACCCGGCCAGCAGACATTTACCATCCGCATTCCCCAGAGACCGATGAACAGATCGAGTTTATCCGCAACTGGTGGGACGACCCGGACGACCTGAACAGAAGTCTGAAATATTTTTGTGAAGGATGAACTGGCATTCGCGTTACCTTCAGCAAGCTGCATGGACTCGCGGTCTGCGAGCCTATTTATTTGAAAAAGCGGGCTTTAAAACCGCGCGCCGCATCCTGGAAGTGGGCTGTGGAACCGGGGCGATCCTGCGCGATCTGACCTGTACCGCCGCTCTTCACGGTCTGGACCTGGACCCCGGGTCACTGGCCGAGTGCCGAAAGAATGTCCCGGCTGCTTCGCTTACGCATGGCGACGGGCATTTTCTTCCCTATCCTGACCAGGCTTTTGACATTGTGTATTGCCATTTTCTGCTGCTTTGGGTAAAAGACCCATTGCAGGTTGTCGGCGAAATGGCGCGGGTGGGACGCTGTGTGTTGGCATTGGCGGAACCCGATTACAGCCAGCGCGTGGATCAGCCGCCCGGGCTTCAGCCGCTCGGCCAGTGGCAGACAGAAGCGCTTCGCAGACAGGGCGCCAATCCATCCTTCGGCGCAATGCTGGCTGAGACATTTTTTCAGGCGGGCATCAGGCTGGTCGAAACAGGACCGATCCAGGGGCAGACAGTGATGAATTCCGCCACCGACTGGGAAAAGGAATGGGCTGTGATCGAATCTGATCTGGAAGAAATGGTCCCCGGCGAAGAAATTCAAAAAATGAAAAAACTGGATGAAACAGCGCGCAGACTGGAGGAGCGCACCTTACATGTCCCTACGTTTTTTGCCTGGGGCATGTCAAATTGGGAATCGAGCCCACATTAGAAGTATAATTTCGCCCAAATCAGGAGGCTCGTTTGGAAAATTTAGAAGAAGTGCAAATCGAAGCACAACCCAATGAAGTCCAAGTTCCCGTTGAAGAAAAAATGAACTGGAAACGATTTGTGCTTGATATTATTGAAACACTGGCATTGGCTGCCATTTTATTTTTCGGCATTAATCTGGTCTCAGCCCGCGTGCGTGTGGATGGGTTCAGCATGCAGCCGACGCTGGAAGATGGTGAATTTGTATTGGTAAGCAAGGTGAATTATCAATTTGGAGATGTGGAACGCGGGGATATTGTGGTGTTCCACTTCCCGCTTGACCCCGAACAGGAATTGATCAAGCGCGTGATCGGTCTGCCAAGCGATACGATCAGCGTACAAAATGGTCAAGTCTCTGTGAATGGATGGGTCCTGGATGAGCCATATATTGCAGCGGCTCCCGCTTATTCCGGTGAATGGATCGTGCCGGATGGACAATTGTTCGTGCTGGGTGACAACCGCAATGATTCCTCTGATTCACATTCCTGGGGTTATTTGCCTCTCGAAAAAGTGGTCGGCAAGGCGGTTGTGATCTACTGGCCCCCTCCCTTCTGGAAGGTGATCCAGCATACTGCCATACCCTCCATTCCATAGGAAATGATATGAATAAAACTGAGAACAAGTTCCCCGAATATTTCCCCTGTATTGAATGCCACGCGGGTATTCTTCAGCCGCGTCACATTACGTATTTTACCTGGCTCGGTAATGAATTGATCAGCGTACCGCATTTCCCTGCATGGATCTGCGATGTGTGCGGCAAGCGTGAATATGATACAAAGGCCATCACCTGGCTTAATATGATCCTGGACCCAAATGCAGGCAAGCCAACGACCAACCGCCGCCGCACTCCGCCTCCCCCCCGACCCCAGACCGGTTTACCGCGCCCGATCCACGATTCTTAACCAACGAAGGATTCTGCCATGTCCCTGATGCACGATACCTCCCCCCGCACCTATCGTTTTCTTCCTGCCGATGTTTTTACTTCCGGGTATCGGGTGGTTGGAAAGATCATGGTCACAAATCATGGGGCGATGGGCATGTTGAATGACCCAACCCGTTCGGCAATTGAGATCAATGACGCGCGCCTGGCTCGACTGCACATGCCTTCAAAACTTGTGGATCATTTTGAACTGGTCCGGATGATGAAGAAACATGTCTACGCGGTGTGTCTGGCCCGGCGCGAAGACCTCGGTCCGCTGGGCATTGTCCGCGGCGGGTTTACCAGCGTGATCGAGTATCCGATCCGCATTACGACCCAGATGTTTGAAATTGAAGGGATGATGGAGTTACCGGGGCGTTTCGATTTCACAGCGCTCATCACGGACGGTTCCCGCGATTTCCTGCCGATCTTCAATGCCACCTTGACGGGCATCCTGATTCCGAATTTGCGGGTGGAAAGTCCGGGGATGTTGATCAATCGCAGCCAGGTGGACTTAATGGCATTGCTGAATCAACGGGTGAAACCTGAAAATTAGTGTCGAAATAGCTTGACTATGACCAAGGTGAATGATAGAATTCGCCCGCTCAAAAAAAGCCCCCATCGTCTAGAGGCCCAGGACGCGGCCCTTTCAAGGCCACGACCGGAGTTCGAATCTCCGTGGGGGCACCAAAAGCACAAAAAGACCAAGTTCCTGAACCTGGTCTTTTTGTTTTCCCAGCCTGCCCTGCAAGACCCTCCTTGCTTGATATGGCCACTTTTCACGAAAGAAATCTTTTGGGTCTGGTTCACAATTCACGCTTGAAAACCGGGTCAAGAATATACTAAAGAGACACCACAGCCGCGCCTGAAATCCATCCACGAATTTTTCACGAATAAACGCATCCCCTGCATCATCCATTCGTGAATTTGTGGTCTCATTCATGGACGGCAGCCTGCCCATCCATGGCCTGCGGATATCACCCCACCCCTGCCGTTCCGCCAGCGTTAAGCGTGGTTCGATGGAAACCTGCCAAGTCTGCACTTACTTCACAAAAAGACTGTTGCTTAACCATAATGCAGCCAAAAGATAATGATCTGATTCGGGCTTTGTTTTTTGTGCGGCAAGTGTTGTTGCCAATTGATCGAGGTCCGGCGTATCCTCACCCTGGACAAAGCCATGACGCGCTTCCTGCCAATCCCATTTTTCGTTTACAGGAATGTTCGCTTCCCGCGCCGCATTCTTGAGAGCCTCAATAATTTCGTGTTGTTTTTCAGCCCATAAACAGATGATCGCCGTGGCGAGCTGGTCATTGACCTTGAATTCTTTCACAACCTGTATTTTTGCCATCTGAGGCGGAATACTTTGAAATGAGCGAAAACCATTCACGTGGATCGTCTTCTTGAAAATACCCAACGCAAATTTATTTAATTCGGGGGATGCCTTTGGGTAATGACTTAGCGCGTCCCTGACCACTTGTTGACGATACTCGTCATCCATCATCTCATTGACTTCGATCCACGGAAGTACGTTTGTTTCTGTCATGGTAGTCTCCTTTTACACTCCATACAACACCTTCACCTGACCATTCATCAGCATCGACAGCAGCCAATCGCGCAGTTCCGTCAGCATGTCTGGAACTATGATTTTTCTGATTGAATGATGGACTATGAAAATCCTTTATAGTTTGTTGGGTGGACGGTTCCTGGCAGGCTTCATCACTCGCTTGAATTGCAGGCTCCTTGCGCCAAAGTTCAGTAACAGCCCAACTTCCAATCCAGAGGCTTCCAAATAGTTGATCGCTTGCGCCAGGTGGACGTCTTCCAATTGAATGACCGCCTTGATTTCAACCATCACATTTTCTTCCACAAAGAAATCCACGCGGCGATTGCCGATTTTGATTCCCTTATAAAAAATATCCATCTCGTGTTCGCGGCTGGCGGTGAGGCCTTGTTGCGCCATTTCAATATCCAGCGCCCGTTGATAGATGACTTCCTGAAAGCCATTCCCTAGCGCCTTGTGGACTTCCATCGCGCAGCCAATGATCTTGCCTGTCAGTTCGGAGTGAAGGTATTGTTCGTTAATCATGTTTTCTTCCTTTGTCCGGGACTATGATTTATGTGATGGAATGAAAACCATGATTTTTTCAACTCAATCACAATCTGCACGCATCAATCATAGTCCATCCAATAATCACACAAATCATAGTTCAGACCTTCACCTGACCATTCATCAACACCGGAACTATGATTTATCTGATGGAATGAAAACTATGATGAGAGCAACCCAATCATAGTCCATCCAAAAATCATTCCAATCATAGTTCACACCTTCACCTGGTCATCCATCAGCATCGGCAGCAACCAATCACGCAGTTCTGTCAATGTTTGAGCCTTAATTTATAGCCAAAAAATCTTGATTTGACCATCCAGCGGCTTGAACTCATCATCCCCCGTTACCAAATCCGCTTTTTTGACTTTTGCCAAGGCAGCGGCAAAAGCATCGGCGTAGGGCATCTTGTTTTGGGATTTAAAACGCGCGGCTTCCATTGTTAATTCCCAATCCACATTCTCAAATTGAATTCGCAAATCACTGAGCATTTTTATGCCGTTGTTGGCTTCCACTTCTGAGACTTCCCGTGCCAGTGTGTACCAAACTTCTCCGACGTTAACCACACTCATGTAAATGGGAATTTGTTCTTCATGTGCTGTGGCAATCAATTCCTCAACCTGTTCCGCTGAAGGCTCGTCTTCAAGATAGGCAATCACCGCCCAGCTATCCAATACATATGCTTTTGCCTTCTTTGCCATATTACAACTCCCTTTCGCGTTTCCTGTCTGCCATCAACGCTTTCATCAACCCCATGCCTTTATATTTTCCGCGAAGACTATGAATATACTCACGGGTTACGGGAGTAAGGATGATCTGCCTGGTTACAGTGTTCACGTCAATTTGAAGATATGTTCCATCCTTGATCCCCAATTGCTTTCGAATTTTGGATGGGATGACAACCTGCCCCTTTGAAGTGGCTACAGTCTCCATTTTGTTCTCCTTTCGTAAATATCGCAAATAATATACCAAAGGACAAAAAGTAAGTCAATATAAAAAAGTATTACGTTTTAAATAAATTCAGTTTTTCCAGCTAAAAACCACCGCCAGAGTCCTGGATAAATTCCCCGGAAAATCCGGATCAAACCCGCGCATCATACCCAGGTGACACAAGAGTAACTTCAACAATGTGCTGACTTGCACGTCTGATTTGGGGATGACGATCAGGTCGCCGCGGTTGGCGCGCAGGCGGTCCTCGCCCTGCATTGACCCTGCCCTAATTTCTGGTAAAATATCTGTGACCATTATTAATTTTTTAGTCACAGAAAAGGAACAACCCATGCCAAAAGCATTTTCAGAACACGAAAAGGAAACCATCCGCGCCCAAATGCGGGAGAAGGGTAAAAAACTATTCGAGAAACAAGGGCTTAGAAAGACCAGCGTGGATGAGTTGACCCAGGCTGTCGGTATCTCGAAGGGCGCTTTTTATCTATTCTTTCAGTCAAAAGAGGAGTTATTCCTGCAAATTCTGGAACAGATCGAGAAGGAAGTCCAAACCAGCATCCTGGAGTTTATGATCAACCCCGGAGCAAATGCGCGCAAGAACATCAGGGACATGCTTAAAAATTTCCTGCTGACCTGGGATGCCTACCCCCTCTTGAAGGATTTTAGCAAAACTGATTTTGATTATCTCGTCAGAAAAGTCGCGCCAGAACGGGTGCTGCAGCACACGAACAATGACGAAGACTTCACAAATGAATTACTCGCCAGGATCAAGCATGAAGGCATCAAGGTCCGGGCAGAACCGCGGGTGGTGAACAACCTGTTTAAAAGCCTGTTTTTCATTAACCTGCACCGCGAAGATCTGGGAAAAGAAGCCTACATGGAAACCATGGATATCATGACCGATCTGATCGCGGGATATGTTATTGGAGAATAAAAAATGAACCATGCCATTGAAACAGACCAATTATCAAAACAATATGGAGACGTACGCGCGGTGGACAATGTGGACCTGCGCGTGAAACAGGGCGAAATTTACGGCTTTCTCGGACTGAATGGCGCAGGCAAGACAACCACCATTCGCGCGTTGTTGGGGATGATCCGCCCGAGCGGGGGCAGTGTCAAGGTGCTGGGACAAACTCTCGTTCAGAGCGGGCGCGGACCGTGGGCGCGGGTGGGGCATCTCGTGGAAAGTCCGTCGGCCTACCCTGAATTATCCGTTCGGGAAAACCTGGATGTGGCACGGCGGCTGCATGGGATCCAAAACCCAAAGGTTGTGGATGATGTGATCGAACAACTCACGCTCACATCCTATGCGGACCGCAAAGCGGGCACGCTTTCAAGCGGCAATTTTCAACGCCTGGGGCTGGCGCGCGCGTTATTGCATAGACCCGAGCTGTTGATCCTGGATGAGCCTGCCAACGGACTTGACCCTGCTGGACTGGTTGAGATCCGCAAGCTGCTCATATCTCTGGCACAGGAAAATGGCGTGACCGTGTTTATGTCCAGCCATATCCTGACCGAGGTGGACCGCCTCGCAACACGCATGGGAATTATTCACCATGGGAAATTGATCGAGGAATTGGACGCCGATCAACTTGAGAAGCTGCGCGCGAAGCATCTTGAGGTGCGAGTACGCGATCTTGTAAGTGCGTATGCTGGTTTGCAAAGCGCCGGCTATCAACCTGTGCTGAAGGAAGACATGATCCTGATGGAGGAAGCACACGTCATTGAACATCCCGATGACATCGCGCGAATCCTTGTAAACGGGGGTACACCTCCAACGCACCTTGCTGTTAAACAGCAAAACCTTGAAGAACACTTCATGCAATTAACCGGAGGCATAAAATGAACAACTTTACTTCTGCCCTCTGGTCTGAAGCGCTAAAAATGCGTCGTTCCAAAGTTCCGCTATTCACTGCCATCGGTCTCTCCATGGTGCCATTGGCAGGCGGGTTATTTATGATTATCCTGAAAGACCCTGAAGCGGCACGCTCAATGGGACTTATCAGCACAAAAGCACAGATCGTTGCTGGAACTGCCGATTGGACCGCTTTTTTCGGTCTCCTGACACAGGCTATTGCGGCTGGTGGATTGATCCTATTCTCAATCATCACGATCTGGGTTTTTGGCCGCGAATTTTCCGACCGCACTGTCAAGGAACTGCTGGCTCTGCCGACTTCGCGCGAAATCATTGTCACTGCCAAATTTATTGTCATCGTAGTCTGGACATTTGCGATGACCGCGTTCATATTTGGTATGGGTTTGGTGGTGGGAACACTAGTGGTCATCCCTGGCTGGTCAGAGGAATTGCTTCGTACTTCATTCATCAATATCCTGGGTGCGGCGGCGCTCACACTTCCATTGATGTCATTTGTAGCGCTCCTGGCCAGCATGGGACGCGGCTATCTTCCTCCATTTGGCTGGACATTTTTTACCATGGCTTTGGCGAATATTGCGGCAATCATGGGCTGGGGAGATTGGTTTCCCTGGGCGGTTCCCTCATTGTTTAGCGGAGTGGCAGGTCCACAGTCCAGCCAGCTTGAATTACATAGTTTGATAATCGTGATCCTCACTGGCATCATCGGTCTTGCGGCCACATTTTACTGGTGGCGCAATGCAGACCAAACACGGTAAAATGCCGTCCGAAGTGCTGAAACAACCCAACTCAAACCATATCCATTGGAGCGCAATCCATGTCGATTGAGGTCAATCAATTTATCAATACCTATCTCGTGCCCCTGGGCTGGAGGTTGATCGGCGCCATTGCCGCCTGGGTCATCGGCGGCTGGGTCATTAACCTGCTGACCAGGATGATCAGAAAAGGCATGCAGCGCCGCAAGATCGATACAACCCTTGTCAAGTATGCCGAGGCGGCAGCCAGTGTTGGGCTGCGCATCCTGCTGGTCATCATCATTTTCAGTCTGCTGGGAATTGAAACCACCTCGTTTGCCGCCCTGCTCGCCGCGGCTGGCATTGCCATCGGCGCGGCCTGGGCTGGCTTGTTGGCGCATTTTGCCGCCGGCGTATTTTTGGTCATCCTGCGCCCATTTAAGGTGGGCGATGCTGTCACAGTGGGAGGGGTCAGCGGCACCGTAATGGAGATCGGCTTATTCTCGACCGTGATCGACACGGCTGATAATGTCCGCGTTTATGTTGGCAACAACGCGGTTTATTCAAGCAATATCCAAAACTACTCCGTCAATCCCTACCGCCGCGTGGACCTGACTGCCCAACTCGCACACGATACCCCCCCGTCAGATGCGATCCGGCGTATTCAGAAAAAATTGAAAAACATCCCCAATGTGCTGGCAGACCCGAAACCGCAGGTTGAAATTTTGAATTTCAATGAATACGGAACCTTGCTGGCTGTAAGACCGTTCTGCACCAATGAACACTACATGCGGGTATATTTTGATGTCAACCAGGCCATCGTTGAGGTTGGGATCGAAGGCGGATACAATACCCCGGAACAACGCACAGCGACAAGAAGCATCCAATGATGACCCCCTCCCCTATCTACACAAAGTTTTTTACCATCCCTAAAATAGCGATCGACGAAAACAGCCACGTGAACAATGTGGCCTATGTGCAATGGATGCAGGATATCGCCGTCGAGCATTATTCATCCATCGGGGGAATTCAAGCACAGGGACCAAACGCGACATGGGTGGTCCGCGGGCACCGGGTTGAATATTTTTTGCCCGCCTACGCGGGTGAAGAAATTGAGATCAGAACCTGGATTGAAAACATACAACGCGTGCGGTCGCTGCGGAAGTATGAGTTTATCCGTACATCAGACGGAAAAACCCTGGTGAAGGGTGAAACAGACTGGGTCTTCGTGGATGTTAAGAACGGGCGTCCATTGGCGATCCCACAGGAAGTAGTGGATATTTTCAATTAATCAATCCTTCAAGCCGCAAAAAGTCAGGATGAAACATGGTCGCAATAGATTCCGAAAAGAAAATTAATCCCATTCCCATTTATTCGTTATTAATTGCCAACGCCATTTCACTCGTTGGTAATGTTTTTTCAGCCATTGCCATTCCGTGGTTCGTACTGCAAACCACAGGCAGTGCCACCCAAACAGGCATTACAGGCTTTTTTACCATTCTGCCCGTGGTTATTGCCGGCTTTTTTGGCGGGACCTTAATCGACAGGCTCGGGTACAAGCGCACCAGCATTATCTCAGACCTGGCGAGCGGGGTGACAACCGCAATGATCCCCCTGCTGCACTTCACGATCGGGTTGGAATTCTGGCAGTTGATGGTACTCGTATTTCTTGGTGCCTTACTTGACGCCCCAGGCGGCACTGCGCGCGCGGCCTTGCTGCCAGAACTTGCTGAGCAGGCGGGCATGCCGATTGAAAGAGCCACATCCCTGACCCATGTCATCGAGCGAGGTTCAAGACTGGTCGGCGCACCCCTCGCGGGACTTTTGATCGGCATCATGGGTACGGAAAATGTCCTGTGGGTGGATGCCGCTTCATTCCTTATCTCAGCTGGAATTATTGGGATCGTCATCTCCGGTCAAAGAACTGTTGCAAGAGAAAACAAATCTTCCAGGTACTTGGACGAATTACGAGACGGATTGCGCTTCATTGCCCACGACAAATTAATACTTGCCATCGTCATCATGGTTATGCTGACAAACTTTCTGGACTCGATCTTTGGCGGTGTGGTTCGCCCAGTTTATGTAAAAGAAGTCTATGGAAACGCTTTAAATCTAGGTTTTCTTATCGCCGCCAATGGAGGTGGTGCCGTCATTGGCGGGCTGATCTTTGCGGCAGTGGGGCATCGCCTGCCGCGCCATACCGTCTTTGTTTGGGCTTTTGTCTTAGCCGGCATGCAACTCTGGGTCTATCTTTTTTATCCCCCAATTGCAGTTTTAGTCGCCACTGGTTTGATCTTTAGCATGGGAGCAGGTCCGCTCAACCCGATCATCGGCGCAGTGGAGTTTGAACGGATCCCTGAAAACATGCGAGGGCGGGTCTTTGGCGCGGTCACAGCTGGTGCATGGATCGCCATGCCGCTTGGGATGCTGCTTGGCGGCATCTTCACCGAAGAACTGGGGGTGTTCACCATGCTGATACTTTTAGGCATCATCTATCTGATCGTCACCCTAAGTATGGCTTTCATCCCAGCCATGAAGGAAATGAATAAGAAGGCACAAGAAAGGTAAAAGGGAGATTTTTTATTTCTCCCTGCCCGGCCTCTCACTCCTCATCAACTCTCCATTCCGTCAGTTTGTTGAGCAGGGTTATTTCATCTTCATCAAGTTTGACCTGCAATACGCCAAGGTTTTCATTTAACTGTTCAATGGACGTTGCGCCGATGATCGGACTGGTGATCACGGGGTCAGCCAGCATCCAGGCAAGGGCGACTTGTGATATTGTGGCGCTGTGGCATAGTGCAATGACTTCCATTTCGTCGATCAAGGCAAGGTTTTTATCGGTCATGGCGCTTTTGCGTCCCTCAGCGCGTTTGCTTTCAGGAAGGGGGCTATTCCTGCGATATTTCCCGGTCAGGAATCCACCCGCCAGAGGACTGTACGGAATCACAGCGATCTCATACGCCTTACACACGGCGTGTAATTCGCGCTCAAATTCATCACGATGGATCAGGTTGTAATGCGGCTGGAGGGAATCATAGCGCACCAGGCTATTTTTGTCGGAGGTCCACAAGGCTTGAACCAACTCCCAGGCGGCATAATTGGATGCGCCCACATAACGGATTTTCCCCTGTTTCGTCAGATCATCAAACGCACGCAGCGTTTCTTCGATGGGCGTGTCGTCATCTGTCCAGTGGGATTGATACAGGTCAATATGATCTGTCTGCAGACGGCGCAGGGATGCCTCGACAGCGTTGATAATGTGTACACGGCTTAGGCCCTGGTCGTTTGGTCCCTTGCCCATTTGACCGCGCACCTTGGTGGCGAGCACGATCTGGTCCCGTGGAATATTATTTTGCTTCATCCAACTGCCGATAAAGGTCTCTGAAACTCCACCAGGGTTGCCATCCACCCAGCGGGAGTAAATATCGGCAGTGTCGAAAAAATTGATCCCGGCATCAAGGGATGCCGAGAGAATACGGTGTGTATCTGCTTCATCCAACGACCAGCCAAATTGCATTGTTCCCATGCACAAGGGGGATACTTTAAGTCCGGTCCTGCCGAGTTTTCTGTAGTCCATTATTCCACCTCAATATATATCCGTTTGTTGATCGCGCCTTTGCTTTTGTAATCCACAACCTTTATTTTGCCGACCTCGGAGGTATTTCTGACATGCGTGCCTCCGTCGGCTTGCAAGTCCAGGCCTGCGATCTCAACGGTTCGCACCTGCATAATACCTTCAGGCAGCAGGTTGATCTTGGTGCGGATCAGATCAGGGATCTGGAAAGCTTCTTCTCGCGGCAGGATCTTGACCTTGATCTCCCGTTTCTTTTCCACCTCAAGATTGGTCGCTGCTTCAATGGCTTTGACCAACTCTCCGCGCATGTTCTCGAATTCAAAATCCATGCGCCCCTTGAGCGGCTCCATATCGCCGCCGGTAACCTTCGCGCCATGGTCACGGAAGACCGTGCCGCACAGGATATGCAGAGCTGTATGAGTACGCATCAACTGATAGCGCCGCACCCAGTCCAGGGTCGCGTTCCCTGTGGAATTGGGAACAGGCAGGGGGTCGGTTCCGCCCAGAAAATGCAAAACGTCATCGCCCTGCTTCTTTACTTTCACAACAGGGTAGGACACTCCCGCGACTTCCAGCGTCCCAAAGTCACAGGGCTGTCCCCCTCCACCAGGATAAAATGCGGATCGGTCCAACACAACAGTGCGAGTTTCAACATCCACCGAAGTGATGGTGGCGGAAAACTCTTTGAGATAAGCATCGGTTTGGTAAAGAAGTATGGTCATACCCTCAATTATATCCGTGTCTGCGAGATCGGAGAACAAGGTTGCTTCTCCATCCTGGTGTGTGCCCTCCATTAATTGAGAAAGGAGCTGAGAAAGGATTTTTGGCGCTGAGCACACAGCTTGACAGTGTGTTTTTATAAAAGATTAGCGTTAGATTAGAAGATGATTACCCGCTTGACTTTGAGACTCCACCTATTGTATAGTAATCAACGGTGATAAAGGCACTGCCCACAGGCTGTGTCTTTTGTTTGTAACCCCCCATTTTTAATAAATTTTATTGCAAGGAGATGCAATGATCAAAGTTAGTGGTCTCACAAAGGACTACGGCGCGCGCCGCGCCATTGATAATTTGAGTTTCGATGCCCAGCAGGGTGAAATTGTGGGTTTCCTCGGTCCCAACGGCGCCGGAAAAACCACAACCATGCGCATCCTGACCGGTTATATGCCGCCCACAGACGGCGAAGCACTTGTAGCCGGCTATGATGTGGTCGAAGAATCACTCGAAGTTCGCAAGCGTGTGGGATATTTGCCCGAAACCGTTCCGCTGTATACCGATATGATCGTTTTCGATTACCTGAAGTTTATGGGTGAATTGCGAAAGATCCCCAATTTGGACGCCCGCGTGGATGAAGTGTTGGACATGGTTGGTCTGTTCGACCGCGCCGATGGATATATTGGCAACCTGTCAAAAGGCATGCGGCAGCGCATTGGGCTTGCCCAGGCACTTTTACACAGACCCGAAGTATTGATCCTCGATGAACCCACCATCGGTCTTGACCCGGGGCAAGTCGTTGAAGTGCGCGAACTGATCCGCGAGATCGGCAAGGAGCGGACGGTTTTGCTTTCCACCCACTTATTGAATGAGGCGCAAAATATCTGCGACCGGGTCCTGATTATAAACAAGGGCAGGATCGTGACCGAGGACACCACAGAGAACCTGCAAGCCCGCCTGATCGGTGCGGAACGTGTGATCATTCGCGTACGCGGCGAGGCGGATGAACTGGCAAAGACCATCAAACAGGTCAAAGGCGTACAGGGTGTAGAAACCAAGCAGGATGGCTCTGTGGAATTTGAGTTTGTTTCCGGCAAGGATGTCCGTCCTGAAGTTGCCAAAAAAGTCATTAATTCAGGCTACGACCTGATCGAGCTGCGCCCGCTTGGCATGAGCCTTGAGGAAATCTTCCTCGAACTCACTGGCTCTGAATCCAAAAAGAAATAAAGAGGGAACCCTATGAGAAACATTTGGACCATTGCAAAACGCGAATACGATAATTACTTCAATAGTCCGCTGGCATATGTGGTGGCGTTCTCCATTCTGCTGCCAATGGGCATTTATTTTTCGCTGATTATGTGGGTCGGTTCACAACAAGCCATGTTTGGCGGACCCGCGCCCGAAAGTTCACCGATCAACTGGCTGTTCGTCTTCCTGATGATCTTCCTCAGCCCGGCGCTGACCATGCGCCTGCTTTCCGATGAAGCACGAATGGGCACCCTGGAACTTCTGCTGACCGCCCCCATCCGCGATTTTGAGCTTGTTGCAGGCAAATGGCTGGGCGCATTGATGTTCGTCATTGCACTTGCCGCGCTCACACTGGTGTACCCGCTCATCATCAACAATTACGTCACCCCTGGGATTGACTGGATGGTCATCCTTTCCTCCTATCTCGGTATGATCCTCATCTCTGCCGCGCTGCTCTCCCTTGGCACAGGGATCTCGGCAATTTTCACCAATCAGTTTGCCGCGTTCTTCGTGACACTTGGATTATTCTTCTTCCTGTGGTTCATGGTGAGCCTGCCCGCCAGTTATTTGGAACAGGGAGGCGATGTGCTGAACTATCTCAGCCTTTCGACACATTTCTCCCAATCCATGAACAACGGTACGATCAACCTGGGTGATATCGTTTACTATATAAGTTTGATCGCGTTGGGCTTGTTTGCAGGCACCACCGCGGTTGAAATTCGGAGATGGCGCTAATGGCTGGAAAAAAGAAAACCTCCTCGGCACAATACGCCTTTATTGGATTGATCCTTGCCCTGCTTGCCTGTATTTCAACAGGCTTGATCGGCGCGGCACAAGGCATGCTCGCCATAAACATGTTCACCCTTGAAAACACCGAGGGACTGAACCTTGCCCTGCAAATCAGCATTGCACTGCTCATCGTTGGTCTGGCTGCATACGCGATCATGGCGCCTGACACCGTCCGCCGCTTCCTTACCGGACGACAGGCACGATATGGCTCCAACTCGTTGATCCTGACAGTGGCATTTATCGGCATCATCTTTGTGGCCAATTACATCGTCTTTCAGAATCCAAAGTCATGGGATCTGACCGAAGACAAGTCAAACACGCTTGCCGATGAAACTCTGCAAGCCCTCGCCACCCTGCCCGAAAAAGTGACCGCTACCGCCTTTTACACCACAAGCCTGGACACATCCGGTGCAGACGAGCTGCTGTTAAAATTCAAAACCAACAGTGGTGGAAAATTTGACTACACCTTCGTCAACCCGGACATGGATCCCATTGCCGCGCGCGAAGCAGGCATCACAGGCGACGGCAAGATCATGCTCCAAATGGGTGAAACCAGGGAAATTGCATCCTATGCAGATGAGACCGAACTCACCAAAACATTGATCCGACTTATAAGCCCCGAACCGCGCATGGTGTACTTCCTCGCAGGGCATGGTGAGCATGCTCTTGACTCAAATTTTTCGACCGCCAAGGCGACCCTCGAATCAAAGAATTACACAGTCAATTCGTTAAATCTACTATCAACAAATAAAATCCCTGAGGATGCGCGTGCGATCATTGTTGCAGGTCCCATGAAACCTCTCACGGGTACAGAGGTCGATCTGCTAAAGACTTTTGTGGATGCAGGCGGTTCGCTCGTTATTCTGGAAGATCCAGGCATCATGACCGAGTTTGGTGATTCTGCCGACCCGCTTGCCAGTTACCTGACCTCCGATTGGGGCATCACACTCAATAACGACGTGGTAATCGACCTGGTCAACACACAAAACCCGCTTCAGGCAGTCTCTTCGCAAGTTGCGCAGCATCCGATCACACAGAACCTGACCGAAAATTACATTGTGATCCTGCCCCAGGCGAGAAGTTTGAGCGTTTCTGCGGAAATTGAAAATGTCATCCAAACCCCATTAATTTTGACAACCGAACAATCATGGGGAGAGACAGAACTTGCCTCGGAAGAACAACCTGAGTTTGATGCTGAAAAAGATATTCCGGGACCATTGAGTCTTGCGATCGTCGGTGAAAATGGAGTAACCCAGGGACGTGTGGTTGTGTTTGGCAATTCACTCTTTGCCACCAACGAAAGCTTCGACGCTTTCGGCAACGGCAACATGTTTATCAACTCGGTGGATTGGGCAGCGGAACAGGAAGATCTGATCAACATTACTCCGCGCGAACAAACCATACGCACATTCAACCCGCCCACCAACGCAGGTTTCATCATCATGATCATCGTGGCTGTACTTGTCCTGCCTGGCATGGTGGTATTTGCCGGCGTTTCTTCGTGGATCACGCGCCGCAAGAGAGGCTAGAATGGCAGAAAAAACAACGAAAACAACACGCCCGACAACCGGAAAAACGAAAAGCACAGTGGTAAAAGCAGCGGCAAAAAAGGGTGCACGTTCCACAACAACCTCAGCCGTCAGGAAGCCGCGCCGCATGGCAACTCCACAGACAACTCCCATTGCCAGTGTCGAATCGGCAGGTACGCCGACGGCTGCCATCCGACGCAAGCCCGCCTTCCAGGCTGGTACATGGATTACCATTTTATTGCTTGCCGCGTTAATTGGTCTCGCTTATTACCTCAACACGGAAAAGGAAAAAACAGGCGCCGAGGAAGCCATATCCACCGTTGAAACGTCATATATTTTTACCGAGGCGGATGGTGTTGTCTCAAGTATCGAAGTCAAACCCGCTGAAGGTGAAACTGTCAAGATCGCGCGTAATGCCGAAAATATCTGGGCGGTAACCCTGCCCATGGAAGCAGAAGCAGATCAGGGCCTGGCTGAATCCGCCGCAACCCAGATCACCGCGCTGTCAATTTCCAGTCAGATCGAGGATGGAAAATCACCCGAAATCTTCGGGCTTGATCAGCCTGCCTACGTGATCTCGATCGAATTCAAAGACGGGAAAAAGCACATCCTGGAAGTCGGGGATGCCACCCCCACAAACAGCGGTTACTATGTGCGCGTTGACGAAGACAAAATGATGATCACAGACTTGAGTGGAATTGATGCGCTTCTACAGCTTGGATTCTTCCCGCCTTATCTGAATACCCCCGTCCCAACGGCTGAAGCGGGCGAAGCAGTCACCCCTGTGCCATAAAGCTGGGATGTTTAACACGGACCCTGAAGGATTTAAAGCCCTTTGGGGTCCTGTTACCCTCCCCATAAAATATTTGTAATACAAGTGCATTGCAAAGCGTCTGAAAGGTGAAAGGGTATTGCTTTTCAGGTTAAAAAAGTGTATTCTGATTTAGCGAATTGCTGGTAAATACTAACTGAAAGATGGATGTGTGAATGGACGTAGAGAAAATATTGATTGCTGACGACGAAGAAGAATTTTCCGCGATTGCACGACTGGTTGAGTTGGGTCGCCAAAAATCATATGTAACATTGGATGATATCCTGCACTTCTTCCCCGAAGCCGAGCAGGATGTGGAACAGCTGGAAGAGGCTTTTTCCGCCCTGCTTAGTGCTGGTGTTCCCTTTATGGAAGACACCATCACACCCGAGCCGACAGAGGATGAACTCGCTTCGGTGGAACAGATTGCTGAAGTTGAGGATTTGCCGGATCCCTCCCTGGACGATTATCTGGCCAATATTGACACAGACGACACGATTGGTTTGTACCTCAAAGAGGTTAGTCGTGTGCCGCTGTTGACTGCGGTGGAAGAAGTACAACTGGCACAGCGCATTGAGCGCGGACGCTCTGCCCGCGAGGAACTTGCTCATGGCAGTGTTACCACCAAGCGCCGTATGGAACTTCGCCAGTCCATTGAAGACGGCTGGGCGGGACGCGAACATTTGATTACCGCAAACTCGCGCCTGGTGATTTCCGTTGCGAAAAAATACATGGGACGCGGCGTGCCCTTCCTTGACCTGATCCAGGAAGGCAACATTGGCTTGATCCGCGCGACCAAGAAATTTGACTACCGTCGTGGGCATAAATTCTCGACCTACGCAACCTGGTGGATCCGTCAGGCTGTAACCCGCGCCATCGCCGACCAGGGGCGCACCATCCGCGTACCTGTTCACATGGGCGATCAGATCAACAAATTGCTGCGTGTTCAGCACCAGTTGACCCAGCGCCTCGGCCGTGAACCCAGCGTGGATGAACTGGCTGTTGCATTGGATGTCCCGCCGAAAAAAGTGGAAAACATGATCCAGGTGGCGCGCCGTCCGCTCTCGCTGGAAACACCTACTGACGACGAGGAAGATTCGGTGCTGGGTGACTTCATCGAAGACGACGAGGCTCCCCCGCCAGACGAGACTGCCACATACAACCTTCTCCGCGAACATCTCGGTGAAGTGTTAAACAGCCTGCCCCCGCGTGAAGTCCGTATTTTACAACTGCGCTATGGACTGCTCGATGGGCAAGCCTACACGCTGGAAGAAGTGGGACGCAAGATGGGCGTCACCCGCGAGCGTGTGCGGCAGATCGAAGCACAAGCCCTCAGCCGCCTGCGGCACCCATCCATCCGCAGGAAACTGCGGGATTATTT
>JFJP01037380.1_pt1 | contig 30717 bp, 41 predicted proteins | sample 431651 | NCBI WGS metagenome assembly JFJP01 (sample SAMN02602958, study PRJNA72255) | Microbial mat metagenome, whole genome shotgun sequencing project. | biome: fresh water; feature: sink hole; material: water; isolation source: purple microbial (photo- and chemosynthetic) mats found in... | reverse complement strand
TCACCTAATACATAATAATGAAATGGATATGAACTAGAGCTAATTGTAAATGTTCTGGTGTTATTAACAACTGCTAATGATGTATTTGTTCTTTGGTCAGTTGGGAAACCATTTGTATCATTTACTTCAACAGTATTATCACCTACTACTATATTAACCACCATTCTACCATTTACACCAATTTCAGATGCAACACCAATTATAACTGGATAAGCACCATCTAAAGGTCTATCCATTGTTAATTCACCAGGAATTGCATCAGATAAATAAACATAAGAATTAGCAGTTAAAGCAGATGTATCCATATCAACAGATCCAAATTTACAAACATAACCATAACTATAAGCAGGTATGGTAGTTGTAGTTAAACCAACTAAACGAGAATATGCTTTTTGTCTTGCATTAGCTAATTGCACAGTCGGAAAACCACTAAAAGTTCCGTTTGGTGCAACTACTTTACCATTTGCAATAGGTACTGCTGTATTATTATAAACTCTGATAACATTTTCTTGTCCAATGTTTATAACCATTTGGTCATTATCGTTATAATATGATAATGCTTTCTTTACGTTGTCATAAAACAAATGTCCTTCTGCATAATCTTCTACGTGTGTAGTATTAAAGTCTATATGGTCTGTTGATAAAGTAGCAATATTAGTATTACCTTGAACATCTAAGTCACCAGTAACACGCATATCACCAGTATTAACTGTTTCGGTTAAACCAGTTTCTAACTTAGTTCCAGTAACGGTTTCAATATAAGTTTGAATTATACTTGCAATTTCGAATAATGCCCAAACAGTACCATTATAACGATAGATTTTATTGTTAGTTGAATTAAACCATATAGAACCTAGTATATCTAATGTTGGTTGTGTTGGTTGAACATATGTATAAATATCTAATGCATTTAAAACAGTAAGCATATCAATTAAAATATCATTTAATATTTCACCAGTAATAGCTTTTACACCATTTGCTTTTATTTTATCATTAATATTATTTATTACGTCTTGTAATGTCATATTATTTTATTTTTTATATGTTTCTATATATTTTTGATTTTTTCTGTATGAATTTAATACCAAATTCTTAATAGTTTTATCTATTATAAATGTTTTAGTACTATAATCATAAAAATCTGTATCAAAATCTGTTATATTATTATCTGATATAAATTTATATAGATATTCTAATGTTCCATAATTAGTTAGTATATAATCATATATGCTTTGATTTCTCTTTTTAATTTCTGGATTATACATATTATTTTACTTGTATATTTGATGTTATTGTTCCATTTGATATTTCTGTATCTATATTAACTACTACAAAATTATCAATTGCTAATTGCTCTTCTATAATATTATCTAGTACATCAATATCTTCATCAGAACCTAAGTATGATTCCAAATTTACTCCCAATTGAGGATGTCTTCTTATCTGTCCAGGAGATGCATTTAATATAACATCAACTTGAAATGATGTATTATCTCCTAATTTAAAATCTCCATTTTCGATTATCAAATCGTGTGTAATAGGATCTGACATAAAATCTATTCTTGCCATAATTAAGGTATATTTTTTACGAATGTTAAATTAGTTTCAACAAGTTCAACATTATTTGTTATCATAGGATTATATCTAGATAAATCTTCTATTATACACATAAATGATATTTCACTAACTTTAGTTGAACCTTCATTTGTTGCAAATTTAACTTTAGCTCTTTCAATACTATAAATTCTATAGTTTGAATTGTATATTTCTTCTGGTAAATCATATGATGATTCAGATGAAAGTGCATTATAAATATTATCTAATGTTGTTAAATATGCTAGGTTTTTATCTTGCAATTCAGATTTAGAATAGAATGTATTTATAATATCAATACCAATATGCAATACTATTTCACTAGTCCACATTTGTATATTACTATTAATAGCACCTTGCAATGGTATAAATTCCATAACTTCAACTAATACTCTAGGATTTGCTCTTGGATCAGATTCTCCATTATCCTGAGTTTCAAACTGATTGAAATATAAGTCAACCGATTTGATTTCTTCTACATTTTTCATTATATTATACTCGAAGAATTTGTATATATAACCTAATAATCCTATCATATTCTTGCTAATAATTGATTTAATTTTTCTTCTAATCTAGATTCATATTCTCTGTTATCTAATTTAATAAATCTCTTTGCTGGAATTTTAACAAATGGTTTTCTAGCCAGTGCTATAAATTTATACATCTCTATGCCAGTTTCATAATATAAAGCCCACATTTTACTTCTCATTGATTCGGTAATTGTTATTTTACCTCCATAATTTTGAATATATGCATATGGTAAATCTGATGATATAATTGCTTTATTACGACCAGTTCTAACATCCCAAGATCTACTCAATGCTCCAGTTTTTTTAGATGGTTCTAGATTCTCAATAATCATTTCTTTATATTCATCGCCCATAATTTTTGGTAATTCATTATCAAAGACTTCTTGAACTTCTCTTCTTAATCTAGGTATTCCAGTAATGCTTAATCTCATTGACATTGCCATTATATCATATCATCTTTTTTTGAATCATCTATTTTAGGTTCAATTGTTACTTCCTCATTATATTCTACATCTGTTCCCCATCGTTTACTAAAATAATCTACATTTTTAATTTTAAAATTATCAATTAAGAATTGGTCTATTTGTAATTTCTCTTGAGTTGTTTGAATTTCTGGTTCTTCAATTCTATAAACTATTTCTTTAGATGTAATCATATTTTTATTTCTTAATAATGGTATTAAATCATTATTTACAATATCTTCAATGAACATTTTATCAGCTTTAGTATAAATAAATGATGCTCTTTCGTGAACTTCTGCTTGAGATCTAGAACTTCCATTATCTGTTGTCATAGTACCACCTAAAATACATTTAGATGTTTGTTCGTCAATATACTGTTCGAATGCTTTATATAAATCATTACTTGAACCTTTACCAGAAGCTTCTGGATATTCTATTAATGTTCCACTATTTTTAACTAAAATTCCAGAACGATTCATATCTGCAAGTAATCTATAAATTGCTTGCATTTCAATTGGGTCTGATGTGTCGGTAGTTGCAACTGTTAATGGTTGTGCAAATTTCTCGATATATTGAGACCAATTTAAAGCTACTTCATATTTCATTAATATGTTACTAACAATTGATAAAAATTCTCCTAGATTACGTGAATCATTTTCATTATTTACATCTACCAAATTTTTTGCATATATAGGCAATGAATAATTCTTATCTCCATATAAAGAATATGGATTCTCTTTTATTTCTGTAAATTCTGGTATTACGTTTTCTCTAGGTATTAAATTTATAACAACATTACCTTTATCATTTAATATTTCTATTAATGAATTACCATAAAACATTGCATCAATAACATATGATAAGAATTTACTAAACCAGCGTTGTTTGAAAAATGCTGTTGTGGTTTCGTCTATTTTACCATTAGATTTTTTAACAATTGAGAAATCTAATCCTCTTATACGTTCTTTTCTAGTTTTAATTACAGATTTTAAATGTGCATCTTTTCTTATAATATCGTGATATAATTCTAATAATCTTAATCTATTAGGAGTATCAATTAATTCTGCATCTGCAATAGCATAATTTACATCTCTCAATGTATTTTTAGTAATAAAATGGTCTTCTCGTTTAATAGAATTTAACAATGAAGCACTCGATGGTTTAAATTCTTTTATATTTGAATCTTGTTTAGCAAGTTCAATATTTGTATTATATTTTTTCTTTCTCATATTAATAATCTATATTGTTAAATTTTGATGTTGAACTACCGATAATCATAGTACTTTGTTGTACATTCCTATCTAATGGTGTCCAATCTGGAGAAATAGTACCTTTTGCTACTTTCTCTAAATATACGGTATTTTCATCATATGTTTCTCGAATATTTGAAGGTATTTCGTTTGCATTTGTACGTTTCCATAAATGATAAATCATATAATCTGTTATTAAACCTAATAACAATTCATCTCTGTTTTCATCAGTCTTTGTAAGCATATAATCAATGTCAAAACGTCCTCTTGTATAACCTTTTATCATTCCTATTACTCGTCCTTCTATTTTAGATAATATAGTATTATCATCTTCCGAAATATCATTAATTAAAGATTGGAATTTTCCAACTCTTAATTCATCTGCTTTTATAAATATCATATTTATATTATTTTTTTAGTTATGTATTGAATTATTTGGTTTAAATATTGCTGTAAATGCCTTATTATTATCTGTATAAGCTTGATTTGCCATAGCTAAACTATCCACATAATCGTCGTGTCCACCATTTCTATGATGATATGTTATATTTCCAGATGTCGTTAAGCTGAATGTATAATCTCCTAATTCATTATGTAATTCGGGACATAATTTAATTGATGGCAATTTAATATTACATAAAATAATATCCTTTTTTAATCCTTCAATTATTTCTCGTTTAGTAGTATTAGATGTTATAAATTCTTTTCTTATATTATTATAATATCTCCTTAATACAGATATTGCACCATCTCCAACTCCATTAGATTCAGCATAAAGTATTGGTTTATACGCATTTAATGGAGTTTGCATTTGTAGACATTGTTTTTCCCAGTCACCTTTATATGCTCCTATAAACATTACTTCTCTATGTTGATTTATGATTGTTAATACAGATGAATCGTTTGTCTTACCCCAGTCAATACCAGCATAACAACGTTGAGTTTTCTCTATGTTGTTATAATTTTCTATTATTGAAACTAAATCCATACCAGTAAAAACATCACCAGCATCTGAAATAAAAGCACATTCATATTCTTGGTCATAGAATGACTTTGGTAATTTCAAAAATGCATCTTCTACTTCTTGTTGGTCATATTCTGGATTATCAGTATAATGCATATCATATGATTCATACCATAATTCATTTGGATCTTTTCCCAATTCGTATAATGAATGGAAATGATTAGATCTTCCATATGGAGTAGAACAACATATTATCTTTGTTCCTTTCCTAGATGTTGATGGTCTAACTTTTGCCATTACTGTTGGATGCATATATGCATACTCGTCAAATAATACATATTGATTAGTACCACCTCTTAAATTATCTGGCTTATCAGCAGTTTTAAATTTTAATTTAGTTCCACTGATAAGAGTAATTTCATATGGTTTACTAGATCGTTTATGTCTAATTACTTTTTCTATATTTTCAATCTTCATTATATTTTCAAATATAATTTCAACTTGATCATATGATGGACTTGCTATTAATATAAACTTGTCTACAATTGTTAAACCTAAATAAACTGCCAGTCTAGATAATAAATGCGTCTTGCCACTCTGACGTGAAGCATTGATAGAGTGGAACTTAGCAGTAGAATTTAATATACTATTACCAATTTCTTTCTGTTTATTATGTAGCCCAGTAATTTCAATCATTATTTCAATTGTATAGAGTTTTTGTCAAATACTAAATTGATTTCTTGTTTATCTGATTCCATTCCCATTAATTTAGCTAAAATGCCATTTTTAGATAATAATTCTAAGAATTTTACTCTAACTGTTAAATTTGGATCTATTAAACCTTCTAATATTCCATTTGTTACAATGCTACCTAGGAATTTTTCACCCCATACAATTCTTTCTTGAAATGCTGGATTCCATCTTAATGTATAATAAAATGAATTTCTAGATATTCCTACTTTTGCACAGGCTTTAGTAATATTAAAATCACATTCAAAAAACGCAGAAACAAGCTCTTCTTGTTTCTCGACGCTTAAACCTGATGTTAATTCTTTACCTGTTATTTCTGATGTTGCTTTTGCTTTTGCCATTTATTGTTTAGTTTATTTTTTTTAACTATCTATATATTAATCAATTACAATTAATAGACGATATTAAATATAGTATTAATGGATAGATTCGAACTATCATCTATTAAAATATATGCTTTGCCGAATTAAGCTACATTAATAAAAACGGATGGAATCATATAATAATATACGCAAAAGTTAATATTTGTCAGAAAAATCGTCAAAAACTCGTAAAAAGATAGAAGAATCGTTAATTTTGTTCTTTTTTCTTAATTCTGATATTATTGCTCTGTTAAATATTGTATATGCGAATGTTGTTACACTTCCTTTATTAATATCGAAACTATTTTTTTTCAAAAATAGTAACATTAATGTTTCTTGTAAAATATCTTCGAATTGATGACATTTACCCTCTTCAAAGAAATTATTATTTAAAAATTTAGACTTTAATATTAATGTAATATGTTGTGTAAATTCTGTAAAGTATGATTCTTTATTTGTATTTATATAATTTATGTATAATTCATCTACTATTGTCATTATTTGGTTAATTTTTTTATATCATATGATTTTACAGCTTTTGCTTCATCTACTGATAAATAATATACATCTTTATATTCATCTATATTAGAATAGTTAAAATCTGATGCTGTTGTTTTTTTCATTTTTCTATTATGTATTTTTCTGTTTTCTATATCTAGTTCATTTAATTTCCATACACAAAAATCATTAGAATCTTCAAACAAATTAATATATAAAATATTGCTTGCATTTTTATCTTTTAATAGTTTATATTTTTTAACTTCCATAAACTTTTCATTTCTATAACTATTTAAAGATTGATGTCTAAATTTTAATTCACCTACTATAGTTACATCATTAGGTAAATATAAAATAAAATCAGCTGGATCGAATCTAGATTTAGTCATATCAGCATTTTTAAAATAATGTTTCAAAAAGTTAATCTCTATTTCTTTATAATAATCGGATTTCATAAGTATTTCTTTTTATTTATATATCTAATTATACAAATAGTTTTTCCAATATTTGATAAATTCTGCATCTTTTTTTGATAAAATATTAACTCCTTTGGATTTCGTATTATGTATAATAGTTGAATCGTTGATTTCTAATGCTATATGATTATTTAATGAATCAATTTTGAAAAATAAAAGTTGTGGATATTGTTTATGGTATTTACTATATAAATCTTTTGCAGATAATCTTTCAGGAATTTTTAGTAATATAGTAATAAATGCAGAACAATCAAAAATATGATATTGATATGGTTTTCCAATATAATCTGTATAATTGATTTGATGTGTTTCGATTGATTTGAGCGATGATATTGATATTTTTGTACTATCTATCGACAAAGGGTAAAACGACGTTAAAACGGCTAAAATGAATGTTAAAATTAATTTCTTCATAATATAAATATACGTTAAACTTTTTTTGTAAAATTTATATACATTTATCGGCGTGTGCCGTATAACAAATTCCATTAGTGGGTTTCGGGAGTGAAACGAACTGAAACAAAAGAATGTTTAACCAATTAAACTTTAACAGTTAAACTTGAACAAAAGAAAGATATATTATGTTTTTTGTTTTCACTTAGTGTTCTAAGGCTTGCGCCTAGCTTCGTTTGTATGAGATTTATTTTTTTATTTACTTAAATATATAAAGAAAAACAATATTATGGAATATAAAGTAATAATTAATGGCATAACAACATTCATATTTGACAATTTTAATTCAGTTGTACAAATTATATTAGATAAGAAAAGTACTGATAAAGTGAAAATTATCAAAACAAGTTCATTCAATGGACGAAAAGTTGTAGAAGAAAGTAACTGGTAAAATCGTATATTATTATAAACATCATATGTCAAAATACAAATGTACGAATAGAAATTGTAATAATATATTCTATGGAAAATTACCCATACTGTAAAATTTGCGGTTGCGACTGCATTTTAATTGGAAAAATATAAAACTTTTTATAATTTATAATTAATAACGTTATGTAGGATATATATTGGACATTCAATATACTAATTCTTGTTTTAAATTTAAATTCATAAATAAAAATATAGCCAGTTGTGAAATTGACTATATTTCAAACTTCCTATTATTTATGGCATTATGTAATTTTATTATTATATAATGCTCTTCATTAACAAAAGCCTGCCAGTTCGCTGGTGGGTTGTCTTTGCCAGTTGTTTAATATTTTATATAATTACCAAGCCTGTCTATGATGGGCTTTTTATTTGTCAAAGATAAAAATGGCATTAAATTTCAATTAAAGTTTCGTTAATATGGTTAAATTTAAACTTTTTTATTTTTAATCGTAGATATATAGAATAGAAGTCTCAATAATAATAATGTTTTATTTATCGTTGCCCTATTAGTATAATGGTTATTACAGTAGTTTTGTAAACTATTAATAAATGTTCAATTCATTTATAGGGCTCAAAATAGTTAGACTGCAACGCAACCTTTTGGTTACTTTTTGCATCTACTATATATAGTGTCGCAACCCCTATATCGTAATGTCGGTAGAAGTTTTGCAAGGCTTCTACTGGCGACACTTTAATAAAAAGATATAGGACATATATAAAAAATTCATTACGATATGAATAAAACTACATCAAAGATGCTTACTTTTTATAAGTATCTTATCTTAAACAAACTTACACAAACTAAGTCTAAACTTAAAATTGAAAAACTATATAGTATAGTTGACAGTTTATCAAGAAAAAATTATATTACAAGTAATTTTTGGCATCCAATATCTATATTAGACTTATCATCAGACAAACCTAAAAATGGTTATTTCTTAAAAAAATTCGGATTAAATAATTCAAATTACAAAGCATATATTAAGTTCTTAGTTGAACTTGATATTATAGAAATTTATGAGCAATTTTCTAAAGATATGCATATGGCTAAACAAGCCAGATTAAAACCATTAGAATTAGAAGTATATAATACAGATACAGAAGATGTTCAGTTATGCCCAGAATATATTGAATATAGAAAACAAACTAAAATAGATATAGAAAAATATTCTAAGGATCTAGTTTTATTATCACATTATAATTTAATGATGTCTAATAGAATTACAGTTGATGATAAAGCTGCAAATGAATATATTGATAAATGGTATAGCACTGGTCAAATTGATATGAAAAAAAATAAATTAACTAAAATATCAATTGAATTAGTACAAATATATAAAAAAATGATAGAAGAATTTAATAAAAAAATATTCTATTTTGAACGTGGCGCTAATAATAATAGATTATATCATTCATTTGCTGGTATGAAACGTGAACTACGAAGGTTTATTAGAATTGATAATCAACCTTTTTATGAAGTGGATCTTAAAAATTGTCAACCATTTATTTTATCTGAATTAGTTAAAACTGAATTGCCTAATAATAAAGATGTTATAGAATTTAATAATTTATGTATTTCTTCTTCTATCTATGAATATTTTATGGAACATATGAAGATGTCAAGGAATTCAGTAAAGAATGCTTTTCTTTCTTATATGTTTGCTCCAATTAAAGATGAAGATAAAAAAAGAGATACTAAAGGAAATATTAAAAATGATATAAGCAGAAGCCAATCATTTAAAGATATGGATCATATATTTATGTCTTTTTTTCCTTCTGTCTTCGCTTTCATCTTAAAGTATAAATTAAACAACTATAAACAATTAGCCATAGACTTGCAGAAAATTGAAGCCAATATATTTACATCTGATAATGCTTTAATAGATAAAGGTGGTTTATCTTGCTTTGATGCAGTTTATGTTAAACAACCAATAATAAAGACAGCAAGAACAAGCATAATAAATTCAGCCAGTTTACTGAACATTAACATTAACATAAACCAATTATCATTAAATAAACCAGAAATATATTAATCAATAATAATAATAATTAATATCCAATATATCCAATAAAATTATACCCTATTAGTTCTATGGTTGGTGACCAAAAAGTGGGTTAAACGATTGAATATCAATTAATTATGAAATTTAGACATACGATATTAAAGTGCTGATATTCAATCGTTTATAAAAAGTTGTCAGTCAGCACTTTACGAATAAAACTAAATTAAACTTTTTAACGTATTGAATTATAATAACATAACTAAAAAATAAAAATAATATGAACAAATTACACTATTCTTCAAAATTAGACTTACCTACAGAAGTAGGAAATAAACGAACTGACTTTAAAGTTTTATATGCAACAGTTAATTCTTATGATGCAGATGAATTACAATTAGAAGGTATTCAACAAGTAAAAAATGGTAAACCCACATTTAAAAGAAAAGATATATCTTGGAATAATGTTAATAAAACTGATATTATACAAGTAAAAGGTCAAACTTTAAATTATACTGATATAAAAACTACCAAATTTAATTATCATACATATCATTTTACTTATAAAGGATGTATAATATATGCAAATACATTATTAATAAATGAAGTAGTAATATTAGACATTGATGATTATATGAAAATTGCAGAAATTATAGATAATTTAAAAAATAAATATAGCGAATTGAAAGACTTTACAGTTTATCATAACTATAAAGAATTAAATTTTAAAATAGGAACATATAATGTAATGATAGATGAAATGAAAGAATTAAAACGTAAAATATTCGAAAAATTCACAAATAAGAAAAATAACGATATATAAAATAAAGATATTGTATTTAAAGAATTAAACAGTTCTTTTATCAATAATAATTATTTAAAATTTCGTTTAAATTTAGAATAAAGTTTAATTTTATCACTATGCCGTTCTATGGGGTCAAAATTGGTTTGATTATCAATAACTTAACACGAAAAAACGACAAAATATAAAACTACAAAAAGTAAAGTATAATGTAACAATAAAAATAACGCAAATTTACAATAAACTTTTCAAAAATAAACAAGATATATAAAATAAAACACCAATGGGAAATAAGATAAAGGGCAGTTTAGAGAAGATATACACACCTGATGAATTAATAAGACATATGTTCAATTTATTACAAGAGCATCACACAGAGCCTATAACAGAGTTTTTAGAGCCTTGTGCTGGGTCTGGACATATTATAGATATGCTAAGGTCGGAGTTTAATATTCCGATTATTGCATTTGATATATTTAATGAAACGTCAAGACCAGATATTCATCAGGTTAATTTCTTGACATATCCAATTGCATATAAACCAGGTAGGGTTACAATAATGAACCCACCATTTACTAATGCAACTAAATTCATAAAGAAATGTGCTGAAATATCTGACTTTGTTATAACTGTATCTAGTATAAACAGTTTCATTAATATTGATTATGAAAAATTAGATGTTAAGAAGATTGATATATTCAAGAAATATAAATTCTGCGATGATAACAAATATGATATTTGTGTTATTGCATATAAATTAAAAGAACGAAGCAATGGATTATTTTAATTATGTAATAGTAGAATATTTAGATAATTATATTATTAAGAAATGTAATATAAAGAATAAAATTAATTTCAATGATATTATTTGGAAGTTTGATGGACTTAAAATTATTAAGTCTTCTAGAAATTTTAGAATTGTAGATAAAATAGACTTTAAATATGCTGGTTATGCCGTATTTAAAAATGAAGAAACATATAATGCTGCTGTATTATTTTTAGATAAACTAAAAGAATATAAAATATCAATTCCATATAGTTTTAATAACAAAATACCACCAATTGAGATATTTAAAATAATAACTGTGTATGAAATAAAAAATGGTTAAATTTACAATAAACTTTTCAAAAATAACGATATATAAAATAAAGATATTCTTTTCATTAGTCGAAAATAATGAAATTAAATATAATAGAAAAAAATAAAACTTTTTAATTATTAAATATATACTTTATAATAAATAAAATATTTAATTTTTATGGAATTTAAGGTTTATAGAGCAACTAATACATTCAATAATATGAGTTATATTGGTTCAACAAAAAGAGCATTAAGAGATAGAATTAATAGTCATTATACATTGGCTAGATATACACAGAAGCGGTCTAAAAAGATGAGTAAATTTTTATCTGCATTATTAGAAGTTCAAAAGATATTTTTCACTTGGGAAATTTTAGAATATGCAGCCACAAGAGAAGATGTTGTAGAATTGGAAAATTATTATATGGATAAATTCGATACAATTAATAATGGATATAATACTGCTAAAGCATATGTTTGTAATAATGGTGTAAATAGAAAAGATGTACAAGATAAAAGAATATTCGAATTTATAAACACAGAAACAAATGAGCAATTTACTGGTACACAGAGCGAACTAATAACTAAATATAATTTATTCCAACCAGCTATAAATATACTTTGTAATTCAAATACTAAAAGGTCATATAAAAAATGGACTATTATAGGTAAACAAAGAAAACAAAATGAAAAATGTAAAACTAATCAAACTTTACATTTATTTAACTTAGATACATTAGAAGAATTTAATGGTACTCCAATAGAATTTGATAAAAAATATAAAGTAAATATTGAAACTTTAATCTATAGACGTAGTTATACAGCACATAATTGGTGCTTATATGAAGATAAAGATAATTTTATTAAATGTAATAAATTATTCATATCGAAAAATAAGAAAAATAAATCTTTTTTACCCTAAACCGATTAAATAACTGAACATCAATATATTAACTCTGAAAAGTTTTTTGCAAATTACCATACACTTTGACAACTAAGATGTACAAAATTGAATAAGTTGAATTATTGATTGAATATATACTTTAGAGAAGATTAAACTTTAATTCTCTACAAATTTTAAAAGTTAAATACCATAAAAAATAAAAGAAAAAAATGGCAAAATTATTAATGAAAGATGGTTTATACTTAACCCACAATTTTGAATTAAGTACCGAAGAAAGCAAAGCTAAAGCTTATACAGCTAATGAAGACAACTTTGCAAAAATAGCAGTTAAACATCAATGTGATAGCTATTTAGACTTATCTAGCAATATTAGAATTTATGAGTCTATAACTCCAGCAACAAACCCAATTGTATTGAAGTATGTAGTAGCTAGAGTTGTTGATACTATTAAAGCAACCAAAGATAGAACATTGATTAACTTAGTATTACGAGATAATAACGGTGCTTTATTTGCATATTTTGTATTGAATTACATTAAGAATGTATATGAAGAAACATTAGACTGTTTATTAGTACACTCATTATTCGATGAATTTGAAGAGTATTATCTTATCGGAGTTGACTTTAATGACGAAGATGAAAACTACGATGAACATATGTATGGACACTTTGGTAGAATTTATACAAAAGAAGAAATACTATTTGTAAATGGTAATGCTGATGAAGATAAATGGTATAACGATTTAAACCTATTAAAGAGTAATATCGGAATAATAACTATTGAAGAATATAAAGCACTAGACGACTTCTTAACAAATTATGGAGTTTATACTAAACAATAAAATAAATAAAGGGGAGCTAAGGTTAATACTGATAAACTCCCCAATAAATACATAAACCAATTATGACCCTTTTACAACAGATTAAACAAATAGCAGATAAATATACATATATTGGACCACCATTATCAAAAGAAGAATTTGATATAGTATATGAATTAGCTAAAGAAGTCAATGAATTAGTTAAAAATTATAAAATAAAATAAAAACAAACATTATGGCAAAGAAACAAACACAGAAGACATCATTCTTTAAAAAGAACCCAACACACAACTTCGCATCATTTGACGAAGTATCAGACTATCAAGCTGGACGACAAGCTTTACGTGACATTAAACGAGCTGGTATGAGTCCAATGGTAAATTCTAAAGAAGAATTCGGTCTATGGAAGAAATTAATGAAAATAATAGGATTAAATGAATAATTCAGTTACTTTAGATAGAAATGGTGATGTTATTTACAAAATAGATAACGCCACCATTACTGTTTATAAACGGTTGAACTACCTATACTTATGCAACTTAGTTCAGAATAAATATAAGAATTTCGCAATTGAGAAATTAGTACCATATGAATTAATATCAGAGAATGAGAAATTCCGACGAGAAATTCGGATTGACCCAACGTATATTACTAAATATCTAGACTCTTGCATAACTTATATGATTGACTGTGGAACGGATACCTACGATGTGTATAATGCGAAATAAGGCACTTTTTAGCCCTTCTGGGACACTTTCGGTATTAAGTAAGGTTATACCGCCAAAACAAAATTTTCGTTTTACCGATTAAATTTTTTACAATTTAAAAAAATTAAAAACAAACAAAGATTATGACAGAAGAAGAACTTAGATATAGAATTGAAATATCAATATTAAAAAGCAGATTAAAAAATATAACTGGTGATGTTGCAAAGATTAAGTTAGTTTTATTTGCATTGAAAGATAAATATACTCAAGTAGGATATTTAGTTACTGTATCAGATCAGGAACTAGACAGAGTTATACAGAACATAATTACTCTATCAATAGTTGATAAAAAATTTTCGTTATATCAATAATAATTTTTAATATTTCGATATATAATTTAAACAACAACATTATGCTTAACAATGACAGAAAAAACGCTAACCGTTTTGCTATAGCCGCAACAATTTGGCTTACATTACTAATTATTACAGTATTAATTTTATTGAATATATAACTAAAAAACAACAACATTATGAAAGCATTAATTGCAACTTTATTAACAATTATTATGATTCAATTTGGTGTATTGATTAAAAATCATAACACAATTGAAAATTATGAAACAGAACAAGGTTATTTAAAAATTGACAACAGCGTCAAATCTGATAGTTTATTTAGACTTAAATTTGAACGAGATGTATATAAAAATATTATTGATTCATTACGTACAAGTAAACAAGAAGTAGAAGAAGAAAAAATTACTAATAAACCTTTTAAACAACTAATAGTAATAGGCGATACTACAAATTGTACTAAATATAATGGTTCATTGCGTTTTAGAGGAACTTATTATATATTTAGTATGATTATAGATGGTGAACCTTCAGAACATACTTTTGATTGTGGTAATGATTTTATCTTAATTCATTTAAAAATAAATGTATATGTAGATAGTGCTAAAAATGTAGTTGGTTTTACATATATAAATGAGAATAGCCACTCAAAAAATGGAAGTTCGACTTATAATGAAAGACTAACTTATCTTAGTAAAGGGATTATTAAACTGAATTAAAAAAGGAGCTATTAAGCTCCTTTTTTTATTTGTCATCATTTTTAGCAGTTTGTGCTAATAATAATTTAATATCGTCTGTAAGATTATCTAATGCATCATCAAATGTTTTTGTATTAATAATTACAGCATCTGTTACTAATGGAGAACCTGGAGCTGCGCACGTAGCTGCTTTAAACGCATTTTTTAAACCTGCTACAATATTCTTCAATTCATCCATAGCATTTGTCATATCTATACAAATACTTCTTAACGTAACAGTATCAGAAACTGAATCAGCCTTAACAGCCGATGCACTGCCTTTAACGTTATCATCACTAATAGCTGTTTCATAATCTAGACCATTATAATACGCATCAATTTGCTTTCTAAAAATTTCAACATACTTATCATAGGATAAACCTGGTGTATTAATTACTGTATTAATTAATGTAGTATCAAAAACATTATAAAAACCAGGATATAGATAACCTTTAAGTGTATCAAAAACTGTTTCTGTATAATAAATTACAAAATTAATTTGCGGAGTTGCATCTACTGCTGAACTTTTACCAAAATTTACCATTATATTATAAACAGCTTCATAAAATTCTTTAAATTGTGAATGGTATATAGAATTTTCAGTTCCAGATTCTGGCGTTAAACAATTACTAATTTCTAAAAGAGAATTTTTAACTAAATTATAATATTTTTCTCGTCCAGAATCAGTGAATAATTTAGTTTTATCAAAAAAACTTAAAAGCATAGCACTTACAGCGGTTGTAAAATCTTTTCGTTTATTATAAATTAACATAGGATTAGACACCGATGGAGAAAATTTACTAGTAGATGCTTTTTTATTTTTACCAACATAGAATTGACCAGTGCCTAAATACATACGAATTCCTGCTGGATTATCAATTTCAATTGTATTTCCATTAACACCATTAATACCTACATATTCAGAATTGTATAGTCTAAATCCTGATGCATTATAATATAATGATGAATTTCCTGCTGGATCTATTTCTAATTTATCAGATGTTAATACTGAAACTGATTCATTACCTTCTGCATCTCTTCCAGTATTTTTAATACTTCCTCCAGTTGTGCTAGATTTTGATCCTTTTGAATCTTCTGTTTCACTTTTAACTACTTTAGATGTATAATTCACATAATATGTACGTTCATCTAATGGTAACAAGAAAACTTTTTCTGATGGTGTTGCAAGTGGACTATATAAAACATCATAAAAATAATGTTTTGGATTAGGTACTGCAATATCAAATCCAGTATGTCTAGTATCTTCAACAGTACAAGTTTTTGCAGCTTCATCAATTTCTCTTACATAACCAACAATTGAATATGCTGGTTTAATATCTATTAGTTTTATTAAACTGTCTCTTAAATTTTCTTTCATATTACTTTATTTCCTAATGTTATTTCTTGTGTGAAGCCAGATGTTTCATTAACAACTGTTTTGACAGCATCAACAAAATAAACCTCTTCTATAAATTCATCTACACCAATACCAGTATTAATATTTATTCTTACCTTATCCATAATATTTACGTATGGCTCACCAGCAATCGTAAAAGAACCAGTAAAACCAGATGTAGGATAAGTATTCCATTTCTCTAATATTAAATCTTGCAATAATTTAGCTTCTATATTATTGATATTGAAGTCTATACGTAGTAAACGTTTATTAGCTTCATCGTCGATTTTCTTTTTATCATCTTTATCTCCATTAATCAGTATTTTTTTACCGTCTATTGTAGCGTATTTTCTAGTTTCTAATGTTTTACTATTAGTTGTAACTCCCAGTACTATTAGATCTTTAGTTTTATCGAAATTTACATAATCTAAATTATTATTAAACATCGGATTAAAATATTCTCTTGATTTGGGGTCATTATTTTCTAATGAATATGGATACATAAAGTTTATAGTTCTGTTAAATCTATCAGCATTTGCAACTGGATATTTCAAACCAGCTATAAAATGTGGAGTTGAAACTATATTTCTACCAGAATTTGAAATTACATTTTTAAAATAGAAAAAATATTTATATTGGTCTTTAATTTGTCTAAATATTTCAGCACCATTTACAAATCCTTCTGTTTTAAATTTACCTAATGATATTTCAGCTTCTGTTTCATAATTTTTAACATATGATGTAGTATCAATTTTTGATTCAGATGTAACATAATTAATTAAATCTGATAAAGATATAACTTTTTCAGATACGCTTAGTTTAGTTTTCTTAAAAAGATACATTAAATCATCGCATATTATTTCTAATGCATCATTTACTTGATTGAATGTTTTAATATAACCAGTAAAATATTTACTATGTGTATATTTGTTTATTGTTTCTAATTCTTTAAGGTCTTTATATACTTTTAATTCTACTGTAATTTTATCGCCAATATTTATTTCTAATGTTTCTTTTTCAGTATAATATCTTAATGTTTTACCATTAATAACATTTAAATTATATATAGGTATTAATATTGTACAACTATCAGTTAATTCATTAAGATTATTATTAATAATCAACGAATTAAAACCAGTAATTTCTAACTGTTCTTCTCCAACCAGTATTTTACTATAAATATTATATAACATTTGTTCTTTGTATTATATCTTGTTGTATTGCAACACTTTTTAGTGTTATTGATATATTATTATGTGAATAAAATCTAGGATCTTGTCCAATATTATAACCAGTAACTACTACTTTTTTTATACCATAGATTAAATCTAACTGTGGACAGCTAACATTAATAACCTGAGGTGTATTTAATATATTAATTAAGCCATTTATAAGTTTACTATTTTGTTGCCAGAAAACTGGGCCACTTTCTAGAAAATCTACTGTTATATCATATGAATCTTGGCTAAAATGTTGATAAATTGGATTAGAAAACCCCTTAATACTAGTTTGTATAAGTTTTGGAGATTTCGAAATGCTAACAGAAACCCCAAAAACGGTGATGCTTCGTATATTAGAAATCTCATCGCCAGTATAAGGAATAGATTCCCCATTAGCTCCTTCTTTTATACTAACACCACCATAATCGAGATAGAAACGAAACCAAGTATTTTCTAATGAACCAGCAGGATTAACTTTCCAGTATTTAGTTTTAAGGTATCTAGGGTCAAAAGATGTTGCTTTTGTACCTATATTAGCTACAATTTTAGTACCTAATACACCTTTATCTATTATTGTTCCTATTTTGTCAGCCATTTGATTCGTTTTTTATTTTTTATGCATATATTGATGCATCTGCAATTGCAGATAATAATGCCCTAGTTACTAAGTCTTTAACAACTAAAGGGTCTTCATTTTGTTGTATTGTTTGATTCTTAACTATAGAATCAATATTTATTATTATAGATTTCATACCAGATTTTGAAGCTTTACCAGATAAATCATCTGCATTAGGATCTGTAGGATCTAACACAGCACTAGTTTTAACTGTATTTTCTCCTTTTTTGGTTAAACCTATATTTAATTTTTGTAAGCGAATTTCTTCTGCTCTAATTTTTTGACGAGCTTCTAATGATTCATTTAACTTATTATTTTCATCTTGCAATTTTTTAATTGCATCATTTTCAAAGTTAAATGCACCTTCCATTGCATTTTTCATAATATCCTTAGCACCAGCAAAATCGCCTTTTAATACACTCATTAATGCTTGTCCAATGCCAGAAAAGATATTAAATACACTATCTCCTATAACTTTCAAATACTCCCAGAATATTTGAAGTTTATTAATCATAATCAGTACATTAGTTTTAATTGAATCTGCTAAACCTATGAATACTATTTTTATTATTTCAGTAATAGCTTTAAAACTTTTACCCCAACCTTCATATTTTCTAGCAAAAACTACTAATACTGCAATTAATGCAAGTACTGCTGTAATTATTAACATTACTGGATTTGCTAATAGAATAGCATTCCAAATAGCTTGAGCTGCTGCGATTGCTTTAATAACACCAACAACAACTAAACCTACACTAACCAATGTTACTATAATTTGTACAACAGCTTTAAATACTTCTGTATTACCTTCTATTAATGTTGCAAGCCAAGAAAATACCCCAGCAATATCATTAATTATTGGCATTAATGCACCACCAATAGTATCTACAATATCCATAAAACGCATTTGTAACTGTTGAAGTGGACCAGCACCTGCTAATGCAGCAGCTTTAGCAGCACCACCATAATTATTTTCAACTTCCTTTAATATAATATTCTGAGCAGCCATTATATTATTAGATTCTACGAATGTTTTAATTTGTTCTTTTTGTCCATCTGTAAATGTTACACCAGCCTTAGATAATGCAGCAACACCTTTAACTGGATCTTGTAATGCTTTACCTAATTGAATTGATTGACCTTTTAAGTCATTTTTTAATACTGTAGTTAAATCTAAAGCAGCTTGTTGTGCTCTGTCAAATACAGTACCAGATATATTTTGAAATGTAAGTAATTGATTAGAAACGTCTGATAAAATTTGGTCATCTCCAAATAAAGTTTTACTTTGTAATTCACTTGCACTATTTATTAAGCCATCTAATGTTTTACCAGATATACCTCTAGTAACTTCTAATGCGCTATTTACACCAGCGATAGCTTTTTGTTGTTCATCATATCCTTTAACAGCAGCAGTAATACCAGATACAAATGCAACTGCTCCAATAGCGGTAGCTAGTCCATCAATTTGGTCATTTAATCTTCCAATAGCGGTAGTTGCCTGTCGTGTATTTGCTGTTACTTGTACTTGTAAACCTGCCATATATTATTTTTTTGGATTATTTATCTTTTGTAGAATATACGAAACTTGATTCCAAGCTATAGCAAATTCATCATCTGTCATTTTATCAGGATCTTGTTTTAAATGATATCTGATGATAGCTCCCATTATGGTAACTTCATCAGATTCATCATTTATCTTGTATGTATTTAATTTTTTTTTAAACTATTCTTCTTCATATTCAACAATTGTGAAGTAATAGAATGTCCAGATGCAAATTCGATTGAATCTCGTTCAAGTTCTTTTGTTTTATGTACTATTATATTTTTATATACAAAGTCCCAAGCACCCAATGGATCTGACATTACTTTATTAAATAATTCAGAATATTCGGTATTTTTTAATGGTCTTGCATAAAAAGTATCTTCTCCTATTTCAATTGTAGTTAATGGAAAAATAAATTTAGATGCGATTTCTTTTGCCTTTGCAGAACTATCTTGTTTATAAACAACAACTTCTGGAAATTTTAAGTATGTTGCTAGAATATCTCCAACAAAATAAGTAATATTTTCAAAGTTATCAAAATTATCTCCAAAAATGTTTAACACATTCTTTTCTTTGATAAATTGATTTTTAATTATGATAGTAGCTGCTCCAACATTATCCTGTGTGTATATTTTCTGAAAGAAATTTTTCCACACAGTATATTTTACTTTTTTCTTAAACTTGTATTCATATACCACTTCTTCTAATTCTTGTGATATTACATAATAATCTTCATTCATTTGGTTTCGTTTGTTTTAGTTATTAAGAGTGCGAAATACCGCCAATAAGCATAGATATTTCTCTAGAATATATTACATCGTCTGAATTAACTCCATTTGGATTAGTAGTAAAAAATACCCATTCTAATAGATCCGTTTTACTAGTACCATCATATAAAGTATATTCACATACGATATTCATTTGACCAGCTTGTCCAAGATATAATATGTTACCTACACCAGCTTTCGATAATGCAAGTTCTGTTAATTTAATAACACCAGCATCAAATAATGTTAATGTACCACTAGATTCTATTTTACCAAAACCAACTTGTTTTGGTCTATTAGAACCCAATGAATAATCAAATTCAACTTGAGCTTCTTGTTCATATTCTATACCTTTCACATAATCAGTAATATCAATTGGAACTCCAGATAATGATAATGTAAATTCACATAATGTTCTATTATAATTCTTACCATTAATATTAACTGTATCAGCTCCTTTAAAATTTTTAGCCATAATATTTATTTTTAATTTTTTATTCGTTTATTAAATTTCCCTTTAATATATTTCCGATAATTGCAGTTTCGTATTCTACTGCAATGCCGTCTAATGCAACGTCGGGAAATTCATATAAAATACTAAGATTATAAAAACCAGATGCGAATAATTTACTTTGTTCTCTAGTTATATAAACTTGTATAATAGTATCATCAGTAGATTTAATATTAACAATTCCATAACCAGGTAATAAAGTTTCTATCGTATCATCCATATATTTTTTATTAACTTCATTTTTAACATTAATAGAAACTCTTAATTTAGTAACACCAGTTAATGATACTTTTGCATTATTTTTATTATATACTGGAACTTCCAAAATATAATCTTCTCCTTGTCTTATATCTATCATTTTATATAATTATTTATTATAATTGACTTACAAATGTTATGTTTAAGTTAATATTATCTCCAGTTTCAGATGGTTGAATAGCAACATCAATTATAACAGTTTTTGTTTCTAATGATTTTTGTGCTGGGTCAATGAAAATATCAAAATTTGAAATTTCATTATTTAATTTCATTCTATTAAGAACTGAGCCAACAGCATCTTCATATATCTTTATAGAAATAGGTTTCAATGTACTATCTTCATTATATAATAAATTGCTACCCAATAAAGGTTCTAAAGCTAAATTAATTTCTCTAGATGCTTTATTTCTAACAGTCATAATATGAATTGAATTAAATGTGTTTGTTATTTTAGCAGAATTATTATCGTTACTCAAATAAGTACCACTAATACCTCTATAATGCCAGAATAAATAACCTTTATCATTTAACAAATCTAAATCTCCACTTGAAATACTAGTAGAATTAACAGGTAAAACAGCATCATTAATGAAAAATCCAGGAACTACTAATGTTATACCATCAGTATAATTAAAATTACCAGGATTCATAATATTTTGTTGTACTCTAGAAAAAGATTTTGCTCCTAATGCTGTTCCAACATAAGGAATTGCTGTGCCAGATGCAGTGCTTAATGATAAACCTTCATTTTCAGTATCTTGTCCAATTACAACAGAAACTCTAGGGCATTCTGATGCTAAATTTCTCATATTTGGAAAATCTGCTAATGATGTAAAAGCAGCAGAATCCGCACCATAGAAAGCGTGTGCATTATGTCCAAGTGCTTCAAGTGCAACCATTTTAACTTCTACTTTTGCTACATCAGTAACCGTTAATGCTAATTGTGGTCTATATACACCATATAATTTAATTTCACCATTTGATACAGTATCCATTTGCAATATTTCAGCGAAATCTCCAACATTTGCAGTTAAAGGAAATATACCAATCCATAAGAAAGTACCACCTTCTGCAAAAAATTGTTTACATAGGTTATATTCTTCTTTGAAATTGACATTAGTTGCTAAACTATTAATACCAGTAGCTTCTACTGATGCTAAACTTGTAAATTTAATTATTCTGTTTGTTGTTGTGAAACTTGTTAAATCAGCAATATTATCATTATAAAAAGGAAATCCACTTATACCATCTGTATCTAATGGAGGTCTACTTATAGCTCCAGTTATTGTCGTATTTACTTTTGGTCTTGCCATTTTAAATTTTTATTTTATTTTAAAAAATGTAGGTTTTTTAATGGAAACCTACAAAACCTTATAATTAAACAGTTTCAACAATAGTTACAATACCAGTAGAAGTAGTAGCACCATCAAGATAACTTCTTGAAGCACCAACTCTAACATAAGCTTCTAATGCAGGTTTACCAGCAACACCACTTGGATAACGAACTATAAATTGAGCACCGCCACTTGTAGCGTTTGTGCCAATTGCAGAACGAACGAATGCTGGATGATAAATCATACCATAGAATAAGTCAGTAATAACTGGAGCAGTTTCAAATGGTTGCAAAGCAGCACCACCAATAGCAAACACGTTATTAGTTTCTCTTTGATAAATTTTAACACCGTCTAACATACCAACATAACCAGTAGTCATAATTTCAGTAGTTCTTACATCAGAATTATCCCATTCAGACATATTTTTAATATCTCTAATCATACGAGAGTTACCAACGAAAACTCTACCTTCTGCTGGAATTAATTGTTCATCTAAGATTTGATTAGCGGCAGTAAAATCTGCATAAGTCATAGCTTTTACAGTTGTACCAATTCTATTCAAACGAGCAGTACCAGTAGTAGGAACTAAGTTACCAGCTTTAGTAGTAGTCCATTTATACATAGTATATTCAACTAAATACTTCTCAATATCAATCTGCATTTGATCCATAATTTGAGCAGCTTTATCATAAAGCAATTCTTCTTCATCTAATACAGTTACTAAAACAGCACCAAATTTACGTGTGTTAATAGAATATTCATTAGATGTGTGAGTTACAGTTGACAATGTTTGAGCATTCCAATCTGTTGCACCAGTAATATCAACTTGAGGAATTGCACCACTAAATTGAGGGATTATGATTTTGTCATAACCAGTTACATATGCGTTGTCATTTTGTGAGGTTGATTGTACCAAAGAACTATCAATCCAGTTTTTCAATTTTTTGTTAAAGACATTACTTAATACTTTGTCTTGTTTAGCTTCTGCCATAATATGTTATTTATTTTTATTTATTAATTTTTCGTATAATGCTGGATTAGTTCTTTTTAATTCGGCACTTTTACCTTTAGCTATATAATCTTCAATAGTCATTTCAGAATCGGTATTAGCAATTCTGTCTTTTCTTAAACTAGCATAAATGCTAACTTCTTTAGTTGCAAATTTGTCTAAAATAGATTTGATTTTATCCATTGATAATTCTCTATAATCTGATTTTTCATCTTTCGATATAACACCTTTTTCAACATATGAATCTAGCAAATCTTCTTTTTTCTCATCATTTAGATTAGATATTTGATTTTTCAAATCTTCTACTTCTTTTACTTTTTCATTCAAAGATAATAAAAGTTCTTCATTTGATTTTGCTAAGATATTAAATTCATTAGTCTTTTCATTTAATTTCAAATTCAATTCTACTTTTTCAGAAAGCAATGTTTCAAATTTAGTATCTTCGACAATTTCAACTGGCTCAATTATAACCTCATTAGTTATTTCTTTTTCCATTTTCTTTATTTTATTTAAATATGTTTCCATAGAATTAATTTTATTTCCATCAGATAATGTTAATACAGAATCTAATGCAAAATGTAAATTAACTGCCATAGCATCTTTTATTGCTGGTATACTAACTATACTAGCTTCAAACAGTTCGGATTTTGTAATTAAAATTACTCCATTCTCTTGTAGCATTCCCTCTTTTAATAATATACCAGATGATGCTGATTTTAATGATCCTCTTTTTACTTTATCTGCAATTTCTTGCGAAAATGTATCATTATCAAAATTTGGAATAGCAAATATAGCATTTGCTTCTTTTCGGATAAATTCCCAATAACCTATTACTTTCTCTCTTATATGTTGAAATAATAATGATGGATTTTCTAAAAATCTCTCTTGAATGTCAATTCCATTAACATCAAATTGATATTTTATACCATCCATTTCAAATACAGTATCGGTTACAATTTTAAATTCTTTCATATTTAATATACGCTATTTATTTATTGAAATTTAATGTAAATCTATAATTCGCACCAGTTGTGAAAGTTGGGTTTGGATCTGCTGAACTATCAGCTATTAAACTATTACCATTATAAGGTTTAGATAATCTCAAAGTAGTTGTAGTACCTTGATTAGTCATAACACCAAGTAATGTAATGTAACTTTCCCAGAATCCAGTTTTAGATTCAATACAAGCAAGATTAAATACTCCACCTACAAAACCATAAGTTATTAAAGGAAATGGGAATACTAATTCAACATATTTCTGTGATATACCACCAACAGTAAAAACTGCATCAATAAATACAGAACTTCTATATCCATTAACATATCTATCAGCTTGATAAGTTGTACCTGAAACAGTTCCAGGATATGTAATTGTAAAACTTTCACCTTGTCTGCCTAGTATACTTGGATTTACATATTTATCTGTTATAGTACCTGCAATCATTTCTTCTGTTGTTGCTGTTTGAATACTTGGTAATGCTTGTTCTAATGTTTTTGTAGTACTATTTAATATTCCAGTATTATTTGTAGATAATTCCATAGTTTTATCTAAATATACATTTTTATTTAAACCATCATCAAATAATACTTGCTCACTTTCAGTACTTACTATATTCCAATAATAATTAGAATCTAATGTTCCTTGTGTCAATCCTGCAACTATTACATTAACCTGAGGTACAAAATATACTTCATCATTATACCATATTGCACCAGCAGTTACAGAATAATTAGCACTACCTAAACCTGCATCTGCTAATGTAACAACAGCACCATATAATTTTATTGCTGTATTACCAAAAGATAATCCTTTTGATATTGCAGATGTTATTTCTCTAACATTATCTTGAATAAAGCCTAAATCCTCTATATATATTGGATGTCCGCCAGTTAAGTCAGTTTTTAATATCTTCATTTTATGTGTATTCTTCTATTTTATATGTTTTTCCTGCTCCTTTATATTTTAATATCAAAGCATCAATCTGATTTTTTAATTCAGCTAAATTAGGTTCTGCTGAATTTACGTAAATTATAAAATCTATCTGTGAAGATTCATATTCAGCTAAACTACGTAAATATGTTTTTGGTTTATTCTCTGCTTTTGTATATAATACATTACGGTTAGACCAATTTTCTGTTTTATTATATAGGAAAAATTCATCAAACCAATAACCATTACTTATTGTAATTGGAAACGAATGCGTTAATACACTATTTAATAAACTTTCTATTGATATTTGCTGTGTAGTATGTGAAGCTAAATAATAATAATCATTATAAGCCGAATTGAAATTTGTTCTATTTGATTCTAAACCTTTTAATATCAAATATAACCAATCTCGTCTTGTTGCAGTATAACGATAAGTATCTACAATATCATCTGCAAGTTTTTTATATTCAACTGTTAACATATTATCTAGCTATATAATTTATAGTATTTGCTAATGGAGTTAATGTATTAATAATCATATAACCAGCCATACTTTCATATTCATATGTAAAAGGTATATTTATATTATTACTATTTAGAGCACTAGCTGAATCTAATCTAGGATCTACTACACTCGATAACTTTTGTAAAGCGTCAATTAATTGATTTGTGTAAAAAGCGCTATCAAAATTAAGATTAACAATATAATTATTAATTGTATTTTCAACTTCTATTTTAACATCAGCTAAAGATAAATCGCCTTTGTATAATATAGTCATATTTAATGTTACTTGATCTGGAGCTAGATTTATTACTTCTATTTGTTGTCCAAGTTCTTTTACTTTATTAATATAACTTTCGAATGATATTTTTTCATCTTCTAATAATATACCAGCATTATTTTTACTTCTTACTTTAAGTTTAACTTTATTAGCACTTTCTTTAGTTGTACACGATGAAATTATTTGTTTTGATGTATCAATAGTTTCATATCTATATCTATTTGTAATAGGGTCTTTAGTAATAGAACCTGGATATTGAAATTCTTTAGCTGTTTGTATATACCAACCTGGAGTATAAAGAATTTGATTATTAAATAAATTCTGTATATCTGTAATTGCAACATTTGATGCTATATCTGTAACATATGTAGCAGAGGCTACATCTTCTAACCATAATTCCCAATCAGCTGATTTTGATGGAGTAATTTCTAATCCATCTAATGTCTCAAAAGTACTTTTATCTGCTAATAATTGTTGATATATCTCTTCAATTGTACGTATTTTAAATTCTGCCATTTTTAATTTTTTTTAATTAGAAAAGTCGTCAGAGAAGTCGTCATTGAAATCGCCTTCAACTCTATTTCCAGATGTAACAATAATATTATTAGATTCCATAAAAATTTTATTATCATTATAATCTATATCATTAGTTTCAAATACAGTACCAATGTTAGCTTCTGCAAAATCTAAAGTTGACTTTTTATCTTCTAAGAATATACGCAAACCAGATAAATCTCCATAATTTGTTAAAATAAAATCATATAGATTCTGATTTGGTCTTTTTTTGTTGGGAGTATAACTCATTTTTTGTAGTTTTTTATGTATGGTTAATCAAATAATTAATGTGACCGTTGAAGTCGCGAAACGTTTTCTCGCAATCAAGTAAAGCTAAGTCAATTGCTACATTCATAACATTCATAAATGAATATATCTTAGAATTATTAGACAATTCGCTTATACCTAATGTTTCGACGAATCTAATTACTACTGCAACGTTTTCATTATGATAATCTGCGAATGCTTTATATACATATTTGTATAATTCGATACCAATTCTATCATTATACTTATCTCTAAATGCTTGTTCAATGTCAAATTCGTATGCTTCAATTATTTCATTAACTAATGTTTCCATTAATGCTTTAAGTTCTATAGGAGAATATTCGTTCTGTAATCCATTTACGAATATTCTACTACGTTCTAATATTGTCTTAATTTTAATAGTTAATATTGTATCAAATAACCATTTCTTGTCGGCATCGCAAAACTTAATATTAGCTATATTACGTTTGTGTAATGGTAAAGACATAAATAAGTCGTGTCTAAGTAATTTAGTTTTATCAATTGTAACATCACTGAATACAGTTTTATTTCTGAAATTGATTAAGTCGCTTCGAAATTCAGCATCAGCTATAAATTTAAAAGCAACATAAAATAATGGTGCAATTAAGAATACTACTAAAGCTTGAGCGTGTCCAGGCAAACCTGTTAAGAAGTTTATTATGTATGTTATTATTTCTTCCATTATGGTGTTGTTTTTCTTTTATATATTTATTTATTAAAACTTTTTATCGTTTTTATCTTACATTTTATCGGCGTGCCGTATAACAAATTCAATCAGTAGGTTTCGAGAGCGATAGCGAATTGAAACAAATGAATGTTAAACAAATTAAACGTTTAAAGTTAAACTTGAACAAAAGAAAGATATATTATGTCTTTTTTTGTTTTCACTTAGTGTTCTAAGGCTTGCGCCTAGCGTCGTTTGTTACCCATATGTTACTTCTAAGAAATGGTCTATTGTATTTGACCCAAAATTAACAAGTGCAGTTGGTTCTACATTAAGATAGTCCTTAGTATATTCCCTTATCATTAAATTAGCAGTATCACCTACAACAGTATTTAAGTATGTAATACCATTATTATTTAATTCTAATTTCAAATATGGTTTATCTACATTAAGTATAACTTTAGTTCCACCATTTCCATAATTATCTGCAAATGAAATATAGTCACCAACAACAACTGTTCCAGTATTAGTAAAACGTTGTATAATTATATTAGTTGTTAAGTCTTCACTAGAATAAACATTCACATAAATATATGCTTTTTTAATTGTTCCAGATATTGCAGATAAATTAAAACGTAAAGCAAGTCTACCAATATAGAAATTATTATCAGTACCTTTAGTACAATAACATTGTGTAGATGATGCATTAAAACTACCAGCAGTAGTTGCATCGTGTTGTGTTGCAAATACTGCACCAGATCTTGCTAATGTTGCTTTGTAAGAATTTGTTAGAGTGGTAGTCGTTTCAGACTTACCACTCATAAACATTTGTATCCAATTTGCTGTTGTCATATTATTTTGCCTCTTTTATTGATACCCAAATTTTAGTTGTTGTTATTGGTAAGAAACCAATTAAGTATGTTTTATTTATTGCCATACCTTGAATTACTCCAGCAGTTACATCACCTACGAATGTTACACCTGCTTGTGTACAAGTAATTGTACGAAGTGTAGCACCCATTGTTAATTCTACAACAATACCAGCATCTGTCTTAATATTTGTGAAAGCCCAAGTTTCATTTGCACTTGGTGTCTTAGTGTAATTATTCGTAGATGTAAAGTCAATTGTAGTTGTCATTGCTGTTGCGGCATCTTTGAAAACTCTGGTATTGTTGGTTGTTAATGAACCTGCCATAGTAACATTACCATTAATGAAAGAGTACTGAGGAGTACTCGAATTTCCAGTACTTATATATAAGTTTTGATGTGCTCTAATAGCTAAGTCGCCACTTGTAATACCATTCAATAAACCATTATTATCAGAAGGTCCTATATAATTATTTTTTGTAGCAGTTACGAAATGAATAAACCCTTGCTCAGTACCATTCTTAATTAACATATGTGAACCTTGAAGATGTAGTGGTGCTTCTGGTGTTGTAGTTCCAATACCAACGTTACCAGCACTATCTATTAACACTCGGTCTAACCCTGATGACCTATCAATTATACTAAATACACCAGAAGTATTTTTGGAAGCAATCTCCCAATTTCTCCCACCAGCCGCAATGTTATTCAATTTTAATATTAGCTCACCACTATTAGATTCTAAATGTAATTTTGTTAAAGGATTAGTAGTACCAATACCAACGCCTGTTGTTTTTATCACCATAACTGGAGTTGTAAAAGTATTACCTCCTACTATAGTAGAAGGTGTAAAGTCAATTCCAGCATCCGCAATATCCTGAATACCCAACTTCCAATTATATTGAGTTGTTCCTACAGTAGATATGATTCGAAACCCACTATTTGTATCGCTGTTTATATTATTATTAAATAATGCATTACCATTAACAAGATGAAATTTTTGTGAAGGTGTAGTAGTTCCAATACCAACATTACCATCTTCAGCAATTATTACACGTATCCCTGCACTCACTAAGCTTTTATGTGTGTATAATCTAATGTCATTACTATCGCCATTAGTACCGCCTTGGGTGAATTCAATATAAGCCCCTGCTCCATTAAACTCTGAATTTGTATAAGGAATTCCAACACGTCTTACACCTCCTGAACTAATCGAATTATACTAATCCAGTTGCAGTTTGTTTTGTTAAATAGTTAGTAGTTAATCCAGTCAACTTTGCAAGACTCGCACTATCAGTTAAGTCCGTACTTGCAATTGTCTGAGTATTAAACCTATTATTAGCATTACTCCATCTTGCAAAACCATTATCCAATGGACTATCTTCCCTTGTTGCAACTACCTGTAAAGCTGCAATACTCGGTGCTGTTTCATCTGTTAAAGTTCCTAATACAAACCTATCTCTAACCTCGTCGAATACAAATGAGAAGTCATCAAGTAAACCTCTATCAACTCTAATACCAGCAGAACCTTTAGTTACACCTGAACCAACCTCACCTTTATTAACAAGGATAATATTATCTTCAACTTCCAATGTTTCAACATTTTGTGTTACAGTTGTTCCATTTACTACTAAATTACCAGTAATAGTTAAGTCATCTAAGAATGTTTTAGTACCTTTAATATCTTGTGCTTGGTCAGAAATATGTCCTGGTATTACACCAACACCAGCTTGTTGAACATTAGTCAAGTTAGCGTGACTTGTTGGTTCTGCACCTTGAGCCAATTCAGTAGTTCTCCAATCGGTA
>JFJP01012195.1_pt1 | contig 30732 bp, 18 predicted proteins | sample 431651 | NCBI WGS metagenome assembly JFJP01 (sample SAMN02602958, study PRJNA72255) | Microbial mat metagenome, whole genome shotgun sequencing project. | biome: fresh water; feature: sink hole; material: water; isolation source: purple microbial (photo- and chemosynthetic) mats found in... | reverse complement strand
GAAAGCCCTGATCTTGCCGACGGCCTCATCCCACGCGCCGGCTGCACGCAACTGATCAATGCCCGGGCAGCTCAAATGCGCGTAGATCTTAAATCCGCTCTTTTCACACGATACCAAAAAAGGATACAGGCGACATTCAAACGGCCGCGCCGCATAAACACGGCAATGATGCGTATCCCCGTCAAGAAAAGAACAGGCATGCGCCCCCTGGCAAGGATGAAGCACGATGCGGCTATCCCCATTACGCCAGCCACACTCCGGGGCAGCCTTGACCAGATCCACCACATCTTCCGGCGTCAACCGCGGTGACCAGTCCCCTTCCGGCTGATGAAAAAGGCAACAGCCCCGGCATGCCAGACATTGCTGTGATGTTAATACCTGTGGGATTTGCATAATTGGTTCTAAATCAGTTTAAATATTCACTCATTACTTGCTTTTCCCATGTTAATTGGGGGGTCGCCCGTCTGCGAGGGCTCACAGATTATCAATTTCGACCGGCTGTTGTAGGGGCACGCCATGGCATGCCTCATTTAAGGGCACGGCATGCCGTGCCCCTACGCAGGCGTCACCATATAAAACTTTATGTGCCACGGGTAAAATCACTTTTCAAGACGGAGGAAGCATTAACAAATTAAAAATTACTTTACCCCGCTTCCCAAAACCACTTCACGATCAGGCTGTAAGATCGAAATACCCTGGTCATCCGACGCGGCAAGGATCATACCCTGAGACTCCACGCCACGGATAACGGCCGGCTGAAGATTCGTAATGACCACCACACGCCGCCCCACCAGCTGCTCGGGCGTATAAGACTTGCGGATACCGGCCACCAACTGCCGCACCTCCGTGCCCAGGTCCACCTTCACGACAAAAAGCTTGTCCGCATTCGGATGCAACGCCGCTTCTTTGATCTGGGCCACCACCAGCTTGAACTTCTTGAACTCATCAATGCTGACGAGCGCCGCTGCCGGCGCCGCCGGCGCAACAGGAACAACAGCCGCCGGTAGAACGGGAACTCCCCCTACCTCCGGAACATTCGTTTCATGTGTCATAAAACCCCTTTCCTTGTTAGAACTTGATGACATATTTAGGATCACGGTGCCTGAACTGCGACGGGTACAAAGCTTCCGCAACCGTATACAAGCGTCCCTGTGGATCGCCCTGACGAAAAACCCAGTCAGGAGTATAATTCCCGGGATATTCCGGCCCCACATAAAATGAGAAGTCCGATTCTTTTTCGTGCGCCCGGACATACCGGTCAAGCGCCGTTAGAAAAACAACGCTTCTGTGATGGTCCCGCGCCATCTGTGCGACCACCTGACGGACCATCAAAGCATTGTAAACGATCACGCCGCCAAGAACGCACACACACAGGCCCTTGAAGATCCTTCCGGAGAGCCCCTTCCACACAGGGAATTCAGGAGCGATCAAGGCGACAATAACGCAGGCCAGTATCAAGAAATTATACGCGTAATAAAGCCCCACGCGCATGCCGAAAACACCCAGGACATTAATGCGTCCGAGGGCGATCACAACCAGATACCCGGCGGCCATCATATAGCAAAGGCCCAGCATGGCCCCGCCTTTACGCAGGCCTCCTGCTGCCAGGCTCCGGATCAGGATCGCACTCGCTACGCAGGCCGACAAAACGCCTGTCCATAGCGTCCAACCCGAGAGCTTTCCCCAGGGCCATGTCCAGTCCAGAAGATCAGGACTGACCATCATCCGGCTGACCAGGGTCAGGTCTGCGGGCGCGAGAAATAAGATGGCACTCAAAAACCATTTTCCCAGAAGAACGGCATTCTTCAGGGTCAAAAGAAAACTCACATGGCCTGTGATCTTTCCGGCCTGCAAGGACACCGATGTATGGCGCAGCCAAAGATCAGCAACATTAGCTCCCGCATACACGACCACAAGCGCGCCGAGGAGAAACGCCGCTCTACGCTGTTTGCGGATCCATAAAAACCCACCCATGCACACGGCATACCAGACCCCGGTCTCATAAAGAAATACAGAAGGCGTCATCCACAGCACGGCCGCCAGCGCATGCGCCGACGCCTTTTCCGGTTCCTGCTCCATCATGTAAAGATCCCGCAATGCCATCAGAACGCAGGCCGCAAAAAGCAAGTACGGACTGATATGATGCCAGGTCACGGCTTCGATATTCACAATGGCAAACGCAAAAAAAGCAGTTCCCAGGAAAGCGAACAGCCCGCCGCGGATACGCCACAAGAGCGCCAGGAGAGCCCCGCAGGCCAACAGATGCGCGGCCAGCGTGAAAGCCTGCCAGGCCATGAAGTTATAGCCGAAGAAATATTTCTGAATACCCAGGATAACGTAAAGCAGCGGCCGGAACGCCAGCTCATCACCCGGCCCGAAGACACGCGTGCGATTCAGGTCAAACGTACCCCACACCGTATCCATCCAGCCATGACGCAACGAGATCTCGGCGAGATAATTGATCTGGTCACCCCGCGGGCCATGCCCTAATGACGGCCCATAGGCCAGAATGACCGCCCCCGCAAGAACCATGAACCCGACGGCTCCCAGGATCCCTGAAAGAAGCCTCTTCCCTACCATTTGCGGACACGCCAGATGGTCAGGATCATAATGATCGACGACAAAGCAATGCTCATGATCATCCAGAAAGGCCAGATCGCGCCTTCCTGCGGAACCGGAAGTTTGACGTTCATGGAAAAAAGGCTCACGACGAGCGTCGGCATCATGATGCAGATCGAGAAAATGGTGAGCGTTTTCAAACGCATGCTCAGATTGTTATTGATCACTGACGCGCGCGCATCCATGAGGCTCGAGAGGACCTGGGAGTATGTATTGGCCTGCTCATAGCACTGGGAATTCTCAATGATAACGTCCTCAAGGAACTCCAGCGTCTCAAGGGAAAATCCGAACTTGACCGCATTGATCTTCAGCTTCTCGATCACCTTGCTGTTCGAATTGATCGCATTAAGATAATAAACAAGGCTCTTCTCGAGGTTGAACATGTTAAAGAGGCTCTTGTTGGACATGGACTTGTTCAGCTCCTGCTCAAGCTCGTCAGAGATCGAGTGGATGACCGTCAAGTGCTCTTCAAAATGACGGATGCAGGTAAATATCACGCGCAGAAAGATATCCTGTGTCGCGCGCAGGCGGCCGAAAATACGGCCTTCGAACGTGAACTCATCCGCGCTGACAACGATCAGCTTGTCCGTAAAAACGAACAGCCCGATCGAAGAAACCTTCAACAGGAAATTGTCCGCCGAACAATAACGGCGCGGCCGCTTGACGATGACCGCGACATGGTCGGCTTCGTACTCGATACGCCCAAGCTCATCAGGGTCGAAAGAAGAATGCAGCGTGTGCTCGTCAATGAGCAGCGTGTTGACAAGATACGCTCGCTCCGCCTCATCGGGCTCTGAATAAACAAAAACCTGCGCATTTTCCGCCGCTGCGCTCACAAGTTTGCCTTCGACCAGAGCATACGTTTTCAACATAATATCCCCTCGAGAAACCCGTTTCCTGAATAAATACAGAACATCAAGGGCTAGCGATGCCCCTTGACCCCGACTTTACCACACAGGCCGTTCACCGGACATAACGAACATTTGGGTGACACGGGCCTGCACACATTCTGTCCCCATAAAACCAGGATCCAGTTGATATCTTTCCAGAGCCCTGACGGCAATGTCCTGCGCAGCACCTGTTCGGTTTCTTCCGGCGTGCGGGTCCGCACATAACCCAGGCGGTTACTGATACGATGCACATGTGTATCAACACAGATCCCGGGTTTGCCGAACCCTTCGACGAGAACAAGATTCGCGGTCTTCGGCCCGACTCCTTTGAGGCTTAACAAGCCCTCCATCGTGGCCGGAACATGCCCCGCATGCTCACAGATCAAAACACGGCTGATATCCACAATACGCTGCGCCTTGGTGCGATAAAATCCGACGGGATAAATGGCGCGTTCGATATCACGAATGGATAACTGTAACATATCCCTTGGAGTTTGGGCAAGCGCAAATAACCGCTCCGCTGCCGGCAACGTCGTCTCATCCTTGGTCCGCAAACTGAGCAAACAGGAAACCAGGACCAGATACGGGCTTTTCCACTTCTTGCCGACGAGCGTGACCGACGGGTCCGGAAGCTTGCCTACCGCTTCCCTGAGGGTCTGCATGATCTTGGAGATCTTCTGTTCCGTCACAGGCCCTCCGCCTTGCGCTCAGCAAAATATTTACGCAGATAGATCATGAGCACAGAAATGGCCGCAGGCGTAACCCCGGAGATCCTGTTCGCCTGACCAAGCGTCTCGGGTCTGAAGCGTTTTAATTTCTCCCGCACTTCGCAGGAGACCGCCGAGATGACGCTGTAATCAAGTTCCGGCGGGATACGGATATTCTCCAGATGCCGGAACCGTTCAATTTCTTTTTTCTGATGGACAATGAACCCCTCGTATTTCACATCGTACTCCACACGCGCGGCAACATCGGCACCCGCCGTTAAAAGCTCGGGATCAAACGGCGCGATCCGGTCGTAGGGAACATGCGGGCGTTTTAGAATATCATGCAACACGCAGCGCGCCGCGACCGGCGCGGACCCAAATGCTTCAAGGACCGGATTGATATCAGCCGGCGATACCGAAACCTCCTTGAGGCGTTGTTCCAGCCGGCGGACCTCGGCATATTTCCTCTCGACCTGCGCGCGCTCGGCATCGTTGATCAGCCCGAACATGTGGCCATAGCCCATAAGCCTCTCGTCTGTATTATCCTCCCGGATCAAAAGCCGGTATTCCACGCGGGATGTGAACATGCGGTAAGGCTCATTGGTCCCCTTGGTGATCAGGTCATCGATAAGGACACCGGCATAAGCTTCATCGCGCCGGAGCATGAACGGCGCAGCCCCGCGCACCGTCAACGCCGCATTGATGCCGGCCACAATCCCCTGCACCGCCGCTTCTTCATAACCGGTCGTGCCGTTGATCTGGCCCGCAAAGAAAAGTCCGGCGATCCGTTTGGATTCCAGGCTGTGTTTTAACTCTTCGGCATAAATGACGCCGTGCTCGATCGAATAGCCATAACGTACGAACGCCACGTTCTCAAGCCCGGGGATCGTACGGACAAAAGCTTCCTGCACATGCGCCGGAAGGCCTGTGGATATGCCATTAGGATAGATGATATGCGTGTCGACGCCATCAGGTTCAAGAAAAACGGGGTGTCCCTCCTTGTCCGCAAACTTCTTGAGCTTATCCTCGATCGACGGGCAATAGCGCACGCCTGTCGCATCGATCTGGCCTGAATACATCGGAGAGAGATGAAAATTCTCGCGGATCACGCGGTGGGTTTCTTCGGTGGTCCGTGTCAGCCAGCAGGGCAAAAGCCTGTGTTCTGCAGGGATCTCCCCTGTCCTGAAGGAGAAGGGCATAATATGATCATCGGAATGCTGAGCTTTAAGGAGGGCAAGATCGATCGTCCGGATATCCAGTCGCGGCGGCGTGCCGGTCTTGAAATTACGCAGGACAAAACCCAGATCTTCGATATTTCTTGCAAGGGATACGGCTGCCTTCTCATCAATGCGCCCGCCGGGGGTGATCATCGGGCCCATATGCATACGCCCGTTCAGGAATGTTCCCGCGGTAACCACAACGGCAGGCGCATGAAAGACCGTGCCATCAACAACCCTGACCCCTGTCACTTTGCCATGGGCCACCAGGATCTCTGCCGCCTCCCCTTCATAAAAAGTCAGGTTGGCCTGATGCCGCACCACGTCCTGCATATACAGGCGGTAACGGCTGCGGTCGGACTGGACGCGCGAAGACCTCACGGCAGGGCCCTTTGAACCATTGAGCTGCCGAAACTGTACCGACGTGCGGTCTGCCGCACGGCCCATCTCGCCACCGAGGATATCCACCTCACGCACAAGCTGGCCTTTACCAACACCGCCGATGGCCGGATTACAGCTCATCTGGCCAATGGTATCCCAGGCATAATTGATCATTAACGTAGGAACACCCATCCGGGCCGGCGCAAGGGCCGCTTCCACACCGGCATGACCGGCACCGATAACAATACAACCAAAGGAAGACATCATATGACCGGGTCTATGGATTAAAACGAAGGGATGCTACGCCGCACTCGCGGGCATACAGGAATCACGGACCACAAGCTCGGGATCGAGCGCGATCTTGGTTTTCTGTTCACGCTTGCCATTGATCATTTCGTGCAAAATGCGGACACTTTTTTCCGCCATTTCAAAAACAGGCTGACGGATCGTGGTCAACGCAACGGGCCCGTAGATCGCCTGCGGATTATCATCAAAGCCCATAACAGAAACATCTTCCGGGACACGGATACCCATTTCATAAGCCACCGCAATGACCTCCAGGGCCATATCATCGCTCTGCGCAAAAACAGCCGTCGGCCGATTGGGAGGTTCCATCGAAAAGAAATATTCAGCCGCCTGACGGGCACTGCGACGGGAATAATCACCGCGGAAAACATACTCCTTGGGGATCTCGATCTTCATTTCATCAAGGCCCTTCATAAATCCGTCAAACCGGTCAAAGCCCGACTGTGTCCGCAGGTTCCCTGTGATCGCCGCGATCTTCTTATGGCCCAGATTGACCAGATATTCAGCCGCCAGTTTTCCGCCTTTAAGATTATTAATGGCGATATAACTGACATCCAGTTCCTGAACAACATTATTGATGACCAGGCAGGGCACATTATCATTGAGAGCATGTTCGACCTGCTTGCGGTTCTCAATGATGTCCGCAAAAATGATCCCGCCGAGATAACTGGCATTCAAGGGATTATTGCCGTCGGTAATATGAAAGACCATATCCAGCTTGAGCGATTCGCAGGCATGCCCGACACCACGGATGATCTCGATGGCAAAGAACGAATGGAAAATACCGGGATACCCGGGCATAACAAGCCCGATCATGTTGTTCTCGCCACTGGCCAGGCGCTGGGCGCTGATATTCGGACGGTACTTCAGCTCGGCAATAGCCTGTTCGACCTTCTTGATATTGCGGGAATTGACCGTGGGAAGTTTATTGATAACGCGCGACACGGTCGTAATGGAAACCTTGGCGAGGCGCGCCACATCTTTGATACTGATACGTTTTGACGGCACGGATATTACCTGATGGTATCGCCGATCGAGAACGGCGCACTCTTCTGTTTGATATCAGCCGCTGAAATATCCTGACGCACCTGGATCACTTCAACGGAACCGACCTGCACACCATTGTGATAAACTTTAAAAGCATCACCGACATCGATCCCGGAACGTTCGCCAAGATCAACAATAACGAAATTATTATCCTCGTTCACACTGACAATACTTCCCTGAAGCTTCTTCACCGCAGGCTTGGCTGCCGGCGCTTTGGATGCCGCAGGCTTGGCCTCAGGCGCTGCACCCGCCCCTGATTTTCTGGCGCTGACAACGATGGGCGCAAGCTCGATCTCGCTGGAAGGAACATTGACCGCATGCTGCGTATCAATGCGGCTGTCGATATCCTTCTTGATCTGCCAGATCTCGTCAATACGGCCCTGAATGACATTTTCCGTTTCAACAAGCTTCTTCTCGATCGAGTTCTTTTCTTCGGAAAGGTTCGCAATGCTCTTTTCAAGCGCGACCTTCGTCGTTGTCAACTGCTTGATGTCCATGCGCAACCGCTGATTCTCGTTGAGCAACTGATCCGAACGGTCCTGCGAAAGTTTTTGTTCATTGCGCGCGCGGGCCAATTCAACGGAAATATTATCCGCCAGGTCTTCGCCGTATTTGATCTTGCGGATGATCGACTCTTTCTCATTCTTGAGGCGGCCGATCTCCATTTCAAAATCAGAGTTACCTTTTTTAAGTTCTGCTACCCTGACATTGGATGCGCTCAGCTCATCTTTAACCTTTTGCAACTCAAGTTCAAGCGCAGCTTTCTGCTTGATGACACCGGCCCAGTAATCTTCATTCTCGCGGCTGATGCCGGTGGGCATCGAGGAGCTCGCCACTGCCGTAAAAACCTCATTCATCGCCTGTGCAGGAGCCACACCACCCGTACCCTGCGCAGCCGATGCTTCAGCCGGAACGGCCTCGACAGGACGGTCACGATAAACAACCTTTTCCACGATCTTCTCAGGTACGGGACGATTCTTCAGTTCCGTGACCTGTTTGAGAAGATCGTCGCGCTCCCGACGGAAATTGGCGAGTTTTGTGTCCCATTCATCACGTTCTTTCTGAACTTTCTTAAGGTCACCCGTAATTTTTTCAAGTTCACTCTGGGCTTTTTCAGATTTCTTGAGGATATCAGCGCGTTCCGCCGTACGCTGGTCAAGGTCTTGACGCAGCTTCACAGATTCATCCTGCAACCCCTTCATTTTCTTCTGGGTCTCGCGATCTTTAGTCTCGTACTGTGTGACCTGGTCAGATAAAAGGGCGGCGCGATTCTCGGCAGCTTGCTTTTGCAAATAAAAGTAAATAGCAAAAACAACGCTGAGCGTAATAAGAACGCCAAGGATGAGAATGCTCTGCTTGATTTGTTTATCCATAATAATTTAGAACCTCCAGAGAGGGATTGTGTATTAGAACACTGGAATGATAACAAATAAGAATGCGACACTCAAGAAAAAAAGAAACTATTTTCCCGATTCTCTCAATGGTTCTAAGTTGAATTATTCGAAGCGGATATCGTCTAGATAAAACGTGCAGTGATGGGGGTTAGAATCCACATTGGCAACCCACGCAAACCCTCCGCTGATATAGGAAAGATCTTTGCCGCGCAGGTCGACCGTGTATTCCTTCCATTCTTTGGTAAGGATAACAGGCCCGATACTGGCCGTGTCGCTATCAGAATACATCTGGTTGGCTCCCATGCCGCCAACACGGAACTCTTCAATGCGCTCCCCGCCCATTTCACCCTTGGCCCAGAAAACAAGCCGGGTGGCGCCAGTCAGATTATAACCGCCTTTTCTTGAACCCCAGTTGTCTGCAGGGTTCTGCCAGTAAACACCGATCCATTTACGGCCCTCTTTGGAACAGGCGATATCATAGACCACGCGTGAACAGGTTTTACCCTGCTTGACATCATACTGCCAACCGTCATCAATGCTCAGGCATTCACCTGTCGGCATGTATCCCGAAGCGGTGTAACGATTCCTGGAACCTTTGTCCTGATAAACATAGAAGGGCACAAAAGCTGCTGTCGTGACCGAAGGGGTCTGGGGATCAACGTGTGAAGCGGTTGCCGCCACCTGCACCGCATTAACAGCGGCTGAGGACTTTCCGGTAGCGGTGCCAGGCGTGTTTTGCGAACACGCCATGGCACTCACGACCAGAACAGAAAGGCTCAATAAATAAAGCGCGGATCTTTGCATTACTTCTTAACTTCAGGTGCAAGCATCTCAAGCTCAACGATCTTCTGCTGTGCTGCTTCTGCAGGCTTCCAGAACCAGCCGTTCGTATCCCAGCACTGCGCATAAAGATAATCCGTCACAACCTGCTTGAAGGCCGCGATCGCTTCGGCGTTCTTGCCGGCAATGCGATACGCTTCACCCATAATGAACGTGCCGGTACCCACATCATTGACCGCCCAGAAAGAATGGATCTTTTCCGGCGATTCCCATGCATATTCTGTCATGGTGGACTGCATCTTCTTCGCTGTTTCGCCGTAAACACTATTGAGCTTGGTGTAGTAAGCCACAACAAGATCAAGGTCCTTATTGCCCAGTGCCGTCCACATTCTGGAGACGAGGACCTGAGAGGACATATTCCCGAAATCCAGATCAATGTTCTTTTCGATCATGGAAAGCTTGTCTTTGGCTGCATCGGCAGGCTTCCAGAAGGATTTATTGCCCACATCATAGGTTTGACCGTAGGAAAATTCCTTGACGATCCGTTCAAACACAGGCTTGGCCTTATCCTTCTGCTTCGACTGATAATAAGCTTCACCCTGAATATAAAGACATGTGGCCACGTCATTAAGAGCCCAGAAAGAAAAGATCTGCTGCGGATCGCCAGCCGGATATTCCTTCAAACCAGCCTGCATCTTCGTTGCTTCAGCAGCGTACAACTCAAGGCATTTGTTCGTGTAAACAACAACGGCTTCCACATTCTTGTCGGCCAGAGCCTGCCAGGCTTTGGTCGCTAACGTCGAAGATTTGTGATCCCCGAAATTATACGAAGGTGTGATGACCGGCGCGGGGCCCTGCGCTTGTACGCTCTGAACGCCTGTCGCCGTGAGAAGTACTGCGCACATCATAATCATAAACTTCTTCATTTGATCCCTCCTATTATGTTTGAACTTTTCTTACTGCAAATTTTTTATTTGATTTTCCAGCAATAATCCTGATAAGTATGGCATATTTCCAGACGCAATGCCAATAAAAAATCAGAGGTAGCCTATAACCAAATATGTTAAAGAATGTTGTGCAATGTTATCAAATAACTATTTTTCTGTCCAGGCTTTTTGATACATAAAATACGCCTGGCGCAATTCCCTTAAAAGAGGGCTTTGCGAACCATCGCCCTGACTTGTCAAACCAAACCATTCTTCAAAATAATATCCGCCCGCGAACGGACCGATGACGTCGGCCTTGGTATCATGATGCATCGGCTCATAATTCTTCCACCACTCATCGACCCATTCAAACGCAACACCTCCGACAGCATTACCTTCACCACCCGCATAACCGGCTGAATTGGCCTTGATATCCATCCAGCTGCTCTGATGATAGTCCGCCTGCGCTTTCTCCGCATCTTCCAGGCTTGAGAACTTCGAATACGCCGGCGCACCGTATTCCGTAATAAAGGCAGGACGATCGACAGTCTGGCGCACTTCATCCCAGAACGAACCGAAACCATAATCTCCGCGATAAACATTGGCCCCGTAAGCGTCAATCGCCGGCGCGAACTGCGCCATTTTATCCAGGAACAGGGTGTCTCCATTGCACACGGCAACAGGATGCTGCGGATCGATCTGTTTGATCCGCTTCGCCACCTCATTGAGGAATTTGAAATAAGCGTCCGGCTTCTTGTCCGCATTCGAAGCCACGCCATAATTGTTCTCATTGCCCAGAAGCCACATGAGGACGAACGGTTCGTCCTTGAACTCAGTTACCATTTGCTCGACGCTCTTTATCATATTGGCCAGATGCGCGGGATCGTCATAATCGGTCCCTGTCGCCCAGTCAACACCGGACCCGAGGGCATATTTACCTACGAAATCCCCCATGATCACCATGATGCCGTATGTGTTATACAGCTCTCGCAGCAATTCCTTGTTGATCTTGACATTGTTGTGGTAGATGCGCAGCGTATTAACACCCATCTCTTTCATCAAAGTAAAATCCCCAACGGCGAGCTCATCGGGATCCTGCACATGATTGCGGTTCTGGTCGACCCATGCATTATGGGCGCTGTCCGCTTCCTGGAACATCCAGTTCTCGAGTGTGCCCTTATCAGGGGTCTGGCCGATCTTGGTGGGCGCATAGGTAATGCCCTGGATCATGAACGGCTTGCCGTTGACCAGCATACGCCAGTGTCCGTTGGCGTACTGTACGAACTGCACCTTACGGCCACCGATCCTGCGCTTGACAGCACCGAGCTTGGTCATTTTCTCCTGACCTGATCCGGGCACAAGGGCCGTCCGGATCACGCCGGGGTCGGTCACAAAGACATCATTGGTCAGATCTTTATCCGCGCCATTGATGATGCTGACTTTTCCGCCCACATATTCAAGTTCAAGCTCCGGATGGAAGCGAATGATATTCTTGATCTTGGCGACTGCAGCCGACGCGGGATACCACGGCGTCTGCCAATAGGTCATGCCTGAACAGGACGGAAAATGAACCGCCACCGCATGATAGGCCTTGATCGCCTCAACGAACATTTCCGCCCGCTCAAAAACAAGGCCGGTATAAAAAAGCTTGATGCCGGGACTGTCAGCGGCTGTTGCCCATTTGTAAAATGCCGCTTCAAGGTCGCGCGTATTGACATGGTCCCAATGGCTCCCGTTCAAACGACCTTCCTTATAAACTTCCCTGTAGCGCGGATCTTTAAGGACATCAGCCGTATTCGGATAAATGCCCTGCCCGATCGCTGCGGCCAATTCAGCAGGATTGCCCATCTGGTACTTGTAGTCACGCGTACCAATGCCCGTGAACTTCCCGTATTTCGTATAATCAACGACCCTGTCTTTGCCAGGGAATGCCAGCTCCGGCTTGGTCAGCGGCGCATGGCGTGCCGCCTCTTCCTTCTGTGCGGTAATGCCCGTCAACTGATCCATGATGATCCTGCTTTTTTCAGCCACAGACCAGTACCCTCCACGGCTAGCATCCCAGGACTGCCCGTAAGGATATTTCTTGATGATGCTTTGCGCGAAAGCAACCGCCTCTTCTGTCATGCCCTGCATCCTCAACGCTTCAAGACGGACGAAATGGATCGTCGCCACATCATTCATCACCTTGTAATCCTCGGTCTTGTCCCTTGGAGGAAAACCTATCAAGGCAGAATGCTGCGTCATCGCCAGAGGTTCATGCTCCTGCACCACGACCTCGTAGATCTTTTCAAGTTCAGGATAATCGGCGCGGTTAAGAGCATCCCAGGAGAGGCGCAACAGTTCATCGGTGGCCTTGGCGGCATAACGGGCCATGTCGGCGACCGCAGGGACAACAGAGACCGTTTCTTCCGATAACGCCAGCGGCACCGCCGCCATCAGAAGAACACCGGCCAGGATCGCACGCACACATAAGTTTTTCATAGGGGACCATTCTTCATTATTAGAATTGATTTTAAATTAACCGACCAACGCGCCCGAAAAAAGACCTTTCACAATATGCTTTTGCATCATCAGATAAACCGCAATGATCGGCGCTGCCGTCATGGTCAGGCCCGCCATCAGCACCGGATAGTCGACCTGATAGGCTCCATTGAACTTCATCAATCCCGCCTGAAGCGGCATCAGATCATTATCGCTCAACAGCAACGTTGCCAGAATATATTCATTCCACACGTTCAGGGAATTATAAATGACAATGACCGCGAGCGCCGGCGCCGCCAGCGGAAGGGCCACATGCCACCAGACCTGGATCCGGCTGCAGCCGTCGATCCGCGCGGCATCCTCCAGATCACGCGGCATCCTGTCAAAGAATGTTTTCAGGATAAAAATACTCAATGACAATCCCACATTGACCATGCACAGGATATACCCCAGACGCGTGTTGGCCAGATGCAGCTTGTTCATCAGCACAAAGAGCGGCACAAAACTTCCAGGCAGCGGGATCATCATGGCGGCGAGGAACATATAAAAGAGCGCATCCTTGCCCGGGAACTGCAAGCGTGAAAAAGCGAACGCCGCCAGGGACGAAACGATGACAATGCCCATGACAACGCTGACAGTATAAACGATGCTGTTAAGAAAATACATCCCGAAATTACCGCGCGTCCAGGCGATCGCATAATTGGCGGCGCTCAGCTCCTGCGGGATCACGGACTGGTCCACAAAAATGGTCGCGTTGGACATGAAGGACGCCCGTATCATCCAGAAAATAGGGAAAAGGCACGAGACCGCCACCGTCATTAGAAAAACATGGACGAGAAGGTTCTTGCCAATACTTTCCAGGACATATTTATTGCTGAACATGCGTAAACCCCGGATCAGACCTGTTTGATACGATTCGAAAATTGTTTTAACCCGAATGATGCCGCGACAAGGATCATCCCGAAAACAACAGCCTGCGCGCAAGCATAGCCGAACTGATTGGTCACGGACATCGCCCCGAGGATGCGCGTCACGGGAACATCCGTGTGATAAACCAGTCCCTGGCTGACCAGCGATAAAATGAGGACGAACACTTGCATGGATCCAAGGATCGTCAGGATCACGACCACCATGATCACCGGGATCATCATCGGCAAGGTCACATTCCGGAACGTGCTCCAGCTGCCCGCCCCGTCGACTTTCGCCGCTTCATACAACTGCCGGTCAATGGTCTGCAGGCCCGCGAGGAGCATGATAAAACCCCAGCCAAAACCTTTCCACGCATGGACCACAGCAATGCAGCTGAGCGCGGTCTTCGGATCCGAAAGCCAGTTATGCACAAGGTTAGGCAGCCCGCTCTGTACCAGCACGTGATTAAGCAGGCCGATCTGGTGGCCCTGGTATGTGCCGGCATTGAGGATCCAGTTCCAAAGAATCCCGACCACAACTTCCGAAAGCACCGGCGGGATAAAAAAGATCAGCCGGTAAAAACGGTTCATGCGGATCTCGCGGTCGCATGCCAGCGCGAGCGCAAAGGCCAGGGCGTTCTGGAATATGAGCGCGATCAGTGTAATGTAACCCGCCCGCCCCATCGATGCCCACCACTGCGTGTCGCCCATCAATTCCCGGAAATTCTGCATCCCGACAAAGGTTTTAGGCCCGATGCCCGACCACTGATGAAATGAAAGATTAAAAAGTTCAAAGAACGGATAAATATAAAAAACAGCAAAGATCCCGACAGCAGGGACAACAAAGAGAAAATTCTTGAAAGCATCCCATCTGCCCGCCTGAATGTAACCTGCCGCTGGTCTGGATAACATAGCCGTATTCCTACTGCCCGGATTTTCCCATCTGACGCAACTTGACCGCCTGGACCTCTTGTGCGACGGATACCGGCGTCCTTTCCCCGATCATGATCGCCTGGATGCCCTTCATCAACACCTGACGGACCACGGGATCCTCATTGACGGGCCATATTTTCGGGTGCGTGCTTGTTTCCATCGCCCGGGCAAAAGCCGCAAGATTCTCCGGGATATCTGCCATGGCATCACGGTTCACGGGAAGATTGTGCAACTGCGTGGACAGATAAACCTGCTGTTCCCTCGCCGTTAACCCCCGCAGGAGCGCGATCGCTTTATCCTTGACCGGCGACATATTGTTGACGACCAGCGATGATTCCGCGCCACCCCAGGAAACCATCGGCGCTGCCGTGTTGATCACAGGTAACGGCGCTACGCCATAATCCAGGGCCGGATTCATCTGCTGATAAACATTGACCGACCAGGCCCCGTTGAACGCAAAAGCCGCACGCTCAAACGCGGCAAAATCCTGTTCCGCCACCTTGTTATTCTTGGTCACAATACCCTCGATCAAAGCCCCTTTATCACGCAAGGTCTTGAACACCGTCAGGACCTTGATCCAGTCAGGGTCCGTATAAGGAACTTTCCCGCGGAAAGTGTCGAGGACTTTAGACTCACCCATGATATTGAATGCGTAATTTGAAGCAAAACAGTCGATGAGCCAAAGCTCGCCAAAACCGGAAACGAACGGCACCACACCCACGCGCTTAAGCGCCGTGATCGCCGCGATCCATTCATTAAAAGTGGCCGGCACCCGGGCAATGCCCGCTTTCTTGAGAAGCGCGCGATTATAAACCATCTGCTCGCTGCCGATATCCAGCGGCACGCCATAGATCCCGGGCTTGATCCCGTCCGCATTCCCCTCGGGAAACCGGTTCACATCCACCGCCTTGCTGAACAACGCCGCTTCCCAGGCACCACCCTCCGCTTGAAAGTCAGCCGTTAGATCCGCAACAAAACCCGCCTTGATAAAAGACGCGACGATCGCTTTCTTATCGAGAATACCATAAATATCGGGAAGAACATTGGCTTGGGCTGCAGCGATGATCTTTTGCGTGTACGCATCTGAAGGAGCGAAGAGGGAAAATTTGACCTTGATACCTGTTTCCTGTTCATACTGCTCGGCCAGCGCTTCAAACGCATCCTGCCGGTCCGTCATCCAATGCCATACTTCGATCTCATCGGATGATCTCTTGGGATCGCCGCAACCGAACGCTGTTACGAGCAGCGCGGCGCAGCACAACCAGGAAACAAATTTTTTCATAAACTAAACCCCCAAAACAACTTTCAATTCTGATCCTTCCGGCAAAGACTGCACGATCTTGCGTGCCATAGACACACAGGCCCGGGTTTTTGACCTGTACCCCAACGCAGCGCCATTGACCTCAACAGATTTGATATCATACTGCCCGGCATCAAGCTTTTGAGCATTTATATAAAGAACGCTGAGCTTGCGGCCCGCAAACTGAAATGAAACCCGCGCCTGGCCCTTGGCACTGAATTCTTCATGGACCAGTTGCGGCGCCAGGACAAGATCTCCCGCGTCCCCGCGCACACCATAGGCCTGCGTCAAAAGCGTCAGAACATACCAGCTGGCAGACCCTGTGAGAAAATGATACATCCCCCGGCCTTTGGCATCAAAGTATTCAGGGATCCCAGGATAGATCTGCGCGCGCTGTGGATGCGTGCTCATCGCATAGAGCGAACGCAGGACCTCGAATCCCTGCCTGGAAAAACCCTGGATATAAAGCGCGTAAGCGTACATCACGCACATATGACTGAACACGGCGCCATTCTCTTTTGTGCCGAACGCAAATCCGAAAGCGCGACCCAGCGCCAGATTATGACGCACGCCGAAATCCGTATTCAGACGAAATCCGCCGAGGGTCTCATCTAAAAGGAACCGGCGAACCGCATGCACGATCCCGCGGGCATCCTCCGATGAAACGACCTTGTGCATGAGCGGGAACACCTGTCCGGTGAGCGTCATCCGGACACGCCCATCCTTAAGGCCTTCAACGCGCTCGCCGTTGTTGTCGTAATATCCGTTGAACCAGGAAAATGTCTCTCCGTTCACATCCACCGCCACTTTCTCGTTCTTGCGAATATGGGCAAGGATCCACTCGCCCTTGCGGCGCAGGTCGAGAATGACCCGGGACGTCTCGATATCCACCGTATCGCCCGAAAGCTCGGGCTGGACCGCATAGAAATATTTTTTGAAAAGATGGGCATTCTTGGCCCGCGCATCGTCATAATCCACAGACTGGCCCGGCATGTCGATCAACAGCAGAAGCTCTTTGGCGATCTTGATGGTCTGAATATTCCTATCCCGCGCCAGGCGCTCAAGCAACCGCGCAATGGACAGAAGGTTCCCGCCGTAGAATGCCATGAACGCCACGCTCTCGCCGCGTTTGAACGCCATATCAAGGCCGTCATTCCAGTCCGCGCTTTCCAGACGGGTGATGTTATGCTCGCCGACGTTATAGAACTGCACGAGGTGCTGCACAAGAATATGTTCCAGGACCGTCCCGCGATAGATCCCGCCTTTCTTGTCTTTCAACTGATGGCCGTACGAAGAACTCCAGGCCGTGTTGCGCTCAAAAGTGCGCGACATCTGCGGATCTGAAAAATACGATACATCCTCCAGGAGCAATGCATCATCGCCGGTCTGGTCCATATAAAGCAATGTCGTCAGGAAAGGCCATACACCATGATCCATCCAGACGCGCGTGATCGCATTGCGGTCCGCAATGAATTCCCCGGGCTTCTGCCCGATGATCGTCGCGTTGGACCCGTCAATGCGCACCCCCGCAAAATTATTCAGAAGATCGCCCCTGACTGTTTCAGGTTCAATGAGGATCAGCGAAAGCAGGTCCTGCCAGATATCGCGCCAGCCCTTGCCACCCTTGCCATAATCATGATCCGGCAGAAAAGAACACCCGAAGATCCGGCGGAGCACCGGCTGCAGCGTGACCCAGCGCATCCACGCCCCATAAGCCGGATCGCCATCATCGAATTTGATCGAAGCTGTCTTATCAGTCCAGAATTTCGCGTTCGCGGCCAGCGCGCTATCGAACTTGGCTGAGGTGTTGAACCGGCTGAATTCATCGAGGCACACGTTGCGGTCCGTGCCGATACCGATGGCGACGATGAAACTTTGCTCTTCGCCCGGCTTAAGCCGCACATCCGCAAAACGGATCGCACCGGCCACTTCCTGGCCCTGACGCTCTGCCTCGGAAAGAAGACGCGGCGCCTCATTGGTCATCACCGCACGCGGATGATCAAAATCCCCTTCAGGCCCGAAAAAATTCTCAAATGTCGGGAATGTTCCGGCCGGAAGAGCTCCGCTGCCATCGGCAGCGAAAACAAAATAGACTTCGGAGGCGGTCTTATGGCCCTCCTCATTAAAGCGCATCGTAGGTTCGATGACAACGCCCTGGGGCAATTGATCGACGCGATGCAGGAGCGCGGTGACATGTTCATGGTCATGCTTGTTGGCCAGCGAACGCGCAAAAACAGGAATGACGGCTGTCGGCGTAAAAACCACATCGGCCGTACCGGTATTACGGACCGTGAAGCGCGTCAGTTCCATTTTCTCGCCGGAAACGGGAACAAAGCTGAGCGCGGTGACCTGCAGGCCCAGACCAGGAACATGACGCGTCAATTGATGCCACAACTGACCAACCTCAACGCACGAACCATCATCCTTGCTGCGCCGCGCCATGGCAAAGATATCGCGACCTGCTACAGACACGAAAAAATTCCTCACGGGCATGCGCAGATCCTCGCGCGATGCCGGCTTGGTCAAATAATGACCCTTATCGATCTTGATGTCACCGGAAAGGAACGGCGTGATCGCCGACTTGACAGATTCGCCGTCAACACCGCACAAGGGCGCATAGATCAGGCGGTCATGCACAGCGGTTGACGAGCGGAACGAAACACCGTCAGAAAGAAACTCGTAAGGCTTTGAAGCTGACATGCATACTCCGATATTGTGCTGTGGAAAAGATTGATTTTAACTTAGCTTAAAATAAATAACAAGAAAAAAAGGGCGACCGAATGTCGCCCTTTAAAATACAAATATAAATACATATGAATATATTTATCAGATGCCGACTTCTTCGAGCTCTGTGGCGTACTTGACCAGGCGATGCAGTTTCATCAGATGCACCTTGTGAAATTCCATGCCCACTTCCCATAATGCAGGCGACTGGGATTTGATCCAGCGCACACGCCCGTTCAAATGCAGCGGTTCATGCCCGTCGGGAAGTTCCACCTGGATCGAAAGCATATCATCAATAAAAAAGCGCTCGCGTGTATGCAAACGAGCGCCTGATGCAGAAAAATCCCTCATAAAAACATCGGAGCCGAAATCATCCGGCGTATCCTTGAACCTCGTCGGGAATTTGGCAGAATAACGCTCGAACATCCTGCGTTCATTCTTTTCGGCCGTCGGTTCCATGGGGCACCTTTAAAGCTGTTACGCCATTTCCTTATGCAGGAACGGACCATTCAAGATGGAATCAATATCTTCCCGGGATCCGTCAATAACATCCGCGAATGTGAGGCCGATGCGATACTGATCTGTATCAGCGATCTTGCGGACCCACTTGACCTCGCCAATGACAAGGACCGGCTCTGTATCGGGTTTAAGCGCGAGTTCGATCGCGACTCTTTCATTCAAAGGAATAGCATGATTCGAAAGGAAACCAATGCCATCACGACTAATATCAACAGTCTTGGTACTGGAAAAAGCAGCCCCCTCTTTTCCGTCAACGGGAACGTAACAATTGAAGCGAGACGATTTTCTTTTGTTGGCCGTATTTTCCATAGTTTTATTCTAACCTTATTCTCTCTCTTTGCAAGGACTTTATTGATTTATTTTAAATATAAGCTGTTGCAAGCAAACAACTTGTGAACATTACAGCAATTTTATCCCATCATACGTGAATTAGATTTAAAACCGTCGGGAAAGCTCCCCTGAACACACGACCACCTGCATTGCAAAACTTTACAGAACAGTAACAGACCGTTGACTTTAGGTGCGAACCAGAAACCGCCGAACCATTCCAAGTATACCATGAAAACGCTTTCCCGCAAGGTCGTGCCACAAAAAAATCAGATTTTCTATTTATTCGTGATTTGACGCATTATAATCAACTTATTAACCACAAGGACACAGGACATGGCCAATAAAAAATCTGAAAAGATCCCCTACCAGGAATACCAGAAACTCAAAGAATTGGCCGCCAAAAAGAAATTCAAATTCGTCCTGTTTCCCATGCCGGTGCTCATCTCCCTTTTAATTCCCTTGATCATTTTTATCCTGTGCATGCTCTGGTATTTTGCCAACTCCAAAAACATGCTCAATTAATCTTTTCTATTATTTATCAGATCATCATTGTTCTGATCAAGAACGACCTGCATCGTATATTTTAAATAACGGGTTGAAAGAAAAAGGCCATCTTTCATCATCCCGGTCAATACTGATCTTACCTGGTCCAGCCGATGTTCTCCAAAGATCTCATCCGTTGTCGTCTTGTGTTCGGTGATAACATCCATGTCAAAATCCTGGGTCACAAATTTCAAAAGGTCCGCCATCCCCCGGTCCAAACGACGCTCACGCTCTAAAGGCGTCATGACACCTCGCTCGTCAATGCGCTCCGTAAGGATCTGCCGGATCTTGTGTGCGTTGCGACCAATGACCTGATGGCGCTTCACAGGCAACATGAGAACGCTCACCGCTCCGGGGAACTGCCGCTTGAAAAGCCGATGCGTTTTCTGTGAAGTCGTATCGAGCACCACGATCTTGCCGGTACGGACGGCAGCCTCAAATTCTTCGCGCATGATCCCGTACCACTGGCCCGGAGAATGGCTTTCACGGACCAGTATCATTTTATTTTCCCTGACGAGCTGCTGGAATACTTCATCACTGACACAGATCTTGTCTTCAGCCCGCTCGCGGCTCTCGCGATTGGTCACGCTCTTGGGTACAAAGAAACTTTCCGGATAGGACTTGATCAGGCGTCTGATGAGCGTTGTTTTTCCAACACCGGACATAGGCTTTGATCTGCCGCACGAAACTCAGCACCCAGAAAGGAATAGGACCCAGGATGCTGGCGTAACAGCAAGCACCCGATGATGATCCCGCGCCCGGATCATCGGTTGATGCCGGATCGCTCTGATCTAATGCGGGCGCATCATACCAGGGGGCGGGCCACTGATCTCTGACCTGATCAGTCATGCGCGCCAGATCAAAACCTATTTTTCTTCCGGAAGCCAGATGAAATTCCAGCCGGCGGTCCCCGAGTTCTACACGGCTGATCCTGGAACCTGCTGTGAACGGGCGGCCGTGCCATAAACGGTAGGCAAATGATCTCTTGAATAACGTGACCCGGTCTTCTCCGGCACGGCTACGGAATTCCGCCTGTGTCAGGAACCGGTGGCTTGAAAAAAGCGATCCATCATTATTTTTATCGCCGCCCACCACAGGACGCAAGTCACCCGAAAGTTCTTCAAAATCCCTCTGATAGAACATGACGTTGTGGCCGGCCTTCGCCAGGAGCAGGAGCATGGACATCACGCGCCGCCGCAAAGATGTTACGCCCACACGGTCTTTAAAACTTGGCTCATCGTAGTTGGACGTGAACACGACCATGCCTTCCGCCGCGCCCTGATGACGCAGCAGCCAGGACATGTTCCCCATAAGCTCCCAGAAATTCTTCCGGTCGAACAAATTATCGATCGGCTCCTTGTAATAACTGTTAAAAGCAGGATAGCCAAGCTCATTATTCCATGACATGAACTGCCCGCGCTCCGCACCATACGCTTCCATAATAAAATGGATCCGGCGTTGTTTCATTTCACGGGCATAGGCGATCGCCCTGAAGAGAACTTCCTTGACCAGCCTGTTGTTCTCGTTATAGATCGTGTTGGCCAGATCGACCCTGAACCCGTCCACATCGGCCTCATCCATGAAATACCGCAGATAGTTGAATAAATATGCTTCCCAATAAGCAGCATAACCTGCAAAATCCGGCATCAGCTGATCGTGCGCCCCGCCGCGATGATGCACGAAAAACCGGCGCCCATCTTCCAGCCGGAGAATGCTGCCGGAACCAAAAGCCTGGTGCAGGAGCTCTTCATCAGTCTTCTCGCTTTCAATGAGCCTGTGTTTGAAATACCGATAATTACTTCCATCCAGGATCTCCGGAGAGAGCCAGGCAATCGCATCGCTCGCAGCCTTATGCCCGTTCTGATGGGCCAATCGCACCCACCCTTGCAGATCGGCCATAGAGATCGAAGGGTCAAGTTCAAGACCCTGCATCATTCCCGCTACAGGCACCGGCGAAAAAATATTCCCGTATGTTTCCCGCTGCTCGCGCGCACCATAACGCACGCTCTTGGTCGGATAACCGAACAAGGTCGAAAGCGTCGAACCATCCGCTGCCTTGAACCGGGCATAGGTCCGCTCACCGCCCGCAGGCCTGATCTCTATGATCCGGTCTTTTTCCGTCGTATCAAATGTTGAGATGTACTCAAGGACACGCGCCTGATCCCATTGTTCTCTATTCATGCGCAGATGATCAAGGCCATGCACAAGTTTTGAAAGGAATGAGCGGCGGAATATGCCGAACAGATAAAATGTCATCGCACTACCGGAACCTTGCATCGAATCGATGATGCCGCGCACATTCCTGTTCAAAAGGCCGCTGTCAACCTGGCCATCGGGTGTCGTGCCGAGGTCCTGAAGATTCATGACCAGCGTCAGGCCAAGGCGATCCTGTTCACGAAGGCTCTCAGCCACTTCCAACAGCGTGTCGCGATAATCCTGGTCCAGCATGATGCCGAACATATCGACTGCTTTAAGCAGGTCCTGCAGTTCAACGGGATTGGCCCTGAAAAACACAACACTCTCTTGAACGGCAAGCAGGTGAGACCCGGTGGTTATTTCTGCAGATTCATGACGGACCAGATCATTGATGAATATCTGGAACAGACGGGTGCTTTCCGGATCGCGGCCCGAAGGCGGCGCGCGGGCGATCAACCAGCGCGATACTTCCACCTGCTTTTCCATGACCAAAGCATGGGCCACCGCAGCGCCCTCCTGGCCGTCCCTTAAAATAAAACTGTTGTGCGTCAGCACGGACTTTTGATCATTCAAGGCGCGCGCGATGAAGCCAAAGAAATGGGCCGCATCCTCGAGCGTATCCGAACGCAAAGGATCCGTCGTCCGGGCAGGGTAATTCGATCTTCCCGACCTCACGCTCTGACGGAGGAATTGAATATATTTATTATTAAGCCAGTGCCGGTCTATCGCCACCTTGTGCATGTCTTCGAGCGTAATGGCATGCTTCAGGAATGTCATGAGCTGCTGACGCTCTTTGAACAAGGGCTTACGGCTCTTGACACTCCTGACATCAATGCTCAAACCCTGGACGCTTTCACCGAGCACAACTTCATAACCCGTGATGATCACATCATTGAACTTGAAGAACCATCCCTCTCTAAAAGACTCTCTTTGCCCACGCAACTGAGGGAACATGGCTTGAACGATCTTCAAGGCGCGGTCCATCGTCTCGAATCCAAGGCCCGCGATCATCACTTCCATATAAGCCACACCGTTGATCTGAAAGATCTGGTAAGGATTATAAATATCAACCACGAGATCTTCAGCTTTCAACAGCAGGGCGTCCTGATAAAGTTCCCAGCATTCCTCAACCTGGGCTTTCATGCGTTCAGTGGTCATGTTCTGGGAAGACAAATGGCTGTGGGGAAGGTCAAGGATGCGCTCGCTGAATTCAGCGGAGATCGTATAACGCTGCATGAGCCGCTCTATCACAGCGATGTCGATACCCATTTTCACCATTAATCCGGATATGAGCTGACGCTCCTGTTCGATCGCCGAGAACGCCTGTTCTAGTTTCGATTCCACCTGCAAATGCGGCCAGATCGTCTTGGACATATGCTCGCGGAAGGCAAGCATCTTGAACCTGCCGGTCAACGTGTCAAAGAAATCAACCAGGGAATTCAGGACCTGTACCGTGAACTGCACACCTTCACCGGGCCAGAAAACCTGCTCCGGGACAAAATGCTTGGACCCGACCGCCACCATGGTGACCCCTTCCACCGAAACAACAGGCAGGTCATTGCCGCCCTGGAAGAACTCATCACCGAAATAAAGGATGTCCTCTGGAGATATCTTTAAATAGGAACACAGGTCATGGATAGCCGTAGCTTTATTGATCCCCGCCCGGCATACCGAAATGGTCGTTTTTCCACTGGTCCTCACGCTCAACCCGACGATCTCCTGCCGGCGGAACTCTTCACGGATATGCTCCGCCAGATATTCCCTCTGGTCACGGCTGAGCGTATATTTGAAGGCCAGCTGTGTCACGCGGTCTTCTATGAACAGCGGCTCATTTTGCAACACATGACGGATCCCTTCAGGCGTATGCGAACTTTCGGTCTTGTAGGCCATGGCATCACGGATGACCTGTTTGACCCTTTCTTTTTCCCTGGACCTGAATCCCTTGCGATAAGACCGGACCTCTTCAGCAACGCCGGATGAATTCACCTCATATTTCTGCGTACTTTCATTGGCATAAACGATAACGCCCGGCTTAAGGATCGGCTTTAACCTTTCATTCTGCACATCCATCGCCTGCCCGGTGATGATGACAACCTGGAATCCTGCCGCGATCAGTTTCAGGATCACTTCGATCACATTTTGCGGCAACGGTTTGTTGCGCAACGCCAGCGTGCCATCGATATCAAAGGCGAGGACGCCCTTAAACAGATCTTTCTTCAGGAAATTTTCAGGAAGGGTGGTCCGGGCAGATGCCAGCGCGGCGGTGGCGGCCACCAGATCGACCCAGGGCTTTTCAAAAACGATCCCCTGTGCCGTAAGGATGTACTCATGATGCAAGATCAATAATTGATGCTCCAAAATGAACTGAAGCGTCAGGGCCTGGATATCCTGTTCTGTTTTCTCGGGGAACATCAGATGCTGCAATTCATGGACCACGACAACCAGCAACTGCTCGGGAGGCGCACGCAATGCGAAGCCGTAATTGACCCATATGCTGTTATTGTTCCTGTCGGCGGCTGCGATAAGATCACGGGCAACGGCACGGGTGCGCGGCATATCCATCCAGCGTACGCCTTCCACGCCAACCCCCAAAGCACCCGCCTTTTCTACCGCCTCCCTGACCCTGGCCTCCGCATATACCCGCTCAGCCCGGGTGACAGCCGGAGCAGGGGCCGCCAATTTCGCGGGAAAAAGCACACCCGATGAGCCATATCTCTGCGCGACTTTACGTTCAGCCTCGATAGACAAAGCCCAGTTCAAGGCATGCTGCCAGTTGGCGGCTTCAGGACTTGCGGCCAGAGAACCTGTTTGATTCTTCTGGATGAATCCTGTTAAGACCGGGAGATCCACAACCCGGGAAAGAACAAATACAATAACATTGATCCTGTGCCAGATCTGCGGCGTAGTAAGTGTTTTATTGCGGCACACGGCTGTCAGTAAATCATTGAGTCGCGTGATAGCCATATGATCCAGGGACAGATCAACACTCTTGGCCACCCATTCCAGCGCTGTCACCTCAGAATCTGTCCTGTCCATGTCACCGATACAACTTATCCATAATGCGGCCGCTGCCACCTTCTCCATCGATGGGATGCGTTTAATCTCATCTAAACGCTGCTGTTCCTTGATCCTCCCCTCAGCGCACTTTTTCTCAAAAGCCGCATCCAGCTTTCGCTCTACTGTAATCTTGGATTTAATGAAGATCGGAATCATCATGGCAACCGCACCAACAAAGAACCAGAAATAGTTAAGCTGCCAGAAATACCTGAAGGCATCCGCGCGCGTAAAGATCCTGCCCTGCACGATCTCCTTCGCTAGCAAGATCGTTAACGATTTATCCAAGCTACGCACTTCATGCTGTTTCTGAAAGATGCGCCGAAGAGTCGTTACCGCCAAAGCTTTCTGCTCATCATCGCCCTCCAAATAGTCTTCTACCGCCAACGGCAGGACCTCTTGAACACGCATCGCTGCTCCGACACGAAAAGCAGCTTCACGGATATCGTTATCCAAAGCATCCAGAGCCTTGACCAGAAAACTCCCGATCCACGGATGGTCACGCTTGAGCGCATTCAAATTTATTTCTTCCGGCGGGACGGCCTCTGCAACATCAGCCAATGCTTTCAACCCTTCCACTTGCATAGCCCCTTCATGCGCCTGGATCAAGGACAATAACAGAGGGATCGTCCTGGGGTCTGAGACATAATATCTTTGAAGGTTACCGATCGTCCTGCGGACCACATCAGGATCCTTATCCGCCAAACCACGCTGAAGACGCTCGAACGGCAAAAGTTTCCGGATCGCAGCCATAACGGATTTATACGATAAAACGCCCGCGCCAAGTCCCTGATCCCGGGCTGGAAGCGCTGAGGCGCGTAAGGCTGTAATGATCTGATATGGCGTCAGCATAGGGTCTACGAGCATCATCCCCGCGATCACGCCGGTGACATAGGGCGCTGTTAAAGACGTCCCCACCTTAAGATCAAGGGTCTCTTGAGCTTTCTCAGCCGGTAGACGCCGTAAAATTCCCCGCACACCATCCTGCGAAAAGATCTCCAGGATCTCATCGATCTTTTCCTTATTAACATCTACAGCGGCAAAATCAACCCAGGGACCATAATTGGCGTAATCGGCCTTTGTATAAATACCCTGCTTCTCAACAACAGATGTCACAGCAAGAACCTCATCATGAGCCGCGGGAAGAAACATCTGCGACGCGTTGTCGTTGCCTGCGGCTCCAACAAGGACAACTCCCCGCCTGTTAAGGGCCTGAATAAGCTCATAAGAAGCTCCATAAAAAACCTCATCCCAGAACCCGGTATATCTGCGCCCCCAACTCATATTGACAACAACACTGATAGAAGGGTTGCGTTGCGCATACTGCCACACGGAGTACAAACTTCTAAGCTCGGCCTCATAGTCAAGGTCGCCGGAATTATCATTGATATCAAAGGTACGGACATCCCCCTTAAAAACATGACGAATATATTCAACGACAACGCCTCCGTGGGCCGTGTCATTCTTGCAATCGAAATCGAGAACAAAGACAGTCACACCGGTACGGGGGACATGGAAACGGGTAGAAGGCGTGAACTGAGCTCGCAAGAATCCTGCCGGTAGTGCCAGCAATGCGGTTAAAAGAAGGATGGGCCACAGAAGCATGGACGCGCGCGCCGGAGGGCCCCGCTTTTGCCGCAGCTCAAGGGTCTGTTTCTTGACGACGATCGTCATATTGGTCCAAGTCTGATTGGCCGGCGCCACGAACGTCAGCACGTCCTTCCACTCCAGATCGGATTCTCCCAACAGGATACGGACATCATCCAGCTTCAGCGAACGCTTCCCTGCACCGGCCAGATCTTCGATGCCGGTTATGAACCGCTCCAGCCGATCCTGTTCGAGGAAAAGGTCGTTTTGCACCGGATTATGCCTGACCGTCTTGATACGGCGATCCAGTTTCGGTTTAAAATCATTGGTCACACGTTTCGCCTTGACCTGCACGCCGCGCGTACGTTCCATCGTCGCTTTTAACAAGCCATTGAAACCGTCTCTCGTTTTTTCGATCTTGTCCAGAGTGTCCGCCAATCGCCGACGCTCGAGCAATTCACGCGCCGCACGCAGTTCGGGGATCTGCGCAACTTTTTCCGCTGTAAACCCGGCTTCAACCCAGGCCTGGGCCCGTGCCAATCCCTGCAGGATCATGATCCGGTTCTTGTCGGACAAATAATCCTCAACGATCGCACGTTCGATCAGTTTGATATAGTACTCGAACGTGACCTTGTATCCTGCGGCCTGCTCGATCAGCCGGATATAGGTTTGCGGCATATGCTCAGAAAAGGCACGGTAGGCTTTCTCACGATTTTCATAACGCACGACCCGCGTCACCTGACGCCGACCCTGACCGATCCTGATGTATCTCTTCTGCTTGATATAAACCGGAGAATGGTCCTTGTCTTTATCGTCCTCAAACTTGATATCGGGATAAGAATGCACGATCGTGCTGATGATATTCTGACGCCATACAAGGCGGGCCAGGCGAAAATCCAGTTCATCCTCAACATGCAAGAGCGCATTATATCCACCATAAAGAGCTCCCAACGCGGCGACCGGATTACGCGCCACAGAAAGATCAACCCCTGCCAGGAGACGCCAGGATATCAGCACCTTGTATTTTGCCAGGAGGAAATTCAGGTCGATCAAAAGAAGATTGATGCGCTGCAGCTGCTTTTTGTCATCGTGCGCCTTGACCTGCTTCTGATCAAGCCCCATGATCTGCTCATCGAGCCTGCGCCGCTGATCGATGAGGGACTTGTGGTCACGCGCCAACTCGGTGTGCGTCTTCCCCTTTAACTCACTTCCGGAAATTTCTTCATAAAGCGCATCAAGCCTGTCAAGGATCCGCACTTCAACCTGGGGATCTCTGGTCTTCTTGTAAACTTCCATATCCGCAGCAATATCCTTGAGCTCCAGCCGGATCCGGATGATGGCGCGCTTCTGCTCTTCACGCTGCGAGATCTCCTCGACCAAAGTCCGTTTTGCGGGTAAATCTGTACCCTGCAGATCCCCCTTGCCCGTGAAGGCCGAGAACAGGATCAGCGATGATCTTTTTGACCGCTCTTTATCCGCCTGAACAAAAGATGCCGCCTTCAACACAGGCGGGAATGTTTCCTTTCCGGCGACCCATGTCTGGCTCAAGAACTTTCTCAACGGAGCCGCCGGCGGCGCATAATGCACCTTCCAGAACGCCATAAGCTGAAGCACATAATAAATGAACTTGAACCGCTTCTGGTCCATGCGAACCTGCTGGACCGTCTCTTCAAACTTGAAGCCCTGCTTCTCGATCTCAAGCCTGAAAAGGTCCTCAATGCTGTTTTTGGCGATCAGATAAAGGTCTCTCAAGGACGGGCCCGCGAGCATTTCAATGAGCACCAGGCCTTTTTCCTTGGTGTGTGTGATCGCAGCCACCGTACGGCTATACCGGGGCGTCGAAACATTGTTCAAACGGTCCGCCATCTTGACCATTTTTTCGTGATCGAACCCATACTCAAGAAGCTGCTGAAAATACTCATCCTCCGTCATATATACTTCGTGGGTAACCACCCCGATGCCATGGACGATGACTTCCACCACCTCCTGCGGCACGCCCGCTGCATAAAAAACTTCTAGCAGCCTTGCCAAAAGATCGAGACGGCCACGCGCGTAATCCTCAAAAGAATCATGCAATAAAGCGATCGCCAGAATGATATAAATGGAAATGTACCCGTGGCGTTCAACGGCCTCGATGTGGAACCTGTTCACAGCCCGGAAGACCCTGACAATATTTTCTGCCGTACTGTACAAATGAAAAAGGTACGGCTCGCCATTATCTCGCCACTGATGCAAATGGAATTCCTGGGCAAGCCTCCAGGCACCCCTTAATAAAGCCTCGCTCCTCTTTTGCCTCGCCGTGAAGTCAGGATGGGCGCGCCCTCCCAATGTCGCATGCACCTCCTGCAACAACCCTTCGAACTTGTCGTACAAATTCTCAAAATTAACAGCTGCGATCATTTTTTGGGACAAAGAAACCGTGGCTTTTAAAGGCTTCCCCTGCAACGTCGTTGATGTCACGGGCGGCTTCCACTGCAGCGGATCCGGGTGATACCGGGATACAAAAGCCGGCAGGACATCCTCAAAAATACCCATGTTGTTGAACAATTTCTCGGCGGTCTTGAATAAAAGGCCATTCTCTCTCAAGAGGCCGGCAATATTATTGGCCACAATATGCGTACGCAGCGGACCATCAGCCCTGTGCCTGAACTCGATCTTGTATTCGACCATAAGATAAAGGATCACATCGAACTGCCCTTTAAGATGCCTGACATTAAGGTCACTCGAAGAACAGCAAACAAAACGGATACGATCGCGGATCTCCTGCTTGAGGCGGAGCCTGCCCCTGGATGCGACCGTAAAATAGGTATTGATGATCCTCTTGTGTTCCGGCGTCAAGGGATGTCCCGGCTGAATGAACCAGCGCAGATCGTAATAGCCGCGCATCGCCTGCATGATCGCGATCTGGTTTGAATCCGTGACCATCAGATCGATCTTCGCCAGCGACAGGTTTGCCTCCAGCGCCAGGATCATGAACCGCACGGCATCAAAAGCGGATGCGCCCTGCGGCCCGAAATGGATCCCGCCCAAACTCAGACAGCGCACCTTGTCCTCGGGGAACCGCTCCCACTGATCCGCCAGATAAGGCATCACAAGATATTTCAACGTGGTGTAAATGCCATCTTCTTTAAAGAAATCAGGAAACCCCTGTTCCGGAGGAACAACCTCGCCGGAGACGATCGCTTCGAACAAACCCTTGGCCCGGATCCTGAAGTTGGTGTCTCTCAATTCAGCAAGGATACGGGAGATCTCCAGGATCGCTTCCTGATTGACAGTTGCGTCGATCTTTTCATCCAGGAGTAAGGCGATCAACTGTTCTGCCGACGACAGGTCAAAGGCTTCTCTGAGGATCAAGAGTGCCTCCTGTGTCTGGTTATTCCTTAAATGATCCCTGATCCAGCCTATTCTCCTGTTCTGCTGGACCTGGAACCTTCCTCTGTTCACAGAACGCTTTAATACCGACCAGAATTCTTTCAGTCCTTCGCGCGCATTGATCAACGCGGGCCTGGTGTTGACAATGTGTGTCACGGCATACGCCACCTGCGGACTGATCGATGCCGTCAAGCTCCGGGGGAAGGTTGCCGGCAATTCCACGGAACGCGACGTCACCAGCCTGACGGGCGGCATATACTGTTCATCATGGTCAATATTGCCGCTGCGCGGATATTCGACACGGCCGTTCTCCAGCTCCATATCGCTGTATCCTGTCAGAAAAAGATTTTCATCCAGCGTCGCCTTCCTGTGCACAACGCCGGCCAAAACGCGCGGCCAGTAAAAATCCATGTGCTTGACCAGCGCATAAACGGCTGCCGCCGTAGTCGAACCACGCGAGATCTCATCATCCAGAAGAATGACCCAGCTGTGGTGCAGATCTTCGGTTATCCGGACCC
>JFJP01020587.1_pt1 | contig 30738 bp, 31 predicted proteins | sample 431651 | NCBI WGS metagenome assembly JFJP01 (sample SAMN02602958, study PRJNA72255) | Microbial mat metagenome, whole genome shotgun sequencing project. | biome: fresh water; feature: sink hole; material: water; isolation source: purple microbial (photo- and chemosynthetic) mats found in... | reverse complement strand
CGGGCACCGAGGTCGAGCACCCGATCCCGCAGGGCAAGCACTACCGCGTCCAGAAGGGCGACCGCGTCAAGGCCGGCGATCCGCTGGTCGATGGCGTGAAGAACCCGAAGGAGATCCTGCGCATCGAGGGCGAAGAAGCCCTGCAGGACTACCTCCTGGGCGAGATCCAGTCGGTGTACCGCGCCCAGAACGTGCGCATCGACGACAAGCACATCGAGTCGATCATCCGCCAGATGCTGCGCCGTGTCGAGGTCATCGACGCCGGTGACCTGCCCTTCCTGCCGGGCCAGCTGGTCGACAAGATCCGCATCAAGGACCAGAACCAGAAGGCCATCGCCGACGGCAAGCGCCCCGCGACCTACGAGCTCAAGCTCATGGGCATCACCCGCGCCGCGCTGCACAGCGAATCCTTCATCTCGGCCGCCTCCTTCCAGGAGACGACCAAGGTGCTGGCCGACGCCTCGCTGGCCGGTCGCCGCGACAACCTGGGCGGCCTGAAGGAGAACGTCATCCTCGGCCACCTGATCCCGTGCGGCACCGGGTTCGGCATCTATCGCAAGCTCGGAATCGACAAACTCGGGGCGCCCATTGCGCTCGCGGAGATCCCCAATACCATGCCGCGCCCCGCGAAGCAGGAGACGGTCCATGCCCACGATTAATCAGCTTATCCGCAAGGGCCGTTCGAAGGTCCTCTCGAAGACCAAGAGCCCCCAGCTGGAAGGCAACCCCTTCAAGCGCGGCGTGTGCCTCCAGGTCAAGACCATGACCCCGAAGAAGCCGAACTCGGCGCTGCGCAAGATCGCGCGCGTGCGGCTCTCGAACGGCAAGGAAGTGACCGCCTACATCGGTGGTGAGAAGCACAACCTGCAGGAGCACTCGCTGGTCCTGATCCGCGGCGGTCGCGTCCACGACCTGCCCGGCGTGCGCTACCACATCATCCGCGGCAAGCTCGACTGCCAGGGTGTGCAGGGCCGCGGCCAGAGCCGCTCGCTCTACGGCACCAAGCGCCCCAAGAAGAAGTGATTCCGCTGGAGTCTCGGGGCTTCCAGCCTCCAGCCTCCAGCCTCCAGCCCTCACGGGCAGTACCTCCAGGCCATGTGCCTGGGCCTAGGGAAAGAAGAAGACCATGCCCCACAATCACGACAACCAGCCCAAGCCCGAGTCGATCGACGAGGCCGACCAGGCCGCCGTCACGGTCAACGAAGACGGCAGCATCACCATCGCCCAGAGCGGCGAGGTCGCCAAGGCTCCGCCCGCCCAGCAGTGGACCGGCATCGACCTCAAGCCCGATGCGCGCTTCGGCAGCATGCTGGCCTCGAAGTTCATCAACTGCCTGATGTACGACGGCAAGAAGGCCACCGCCGAGTGCGTGTTCTACGCCGCGATGGACCAGATCGCCGACAAGATGAAGGCCGACCCGCTGCCCATCTTCGAGCAGGCCCTTGAGAACGTGAAGCCCCTCGTCGAAGTGCGCAGCAAGCGTATCGGCGGCGCCAACTACCAGGTGCCGGTCGAGCCAGCAGACCCTCGCCATCCGCTGGATCCTCGAAGCCGTGCGCACCCGCAAGGGCCGCCCGACCGCCGAGAAGCTCGCCCAGGAACTGGTCGACTGCTACAACAAGACCGGCTCGACCATCCAGAAGCGTGAGAACACGCACCGCATGGCGGAAGCCAACAAGGCCTTCGCGCATTTTGCCTGATGCCTCCAAGGGGGTCTCGACCCGGAGCGAGGGCATCCGCGAAGCGGACGCGACTCCCCGTAAGGGGAGTCGGCGCCGAGCGACTCGAGCGGCTCTGCCGCGAGACGGGAGACCCCCGACCGGGGCCTCGCCGGCCCCTCGGACCCCGGCACTCGCTGACGCTCGTTATCGCGGCCTCGCATACGCTCGTCTTCCTCGTCAGAACGCCCACGGAGTTGTCCGTGGGCGTTTCTATTCCGGGGGAGATCAGCGACGGCGACGGCCGCGCTTCATTTTGGCGCGGCCCTTGGCGCCGGGCTCGTCGCCGGAGGGGGCGCTGCCTTCGGCTTCGATGCGCTTGATCGTGTCGCGCAGGCGGGCGGCTTCCTCGAAGCGCAGTTCCTCTGCGGCGGCGATCATGCGCGCGGTCAGGTCGGGCAGGTCGGCCGGGGTGAGGATGCTGCCGTCGTAGGTGACGCCGCTGGCGGCGACCTTGCGCGCAGCCAACTGCTCGGCGAATGATGATCCGAAATCGCCCTGCTTCAGCACCGTGCGCGGGGTGATGCCGTGACGCTCGTTGTAGGCGATCTGATAGGCGCGGCGGCGGTTGGTCTCCTCGATCGCGAAACGCATCGCCGGGCTTTCGCTGTCTGCGTAGAGGATGACCACGCCGTCGATGTTGCGCGCGGCGCGGCCGATGGTCTGGATCAGCGAGGTCTGGCTGCGCAGGAAGCCCTCCTTGTCGGCGTCGAAGATCGCCACCAGCGTCACCTCGGGCAGGTCCAGGCCCTCGCGCAGCAGGTTGACGCCGATCACGCATTCGGTCACGCCCGAACGCAGCTGCTGCAGGATCTCAATGCGTTCGATCGCGTCGATGTCGCTGTGCAGGTAGGTGGTGCGGACGCCGGCCTCGGTGAGGTATTCAGCCAGGTCCTCGGCCAGACGCTTGGTCAGTGTGGTGACGATCGAGCGCTGGCCCTTGGCGCAGCGGCCCTTCACCTCGCCGATCAGGTCCTCGACCTGGCCGGCGGTCGGACGCACGCTGATCGGCGGATCAGGGATGCCGGTCGGGCGCACCAGCTGCTCGACCCGCGCCTGCTCGTGCTGCTTCTCGTAGGCGCTGGGCGTGGCCGAGACGAACAGCAGCTGGCCGCACAGCTGCTCCCACTCGGGGAACTTCAGCGGGCGGTTGTCGAGGGCGCTGGGCAGGCGGAAGCCGTGCGCGACCAGGGTCTCCTTGCGGCTGCGGTCGCCGGCGTACATGCCGCCGATCTGCGGCACGGTGACGTGGCTCTCATCGACCACGCAGAGCAGGTCGGGCGGGAAGAAGTCGAACAGGCAGTAGGGGCGCTCGCCCGGTTTGCGGCCGGTCAGGTGGCGTGAGTAGTTCTCGATGCCCTGGCAGGTGCCGACCTCCTGCAGCATGTCGAGGTCGTAGGTGGTGCGCGATTGCAGGCGCTGCGCCTCCAGCAGCTTGCCGGTGGTGTTCAGCTCGGTCAGGCGCGTGGCCAGCTCGTCCTTGATGCCGCCGATCGCCGATTCGAGGGTCGCCTCCTTGACCACGAAGTGCTTGGCCGGGTAGATGTTCAGGCGCTCGTGGCGGCCCAGCACTTCGCCGGTCAGGGTGTTGACGGTGGCGATCTCCTCCAGCGTGTCGCCGAAGAAGGACAGGCGGATGGCGGTGTCCTCGTAGGCCGGCCACAGCTCGACGACATCGCCGCGCACGCGGTAGCGGCCGCGTTGGAAGTCGAGGTCGCCACGCTTGTACTGCATGTCGACCAGGCGGTGCAGCACGCCGTCGCGGTCGCCCTGCGCGCCGACTTCCAGGGTGACGGTCAGGTCCTGGTAGTCGCGCGGGTTGCCCAGGCCGTAGATCGCACTGACCGAGGCGACGATGATGACATCGCGCCGGCACAGCAGGCTGCGCGTCGCCGAGAGGCGCAGCTTGTCGATCTCCTCGTTGATGTCCGACTCCTTCTCGATGTACAGATCCTTGCCCGGCACGTAGGCCTCGGGCTGGTAGTAGTCGTAGTAGGAGACGAAGTATTCGACCGCGTTGTCGGGGAAGAAGCCCTTGAACTCGGTGTAGAGCTGCGCCGCCAGGGTCTTGTTGTGCGACAGGATCAGGGTCGGCCGGTTGAGCTTCTCGATGACATTGGCGACGGTGAAGGTCTTGCCGCTGCCGGTGACGCCGAGCAGGGTCGCCGCCTTGGCCCCGCCGCCGAGGGCTGTGATCAGTCCGCTGATCGCCTCCGGCTGGTCACCGGTCGGCTCGTAGGGCGCCTTCAGCACGAAGCGGTCGGTCATAGCCGCAGCATAGCCGAGCAGGACGGCATGCACGCGGGCAAGCTATAGACCGCTACGGCATTCCGCTCATCAGTCGTCCGCTCAGCTCCATGGGCTGCAGGAGCTGGCCGCCGGCGATGCCGTCGGGCAAGGGGCCGGGGGGAGGCAGACCACGCGGTGGCTGTTCCGGGCGACGGCCGGAGCGGGCCAGGGACAGGTGGTCCTGGAGCGGTGCGCCGCCCATGCCGGTCGCCTCGCCGGTCTGGCGCGGGTGCCACGGCACATTGCGACCGGTTTCATTCTGCGCGGCGCCCTCGCGGGCGGTCCTCTCCATCCCACGTTTGTTCAGCTCCTCGTGGATTCGGCTCAGCTCGTCGCGGTTGCCGGCATTGCCGGCAAGCAGCCGGTCCACCTCGCGGCCAAGTCCGGCGGCCTCGTTCTGCACCGGAGCCGTCATCTGGTTGGCGGCCTGGGTGGCGGTCGAGACCACGGTGTCCTGCGGGGCGAAGATCGCACCGAGCAGCCGCGCGCAGCCACCGTTGGCCAGGCACAGCGCGGCGAGCGGGACGATCAGGGCTTGGTCGCGCAGACGCACGGGCTGGCTCCGCAGCGCGGACAGAGGACGGGATACTTGGCGATGGCTGCCTGCGCGAGGTCGATGCCGTGCAGGTTGGCCAGGCTGGTCAGCCAGGCGAGCACGTCGGCGAATTCACCGGGCAGGTCGTGCTTGTCAGGCTCGCGGCAGGCTTCGGCCAGCTCGCCGACCTCCTCGATCAGATACATGAAGGTCGCCTCACGCCCGCGCGCCGCATCCTTGGCCCCGTAGAGCTCGCGCATGCGCGCCTGGAAGTCGCGGAGATCCATACCGGGAAGTATCGCGTGGGTTGGCACCGGCGCCACCGCCTAGGCCACTAGGATCGGTTCGACCGTACCACGCTCCGCACTGCGGAAGGCCGCCGCAATGACCGCGACCGGGGTGCGTACGCTGGCCAGCGGCACCGGGTTGGGTGCACCGGTGACGAGGTGGTCACGCACCGCTTCGTAGAAGCCGCGCCAGTATCCTGGGACGGTTGGTACACGGCTGCGCGTGGTGCCATCGGAAAGCCAGCCGTAGTGCGCCTCGTTTTCACGCGCGCCGTCAAGGTTGCCTGAACGCAGCGCCTCCTCCTGCGGGTCGAGGCCATGCTTCTCGAAGCAGGCGTCGGAGCCGATCAGGCGAAAGCGCGGACGCGGCAGGGCCGCGAGATAGCCGGTCTCGATGACCCCGGTCGCCCCGTCGCGGAAGCCGAGCACCAGGTGGGCATGGCTCTCGACATCCTGATCCGGCAGCGGTGCATGCATGCGGGCGTACACCGTGAGCGGCGGGCTGGGCATCAGCTGGCACAACTGGTCGATCATATGCGCGCCGAGGTCGTACACCCGCCCACCGCCGCCGGCCCGGGTGGCCCGCCAGCTGCGCGGCCGTCCCCGGGCACCCCAGCCCATCTCGACAACGCGCAGTTGGCCGAGGACCCCGGCGGCCAGCAGTCGGCGCACGGTCAGATAGTCGCCGTCCCAGCGCCGGTTGTGGAACACGACCAGTGATCGACCGCTGGCGCGTTCCGCCGCGGCCAGGCGATCCAGATCGGCGGGGTCAAGGCATACCGGCTTGTCCACCACCACGTGCTTGCCGGCCGCCAGCGCTGCCAGGGCTTGGCTGACGTGGTCAGCGGTCGGCGTCGCCAGCACGACGCCATCGATGGTCGGGTCAGCGAGCACGGTGGTGTAATCGTCCCAGGTGTGGCAGGCGAGGTCGGCCACCGCCGTGGCGCGGCGTCCGGGATCACGGGTGCACACGCCGGCCAGCTCCAGTCCTGCCGTCAACCGGATGAGCGGGGCATGGATGCCACGGCCAGCCTGGCCGTAGCCGATCACGACGCACCGAGGAGTCCTCACGATGGGTTCCGTTGGCGGCACGTGGGCTGGGGCATGGCGCGGTCAGCGTGGAGGTGGCCGTGGGCGTGCCACCACCGGTTGCCGGATGACCCGGGTGAGACAGCGGGGCGCGGGGCGGCCCCCCGGCCATGGCTCCCCCCGCCGGGGTGGGTGGAATGGGGGACCCGGAGGACGCCATGCGTCGCATCCTTGCTGTCACCCTGATCGCCCCCGCCATCCTCGCTGCCGCTGAGCAGGCCAAGGCCTCGCCGGCGCTGCTCGACCGCGCGCTGACCCGGGGAGTGACCAACGACCGGCCCTACCGCGTGTCCAGCCGCATCGAAGCGCGTTACCGCGCTGTGCGCGCGGTGGTCGCCAGGATCGAGGCCCAGCTGATGGCCGGCACCGCGACCTCCGCCGCGCCTGGCGAGGTCGCCAGCACCCAGGGTGCGCTGGAAGCGGATGTCGCCGCCGTTGGTCTGCTGACCGAGGCCGAGCGCAACCAGTACCAGGAATCCCTGCGGGATCTGGAAGCGTTGTCCGGTGCTCTGGCGGCGAACGGATTCGGCACCCTGCCGGTGGCCGCCGCGCCGGCCGCGCCGGTGGCCGCCCCGGCGGTTGACCCCACGGCGCCGTCGGTCGAGGTGGTGGCACCGACCATAGAACCGGTGGAAGAGGCCAAGCCTGCGGTCGAGCCGCCGGCCGCCGAGCCTGCCGCCCCGGTCGCCGAGACGCCCGCAGCCGAGGCCCCGGCCGTGGAAACACCCGTCGAGACGCCTGCCGCTCCGGCTGTGGAAGCGCCGGTCGCCGAGGTCCCCGCCGAGGTCCCCGCTGAGACGCCTGCCGCTCCGGCCGCGGAAGTCCCCGCCGAGACGCCTGCCGCTCCGGCCGCCGAAGTCCCCGCTGAGACGCCTGCCGCTCCGGCCGCCGAAGTCCCCGCTGAGACACCTGCCGCTCCGGCCAACCCGGCTGACGAGTTGCCCCCGGAGTGACCTCCTCGCCGGTCATGCCTGTGCAGGCACCCACCGTCCTCATCCCCGCTGATGCACTCGCCCGGCGCGTCCTAGCCCTGGGCGAAGCGTTGACCGGACGTCTGCGTGGGGCACGGGCTCCGGTCCTGCTCGTGCTGATGGATGGGGCCTTCGTCTTCGCCGCCGACCTGGCACGCGCGATCCATCGTCCCGATCTCGAACTGCGTTTCATCCGGGCCAGCAGCTACCGGGGCGGCACGGTCAGCAGCGGTCAGGTCGGCATCGAACCGGTCCCCGATCTGCATGGGCGGACGGTGGTGCTGGTCGATGACATCCTCGACACCGGGATGACCCTGGCGGCGGCGCGGTCGGCGACCCTTGCGGCGTGCGCCGGCGAGGTGCTCAGCTGTGTGCTGCTCGACAAGCCGGCGCGGCGCCGGGCAGGCGGCTTGGCGACCGCCGATCTGGTGGGCTTCACCATCCCCGACCGCTTCGTCGTCGGCTACGGCCTCGATCACGGCGGCCGCTGGCGTCAGCTGCCCTACGTCGGCGCGATCGGGTAGCTCGCTTGCGGGGGTCCAGGGCGCAGCCCTGGCCGCAGCCGCAGGCGAGGACCGCGCGCCGAGGGGCGTTGGCGGCATATAATCGGCGCAGCCGATGCCGCCACGGTTTCAGAGCGGAGCGATGAAACCGAGCCCCGACAAAGCGGCGGGGGCCAAGGCCCCCGAACAAGCCTGGGTCCAGGGCGCAGCCCTGGCCGCAGCCGCAGGCGAGGACCGGGCGCCGAACTGCGATGGCGGCATACAATCGGCGTAGCCGATGCCGCCACGGTTTTGGAGCGACAGCGACAAAACCGAGCAGTGACAAAGCCCGTGGGGGCGAAGCCCCCAAGCAAAAAACACATCCGCCCGGCGTGGCCACGCCGGGCGGATGGTGGAGGGTGGGGCGCTTGGTGGTCTGGCCGGTGATGCCGGTTTAGGCGACCATCTGAGCGACCCCGCGTACGGGTCAGGGCGGTATTCGGTGCTTCGTCCGTGCAGGTTGTCTGGTCAGATTCCTCCGACTGTTCCGGTTACGGCATGCCGCGCGCGGCTCGATCTCCATTCGGAAACCACTGCCACCACTTGGCTGCCCGTCGTCCGTGTGCCTGCCCTCCGTCGGCATTATACCAACCGGGGATGGCGGACGGAAGTGCTACCGCTGTATCACGATGGTTTGATGCGTTCTGGTTCCTCGTCGAGATGAGTGGGTGTGTAGAACGCAACTATTCACCGATAGACACAAGGAGGAAGGAGGAAGGCGAAAGGCGGAAGGCGGAAGAAATGCAGATTGGACTGCCGGCCCAGTCGTGAAGTCGAACATGGGTTGGCGCTACGACAGGCCCCCATCAACTCGATTCAGCAACTCTTCCGCCTTCCGCCCTATTCCCCGGCCTCTTCCGCAGGCTCCTCCGGCACGCTGACCGTGCGCTTGGGCGGCGGCGCAAGCCAGCCGAACGCCATTGCCGCTCCGCCGGTCAGCAGCGCGTTGAGCGATCCGCTCCACCAGCGCCAGGCGCCGGGACCACTGATCAGGATGTCGAGGGCCTGGTGCAGCAGCGCCAGGCTCCCCCCGGCGACGATCAGTGCGAGCCAGCGTGGACCGGGCAGCCAGCGCTGGGTGGGCAGCACCGCGAGCAGGAACAGCACATGTACGCCGGCATGGAACCATTCTGATCCTGGATCCAGGACATCGCGGATCGGGCCGATGAGCCACAGACGCAGGATCCATGGTTGGGCCAGGCCCGCGACCACGGCATAGGCGGCCAGGGCCAGGGGCAGGTCGGGAGCGATGGTCCAGCCTGCCAGACAGGTATGCTGCACCACGCACAGCACAACGGCGACCAGGATCCACAGCATCAGGCGCACGGACGCACCGTAGCCACGCCGCGCGCATGGCTAGCCTGGGAAGCATGCAGCACGTGGGCATCGACGAGGCCGGCTACGGCCCGACCCTGGGCCCCCTGGCGGTGGTGGCGGCCACTGCCGAGGTCAGCGACGCGCCAGCCTTCGCCACGGCCCTTGCCGAACTGGGCGTGGCTGACAGCAAGCAGGTGCACAAGCCGGGCAATCTCGCCTCGCTCGAACGGGTCGCGCTGCCGGCCATCGCCTGGCTGAGCGGCTTCCGTCCCGATACCGCCGACGATCTGCCGCCGCGCGTTCGGCGCCGTGGATGGCGGGTGCCGAGCACCTGCGCCTGCCGCTGGCGGCGGACGTGTTGCCGGACTGGAATCAGGTCCCTGCCACGCCCTGCGGAGTGCAGGGTCGCCTGCTGCATCCCAGCCAGCTCAATGCGGCGAAGCGCCAGGGCATCAACCGCGCCGCAGCGGAACTGGATGCGGTGCGCGAGCTGCTGGTGGCCAGCGTGCCGGACCCTCGGCAGGGCGCGGCGATCACCTGCGACCGGCTCGGCGGGCGCAAGCATTACGGTGATCTGCTGACGCGGACCTGGCCCGGCGTCGTCGTCGAGATCCTCGAGGAGAGTGCTCCGGCCTGCCGTTACCGCAGTGCAGCCACGACGATTGGTTTCCTGGTCGGCGGCGAGTCGCAGGCGCCACTGGTCGCGGTCGCCTCGTGCATCGCCAAATACGCCCGCGAATTGCACATGCATCTGCTCAACGCGCACTGGAGCGGTCGCTTCGGCTGGCTCGCCCCCACGGCTGGTTATCCCGAGGATGCGAAGCGCTGGCTGCATCAGCTTGGGGCTGGCACGGTCGAGGCTTGGCGCGACGAACTTGTGCGCGGGTAGTCTGCCGGGGGCCGAAAGCACCAAGCCCAGCCTTGCGGCTGGGCTTGGTGGTCACAGATGGCGCCTCTAAGCCGGGTTCTGTTTTGCAGATGGCCATTTCTCTCGCGACCTGGATTGCTCCAGGTCATCTAGCACCTTACGCCTGGTTCAAGCGGTGCGGGCAGCACCTCGCCAGGCTCGGCTTGCTCCGGGTGGGGTTTGCCGTGCCACTTCCCTCGCGGGTCGTGCGGTGGGCTCTTACCCCGCCGTTTCACCCTTACCGGGCGTCTTGCGACGCCCGGCGGTCTGTTCTCTGTTGTACTGTCCCTATCCCCCTGTGACTGGAGACGGTCGCATTTGGCGACCACCCTGCCCTGCGGAGCCCGGACTTTCCTCGATCCCAGCGACCCGGTTGCCCGGGGAGGCTGGTGTCGCGGCCATCCGGCGCTGACGCGATACTAGGGTGTGGCGACCAACGACCAAGCACGGTTGCCCTGCGGCCGTCCCTCCCTACCGTCCCGCCCCACCATGACCGGTCCCGTCCCCGGCTATCTGCTGAACCACCTCCGCCAGCTTGAGGCGGAGTCGATCCACATCATCCGCGAAGTGGCGGCCGAGTTCCAGAACCCGGTCATGCTCTACTCGATCGGCAAGGATAGCGGCGTCATGCTGCATCTGGCGCACAAGGCCTTCGCGCCGGCGCCGATCCCCTTCCCGCTGCTGCATGTCGATACGACCTGGAAGTTCCGCGACATGTATGCCTTCCGGGACGCGACCGCGAAGGCCTACAACTGCAAGCTGATCGTGCATATCAACGAGGAAGGTGTGAAGGCCGGCGTCAACCCCTTCACCTCGGGCAGCCAGGTGCATACCCGGGTGATGAAGACCGAGGCGCTGAAGGCGGCCCTCGACAAGCACCAGTTCGATGCCGCGTTCGGCGGCGCACGCCGCGACGAGGAGAAGAGCCGCGCCAAGGAGCGCATCTTCTCCTTCCGCGACCGTTTCCACCAGTGGGATCCCAAGGTGCAGCGCCCCGAGCTGTGGCAGAACTACAACACCAAGGTGCGCCAGGGCGAGAGCATCCGCGTCTTCCCGCTGTCCAACTGGACCGAGCTCGACGTGTGGCTCTACACCCTGATCGAGAAGCTGCCGATCGTGCCGCTGTATCTCGCCGCGCCGCGTCCGGTGGTGACGCGCGGCAAGAACCTGATCATGGTCGATGACCACCGCTTCCCGCTCAACCCCGGCGAAACGCCGGAGACGCGCACCATCCGCTTCCGCACCCTCGGCTGCTACCCGCTGTCCGGCGCGATCGAGTCGAACGCCGACACGCTTGAGCAGGTGATCGAGGAGATGCTGGTCTCGCGCACCAGCGAGCGCCAGGGCCGCGTGATCGACCACGACGAGGCCGGCAGCATGGAAGTGAAGAAGCGCGAAGGATACTTCTGATGCAAGGCGGAAGGCGGAAGGCGGAAGGCGGAAGAATTGACAGGGGTGCCCGTACCTCCGCCTGTCGATATCCGCATGCACGCCTGCGCGCATTCCTTCCTCCTTCCTCCTTCCTCCTTCCGCCTTTGTCTTGGAGTCTCTGAATGTCCGCCGTCCTCGACACCTGGATCCACCAGCACCAGCAGAAGGATCTGCTCCGCTTCCTGACCTGTGGCAGCGTGGATGACGGGAAAAGCACGCTGATCGGCCGGCTGCTCTACGACACCGACCTGGTGCCCGACGACCAGTTGGCGGCGGTTGCCAAGGATTCCGAACGCCACGGCACCACCGGCAAGGGCCAGATCGATCTCGCGCTGCTCACCGACGGCCTGAAGGCCGAGCGCGAGCAGGGCATCACCATCGACGTCGCCTACCGCTATTTCAGCACCGAGAAGCGCAAGTTCATCATCGCCGACTGCCCCGGGCACCAGCAGTACACCCGCAACATGGCGACCGGCGCCAGCGGCTGCCAGTTGGCGATCATCCTGGTCGATGCGCGCTACGGCGTGCAGGAGCAGACCCGCCGCCACGCCTTCATCGTCGGCCTGCTCGGCATCCGCCATGTCGTCGTCGCGGTCAACAAGATGGATCTGGTCGGCTGGTCGCAGGAGGTGTTCGAGCGCATCCGCGCCGAGTTCACCGCCTTCGCCGCCCGCCTCGAACTGCCCGACATCCACTTCATCCCGCTGTCGGCGCTCAACGGCGACAATGTGGTGACCTCGGGCCGCGAGGCCTGCCCGTGGTACCACGGCACCACCCTGCTCGAACACCTCGAAGGCGTGCACATCGCCAGCGACCGCAACCTGGTCGATTTCCGCTTCCCGGTGCAGCTCGCGCTGCGTCCCAACCTCGACTTCCGCGGCTTCGCCGGGACCGTGGTCTCGGGCGTGGTGAAGGTCGGCGACGAGATCGTCAACCTGCCCTCGCACCGGCGCAGCCGGGTCAAGGCGATCACCGTGGCCGGCGAGGCGGTCCACCAGGCCTTTGCTCCGCAAGCCGCCGTACTCCAGTTGACCGACGAGATCGACTGCTCGCGCGGCGACCTGCTCGCCCATCCCGGCAATGTGCCCAAGCTGGTCAGTCGCGGCGAGGCGATGATGGTGTGGATGCACGAAGAACCGCTCAGGGTCGGCCACACCTACTGGGTGCGTACCACCTGCGGCTATGTGCCCGGCCAGATCACCGCCGTGCGCTATGGCCTTGATGTGAACACGCTGCACCGCCAGTCGGCGGCCGAGGTCGGCCTCAACGGCATCGCCCGCGTGACCATCGAACTGGCCCGCCCGGTGCCGATGGATGCCTATGTCCGCAACCGTTCGACCGGTTCCTTCGTGCTGGTCGATCGCGGCAACAACGCAACGGTTGCTGCGGGCATGCTGCTCGCCGTCGAGGCCGATGCCGGTGATGCGGCCGGTGATCCGGTGGCGGTGCGCGCCAAGCTGCTCGGGCATCGCGGGGCGGTGTTGGCGGTTGGTGCCGATCCGGCCCGCCTGCAGGCGGTGCAGACGACGCTGCTCGGACGTGGTGTGGCGGCGATCGCGCTGCCGGTGGCGGCCAAGGACCTCGCGGGGGCCATCGCCGACCAGGGCCAGGTCGTGCTGCTGCCGGTCGAGGCTGCGCCGGGCGCGATCAGCGTTGGCGCCGGCGACGAGATCCCGCGTATCGCGTGATGTGCGCGGGGTGGCACGGGCGTCTCGCCCGTGTCTTCCTGCTTGGGCGAGACGCCCAAGCCACGCTACAGCCGATTCTACAGGGCTTGCCAGCGCAGGCCGGCTATGCGTGCGAAGCCGTTGTCGGTCGAGAGCAGCACGCGGTCGTGCGCGATTGCCAAGGCGGCGAGATGCAGGTCGTACACGGCGTTGCCGCGCGCGGACTGTTCACGGCACAGGCGCTCGAAGATCTGCCACGCGGCGTCGGTGTCGGCCAGCACCTCGCTGTCGGGTCGGGTGCGCCACGCGACCAGCGCAGACAGCGCGATGGGCATCGGCGTTGGCGTGGCGAACACCCCCGGATGGGTCACCAGGCGTAGGAACCCGTTCCAGGTGTGGGCGCACAGGGCGAAGCCGCGCCGCGCCGGACCATCCAGGCAGGCCAGGGCGGCGGCGTGGCCCGGGTGATCGGCGCGATGTGCCGCGACCAGGACATTGACATCGACCAGCACCTAGGCCCCCAGGTCGCGGGCCGAGCGCTCGGCATCGAGCCGCTGCGTCCAGTCACGCAGGGCGGCGTCATCAGGGCCACGGTCGCCAGGCGAGCCATAGACCACGGTGGCTTCGCCGGCGTGAGTCGGGGCGTCCGCCTCCAGACCCCGGCGCAGAGCCCGATTGATCACATCACCAAGCGGAATGCGCAGGGCCACCGCGCGTTCACGGGCGAGTTGCAGTAAATGATCATCGACCGTGAGGGTGGTCCTCATGCCTCAAGCATCATGATGCGCATCATGATGTCAACGAGGAAGTCACCCCTGCGGGCGAGGGCGCCCGCTGTCCGGTCGGGCGGGGGCGCCCGCGCTCCAGTGCTCGACGAACCAGCGGTAGGCGTCGGTCATGCCCTGTTCCAGGCCGATGCGCGCCGTCCAGCCCAGGCCAGCAAGGCGCGAGACGTCCATCAGCTTGCGCGGCGTACCGTCCGGCTTGGAAGCGTCCCAGACGATCTCGCCACGGTGGCCGACGATGCGTTGGGCGAGCAGGGCCAGTTCACGGATCGTCACGTCGGTTCCGCATCCGACGTTGACCAGGTCACCCGGCACCTGGCCGGCGTGGACCGTGGCCAACAGGTGCAGGCAGGCGTCGGCCAGGTCATCGACCTGCAGGAACTCGCGGCGCGGCGTGCCGCTGCCCCACAGCGTCACCGGCGTATCACCGGCCAGCTTGGCTTCGTGGAACTTGCGCAGCATGGCGGGCAGCACATGGCTGCCGTGCAGGTCGAAGTTGTCGCCTGGCCCATACAGGTTGGTCGGCATCGCGCTCAGCCAGTCGGTGCCGTACTGGCGGTTGCAGCTTTCGATCAGCTTCACCCCGGCGATCTTGGCGATGGCGTAGGGTTCGTTGGTCTGCTCTAACGCGCTGGTCAGCAGGCAGTCCTCGCGCATCGGCTGCGGCGCCAGTTTCGGGTAGATGCACGACGAGCCGAGGAACAGCACGCGTGGCACCTGGTTCACCCGGCAGGCCTCGATCAGGTTCAGTTCGATCGCCAGGTTCTCGGCGATGAAGTCGTAGCGCAGCGTGTTGTTGGCGAGGATCCCGCCGACCTTGGCGGCGGCGATGATCACGGTCTGCGGGCGGGCAGCGCCGATGAAGCGCGTCACGGCACTGGCGTCGCGCAGGTCGAGTTCCTGGCGCGTACGTACGATGGTGGGCAGGTTGCGTGCGGCGCAGGCGCGCAGCAGTGCCGAGCCGACGAGGCCGCGGTGGCCGGCGATGAAGGTCGAGCCGTCCTTACTCATGGGCGGCATTGATTTGGAAGCCGGCCTGGCGCTGCACCTGCTCACGCTTGGCCAGGTCGAGGTCGTGGACCATCATCTCGTCGACCAGCTGTTCGAGGGTGGTGGTCGGCTTCCAGCCGAGCTTGGCGTGCGCCTTGGTCGGATCGCCCAGCAGGGTCTCGACCTCGGTCGGACGGAAGTAGCGCGGATCGACCTTGATGATGGTACGGCCGTCGGCGGTGACGCCGCGCTCGTCCACGCCCTTCCCTTCCCAGCGCACCGTCAGGCCGACCTTGGCGCAGCACAGTTCGACGAAGCGGCGCACGCTCTCCTGGCGGCCGGTGGCGATGACGAAATCCTCGGCTTGGGTCTGCTGCAGCATGCGCCACTGCATCTCGACGTAATCGCGGGCGTGGCCCCAGTCGCGCTTGGCATCCATGTTGCCCAGGTACAGGCAGTCATCGAGGCCGAGACTGATGCGCGCGATGGCGCGGCTGATCTTCCGGGTGACGAAGGTCTCGCCGCGGCGCGGGCTCTCGTGGTTGAAGAGGATGCCGTTGCACGCGTACATGCCGTAGGCCTCGCGGTAGTTCACCGTGATCCAGTAGGCGTACAGCTTGGCGCAGGCGTAGGGGCTGCGCGGGTAGAACGGCGTGGTCTCGCGCTGCGGGATCTCCTGCACCAGACCGTACAGCTCCGAGGTCGAGGCCTGGTAGAAGCGGCTCTGCAGGCCAAGGCTGCGGATCGCTTCCAGCAGGCGCAGGGTGCCGATGCCATCGACGTCGGCGGCGTACTCGGGCTGCTCGAAGGACACCGCGACGTGGCTCATGGCGCCGAGGTTGTACACCTCGTCGGGCTTCACCTCGGCCATCAGGCGCAGCAGGGCGCCACCGTCCGACAGGTCGCCGTAGTGCAGATGCAGGCGGCGGCCGGTCTTATGCGGGTCCTGGTAGAGGTGGTCGATGCGCTCGGTGTTGAACGACGAGGCGCGGCGCTTGATGCCGTGCACCGCGTAGCCCTTCTCCAGCAGCAGCTCGGCGAGATAGGATCCGTCTTGGCCGGTGATGCCGGTGATGAGTGCGGTCTTCATGGGGTGGGGATCAGAAGGGGAAGGAGGGCCGCCGGCAAGAGGGGGGATGGCCGGTGCAGGGCCTTGGCCTGTCGGGCGGATTTGGCAGGATAGGGCCATGGCGCGTAGCCGCGAACCCCTTGGGCTGATCCAGTCCTGGCCACCCGATGTGCTGGCCACCGACCAGCCGGTGCAGCCGTGGCTGGTCGCGCACGTCAAGCCGCGTCAGGAGAAGCTGGTCGCTAGCGACATGAAACGGCGCCACCTGCCCGGCGCGGTGTTCATGCGCCAGCATGTGCGGATCTATCCCGGCAAGGGCCGGCAGATCAGCCTCATTCCGCTGATCCCCGGCTATGTCTTCATGGTCGATGCGCCGGAGGCGCGCGAGGCCCTCTACGACAGCGGTCGCATCGTCCGCCTGCTGACCGCGCCGCGCCCGGAAGAGCTGCACCGCGATCTGCTCGATCTGGTGGCCCTGCTCGCCGGGACTCCCGAACAGGTCGAGGTGCGCCCCGAGATCGTCCCCGGCCTGCGCGTCGTGCTGCAGTATGGGTCGATGGCCGGCTGCGCCGGCGTCGTGGTGCGCCGACAGGGCATCTGCGAGATCGTGGTCAACGTGCACCTGCTCGGCACCGCCGTGGCGGTCCGCTGCAACGCCCGCGACGTCGAAGCCGCTTAACGCGGTGGGTCACGAGATGTGATCGAAATGGGGAATGCCGGAATCGCTTGGGCGACATTACGCACATCAGCTGTGTAAGTCTAAACGCAGCATTTCACACAGAGAACCAGAGCCACCAGAGGTCAAGTCAAGGATTTGCGCGATTTCTCGGGTTCACCCGGACGGTGCATGTCGATGTACCATGCAAAGCATTTCCCCTCTGGTCACCCTGGTGCTCTGTGTGACCCCTATCGCCGGGTTTAGGTAAAGTAATTAATCGGGACCTGTGACCAACCACACAGGGGTGCGACTCCCCGCCTACAGGAAGCCGAGCCAATGGCCGGTGAGATGCAGCAGGGCGTAGAGCACGGCCAACGCCATCACGACGCAGAGCCGGAAGGCGGTGGTGCCCACCGTCCGCGTACCACGTCGGCGGTGTACCGCGGCGGCCACGGTGAGGGCAAGAGAACCCAGGCCGAGCAGGGTGGCGACCAGGACGGGCAGGAAGCGAAACGGTGCTGCCGAGTCGAAGACGATCCAGACTCGCCCGGCACCGATCAGCAGGTACACCGCCCACAGGTGCAGTCCGGCCAGGATCAGGCTGTAGATCGGCAGGAAGCTGGTCGGACGCCGGGTCTGGAGGGCGAGCATGGCAGGGAGTCGGGAGCCCTAGCTCCTACTTCGCGATGACCGCGATCGTGCCGACCGTGGCGGCGACCTGGAACATGATCTGGGTCCAGTCGCGCACGATGCGGCGGTTGGAGTCCTGGTAGCGCACATCGGCGGGGATGATCACCGCGTCGCCTTCCAGCAGCTTGAGGCCGGAGAGCGAGGTGCGCGCCCAACGCCGGCGTTCGTGGTCCCACGCCAGGGTGTCGCCCTGGGCGGTCGCGACCACGCTGCCGTCGGCGCGCACCACGAAGACGGCCTCCTCGTCAGCCTGGCGGGTCAGGCCGCCGCTGCGCTTGATCACGTCTTTGGCCGAGAGGCCCTCGGCATAAACGAGGCTGCCTGGCACCAGGACCTCGCCGAGGATGCGCACCGTGCCGGGGCGGGCCGGCAGCTCGATGCGGTCGCCGTCCTGCAGCACCTGGTCGGCCTCGGCCTCGCCGGCGAGGATGCGCGGCAGATCGACCCCGGCCATGCGTCCGGTGGCGGTGGCCTGGCGCAGCTGCGTCAGTTCGACCTCTTGGCGGGCGATGTTGCGCTCGGCATCGGCTTTGGCCTCGTCGTCCTCGGCATCGAGGGCGGCGCGTTTGTTGATCGCCAGGCTGGTCTCGGTGCGGCGCAGCAGGTCGGCGAGGAACTGCTTGGCGACCTCGGCCTCCTGCTTGCGGAAGAGGCGGGCGCCGCGCGGGAAGGCCTCGGGCAGGGTGCCGCCCGCGAGCTTGGCGATCTGGCCAAGGGTTGAGCCGGCCGGCACGGTGAAGGTGCCGGTGCTGCGGAACTGGCCGGTCAGGGTGACGCGCACCCGGCCGTCGGCAGTGGTGCGCACGATCAGCGCGTCGCCCGGCTGCAGGGCCGGGCCGGGTTCGCGGCCGGCGAGGATCGGGCGCAGGTCGATGGTCAGGGTGGTCGCCGTGCGCACTCCGGCGGCATCGAGTTGCGAGCGCACCAGATTGGCCTGATCGACCTGGGCGGCGGGCAGCACCTGGTCGGCGAGCAGCACCAGATCGCGCACCGTCATGCCCGGGGTGAAGGCGTAGAGGCCGGGCTTGCCGACCGCGCCGGACACCGACACGCCACTGCGCGTCGGGTCGGGCTTGGGGCGTTCGGGGACGACGACTTCATCATGCGCGAGCAGAGCCGCGGCAGGGGGCGGCGAGACCAGGGTGGCGAAATGGACAGTGCTGGGCACGCCATCCTCGATCACCAGTTGCGGTTCGGCGAGCAGCCGCTGCACGCGCACCCGGCCGGGGTCGCCCTGCGGCAGCAGGCCGCCGGCCAGGGTCAGGGCCTGTGCGAGGGACAGGCCGGTGCCGAGCGGATAGACGCCCGGGCTGCGCACCGCGCCGCTGACGCGGATCGCCTGGGTGGTGCCAGCGAGGTCGCGGCGCAGGCTGACGAGCAGGCGGTCGCCGTCGGCGGCGGGCAGCCCCGCGAGGGCCGCGCTGGCGAGTTGGCTGAGTTCCTGGCCGCCGGCGCCTTCGCGCAGCAGACGGATCGCGGCAGGGTCGGCATCAGCACTGAGGCCGCCGGCCAGGCGCAGGGCCTCGGCCAGGCTTTCGCCGGACTTCAGCTCTATGCCGCTCATCCGGCGCACCGCGCCGAAGACCTGCACCTGGGGGCCGGCGAGGGGCACGAAGACCAGGGCGCCGGCGGGCAACGGGGCGAGGACCCCGGCATCGCCATCGACGGCGACACGGTAGAGATCGACGCTGGTGGGTTCGCCGCCCGCCGCGATGCGGATCGCGCGCAGGCTACCGCGTGGCAGCACGCCGCCGGCTGCGGCGAGGGCTTCCAGCACCGTGCCGCCGGGAGGCAGGACGAGATACCCGGGCTTGGCGACTTCGCCAACCACGGTGACGGCCTGGGCGGCGGGCTGTTCGACCGCGACCACGGCGCCGCCCTGCTTGAAGTGGCTGCGCACCAGTTCCAGCACGCGCGCCTGCGCCTCGCTGGCAGTGGCGCCAGCGACCGGCACCAGGCCGAAGCCGGGCACAGCCAGGTCGCGAATGCGCTCGTTGACCGCCTGGCCGCCCCACGCGACGACGCGGACCAGATCACCGGCCTTCAGGCGGTAGTCGGCGGCGATGGGACGGATGGCCGGGGCGCTGCGCGTGACCAGGTCGGCGGCCAGGCGCGGAGGCAGGGCGTCGCGCTCGGTCCAGCGCAGGCTGAGGTCTTGCGACTCACCGACCGCCGGAGTTACTTTTTTTTCTTCGCTTGGCAGCTTGCTGGTTTCGCTCACCGGCTTGGTGGCTTCGGTGAGGGCCTGGGTACGCAGGTCGGCCTCGCGCTGGGTCTGTGCCTCGGCTGCGGCAGCGACCGGAGCGGCCTTGGCCGGTGGGGCGAAGCCCAGAGCGGGCAATTCGTCGGGCTCGACGGCAACGAGGCTGACGCACAGGATGAACGAGGCGAAGATGAGGCGGATCATGCGAGGTTCCGATCAGAGGATTGGCGCAGCCGGCGCAGGGCCGGGGCGAGCAGCACGAGGGCCGAGCAGGGTGGCGGCGATGCAGATCTGGGCGCGGGCCGGGCCGCTCTTGCGTTCCGGAACATAGGCGCGATCGACTATGGTCACCACTTCGCTGGTGCGCACCTCGTTGATGCGTGCCGACTCCAGCTGGGTGGTCAGGGCGGTGAGCACAGCCTCGAATTTCTTGACCGCGCGGAAGCGCTCGATGTAGGCGATCGACAGTTCGGGCAGGCTGCCCAGGCCGAGCAGGACGCCGGGGCCGTCGCCGCCGGCGCCGAGCAGGCGCTGCATCTCGCCGGTCATGGCGTTGACGCGTTCCTGCAGCATCTGCACCTTGGGATTGTCGGGACTGGCGGCGGAGGCGAGCAGGGCCTTCAATTCGATCTGCTGGCCGATCAGCTCGCCCTGCAGCTTGGCGATCGCCTCGACCGTGGCCTTGGTCTGGCTTTCGATCTCGATCGCGCCCTTTTCGATCTTGAAGTCGGCGAGAGCCTTGGCCGCGACGGTCAGTTCGGCCTCGGTGTCCTTCAGCCGCGCTTCGAGGAACTGGCGTTCGCGCGAGGCGGTGTTCTGGTTGATCTCGTTGTAGATCGTACGCAGCAGATCAGCGGCGGCGTTGGCGATCTCGGCTGCCTGGGCGGGATCGCGGCTGGTCACCGCGACGGTGATGGTGTTGGTCTTCTTGTCGTTGCGTGCGCTGAAATCGGCAGCGAATGACTTCAGTACGTCATCGCGGGTCTGCGCTTCGTAGTAGGCGCGCAACTGGAAACGCTCGATCAGCGGTTCCTGCAACCGGCGGCTGCTGAGAATCGCCATGATCGCATCAACCGAACTGGTCGGCGCACCGGGCAGTGAGACACCGGCTGCCGCCGCGAGACCGGCGTACTGCGCCATCATGCCACTGCCGCCGCTTTTATCGGCAGGCGGCAGCGCCGTGGCGCTGGCGGTGTAGCGGTTCGGCGTGCTTAGTGCGATGGCCAGGCCGATACCTGCCGCCAGCACGGTGATCGCCGCGATCATCTTCCAGCCGGCGATCAGCTTGCGTAGCAGTTCGGCAGGCGAGGTGCCATCGACCACCTCGGCGCTGGTCTCGTTGATCAGCTGCGGCGGGTAGGCGTAGATGACCACGACGTCACGCCCGGTGGAGGGGTCGTGCAGGTGGCGTACGGCGGGTGGCTGGTCGCTCATGGAACCTGGATAACGCGGGTGTGTCAGTCTGAGGAACGGAGCTGCATGTCGTTATGCCGCAGTATGATGCCTAGATGCGTGTCACGACGCTTCGGCTTGTGGTCGAGCATGCTGCGTCAGCCCGGCAAGGCGTCAACGTCTGAATGTACAATGGCAGTGGCTGGCGGTTCAGGACCGTCAGGATACGAGGGGGTCCGTGTTGTCCCGTACCCTGCTGCTCGCCGCCTGCGCTCTGACCCTGCCCGGGGTCGATCTTCCCGGCGTTCCCGGCCCGACTCCGACCGGCGACGAGCATCTGCGCCTGCACTGGAGCAACGACGCCTTCGGTCCGGGCATGGGGCGTACCACCGACGACTTCCGCACCAACGCCCTGGCCATCGCAGGTTGGCACGGGCGGTGGTTCGCCGGGCTGGACCACAGCATCCTGACCGCGACCAATCCGAGTGGCACGCCGATGCAGTGGAGCCTGCCCGACCCGACCGCGAACCAGGGGATCGGGGCGGCGCGCATCGACGAGTTGACCGTGTCGGGCGGAGCGCAGTGGCGCGAGCGGGCTGGGGTGCTGGGCTGGCGGCTGGCCGGCGGGGCCGGACTGCGCTGGTCGGGCGACCTCGGCGGGTCGGCGATGCAGAGCAGCGCACACGGCGTGCTGGTCCAGGACCAGCCTGATCTGCCCTACGAGCGCCGGGCGTTGCAGACCAGGGTCTTCGCTCACGGCGCCGCCGGGCTGGAGTTGCGCGGCGAGGCCCCGCTCGGCCTGCGCCTCGATGCCCTGAGCACACTGGATGACGATGGTCGCTGGCGCTGGCGCAGCGAGGTCCTGGCGGTGGCGCATGGGACGGGCGGCGGCATGTGGGCCGGCCTGCGCAACGATGGCGCGCAGGGCGGCGATCTCGGCGTGGTCCAGCGTGGCGTCGATCGCCACGAGGGCGGGGCCGCGCTGGTCGCTGGATGGGACTGGCGCAACGCCGCCTGGGGCATGGGGCTGGAGGCGATGCGCGCGGTGCATGGCGGTGGCCAGATGGGTGTCGTGCGTCTGGCCTGGGTGCCGCCAGTGCATGCGTCGACTGCCCCGGATCCCGGACTATGGGCCGGTCGGGTCGGCGTCGCCGACCACGGGGGCAGCAACCCGGCGCGTGGCCTGACCTGGGCCCTGAGTCGCCGCCTGGGCAGCAGCACCTGGGCCCCGGACTGGCAGGTCGGCTATCTCGACCAGGAGGTCGAGGTCTATTTCCGCTACGACGCCGCAGTCGCGCGTCGCCTGCTGTGGAGCGGCCTGGCGCTGCGTCCGCAGGTGATCACCGCCGGTCCGCTGGGCGTGCATCTGCTGGGCGAGGCCGGTCTGGGCTGGCAGCGCGTCGCCGCCGAGGGGCGTGGCGCCTCGACCATCAATGGTGCCGAGCGTCAGGTCATAGACGATCTGGCTGTCCGGTTGGCTGGGGGCCTGGAGGGGACGGTCGGCAGCCTCGGTCTGTTCGTGCTCGCCGAGGAGACCCTCGCCCCCGATCGCAGCGTGACCTCGGTGGTGCGCGACGATCTGAACGGGACGGTGTATGCGCGTCGCGTCGAGGCCGTTTCCGGCACCGTTTCTGGGGTCAGCGCCGGCCTGTCGGCGACCTGGAACTGGTAGCCTGGGATGTCCGAGTGGCATGGGCGTCCCGCCCATGTGCGAAAGCCACGGGCAGGATGCCCGTGCCACGGCATGCGGTATTCCCTTACGACCCCTACCCCCCCTCGTGCGCCAGCTTCTGCAGCCAGTCGCCGCTCAGGCGGTAGGTCGTCCACGCGCTGTTGGGCGTGGCGCCAAGGGTCTCGAAGAACTCGATCGCGACGGTGTTCCACAAGAGGACGGTGAATTCGACGCGGCCAAGATCGCGTTCGACCGCGACCTTGGCGATGTGGCGCAGCAGCGCCGTGGCGACACCCTTGTTGCGGTACTCTTCGCGGACGTAGATGTCCTCAAGGTAGAGGCCGCGCCGGGCGATGAAGGTCGAGTAGGTGAGGAAGAACACCGCGAAGCCGACCGCCTTGCCATCGAGGAAGGCGATCACCGCCTCGAAGACGCGATCCTTGCTGGACAGCTCGGCGCGCAGGCTGGCCACCGTCGAGGCGCTGGGCAGGCGCTCATAGCTGGCGAAGGCCGCGATCATCTCGTTGAGCACCTCGGCATCGTCCGCGGTCGCCATGCGCAGGGTGAGTCCGGGGACCGCCTTCTTGACCACGATGCGACTCCTGGGGTGCAGCGGGCATGATTCCGCGCGCCGCCGCGCCTGCAAGGTGCCAGCTCTGCCGCTTGGCGAAGCTGGCGCGGCCCCAGACTACGGCGATGCCCGCGCCCACCGCCGCCCTCATCTCGCTCGGTTGCTCGAAGAATCTCAGTGATTCCGAGGATCTTGTCTCCGCCCTCAAGACGGTCGGCATCGGTCTGACCGACCAACTCGCCGCCGCCGACCTGGTGCTGGTCAACACCTGCGGCTTCATCGAGGGGGCCAAGCAGGAGTCGGTCGAGCACATCCTGAAGGCGGCGCGCGACCGCAAGAAGGGCGCCAAGCTGTTCGTCGCCGGGTGCCTGACCGAGCGCTACCTCACCGAGCTGCAGGCCGACATCCCCGAGGTCGATCAGTGGGTGACCTTCAAGGACTACGACCGTTTCGCCGCCGTGGTGCGTGGCCACTTCCCGGCGCTGAAGCCGCACCGCGCGCGCCACGACCAGCGCAGCCAGCTGACCCCGCCGCACTTCGCCTACCTCAAGATCGCGGAGGGATGCGACAATACGTGTAATTTCTGCGCCATCCCGCTGTTCCGCGGCAAGCACGTCAGCCGACCCTTCGAGGAGCTGGTCGAGCAGGCCATGGCCTACGCCAAGCGCGGGGTGAAGGAGATCGTGCTGATCAGCCAGCACCTCGACTACTACGGCCGCGACCGCTATGGCACCATGCGCCTGCCCGAGCTGGTGCGCGCGGTCGCCGCCGCCGCGCCGAAATCGTGGGTGCGCCTGCACTACTGCTATCCCAACGACTTCACCGACGAGCTGATCGCGGCGATGGCCGAGACGCCGAACGTGTGCCGCTACATCGACATGCCGATCCAGCACGCCAGCGACCGCACCCTCGCGCTGATGGGGCGCAAGACCAAGTTGGCGCACATCACCGAGCGCCTCGACGCGATCCGCGCCGCGATGCCCGACATCGTGATGCGCACGACCTTCATCGTCGGCTTCCCTGGCGAGCGCGCCGAGGACTTCGACCGGCTGCTGGCCTTCGCGCGCGAACAGCCCTTCGACCACGTCGGCTGCTTCCCCTACAGCGACGAGGACGGCACGACGGCGGCGAAGATGCCGGGCAAGATCCCGGCGCGCACCATCGCCAGCCGCCATCGCCGCTTCTCCGAGCAGCAGGCCCGCCTGCACATCGAGCGCCTTGATCGCTGGATCGGCCGGGAGCTGACCGTGCTGGTCGATCAGCAGCGCGACTTCGGCGTCTTCGCCTGCCGCCACGCTGGCCAGGCGCACAACGTCGACAACGTCACGCTGGTCGAAAGCGACCGCCTGGAAGTCGGCCAGTGGGCGCAGGTGCGCGTCACGGGGACGCAGAGCGTCGATCTGCTCGCCGAGGTGGTGTAGCGCTCGATGGAGCGCGGGGCTCCTGCCCCGCCCGGCGCGCGGGGCTCCTGCCCCGCGCATAACGCTTAACAATGGCGTTTGCGCCTATACCACCCCGCCCCATGACCCTGCTGCAGCGCCTCGTGCGCCTCCGTTGGATTGCCACTCTCGTCATCGTCCTGGTCTGCCTCCTCCTCGGCTGGTGCCGGCATGGCTGCGAAGTTCCTGCCCCGCCGCCCCCCGCCCCGCCGATCGCGCCGCCGGTCGTGGTGCTGCCACCTGTCGTGGTGCCGGCCCTGCCGCCCCCGGTCATCGTCAGTGAACCACCGCCACCTGCGCCAGAGCCAGAGCCGGTCGCGGCACCGCCCGTTCCCGAGCCGCCCGCCGCCGCGCAGCCGGTCGCCGAGCCGGTGGCCCCGCCCGTGCAGTCTGCTCCGCCTGGCGACACCGTCCGGCGCGCGGCGATCCGCGCCGAACTGATCAAGGACGGCTATCGCTACGGCGGCAAGGCCACCGGCCCGTGGCCGCCGCATCTGCTGGAGGAGGAGATCGAGCGCCGCCTGCGCGCCGAGGCGACCCCCGCCAAGTGAGGCTGGACGGCGGCGCGGCCCAGGCACTCTGCCACCATGTCTCTGTTCCGCCCGCTGATCGTTGTCCTGCTCTGCCTCATGCCGGTGCTCGCCCAGGCCGATGGTGCCGCCTGGAAGGTCGCCGCCGACTGGCCGCGCATCGCAGAGAATGTCCAAGCCGCGCTGATTGCGCACGCAGATGGCCGGCAGCGCATGGCCTTGGCGGTGCGTCTGGAGATGCTGGCCGGCGAACAGGGGCTGTGGCTTGTGCCGGTGCGCGGGACACCAGCCGAGGTGCGCCTGGCACTGGCCCCCGATATGCCGTGGTTCTATGCCGGGACGCCGCATCCCGACCGTGCTGCGCGCGAGGATATCGCCAACATCGCCGGTTTGGCGGCCCTTGCCGCTGCGCCTGGTTCACCGTTGTCGCTCGGCTTGGCAGGGGTCGCCATCCCGGGCCTACTCGCCTCGCGCTCGTCGCGCGGCGAGCTCGGCACGACGGTCACGGGCGAGGGTCTGGTTGCCACCGTGCTGGCGGCGCGCTCGGCCGACGAGCTCGCCGGGCTGCTGGCCGGCCTCGGCCGCGCCGTGCCGGCGTCCAGCCTGACCGGCTTCGCGCCCTACCTCGACGGCGCGCACAGCCTGGTCGCAGTGCGCCTCGATGCGCTGACCACGGGTCAGGGTCGGGCGCCGGCCCTGCTCCTCGACTTCCCCAGCCGCGAGCCGTGGTTCCCGGTCCAGGCCTCGGCCGGCGCCGGACGCACGCAGGCCTACATCCAGCTGGTCGGCTGGTGGAAGATCACGAGCGGTCCCATGCGCTGCGATCCGGTCGCCGGCGGTGCCGTGCGCGAGGCGACCAGCGCGATGTCGCTGGGTTGGCTCGGCCTGCAGCCTGGCAGTGCCGCCCCGCACCACACCCGCTGTTCGTGGTGGGGCGGTGAACCAGAGCATTTCGCCAAGGATCTGACCTGGGAGCCCGATGCCCGACCCGAACTGGCGCGTGGCGTCGCGGTGCTGGCGCTGGAGCGCTTCGGCATCCTCGTCTGGCTGCTGTTCCTGCCGTGCGGTGCGCTGGCCGGTGCGACACTGGGCTGGCTGCTGCTGCGTCGGCCGGGGTGGGGCGCGTTGGCTGGCGCGAGCTTCGGCTTCGGGGGTTTGTTGCCGATGTGGGGCCTGGCGCACATCACCGCCCGCCGACAGGTGCGCGAGCCGCTGCCATCGCCGGCCTGGCCGCGCATGTCGCCGCTGAATGTCATCCCGATGCTGTCGACCGTGGTGCTGAGCCTGTTCATGGCGGTGATGATCTCGGTGTCCGGCATGGAGGTGGACAGCGCCTACGGCCTGCCGATCTCCATCATTGCCATTCTTGGACTGCACGCATTGCTCTGGCTGCGCTGGTCGTGGCGGCGGCGGCCAACCGACAGCGATGACGCGGTGCTGGTGCGGCGCTACGCCGCCTGGGGCTACGCCGCGCCGTCGCTGGCCGCGATCATCGTGGCGTTTGGCGTGCTGCCGGTGTTGGCGTGGTTGGGCGCATGAGGGCGGCCGTTCTGCTCTGCCTGCTGCTCACCGCGTGCGGGTCGGGCCGCGCCGATCCGCCGCCTGATGCCGGAGCGCTGCGCGCGCGGCTCGTCTCGGCCGAGGTCGTCGTCGCCAGCCTGCTCCTCCAGACCCAGCCTGCCGCCGGCGAGGGCGAGACCTTCAGCCTGCGCCTGTGGGCCGCGGCCGATGGCCAGGTGCGGGTGCGGGCGCAGAAGCTGGATGTCGATTTCCTGGAAGCGCTGATCCGCGCCGACGGCGCCTACGAGGCCTGGCTGCCGCGCGAAAAGGTGGCGACCAGCGGCCGGCTGGATGCGGCGGATGTGCCGATGCTGCTTGGCGACCTGCGCCTGCTGCTCGCCGAACTGCGTCACGGTCCGCTGCCGCCCGGCGTCGTGCCGGGGCCGGGTTGGACCTGGAGCGCCGATGGCCGCGAGGTCGCGCTGACCCTGGGCGTCGACGGCCTGCCGACCGCCAAGACCCTGGGCCGTGCCGGCGCCGAGGAACTGGCCCTGGCCTACGCGCAGTGGAAGGACTTCGATGGCCTGCTGCGCCCAGTCAGCGTCAGGCTGCATCAGCTCGCCAGCGGCGACCGCCTGGCGATCCGCCTGAAGTCATTCGACACCCCGCCGGTGATCAGCGCCGAGCGCATGGCGCTGCGCGTGCCTGATGGCACGGAGCGCGTCGCACCGGCCGAGTTCAACCAGCGGATGCCCTGATCAGGCCTTGGCGGTCGCGCTGCGCGGCGCTCCCTGGCGCTCTTTCCAGTAGGCGTCGGTCTTCAGCCACGCCTCGTGGATCTGCACCGCCAGTTCGGCGAAGGTGATCTGCTGGTAGCCGGTGATGTTGGGCTTCACCGTGTCGTTCAGCCGTCCGGCGAGGTCCATGCGGAAGCGCGCCTTACCGGCAGCGGCGCCGACGATTGAACCGACGGTTGCACCATTGCAGTCGGTGTCGAGCGCGCCCATCACGGAAATGGCGGTGGCCTGCACCGTGTCCATCTTGCCGTAGAACAGACTCATCACGCAGATCAGGGCGTTATTGATGGTGTGCACCGCGCTCATGTTGGCATAGGCGGCATCGACCTTGTCCATGCACGACTCCCAGTCGGGCGAGACCGCGATCCATGCCAGGCACTGCCGCACCGCCTGCGCCAGGCGGCACTCGGCCGGGATCTCGGACAGGCCGATGGCGACCAGCTTGGCCGGGTCGCTCTCGACGAAGGCGGCGGCCTGCATCGCGGCGCAGAACATCTCGCCGTAGATGCCATTGCGTTCGTGCGTCCACGAGGCGTCGCGCCAGGCGAACTCGGCGGCCAGCTCCGGCTTGCCGGCGCAGCACCAGGCGAAGCCGTCGCTGCGGATCTGGGCGCCGATCCACTCGCGGTAGGGATTCCAGTTGCGCCGGGTGAAGGCCGGCGTCGCCGCCATGTTGAGCCCGGTCGGGCCCCAGCCTCCGGGGCCGGAACGCGAACTGCGGTTGACGTAGTTGAGGTAGGCCTGGGTTTCGGCGGTGCAGATGGCACCGAAGGGGATGTGGTTGAGCCAGGCCTGGGCGACGTCGATCCAGGTGAAGCCCGGCCCGCTGTGGCGGACGATGTGCACGCCGATCAGCGAGTAGTGGATATCGTCGTCCGCCTCCATGAAGGCGATGCGTTCGCGTTGGCTGAGTTCGCAGTTGATCTTCAGGCCATCGCCGGTGTCGCGGCCGGAGAAGTAGTCCTGCAGCGGCCAGTCGCCGCGGTTCGCCAGGTAGCGCTTGATGTCGCTGCGCCCGCAGAGCTTGCCGTTGCGCCGGCCCATGCCCATGCCCTCGACCGGCTTGCCCAGGGCGCAGCCGCTGGCGCGACCGAGCCAGGCGCCATGAAAGCGGTCAATCGCCTCCTCTGTGCTGGGATTCCACTTCAGGTCGCGCGGGCCGGCTGGGCGCAGGGCGCGGATCGCCTCGAGTTCGTTCGGCTCGCGGGCGGCCAGGCCGGCCTCGGGTTCGAGCGCAGCCAGAGCGTCGTAGATCGGCTGCAGCGCGGCGTAGTTCCACGCGTCGGTGCTCGGGTTGAGCTGGGCGAAGCGTTCGCGCAGGACGATCGGGATGGTGCAGCCCTCATCGCGGCGCTGCGTGAACTCCTCGGCGAGGAGGTTGTGGGGGGTGGCCCAGGTGCCCATGTCGTGTCTCCGACCTCGAGTCTACTGGCAGGTCGCGGCTGTCAGTTGGCTTGTCGTGCAGGACGATAGACTATTCGTCCGATGATGAACAAGCGAAAGCCAGAAGATCTGCTGAGTATTCGTGGTCCCTATGGTGTATTCATCCACCATGCGGACGACTCGGCCCGTCCTCGCGGCTGGCGCATAGCGCATCGCCGGCTTGAATTCTGGTTGCTGGTCGTGTCGTTGGATGGTGAGGAACGCATCCGCGTCGATGGCCGTGACCAGGTCGTCCCACCCGGCGGCTGCTATCTGATCCAGCCCGGGCAGTTGCACGATCTCGGCTCGCAGCGCGGCAACATCCCGGTGTGGATCCACTTCGATCTGTTGTTCGATCCGCGTCGTGCCGAGACGCGCCATTTCGCTGGACCCTATGACAGCGAACTCGGCGAGCGGGCGGTGCATCTGCAGCCAGATGCGCGGCGGCTGTGGGGCGTGGACCTGCCGGTGCTGGTGCCTGAGCCGCTGGGGGCGTTGTTCCGCGACGAGGTCCCAGCTGCGGTCCGCGACTTCCGCGCCGGCCTGCCCGGGCGCCTGCTGGCCGAGGCGCGTGTGGCCATGCTCCTCGCCCGGCTGGTCGGCCAAGTGTGGGAACGCAGCGCCGGCCAGCGGCCGGATGATGATCTCGACCGCCTGACCCGGGCCGAGGCGGTGGCGCGGCAGCGCCTCGACACCGGCTTCGGTCTGGAGGCCTTCGCCGCTGCCGCGGGACTCGGCCGATCGCGCTTTTGCCAGTTGTATGCCCGGCTACGCGGCGAACCGCCTGGTACATTCCTGCGCCGCGAGCAGCAGGTGCGCGCCGAGTCGCTGCTGCGCGGCACGGATCTGCCATTGGCCCAGATCGCCAACCTGGTCGGCTTCAGCGATGCGACGGTGTTTGTGCGCGCCTTCCGGCGCGCGCACGGGGTCACACCAGGGGTTTGGCGCTCAGCACCTGGGCGGTGACCTCGGCCATCAACCTAAGGGCCCGGAAGCATATTACTTTGCCACTGGAGAGGCCGTGTCCGGGCCAGCTTGGAGCTTGGGGCTTGGAGCTTTGAGTCCGAATCGCCCAATCAGCATCAGTGGCCACACGATTGATCCTAAACCCGGCGATAGCGGTCACTCTGGTGCTCTGTGTGACCCCTATCGCCGGGTATAGGGTGAATCGAAACGCCGGGTTCAGAGTAAACGCTCCCTGGGTCAGCCGGCGGCGGCCTCGGCGAGCACGACCTCGGCGACGAGCAGGGTCACGCCGGGGGAACGCACCAGCAGGGCGAGGGCGTCGCTCGGCCGGCAGTCGATCTCGCGCCGCACATCGTCCGGGCCGAGCAGCACGAGTTCGGCGAAGAAGGTCTTCTCGCGCAGATCGACGATGCGCACCTCGACGAGGCGGTGGTGCGTGGCGGTGATCACCACGGCGAGCAGGTCGTGGGTGAGGGGGCGCGGGAACTGCTGCCCCTTCACCGCCCGGTCGATGGCCAGCGCCTCGCTTGGACCGATCGCGATCGATACCCGGCGGTGCGCTCCATCGAGCTCGGCGAGGACTACCGACTGATGGTCGTTGCCCTCATCGACGACGATGTTGGCGATGCGGCATGGAACGAGGGGCATGCCCTACCCGACGTCGCACTTCCCGCCGGCGCAGGCGACGGCGTCGATGAGCTTGGTGTTGTCGCCGTCCTCGTACATCAGCGTGTAGTCCACCGGGATGTACTCGCGGGTCAGGTCTTCCCACAGCTTGCAGTTGTTGACCCGCTTGAGGCAGTAGGTCATGCGGCGCTGGTCGCCGGCGAAGTAGTTGGTGGCGAACTTGCGCGCCCGGCGCACCCAGTCCTTTTTGGCCAGGATCTGCTTCACCGTCGCCTGGTAGGTGGCGAAGGCCTTCTCGTCGGCGCCGTCGGTCAGCTGCGGCACCTCCAGGCTCTGGCCGCGGCCGAGGGCGCAGTCGCAGGCCGCCCACAGGTCGTTGTTGAAGGCGTGCAGGCCATCGACGATCAGGCCCGAGGCGAACAGCGAGCCGACGCCGTACTCGGCGACGATCTCCTCGAAGGAGAGGACGCTGGTGAAGGGGGCCTGGGGGTACTCGAGATCCCCGCCCTCGGGCAGCAGCGAGACGCCGGCGAAGGCGTCGCGGTTGTCGAAGATGTAGCGGCTGACCTGGCCCCACTCGCTTTCGCGCACGGTGATCGTGTTCGAGACGTTGTGGCGCAGCCACGGCGCGGTGCAGCGCTCGGCGCGGCGGCCGCCCATGACCCAGTTCTCCT
>JFJP01005723.1_pt1 | contig 30738 bp, 28 predicted proteins | sample 431651 | NCBI WGS metagenome assembly JFJP01 (sample SAMN02602958, study PRJNA72255) | Microbial mat metagenome, whole genome shotgun sequencing project. | biome: fresh water; feature: sink hole; material: water; isolation source: purple microbial (photo- and chemosynthetic) mats found in... | reverse complement strand
ATGCCAGCCCGGCCTGGTTGCTCAGGTCGTAGGGCAATTGTTTGATTACAAAGTCGGTCATGTTCGCCTTCACCTGCTGGGTGAAACGAATTTGGAGCCTACATCGTTGATTTCAATGGGAAATCACCACTTTTTGACCGCGTGGTTACGGATTCAGGATCAACTTACGAAGCCCTGATGTGAAGACGTTGGGACACTACTGAGTTGGCACAGGTGGTCAATTTTGAATTGGCGCCAACAGGCTGAGTCGCTCGATGGCGCATCGTGCAAGACCTGAAAAACTTCTCGCACCCCGACGAGTCCGAGCGCCAGTTGGCCGATTTGGAAGCAGGCCTGGAAAGCACCCTGCGCGTGGTCTGGAACGAGCTGAAGTACAAGGCCACGGTCGACAAGGAGTTTGCAGGCTTGCCCCAGGTGGTGTGCCACCCGTTCCAGCTCAACCAGGTGTTCATGAACTTGCTGGTGAATGCAGGCCAGGCCATCGAAGGAAAAGGCCGCATCACCGTGCGCACGGGTTTTGACGACGCCTGGGTGTGGGTGGAGGTGGCGGACACCGGCAAGGGCATTCCACCGGCCAACCTCGCGCGCATCTTTGACCCGTTTTTCACCACCAAGCCGGTGGGCAAGGGCACGGGGCTGGGGTTGTCCATGGCCTATGGCATCGTGAAAAAACACGGTGGCCGCATCGAAGTGGAGAGCGAACTGGGGCTGGGCAGCACGTTTCGTGTGTGGCTGCCCCGGCATCCCGTGGCTTGACGCAGCATCAGGCCCGGTTTGGGCGCGGTGCAGATGCCGTGGGCGGAGAACAAGGCAATTCACAGCGGCAGGTGGTGCCCACGCCTTCGGTGCTGGTCAGGCTCAGCACCCCGTGGTGGCGCTGCACAATTTCCCATGACACCGACAGCCCCAGGCCAGTGCCTGTGCCCACCGGCTTGGTGGTGAAAAACGGCTCGAACACGCGCCGCTGCACTGCCTCGGGCATGCCCTTGCCGGTGTCCGCCACCTCCACCCACACCCACGGCTGGCCGTCGCGCTCCAGCGTGCCCGATGCCAGGCGGATGCGCCCATGTGTGTCTATGGCCTGGCCCGCGTTGACCAGCAGGTTCAAGAACACCTGGTTGATTTGCGGCGCAATACAAGTGACCGGTGGCAGCGGTGTCAGCTCGCGCACGATGTCAGCTTTGAACTTGATGTCGTTCCACACCACGTTCAGCGTGCTTTCCAGCCCGGCGTTCAAGTCGGCCGGGTGCCATTCGTCGTTGCTGGCGTGCGAAAACTCGCGCAGGTCGTTGACGATGCGTTTGACCCGAGTCAGCCCATCCAGTGATTCGCGCAGCAAATCAGGCACGTCCTGGCGCAGGTAGCCCAGGTCTGCGGCGGCTTCGGCCTCGGACAGGGCGGTTGCCGCCGCACTGCCCGGCGGCAGGGGTGGGTGTGTGGCCAGCGCGGCTGACTGGGCATCAATGAGCCGAAACAGCTGCGCTGTGTAGCTGCCCAGTGAGGCCAGGTTGGCGTTCACAAAACCCACGGGGTTGTTGATTTCATGGGCCACCCCAGCCGCCAGTTGGCCGACGGCGGCCATTTTTTCGGACTGAAGCAGTTGCTGCTGCGTTTGCTCCAGGCGCGATAGCGATGCCTTCAATGCCGCCTGCTCAGTCCGCAGGCTGTCGTTGGCGCGTGCCAGTTCGGCCGTGCGCTCGGCCACACGGTCTTCCAACACGCGGTTGGCCTCGGCCAGTTGCTGCTGGGTGTGTTGCAGGCGGGTGTTGACCTCGGTCAGGCTGCGGTTGCGTTGGGTGACCACACTGAACAGGTCGATCAGCGCGCCTGTGTAGACCGCGTGCGGGGCATCGGCATCGGTTTCTGATTCGGCAGCCCACGCCTGTGCCGGGGTCTGCCCGGCCTGCAGGGCACGCATTTGCCGGGCCATGCTCTGGTCTTCCGCCAGGATGTGGAAGGTGAGCCAGCTGGTCAGAAAGCGCAGCAGTTCATTGCCGGTCAACTGGCCGTCTTGCGAGGCCTGCTGCCGCATGGTGCCCACCGCTTGTGCGAAGGCGTGGTGGGTGTGGTGGTGGTGGTCCAGGTAGGCCGGGTCCAGCCCTGCGTCGCGCATCAGGCGCTCTTCGTCCTGAAAGTGAACGGTGGCGTAGTGGCCCAACTGGTCCAGCAAATGGTCGGCGCTGGCAATGCCTGAGCTGCCCGCCGTGGCCAGCAACGGAGCGGCCTGGTTGACCAGTTCGACCAGCGCACGGTGCTGCCGATCCACCGATTCAAAGCCGGTTTCAAAGTGCCGGCTCCATGCCATGAAGGTCACAACAGGTCCTTGCCGTCGGGTGGGAGGTCGAGCAGCAGGACGGAGCCGTCGCTGTCCCACTCGACATGGGTGATGCCGGGGTCTTCCAGTTCTATGCGCTTCATCTCGACTTCCTGTGGCGACATCTGGCCGGTGGCCAGGCGGGCTTGGTCGGCAAGGCGTTCGTTTTCGAGTGTGAGGTCGCGCAGGGCCAGCGCCTGAGCCACCGCGTTGACCAGTTCGTAGTCGTTCCAGGGCTTGGAGATGAAACGCTGTATGCCCACGTCGTTGATGGCGCGAATGAGCCCGTTCAAGTCGGCATAGCCCGACAAAATGAGTCGTGCGGCATGGGGTTGCACCGCCCGGAACGTGGTCAGAAACTCAGTGCCGTCCATCCCCGGCATGCGGTAGTCGGACAGCACCAGGTCGTAGGGGCGCTCATGGGCTACGGCCAGGGCGGCGGTGGGTGAGTCGTAAGCGTCTACCTGAAGGTGAAAACGTTTGGCACCAGCCACGCAGGGTGTGAGCGACAACACGCGGCGCAGTGCCTTGAGTACATTGATGTCGTCGTCAACCAGCAAGATGCGGTGTGTCTTCGGGGTGGGGGCGGGGTTGACGGGAGGCATGGCAGGGCTTGGGCTCAAGTGCGAATGGGCAGGGCCAGTTCGGCGCCATCGCGCCGGGTCATGGATTGCAAGCGGGCAATGATGGGCGGCGTCAGCCGCTGGTCGGCCGCCAGCAGCAGGGTGCCTTGCTCGGTCACAAAGTCGCGCGCCAGCACCATCCCGGGCGCCAGTTTGCTGGCCGGGGTCAGTTGGGTGTCTTGTGTGAGCCACTCACCCCTGTCCCACAAAATCAGAAAGGCATCGACCACGTCTGGGTGGTAGTGGTGGCCCCGGGCCTGTTTGATCAGGCTCCGAGCCTGGTCGGTGGTGCAGGCGCGCTCGGCATGGGTGCCCGACACCAGCCCATCAAAGTCGTTGGCCAGCGCAATGACGCGGCTGCCCAGTGGAATGTCTTCTCCGGCCAACCCGTCGGGAAAGCCACGGCCGTCGTGCCGCTCGTGGTGCGAACGCACCATGTGTGCCACGTCTTTCAGTTCATGCAACGGCAGCAGTGCGTTTTCGCTGACCCTGGCGTGGCGGCGGTACTCGGCCAGTTCCCGGCTGTTGAGCAAGGACACCGGGCGGTTGAGCAAGTTGTCGGGGAAACCGATTTTCCCGATGTCGTGCAGCAGGGCCGCCAGAAAAACGTCCTGCTGTTGTGCGGCGCTCATGCCCATGGTGTGAGCCAATTTGCGGGCCTGGTCTGCCACGCGCCTGGCGTGGCCCGCCACGCCGCCACCGCGCATTTCCAGCAGGCTGCTGAACATCTTGACCGTGGTCAGAAACTGCTGACGCAACTGGGCATTGGCCAGGTTCAGAAACTCGTTGAGTTGGGCCAGCTCGCTGGTGCGGGCTTCAACGGTCTGGGCCAGCCCTGCATTGAGTGTTTGCAGCTCGGCGTTCTGGGTTTGCGTCAGGGCCAGCAACCGCCGGTTTTCGCGCTGCAGATGACGCTGCTCGATGGCTTGGCGTATCACCAGCAGCAGCTCATGGTCGTCCCACGGTTTGGCGATGTAGCGGTAAATTTCTCCCCGGTTGATGGCGTCGATGGTCGACGTCATGTCGGCATAACCGGTCAGCAGCAGGCGCATGGTGTCGGGCCACCGGGCGCGCACCTGCTCCAGAAACTGTGCGCCGTCCATGCCCGGCATGCGCATGTCTGACACCACCACCGCTATGTCGGGCGTGGCCGCCAGCAATTCCAGTCCTTCGGCGCCGCTGGTGGCTGTCAGCACCGTGTGGCCAGTGGGGCGCAGCAGGCGCCGCAACGCAGAGAGGATGCTGGGTTCGTCGTCGACCAGCAGCAGGGTGATGGGGGTTGGGGTGTCTGTCATGGGGCTGGTGGGTCCGTGGGGGCCGTTGCAGCGTCGGGCTGGCGACTGTCGATGGGCAGGCGAACGCGAAACCGGCTGCCAACGCCGGGCTCGGAATGGATGTCGATGTGGCCGTGGTGCCGCTCCATCACGCTCCAGGCAATCGACAGGCCCAGACCGGTTCCCTGGCCGGGTGGTTTGGTGGTGAAAAAGGGCTCGAAAATGCGCTTCATCTGGCCCGGCGTCATGCCGCAACCGGTGTCTTCCACCTCGATCCACGCCTGGTGTTCGTCAGCACCGGTGCGCACGGTGATGGTGCCGCGCTGCTCGATGGCCTGCGCTGCGTTGACCAGCAGGTTCATCACCACCTGGTTGATCTGAGACGCCACGCAATACACCTGTGGCAGGGGCTGGTACTCGCGGCGCAGCTCGGCTTTGTACTTGATCTGGTTCCACACCATGTTGATGGTGCTCTCCAGCCCTTGGGCCAGATCGGCCCACTGCCAGTCGGTGTCTCCGGCGCGTGAGAAGTTTTTGAGATCTTGCACGATCTTGCGCACACGCTCGATGCCGTCTTGCGACTCGGCAATCAACTCAGGCAACTCGGCCACCGCAAACTCGTGGTCGTGTGTCTGTTTGAGTGCATGCACGGGCGCAAAGGCTGAGCTGTGGGGTTCACCCAGTTCGGCCTCTATCGCCTGGTAGGCAGCGTCCACAGCCATGAGGCCAGACACGTAGCGCGCCAGCGTGCCCAGGTTGGACCGCACGAACCCGATGGGGTTGTTGATTTCGTGTGCCACCCCGGCCGCCAGCTGGCCGATGGACGCCATTTTTTCGGTTTGCAGGAGCTGGAGTTGCATGTCAGCCAGTTTGGCGTTGGCGGCTTCAAGTTCATGCAGGCGTTGTTGCAGCGCCTGCTCGGCGCGGGTGCGCTGCGTCATGCGCCACAGGTCGTTGCCCAGCAGATGCAGGGTGTCCACGTCGGTCTGTGTGTAGTCCGACGATTTGTTGCCAACGCCGAGCATCATGCAGACGCGTTCACCTTCGATGACGGGAACTGACACAAACCGCTGCAAAGATGTGTGTCCGGTGGGCAGCCCGTGTTTGTGCGCCAGGGAGTCGTAGTCGTTCACCACCACGGGGCCGCGGTTGCGGAAGCAGTCCGCCCAGACACCTGCCGATGAAATGGGGTAGTGGCTGTCGTGCGCTGCGGTGCAACCCTTCAGCGCGCCGCCGGTCCAGGTGACCAGTTCCAGGGTTTCCTGGTCGTTGTTCACAAAGTGCAAAAAACCGATCTGGCTGTGCGTTAGCCGTTCTGCGGTCTCCAGCCCCTGGTTGAGCAAGGTGCGTTCGTCGAGCCGCGCGGCCATTTCCTGCAGGGCCAGCAGTGCCTGTGTGCGCTGGTTGTCATGGTGCTGGTCTGTCACGTCCAGGCTGATGCCGCCCAGCAGGCGCTGACCTTGCCCGCCGTCCACCACGAACAATCGTGTTTCCAAGTGACGGTCCTGGAAGGTTTGCGGCACGATCCGATTCAGACCGCTGGCAAGCACGGCGCGGTCGAGTGCGTTGGCCGCCTCGGCGAACGGGCCAGGAAACAGCTCATCGTTGTTGCGCCCGATCAGCGAAGCGGCATCGGCCCCCAGCGACTGGGCAAGGTAGCGGTTGACCATCAGAAGGCGCAGATTGGCGTCTTTCAGGAACACGGTGCCTGGCAACTGGTCGATGAAGGCTTGGGTGAGGCGCTGGGCACGGCTGGCCTGTGCCTCCGCTTCATCGCGCTGGCGGTTGCGGGCGAAGTTGTCGAGGGCATAACCGATGTTGGCCGCCATTTGCAGCAGCATCGTTTTGACGCCGGGGTCGAACGCGTTACTGTGCCTGGCGTGCAGGCAGAGCACCCCAACGGTCTGCCCCTCGCGCAGCAGGGGTAGGGCCGCAGATGCGTGCCAGGGTGCTCCTTCAACGGGGGTGACCCACTCTGCAGTTTGGCTGTCAAGCGCACGCTGTACCGGCCCGCTGGTGCTGATGTGCTCTCGCCCCACACCCGCAAACGCCACAGGCTCCAGCTGCCCCGTGTCGGCGTTGCGCATGCTGACCCAGGCGGCCTGCAGCGGATCTCTGGCCACGAGGTCCTGGCAGAGTTGTTCGAACAGCGGTTGCTCGCCGCCACTGCGGATGATGGTTTGGTCGCAGCGGCTGAGGGTGGAGTACAGCCCCACCAGGCGCGCAGCCCTGCGGCTTTGAGAGGCGGGCGGCGTGGGCGCTGTCATGGCGGTGGCTGGCTCAGCGCTCTGCGTCGAGCCGGAGTTTGTCGAGCACATCTCCCACCAGCTCCAGCCGTAGCAATGGGGCGTCGAGTGACATCAGCCGCTGCTTGAGTTCGCCGCCCACAGGCAACAGGTCGCACCAGCGGTTGGCCACCCAGCCGGCGTCGTGCCAGTTCCAGGGTGGTGCAATGGGCAGTTGGTCCGGGCTGGTGGTTTGGGCGCGCAGGCTGTCGAGCACTTGCTGCAAAGACCGCACGGTGCCAGACAGTTCTTCGGGCACAGGCGTGGGCATGTCTTGCGCCAGCAATTCAACATCGGCCACCCAGAGACCGTGCTTCAGCTTCTCGCGCTGCTGCACCCGAAAGCGCTGTTCACCCCGGCAGCGCACCAGCAGCAAGCCGGGTTGCACCTGTTCGATGAGTTCAATGCGTGCCAGTGTGCCCACGTCCTGGAAAGCCTCGGGCGCCTCGGTGTCTGGGCCGTGACGTGGGGCGGTGGCGACTTCTGCACCCTGTGTCAGGCTGACCACGCCGAACGGCGCGCCCTCGCGGTGGCAGCGCTGCACCATGTCGAGGTAGCGCACCTCAAAAATGCGCAGCGGCAACAAACCACCGGGAAAGAGCACGGTTTGCAGCGGGAACAGCGGCAGGCGTGTCAGGGTCAGCGGGGGCGATTCAGACATGATTCATATATAAAAAATGCCGCTGGCGCTTGATAGCATTGAGTTTGTAGCTATAAATTTAAATAAATAGCAAACAAACCAATACAGACAAGCGCTGGATGGATTTATTGCACTGCGTCTGCGCTCTGGCGTTGCAACATGGCCAGGGTGTTGGCCACGGTGCTGCGCAGTTCGCGGCGGTCGCAAATGAAGTCGACCGCGCCCTTGGTTTGCAAAAACTCTGCGCGCTGGAAGCCTTCGGGCAGCTTCACCCGCACGGTGTTCTCGATCACGCGGGGGCCGGCAAAACCAATCAGTGCTTTGGGCTCGGCAATCACCACGTCACCCACAAAGGCAAAGCCTGCACTCACGCCGCCCATGGTCGGGTCGGTCAGCACGCTGATGTAGGGCAGGCCCTTTTTGGCCAGGCGGGTGAGGGCCGCGTTGGTTTTGGCCATTTGCATCAGGCTCAGCAGGCCCTCTTGCATGCGTGCGCCGCCGGTGGCTGTGAAGCAGATGAAGGGCACCTTTTGTTCGATGGCAGTTTCCACGCCACGCACAAAGCGCTCGCCCACCACGCTGCCCATGCTGCCGCCCATGAAGTCGAATTCAAAGCAGGCCACCACCACGTCAATGGACATGACGGCGCCGCCCATCACGATGAGTGCATCGGTTTCGCCGGTGTTCTCCAGCGCCTCTTTCAAGCGCTCGGGATATTTGCGGCTGTCTTTGAACTTGAGTGCGTCAACGGGCAACACCTCTTGCCCGATTTCGTAACGGCCTTCGCCGTCCAGAAAGGCGTTGAGGCGGTCGCGGGCCCCAATGCGGTGGTGGTGGCTGCACTGGGGGCACACGTTCTGGTTTTTTTCCAGATCGGTCTTGTACAGCACGGCCTCGCAACTGGGGCACTTGATCCACAGGCCCTCGGGCACCGTGCGGCGCTCGCTCGGGTCGGTGGGGGTGATTTTGGGGGGCAGCAATTTTTCCAGCCAGGACATCGGTCACTCCTTGCGGTGAAAACCCCGCTCGCCGTGCGGCGGGGGCCGGGTTGAAATAAGTCAGCGGATTATGCGCGGTGGCGTGGGCCGCCGGGTGGGTCAGGCCTGCACGTCCAGCGCCTGGCGAATGCCTGACAGAAACTCGGCCGCCGCAGGCACCACGCCTTCGCGGGGCTGGTTTTCAATGAGCTGTATCAGGCGGGTGCCAATCACCACCGCATCGGCCACACGGCCCACGGCTGTGGCTGTGGCTGCATCGCGGATGCCGAAGCCCACGCCCACCGGCACGCTGACGTGCTGGCGGATGCGCGGCAGCATGGCCTCCACGGCCGCAGTGTCGAGGTTGCCTGCGCCCGTTACGCCCTTGAGCGACACGTAATACACATAGCCGCTGGCCAGACGGGTGGAGGTGGGGGCCAGCAAAAAGATGAGGTCAAGGCCGTGGGCCTTGAGGGTGGCGGCAAACTGCTCGCACTCTTCGGGCGGGTAGTCGACGATGAGCACACCATCCACGCCCGCTGCTGCTGCGTCGCGGATGAAGCTGTCGGGGCCGTGCTTCAGGTTGTAGGCTTCCACCGGGTTGGCGTAGCCCATCAGCACCACGGGGGTGGTGGCGTCTGACTCGCGGAATGTTTTCACCATGCCCAGCACCTGGGTGGTGCCCACACCAAAGCCCAGCGCTTTTTCACCGGCTTTTTGAATGACGGGGCCATCGGCCATGGGGTCAGAGAAGGGCACGCCCAGCTCGATCACGTCAGACCCAGCGGCCACCATGGCATGCATCAGATCGGGTGTGATGTCGGCGTATGGGAAGCCTGCTGTCACGTAGGGAATGAGCGCCTTGCGCCCCTCGGCCTTGAGTTGGGCCAGTTTGGATTGGATGCGGCTCATTTCACGACTTTCACAATGTGTTCGGCGCTCTCAGCCATGCCACCTTTGACCGACTGGCCACGGCAGCTGGGGCGGCAATAAAAATCGGCGTTGGACAAATCGGCCACGGTGCCGATGTCTTTGTCGCCCCGGCCCGACAGGTTGACCAGAATGCTCTGGTCAGGCCGCATGGTCTTGGCCAGCTTCATGGCGTAGGCCACGGCGTGGCTCGATTCCAGCGCGGGAATGATGCCTTCGGTGCGGCACAGGTAGTGGAAGGCTTCCAGCGCTTCGGTGTCGGTGATGCCCACGTATTCGGCGCGGCCAATGTCTTTCAAAAAAGCGTGTTCGGGGCCCACGCCGGGGTAGTCCAGCCCGGCGCTGATGCTGTGGGTTTCGGTGATCTGGCCGTTGTCGTCCTGCAGGATGTAGGTGCGGTTGCCGTGCAACACGCCGGGGCTGCCTTTTTGTTTGTCGGAGTCCACGCCTTCGCCCGCCGCTTCCACGCCGATGAGCCGGGTGGCCTCGTGACCGATGTACGGATAGAAAATGCCCATGGCGTTGCTGCCGCCGCCCACGCACGCAATCACCGCATCGGGTTGGTTGCCGGGCAGGCCCACCTCGGCCATGATTTCGGGCATCTGCTTCAGGCACTCGTTGCCGATCACGCTCTGGAAGTCGCGCACCATCATGGGGTAGGGGTGCGGGCCTGCCACGGTGCCGATGATGTAGAACGTGTTGTCCACATTGGCCACCCAGTCTCGCATGGCCTCGTTCAGCGCGTCTTTCAGGGTTTTGCTGCCGCTCTCCACGGGCACCACGGTGGCACCCAGCAGCTTCATGCGGTAGACGTTGGGGCTTTGGCGCTTCACGTCTTCCGCGCCCATGTACACCACACATTCCAGCCCGTAGCGTGCACAGATGGTGGCGGTGGCCACGCCGTGCTGACCCGCGCCGGTTTCGGCAATCACGCGGGGCTTGCCCATGCGCTTGGCCAGCATGGCCTGGCCGATGGTGTTATTGACCTTGTGTGCGCCGGTGTGGTTGAGGTCTTCGCGCTTCAAGAAGATTTGCGCGCCGCCCATTTCGCGGCTCATGCGGGCCGCGTGGTACACGGGCGACGGGCGGCCCACAAAGTGCGCCAACTCGTTTCTGAATTCCGCCAGAAATTCGGGGTCGTGCTGGTACTTGGCGTAGGCCTCGCGCAGCTGGTTGATGGCGTGGGTGAGCGTTTCGCTCACAAAACTGCCGCCGTAAATGCCAAAGTGGCCGCGGGCGTCGGGTTGCTGGTATTCAAACATGGGGTGCCTCTGGGGAGATGCCAACCCCTGTTGGTGGGGTCAGCGCGGTGAGTTCAACTGTGCATCGGCTGCGCGCACGGCAGCCACGAATTGCGCCATTTTGTCGGGGTCTTTGCGACCCTTGACGGGTTTGCCGTCGGGCCCGGTCAGCTCCACACCGGAGCTGACGTCAACGGCCCACGGGCGCACCGTCAAGATGCCATCGGTCACGTTTGCAGCGTCGAGTCCACCAGACAAAACGAGGCGAGAGCTGACGCTTGGAGGAAGCTGTGACCAATTGAAGGCTGTCCAGTCGAAGGTTTTGCCACCACCGCCAAAGCCGTCCACCAGTGCGTCGAGCAGGATGGCGTGGGCCAGCGGGTACCGAGACGCGTATTCTAAAAGATCGAACCCCGGTGCACCTGGTGCGGTGGGGATGCGCGCGGCCCGCATGTGGCGGTGCCCCGCGGCGGCGCAGGTTTCAGGGCTCTCATCACCATGAAACTGGGCCACAGCGCTTGTGTTGATTGACAAGCTTGCTACCACGTTGGGTGTGGTCTCGTTCACAAACAACAGCACGGGTGTGACGAACGCGGGCAGCCGCTGCGACAACTCTGCCGCGCGCTGGGCCGACACAAACCGCGGGCTTTTGGGGTACAGCACAAAACCAATGGCATCTGCCCCGGCGTGCACAGCCGCGTCCACGTCGTCCTCGCGGGTGAGGCCGCAAATTTTGATTCGGGTGCGGTGTGGCACAGGTGTCATGGGTGTGAAGGCAACCAGTCAAAGCCGGGCACCGCGTCGGGCAGGCCCCATTGGGCACCGTAGCGGGGGCCAAGGAAATACAGGCCGTCGGGCGAAAACGTGGGCGCGGCCACCTCGCGTGAGCGTGCATCCAGCACCATTTTCATCCAGGCAGGGTCGCGCAAGCCTTGGCCCACGGCCAGCAGGCAGCCCATGATGTTGCGGATCATGTGGTGCAAAAACGCGCTGCCCTCGAAGTCAAACCGCCAGTAAGCGCCGTGGCGTGTGATGGTGACGGGCTGCAGCGTTTTGACGGGTGACAAGGCTTGGCACTGCGCCGCCCTGAACGATGTGAAGTCGTGTTCACCAGCCAAAAAGGCTGCAGCCTCCAGCATGGGCTGCAACGTCAGTGGGCGAAACACCCAGCCCACCCGTCCGGCGTCGATGCTGGGGCGAACGGGTGACTCCAGCACCACGTAGCTATACCGCCGTGAGGTGGCACACGCCCGGGCATGAAACGCATCGGGCACATGGCGTGCCCACTGAATGGCGATGTCGGAGGGTAAATACCGGTTGGTGCCGCGAACCCAAGAGCTGTCGGTGCGCTCCACGTCGGTGTCGAAGTGCGCCACCTGCATGAGGCCGTGCACTCCGGCGTCGGTGCGGCCTGCGCACATGACGTTCGGCGGCGGCAGCGCCAGGAATGTGCCCAAGGCGTGTTCCAGCCTGTCTTGCACGGTGTGCCCGCTGGGCTGACTTTGCCAGCCCTCGTATGCACCGCCCGCGTAGCTGAGTCCGAGCGCAATCCTCAAGGTGCGGATGCCAGTGTCAGCTCAGGTCGGACAAGAACGTCCGTGCCTTGGCTTGCAGTGCGCCAGTGGCCTGGTCAACCACCTCCTCGGCCAGTGATCGCGCGCCCTCCATGTCGCCGATGGCTAGGAATTCGGCAGCAAGCGACAACTTGGTTTCCAGGGGGTCGCCAGCTGGGATGTCGTCCACAGGCATATCGATTGATGAGGCTTCAGTGCCCAGATCGAGTGACAAGTCACCCAGGTCAAAAGACAGTGGGGCGTTGCCGGTCAACTCAGGAGCCGGGGGGCTGACTTCCAGCTTGGTGGTGGCTGTGGGCTCGTCTGAAAAACTAAGCTCAAAACTTGACAGGTCACTGTCAATGGCGGCCGTGTCCCCGGGTTGGGTGTTGGGCCCTTGGTCTGGCAGCGGCTCGTCTGTGTCAAAAGACAGGTCGGTACTGCTCAGGTCAAAAGGCGGCAATTCAGGTTCAACGTTGGCCGCAGAATGGGTGGGCCCAGGGAGATCGTCCAGGTCGAAGGACAGGGCGTTGTCGGGCTGAGAAGCGGATGCCGATGCCGGTTGAGCAGCTTCGTCCAGCGAAAAGTCCAGGTCCAAGTCCAGCGCCCTGTCGCTCTCGGGTGCGGGTGACGCCGGCAGATCGAAAGGCCGTGTATTGGCCATGCCTGGAGGTACATCGGCATCTTGTGGCGTGGCACCCTCGACCGGCTGCGGAGCACCGCCGGGTTGGTACAGCGGGTTGCTGGGGTCCAACTCCCGGCCGAGCTGGCAGGCGTGATCCCATTCCGGGCCATTGCCTTGCACCAGGGCATATACCTCGCAGGCCAGCACTTCAAACGATTTGGTATCCCGGCGTTTGTTGTAAATCTCCAGCATTTTGCTGTGGATGGCCACACGCGACGGGTTGGTTCGCAATGCCTCTTTGAGGATTTCTTCAGCCTGGAGATCCCGACCATAAGCCAGGTACACATCGGCTTCTGCCACCGGATCCACATCACCGCCCGCGTCGAGCTGGCTGGGCGAGTACATCATTGAGGATCCGGATGCAACGGCCTCGGCGGTATCGACATTCTGCCCGCCGCTGGCACCGAAGAAGGAGTCTGGATGCAGGCGACTTTCGAGGTACGAACTGTCAACGCCTGACTGTTTGCGGCGCTGTCTCCAGCGCAGCGCCCCAAACCCGGCGAGCAAGGCCAGCAAGCCACCTGCCGCAGGAAGCACCAGCGGGTTATCGGTCAACTCGCTCAGGAAGCCTGGTTCGTCGGTCACAGGCGCGTTGGCTTCGACGGCAGGGCTTGCAGGAGGTGTGGGGGCGGGAGGAGTGGGAGAGGCCTGCTCCGCTGGGGATGCGGGTGGTGTCGCAGGTTCGGGAGCCGCAGGCTGGGCAGGGGTTTCAGTTGTCGGCGGTGCAGCTGGCGCTGGTTCTGGAGCAGGAGCAGGAGCAGGAGCAGGAGCAGGAGCAGGAGCAGGAGCAGGAGCAGGAGCAGCTGTGCTGGCACCGAGTTTGGCCAGTTCGTCGATGTTTCGCGTCAACTCTGCGGCCCTGTCCGTGGTGGCCTGTTTCTGCCGCTCCTGGGCAATTTTTTCTTCCGCGCTGTTGCCTTCGGTGCTGATGGCCTTGGAGAGTTTGAGTTGATCGGCGGCTGGAGCGCTGCTGTTCTTGTCAGTAACGTCCGATTGCACTTTCCCAGTCACCTGGCGCTGCGGGGTGGCGGCAGCGGTGGCAGGCACCGTGCTGGCCAAACGACGCCGAAATGCACCGAAATCCTTGCTTTGCGCGACGATGATCTGTGTTGCCTCTTCTGCCGCAATCTGGCCGGCAGACGCTTCGTCAGGAAGGTCGACGATGGCACCCGCCTTGATGCGGTTGATGTTGCCATCAATGAACGCCTGGGGGTTGCCGCGCAACATGGCGACCAGCATTTGGTCCAACGAAATCCCGGCAGGTTTATTGATGCTCGCAATGCGGCCAGCTGTCTCACCAGCGCGCACTGCCACAGATGTTGGTCTTTGTGGCGCAGTGGCTGCTCTGGTTGGGGCTGTTGGTGACACTGGAGTTGCCCGTGCCGGTGTCGGCCGAGCCGCTGGAGCCGGCGCTGAAGTGGCGGGAGCTGCGGAGGACGTGGGAGGAGGAAGAATGGGGGCTGGCTCAGGCAGTGGCTGGCGCGTGACCGCTGCCGCCACTGGCTCACTGACCGGTACAGAGGGGGTTTGCTGCTTCGGCGGATCAAACAAAAGTGTGTAGTCGCGAACGATTCGGCCCGCTGACCAGTTGGCTTCCAGAATCAAATCGAGGTAAGGCTCATTCACTGCCCGATTGCCAGACAGCTGCAGGTACGGGCGACCATCGGCACGGCGTTGCACGCTGACCTTGACGCTGTTGAGATTTGGGTTGAACTCCAGACCTGCTGCGCGGAATGCTGCTGCTGGTGCCAGACCCACAGTCAAGCTCGTGATCTCGGCCTGTGTGGCTTGCGCCAGATCGATTTCGGCCCGCAGGGGTTCCCCCAACGCAGACTGAACCACCAATCGCCCCAGAGCCAGCGCCTGGGCCTCCAGTGGTGCGATGGCCGCAAAGGTCAGTACTACAGCCGCAGCCAAATGGGACAGACCGTGACTCCGAGCGTGTGGAGGTGTCGGGCTGGCCGTGGCGGTGCGGTGGGACGAATGTGGCATTGGAGAAATGGGAAGCACAAAAACCTCGACGGGAATGGCCGGAAATTGACCTTAGCATCAACGCGTTACGCTGACAAGCTGCGGTGCTGCCTGAGTTTGATAGCACCCAAATGAGGTGTGGCTGAGCCAGCGGCGCGTTGCCTGTGTGCAACGCAAGGCTTGCTTGCCGCAGTTGGGCCGCGGCAAGCAAGGGCACATCATGCACCCAAAAATATGCGCAACATGCGGCGCAAAGGCTCTGCAGCACCCCACAGCAACTGGTCGCCGATGGTGAATGCGCCCACGTACTCAGGCCCCATGGCCAGCTTGCGGATGCGACCCACGGGGATGGTCATGGTGCCGGTCACGGCCACAGGCGTCAGGTCTTTGATGGTGGCTTCGCGGGTGTTGGGCACCACTTTGACCCACTGGTTGTCTGCGGCAATCATGGCCTCGATGTCTGCAGTGGGCACGTCTTTTTTCAGCTTGAACGTCAGGGCCTGGCTGTGGCAGCGCATGGCACCCACGCGCACGCAGAAACCGTCCACCGGAATGGCGCTGGAGCCGAAGCCTTCGCCCATGCCGAGGATCTTGTTGGTCTCGGCCATGCCTTTCCATTCTTCTTTGGACTGGCCGTTGCCCAGGTCTTTGTCGATCCAGGGAATCAGTGAACCGCCCAGTGGCACGCCAAAGTTGGCGGTTTCAGCGGCTGACAGACCGCGCTGTGTGGCAATGACCTGACGGTCGATTTCCAGGATGGCGCTCTTGGGGTCGTCCAGCAGGTTGCGCACCGACGCGTTCAGCGTACCGTATTGCGTCAGCAGTTCGCGCATGTGCTGTGCGCCGCCGCCCGATGCGGCCTGGTAGGTTTGTGTGCTCATCCACTCCACCAGACCTGCCTTGTACAAAGCGCCCACGCCCATCAGCATGCAGCTGACGGTGCAGTTGCCGCCCACCCAGTTCTTGCCACCGTTGGTCAGGGCATTTTTGATGACGGGCATGTTGACGGGGTCGAGGATGATGACTGCGTCTTTGTCCATGCGCAGGGTAGAGGCTGCATCGATCCAGTGACCGTTCCAACCCGCAGCGCGCAGCTTCGGGAACACCTCAGTGGTGTAGTCGCCGCCCTGGGCGGTGATGATGATGTCGCAGCGCTTCAATGCGTCGATGTTGTACGCGTCTTGCAGCTGGGTTTCGTTTTTGGCCTGCGCCGGTGCTTTGCCGCCCGCGTTGGACGTCGAGAAAAACACGGGTTCGATCAGATCAAAATCACCCTCGGCTTGCATGCGGTCCATCAGGACCGAACCGACCATGCCGCGCCAGCCCACGAGGCCGACCAGATTACCTGTTTTCATGAAAATGCCCTTTCAGATGTGAGAAATACAAGGATTTCATCTGCCCGGCCTGTCAGGCCGGGAAAAGGGCGCGACAAACCGGGCTGAGTCAGCCAGTAATGGTTGTCGTTTTGGTCGTGCAGGACCATGCCGATGCCGCGGCCACTTTCACGCACTTGACCATTGCTCCCATTTGGGGAGCGCGCGGTACAGGGGTGAAAAGCGGCTGTGACATGAAACCCATTGTACAAAGAAGCCTTACAGCGCCTTGACCACGGCGTTGCCCATTTCCAGGGTGGACACGCGGGTGGTACCGTCGCTGTAAATGTCGGGGGTGCGCAGGCCCTGGGCCAGCACTTTTTGAACGGCAGCCTCGATGCGAAGCGCGGCTTCTTCCTGGTTCAGACTGAAGCGCAACATCATGGCGGCACTCAGGATGGTGGCCAGCGGGTTGGCGATGCCTTTTCCAGCGATGTCGGGTGCGCTGCCGTGGCTGGGCTCGTACAGACCCTGGTTGGCGCTGTTCAGGCTGGCCGAGGGCAACATGCCGATGGAGCCGGTGAGCATGGACGCTTCGTCAGACAGGATGTCGCCAAACATGTTGCCGGTCACCACCACATCAAAGGCTTTGGGTGCCTTGACCAGTTGCATGGCCGCGTTGTCCACGTACATGTGCTGCAACTCCACGTCGGGGTACTGCTGGCCCACTTCGGTGACCACGTCTTTCCAGAACTGAAAGGTTTCCAGCACGTTGGCTTTGTCCACGCTGGTGACCTTTTTGTTGCGCTTGCGGGCGGCCTGGAACGCCACATGGGCGATGCGCTCGATCTCGGGCTTGCTGTAGCGCATGGTGTCGAAGGCTTCTTCTGCACCGGGAAAGTGTCCGTCGGTGGCCACGCGGCGACCACGGGGCTGGCCGAAATAGATATCGCCGGTCAGCTCGCGGATGATGAGGATGTCCAGGCCCGCAATCAGCTCGGGCTTCAAGCTGGACGCGCCCACCAGCTGCTCATAGCAAATGGCAGGACGGAAGTTGGCAAACAAACCCATGTTCTTGCGCAGGCCCAGAATGGCTTGCTCGGGGCGCAGGGGGCGGTCAAGCTTGTCGTACTTCCAGTCGCCCACGGCGCCGAACAGCACTGCATCAGCAGCTTTGGCCAGGTTCAGGGTGGACTCGGGCAGCGGGTGGCCGTGCGCCTCGTAAGCGGCACCGCCCACCAAGGCGGTTTCCATTTCAAACTTGAGGTCGAGGGCGTTGAGCACTTTGACGGCTTCGGCCACGATTTCGGTGCCGATGCCGTCACCAGGAAGAACTGCGATTTTCATTGAATTGATAGCTGTAAAGCCATGTCAGTAAAGCGGTAGGTGCCTAAAAAGCTTGAAATTCAAGCGCCGGGCACCATGGTGTGGGCCAGCCAGGGTTTGGTGGCCAGGCGTTGCGACTCGTAACTGCTGATCTTGTCGCGGTGGCGCAGGGTCAGGCCGATGTCGTCCAACCCGTTCATGAGGCAGTACTTGCGGAAGGCCTGCACGTCGAACGGAATTTCCTCGCCCTGGGGCTTGACCACCACCTGGCGGTCCAGGTCGATGGTGAGCTGGTAGCCGGGGAAGGCCGCCACTTCGTCAAACAACTGGGCCACCACGGCCTCGGGCAGCACGATGGGCAGCAGGCCGTTTTTGAAGCAGTTGTTGAAGAAGATGTCCGCGTAGCTGGGCGCAATCAGCGCGCGGAAACCGTACTGGTCAATGGCCCAGGGAGCGTGTTCTCGGCTGGAGCCACAACCAAAATTCTTGCGAGCCAGCAGGATGGACGCGCCAGAGTAGCGGGGATAGTTCAGCACGAAGTCCGGGTTGGGCTTGCGGCTGGCGGCGTCTTGGCCGGGGTAGCCGGCATCCAGGTAGCGCCACTCGTCAAACAGATTGGGTCCGAAGCCGGTTTTGCGGATGGACTTGAGGAATTGTTTTGGGATGATGGCATCGGTGTCCACGTTTTCGCGGTCCATCGGTGCCACCAAGCCCTTGTGCACGGTAAATTTGTTCATTTTTTGGCAGCTCCTTCAATGGCCGAACCCGCCTTCTGGATGTCTTGTCCTACGCCCCTGACGGTGTTGCATGCGGACAATGCGAAAGCCAAGGCCATCACGGTGAAACTCAACAGCTTGTTCATGTGGTTTCCTTTTCCGCGGTCAGGTAAATTGGCGGATGTCAACGAAGTGACCATGGATGGCCGCTGCCGCTGCCATGGCGGGGCTGACCAGGTGTGTGCGGCCGCCCGCACCCTGGCGACCTTCAAAGTTGCGGTTGCTGGTGCTGGCACAGCGCTCGCCGGGTTCGAGCCGGTCGGCGTTCATGGCCAGGCACATGCTGCAACCGGGTTCGCGCCACTCGAAACCAGCAGCCTTGAAAATCTCGTGCAGGCCTTCGCGCTCGGCCTGTTCTTTCACCAGACCAGAGCCCGGCACCACCAAGGCGAGCTTGATGTTCTTGGCCAGTTTCCTTCCAAGCTTTTTGACCACGGCAGCGGCTTCGCGCATGTCTTCGATGCGGCTGTTGGTGCAAGAGCCGATGAACACCTTGTCCACAAAAATGTCAGCCAGCGGTTTGCCCGGCTCCAGTGCCATGTAGGTGAGCGCGCGTTCGATGGCACCCCGTTTGTTGGGGTCTTTTTCTTTTTCCGGGTCGGGCACCCGTGCGTCCACTCCCAGAACCATTTCGGGTGACGTACCCCAGGTCACCTGGGGCAGGATTTGGCTGGCATCCAGCTCCACCACTGCGTCAAATACAGCGTCGGCATCGGAATGCAGGGTGTGCCAGTAGGCCACGGCCTGGTCCCATTCCACGCCAGTGGGCGCCATGGGGCGGCCCTTGACGTACTGGATGGTTTTGTCGTCCACCGCCACCAGGCCTGCGCGTGCGCCACCTTCAATGGCCATGTTGCACACGGTCATGCGGCCTTCCATGCTGAGCGCGCGGATGGCGGAGCCCGCAAATTCAATGGTGTAACCGGTGCCGCCCGCCGTACCGATTTTGCCGATGATGGCCAGCACGATGTCTTTGGCCGTGCAACCTTTGTGCAGCGTACCTTCGACCTTGACCAGCATGTTTTTGGCTTTTTTGGCCAGCAGCGTCTGGGTGGCCATGACGTGCTCCACCTCGCTGGTGCCAATGCCGTGGGCCAGCGCACCGAAAGCACCATGGGTGCTGGTGTGGCTGTCGCCGCACACCACGGTCATGCCGGGGAGGGTGGCGCCGTTTTCAGGGCCAATCACGTGCACGATGCCCTGACGCTTGGACATGAACGGGAAAAACGCCGCTGCGCCGTACTCGGCGATGTTGTCGTTCAGCGTGGTGATCTGTTCTTTGCTGACTGGGTCGGTGATGCCGTCGTAACCCAACTCCCACCCGTTGGTGGGGGTGTTGTGGTCTGCTGTGGCAACGATGGAGCTGACCCGCCACACCTTGCGGCCTGCCTGGCGCAGGCCCTCGAAGGCTTGAGGGCTGGTGACTTCATGCACCAGATGCCGGTCGATGTACAGAATGGAAGTGCCGTCTTCTTCGGTGTGGACGACGTGCTCGTCCCAGATCTTGTCGTAAAGGGTGCGTCCCATGGCATTCAGTCTGTGGTTGTGTTCGTTGGAGCCCGCGATTTTATGCGCGGGTGCCAGGGGGGTGTTGCCCATGAAAAAACCCGGAGGGTGAGCACCGACCGGGTTGTTCAGCTAGCCCCGCGCCGGCCAGCAGGCCGACGCGTTGGACAGAGGGCGAATCAGACGCGCTTCATGCTGGCAGGCACATCACGGCGTGGGGATCCGGTGAACAACTGACGTGGGCGGCCGATTTTGTACTCAGGGTCGCCAATCATTTCGTTCAGCTGCGCAATCCAGCCCACGGTGCGGGCCAGCGCAAAGATACCGGTGAACAGGTTCACTGGGATGCCAATGGCTCGTTGGACGATGCCGGAGTAGAAGTCCACGTTGGGGTACAGCTTGCGTTGAACGAAGTAATCGTCTTCCAGCGCGATGCGCTCCAGCTCTTTGGCCAGCTTGAACAGGGGATCGTTTTCCAGGCCCAGTTCGGCCAGCACTTCGTTGCAGGTTTCCTGCATGAGCTTGGCGCGGGGGTCGTAGTTTTTGTACACGCGGTGACCGAAGCCCATCAGCTTGACGCCGGAGTTCTTGTCTTTCACCTTTTCCATGAACTCGCCGACTTTCGACACGCCGCCTTGGCGCTGGATGTCTTCCAGCATGTTCAGGCAGGCTTCGTTGGCGCCACCGTGGGCAGGGCCCCACAGGCAGGCCACGCCCGCGGCGATGGCTGCAAACGGGTTGGTACCAGACGAGCCGCACAGACGCACGGTGGACGTGGAGGCGTTTTGCTCGTGGTCGGCGTGCAGGATGAAGATGCGGTCGAGCGCACGCTCCAGCACGGGGTTGACTTTGTAGGGCTCGCAAGGCGTGCCGAACATCATGCGCAGGAAGTTGCCGGAGTAGCTCAGATCGTTCTGTGGATACATGAACGGCTGGCCCACGCCGTATTTGTATGCCATGGCAACCAGGGTCGGCATCTTCGCGATCAGGCGAATGGCTGCCACTTTGCGGTGCTCTGGGTTGTTGATGTCAGTGCTGTCGTGATAGAAGGCCGACAGGGCGCCCACCAGGCCGGTCAACACTGCCATGGGGTGCGCGTCACGACGGAAACCACGCAGGAAAAACTGCATCTGCTCGTTCACCATGGTGTGGTTGATCACGAGCTTGTGGAAATCTTTGCGTTGGGTGGGATCTGGCAGTTCGCCGTTCAACAGCAGGTAGCAGGTGTCGAGGTAATCACACTGGGTGGCCAGTTGCTCGATGGGGTAACCGCGGTACAGCAACTCACCCTTGTCGCCATCGATGTACGTGATGGCCGACTGGCAAGACGCCGTCGACAAAAAGCCAGGGTCATAAGTGAACATGCCGGTTTGTGCGTACAGCTTGCGGATGTCGATCACATCGGGCCCGATGTTGCCGCTGTAAACGGGCATTTCCACGCTGGGGCTGCCATTGCTGAACGACAGGGTGGCTTTGTTGTCGGCGAGTTTCATTTGTTTTCCTTCGGTGTGGCGTTAATCAGATGTGCGATTCAACTCTTGGGGACTCTGAACATGCTCAGAACCTCGGTGACATCGGGCCTGTCCAGATCGCCTTCGGGGTTTTTGCGCCCCAGCAGCAGATCGAGCAGGTCGTTGTCAGACAGGTCCATCAGGATCTCAAGCCCTGAGGCTTGGTGAACCGTCAAGCCAGAAGCGTGCCTGGCAAAGAACCGCTCGACGAAGAGGTCGTTCTCCAGCAAACCGCGGCGGCAGCGCCACTTCAGTTTGCTCAGTTGACGTTCGTCGAGAAGTGCGCTGTCGTTCATGGTGTGTGCCGGCCGATCAAACGGCGCGCATGACCATCATTTCCTTGATCTTGCCGATGGCCTTGGTGGGGTTCAGCCCCTTGGGGCACACGTCCACACAGTTCATGATCGTGTGGCAGCGGAAGAGCCTGTAGGGGTCTTCCAGGTTGTCCAGTCGTTCAGCTGTGGCTTGGTCGCGGCTGTCGGCGATGAAACGGTAGGCCTGCAGCAAGCCAGCGGGGCCCACGAACTTGTCGGGGTTCCACCAGAAGCTGGGGCAGCTGGTCGAGCAGCTGGCGCACAGAATGCACTCGTAAAGGCCGTTCAGCTCTTCCCGCTCCTCGGGGCTCTGCAGACGCTCTTTTTCGGGCGGCACGTTGTCGTTGATGAGGTAGGGCTTGATGCTGTTGTACTGCTTGAAGAACAGCGTCATGTCCACGATCAGGTCACGCACCACAGGCAGGCCTGGCAGAGGCTTGAGTGTGATGACACCTGGCAGGGTGTTCATGTTGGTCAGGCAAGCCAGACCGTTTTTGCCATTGATGTTCATCGCATCGGAGCCACACACCCCTTCGCGGCATGAGCGGCGGAAGGAAATGGTGGGATCGACCTTTTTCAGCTTCATGAGGGCATCAAGCAGCATGCGTTCGTGGCCATCGAGTTCGACCTCAATGGTTTGCATGTAAGGCTTGGCGTCCTTCTCAGGGTCGTAGCGGTAAATTTTGAATGTGCGCAGTGCCATGTGTGTGCTCCAGACTGTTCAGCTTTGAGGGGTGCAACTCAGAACGTGCGAACCTTGGGTGGCACAGAGTCCACCGTCAGGGGCTTGAGATTGACCGGCTTGTAGGACAAACCATTGGTGGCGCTGTCCCACAGGGTGTGCTTCATCCAGACCGCGTCGTTGCGGCCCAGAGGGCATTCGGCATCGTCGGCTGAACGCTCGTAGTCGCTCACGGTATGGGCACCACGGCATTCCTGGCGCGCGGCTGCGGAAGTCATGGTGGCCTGTGCGCTTTCCATCAGGTTCTCCACTTCCAGCGCTTCCACGCGGGCGGTGTTGAACACTTTGGACTTGTCACCCAACGTGATGGCGTTGACGCGGTCGCGCAAAGCGTTGATCTTCACCACGCCTTCGTTCATGCTGGCCTGCGTGCGGAACACACCGGCGTGTTGCTGCATGGTGGCGCGCATGTCGTTGGCCACGTCCTGGGCGTATTCGCCGCTGGTGCTGTTGTCCAGTCGGGCCAGGCGCGACAGGGTCTTGTCGGCCGCGTCAGCGGGCAAGGCTTTGTGGTTCTTGTTCTTCAGGTTGTAGTCAACGATGTGGTTCCCGGCTGCCCGGCCAAACACCAGCAAATCGAGCAATGAGTTCGTGCCCAGGCGGTTGGCGCCGTGGACGCTGACGCACGAGCATTCACCCACCGCGTACAGGCCATTCAGCACTTTCTGGTTGCCGTAACCATCGGGGGTCACCACCTGCCCGTTCACGTTGGTGGGGATGCCGCCCATCTGGTAGTGGATGGTTGGCACGACGGGAATGGGCTCGCGTGTGATGTCCACGTTTGCGAAGTTCACGCCGATTTCGTAAACCGATGGCAGGCGCTTGTGGATGGTGTCGGCACCCAGGTGGTCCAGTTTCAGGAAAACGAAGTCCTTTTTGGGGCCGCAGCCACGGCCTTCCTTGATTTCCTGGTCCATGCAGCGAGACACGAAATCGCGCGGAGCCAAGTCTTTCAGTGTGGGCGCGTAACGCTCCATGAAGCGTTCGCCGTTGCTGTCCTTCGGTCAGCAACACGCCAGCTCCGGCCACGCCGGTGGGGTGGAACTGCCAGAACTCCATGTCTTGCAATGGAATGCCCGCACGGGCGGCCATGCCCAAGCCGTCACCGGTGTTGATGAAGGCATTGGTACTGGCGGCAAAAATGCGGCCTGCACCACCGGTGGCCAACAGTGTGGTTTTGGCTTCCAGAATGTGGATATCGCCGGTTTCCATTTCGAGGGCGGTCACGCCCACCACGTCGCCGTCGGCATCGCGGATCAGATCAAGCGCCATCCACTCCACGAAGAAGTTGGTGCGGGCTTGCACGTTCTGCTGGTACAGCGTGTGCAGCATGGCATGACCGGTGCGGTCAGCAGCCGCGCAAGCGCGTTGAACGGGTTTTTCACCGTAGTTGGCGGTGTGGCCGCCAAATGGGCGCTGGTAGATCGTGCCATCTGGGTTGCGGTCAAAAGGCATGCCCATGTGTTCCAGCTCGTACACCACCTTGGGAGCTTCGCGGCACATGAACTCGATGGCGTCCTGGTCGCCCAACCAATCGGAGCCTTTGATGGTGTCGTAGAAGTGGTAATGCCAGTTGTCTTCGGACATGTTGCCCAGAGAAGCACCGATACCACCCTGGGCAGCCACCGTGTGGCTGCGGGTGGGAAATACCTTGGACAGAACGGCCACATTCAGGCCGGCGCGAGCCAGTTGCAGGGAGGCACGCATGCCGGAGCCGCCTGCACCGACGATAACCACATCGAAACGGCGCTTGGTCACAGAAGAAGCTTTTGTCATGGCTTTAGAGCCTCCAGAGAACTTGAATGGCCCAGCCCAGGCAACCCACGAGCCAGACGATGGTGAATGTGTGCAGTGCCAGGCGCATGCCGGGCGGCTTGACGTAATCCATCCAGATGTCACGCATGCCAACCCATGCGTGATAGAACAATGCGACAAAAACGGAGAAGGTCAGCACTTTCATCCATTGCGCAGCAAAAATACCTGCCCAGCTCTCATACCCGATGGGGCCGCTGGTCGTCAGCACCTGCAGCAAAACCACTACGGTGAACAGCACGATCAGTGCTGCTGTGAGGCGTTGTGCCAGCCAGTCGCGCAAGCCATAGTGCGCACCGACCACCACGCGTTTTGAACCGTAATTAACAGCCATGTTTGTGTTTCCTTGAATGTTCGTGTGAAGGGGGTGCTCAGTACAGCCCGAACAGCTTGGCACCCAGGACGAGCGTGAGGCCGATGCTCAGCACCAGCACAACCTTCGCTGAGGATGCGCCGAATTCTTTGCTGACGGCGTGGCGGGCATCCATGTACAGGTGGCGCACACCGGCAATCAGGTGATGCAGGTAGGCCCACATCAGACCCAGCACCACCAGTTTGACCAGCACACCGGGGAAAATCCACAGGCCCGAAGACAGTGCCGACGTGAACGTGCCAAACGATATCTCCGACGATACCGAGGCATCAAACATCCACACGATGAAGGGCCGGTGCAGGATGGACACCCAGCCAGCCAAGGGCAAGCGGTAGGTGGTGAGGTCTGTGAACGCATTGATGTTGCGGAACTCGGGGCGCGTCTTGTTCAGGGGGGTCATGTGGGCGCTTTCGGGGGGAGGATGGTCAGAGTGGTAACTCTTTGGTAACCAGGCGGGATGGCTTTCAAATTCTATTGCAACGCAGCATTCACGAACCTTTCAACATCGGGGTTTGCCGTGTTGCGCAGTCAACTAAGTTCGTTTTTGTAGTGATGCATGTCGGTCCGGTACAGACCGCGTCGCAACTCCATGGGTACATCGTTGTAGGTATAGGCGATGCGTTCAACCCCCAACAACGGGTGGCCGGGTTCCACACCCAGCAGGGCTGCTGCCTCGGCGCTGGCCGCCACGGCCTTGATTTTTTCTTCAGCTCTGACCATTCGGACACCAAATTCGCTCTCAAAAAATGCGTACATCGGTCCCTGGTCCGAGGACAAGGCCTCCTGTGTCAGCCCTTTGAATGGTATGCCGGGCAGCCACACGTCTTCCAGGATGGTGGGCACGCCTGCAAATGCCAGCACGCGTTTGACCAGCACCACTGGGTCGGCGCTGCGAAGGCCCAGCAGTCGGCCGACCTCTGCCGTGGCGCGCATGCGCCTGCATTCGACGATCGTGCGCTCCGCGCGGTCTTCTTGCCCCGCATCGGGTTGCAACCGCAGGAAGCGGTACTGGATGTGGCGCTCCGAGTGTGTGGCCACAAAGGTGCCTTTGCCCTGGCGCCGGACCACAAGGTTGTCTGCTGCCAGTTCGTCAATGGCTTTCCGCACCGTGCCCTGGCTGACCCTGAAGCGGGCGGCCAGATCCTGTTCGCTAGGCATGACATCGCCTGGTTTCCATTCGCCACCCTGCAGGCTTTGCAGGATCAGGGTTTTGATCTGCTGGTACAGCGGGCTGAACGCTGGTGTGGCTGTGATGCCGACGGGCTCCACAAGGTCTGGTGGCTGTGTGTTTGGATTCATGTTTGCCTCGCCGCAATCATATCTTATATAAGACATAAGACAAATTGACGGAGCAGGTTTTGGCGGGTACACTGGTGAACGAATTTGGAGCGCTTCGCGTGATGTGAGGCACATCACATCGGTTGCGCTGCCAGGTTTTTCTCGCACATCTACCACAAGCACTTTTTTCAAACTTTCTGTCTCTCTGGAGTTTTTGCCATGTCCAAGAAACCTGTTCGTGTTGCTGTCACCGGTGCTGCCGGTCAAATCGGTTACGCCCTGCTGTTCCGCATTGCCTCCGGTGAAATGCTCGGCAAAGACCAGCCCGTGATCCTCCAGTTGCTGGAAGTCCCGATGGAAAAGGCGCAGGAAGCCCTCAAGGGCGTGATCATGGAGCTCGAAGACTGCGCGTTTCCGCTGCTGGCGGGTATTGAAGCGCACAGCGACCCGATGCAGGCCTTCAAAGACACCGACTACGCTTTGCTGGTCGGCGCACGTCCCCGTGGCCCTGGCATGGAGCGTGCCGACCTGCTGGCCGCCAATGCGCAGATTTTCACGGCACAGGGCAAGGCCCTGAATGCTGTGGCCAGCCGCAATGTCAAGGTGCTGGTCGTGGGCAACCCCGCCAACACCAATGCCTACATCGCCATGAAGTCGGCCCCCGACCTGCCAGCAAAAAACTTCACCGCGATGCTTCGCCTGGACCATAACCGCGCCGCCAGCCAGATCGCTGCCAAGACCGGCAAGCCTGTGGCCGCCATCGAGAAGCTGGCCGTGTGGGGCAACCACTCTCCCACCATGTACGCCGACTACCGCTTTGCCACCATCGATGGCCAGTCCGTCAAGGACATGATCAATGACGACGTGTGGAACCGCGACGTGTTTCTGCCCACCGTGGGCAAGCGCGGTGCTGCCATCATCGCCGCCCGTGGCGTGTCGTCTGCCGCCTCCGCCGCCAATGCCGCCATCGACCACATGCGCGACTGGGCTCTGGGCACCAACGGCAAGTGGGTCACCATGGGCATCCCATCCAAAGGCGAGTACGGCATTCCCGCCGAAGTCATGTTTGGTTACCCCGTGACATGCGAAGGCGGCGAGTACAAAATCGTTGAAGGCCTGCCAATCTGCGCGTTCTCGCAGGAATGCATCAACAAAACCCTGGCTGAGCTGCAGGGCGAGCAAGACGGCGTGAAGCACCTGCTGTAACCCGTTGGTAACCACCCGGGGTGATGGCGTGAAACATCCGCGCGACGTGTTGCTGGGTGCGCAGGCCGAGAGGGCACTCCTTCCGGTGTGCGATCACTACAGCGGCGTTGAAGCGCGGATGCGCAAAAGCCTGCAGATGCAGGCCGAGATCGCGCAGGAGTTCGGAGCTTGCGTGTTCGATGTCACCCTGGACTGTGAAGACGGTGCCCCTGTCGGCGGCGAGGCCGACCATGCGGCCTTGGTGCTGAGCCTCCTCCAGGGCGTCAGCCCCACCTGTCGGGTGGGTGTGCGCTTGCACGCTGTTGACCACCCGGCTTTTGGGGCCGACGTTGCCACCTTGCTTGGCCATGCGTCGGTCAAACCTGCCTTCGTCATGCTGCCCAAGGTCGACAGTTCGGCACAACTGTTGCAGGCCATTGCTGTGCTGGACGCTGCGGGCGCACACAGCGTGCCCATTCATGTGCTGCTGGAGTCCCCGCTGGCCATCCACCATGCATTCGAGATTGCCGCTCATCCAAGGGTGGAGTCCCTGAGTTTCGGTTTGATGGACTTTGTGTCAGCCCATGGCGGTGCCATTCCGTCATCAGGCATGGGGGTTGATGGTCAGTTCGCGCATCCTTTGGTGGTCCGTGCCAAGCTTGCACTGTCCAGCGCTGCCCATGCATTTGGTAAAACACCTTCCCACTGTGTGGTGACCGAATTTCGCGACACTGCTGCGTTGCGGGCGGCAGCGCTCAAGGCCCGCAATGAGATGGGCTACACCCGCATGTGGAGCATCCACCCTGACCAGATTCGCACCATTGTGGATGTGTTCGCACCGACGCTGGGCGAGGTGGACGAAGCTACGCACATCATCCAGCAAGCTGCCAGCCATGAGTGGGCACCGACCCAGGTGGCAGGCAAATTGCATGACCGGGCCAGCTACCGGTTTTACTGGCAAACATTGGAGCGCGCTCACCAGACTGGGCGTGCGATACCGGCCGAAATGGCCCATTATTTTTCTTGACAACGACTGGAGTTCCCCATGTTGAAAGCCTACCGTGACCATGCTGCCGAGCGCGCTGCGCTGGGCATTCCGCCCCTGCCTCTGGATGCCAAGCAAGTGGCCGCCTTGATCGAGCTGATCAAGAATCCACCCGCCGGCGAAGACGCATTCCTGATGGATCTGCTGACACATCGCGTGCCACCAGGTGTGGACGATGCGGCCAAGGTGAAGGCCAGTTTTCTGGCTGCTGTGGCCCATGGCGACATCGTTGTGGGCTTGGTCTCCAAGGCCAAGGCCACCGAACTGCTGGGCACCATGGTGGGTGGCTACAACGTGCACCCACTGATCGAACTGCTGGACGACGCCGAAGTGGCTGCCGTGGCCGGCGCAGCGCTGAAGAAAACGCTGCTGATGTTCGACTACTTCAACGACGTGGCCGAAAAAGCCAAAGCCGGTAACGCCACGGCCAAAGAAGTCATGCAGTCGTGGGCCGATGGTGAGTGGTTCACCAGCCGCCCTGAAGTCGACAAAAAAATCACCGTCACGGTGTTCAAGGTCCCTGGCGAAACCAATACCGACGACCTGTCGCCTGCGCCCGATGCCACCACGCGTCCGGACATCCCGATGCACTACCTGGCGATGCTGAAGAACACCCGTCCTGACGCAGCTTTCAAGCCTGAAGAAGACGGTAAGCGCGGCCCGATGCAGTTCATCGAAGACCTGAAGAAAAAGGGCAACCTCGTCGCCTACGTGGGCGACGTGGTGGGCACCGGTTCCAGCCGCAAGTCAGCCACCAACTCGGTGGTTTGGGCTACTGGCCAGGACATCCCGTTTGTGCCCAACAAGCGCTTTGGCGGTGTGACCCTGGGCGGCAAAATTGCCCCCATCTTCTTCAACACACAAGAAGACTCCGGCTCGCTGCCCATTGAAGTGGATGTGTCCAAGCTGGAAATGGGCGACGTCATCGACGTGCTGCCCTACGACGGCAAGCTGGTCAAAAACGGCGAGACCGTGGCCGAGTTCAAACTCAAGAGCGACGTGCTGTTTGACGAAGTGCGAGCCGGTGGCCGTATCAACCTCATCATTGGCCGCAGCCTGACCGCCAAGGCCCGTGAGTTCCTGGGCCTGCCCGCATCCACGCTGTTCCGCCTGCCCAGCGTACCCACCGCGACCAACGCCGGTTTCACACTGGCGCAAAAGATGGTCGGCCGCGCCGTGGGCCTGCCAGAAGGTCAGGGCGTGCGCCCCGGTACTTACTGCGAACCCAAAATGACGACCGTGGGCAGCCAGGACACCACTGGCCCCATGACCCGCGACGAGCTGAAAGACCTGGCTTGCCTGGGCTTCAGCGCCGACCTGGTGATGCAGTCCTTCTGCCACACCGCTGCTTATCCCAAGCCTGTGGACGTCAAAACCCATCGCGAACTGCCCAAGTTCATCAGCAGCCGTGGCGGTGTGGCCCTGCGTCCCGGTGACGGCGTGATCCACAGCTGGCTCAACCGCCTGCTGCTGCCCGACACCGTCGGTACTGGTGGCGACAGCCACACCCGTTTCCCCATCGGTATTTCGTTCCCCGCCGGTTCCGGTCTGGTGGCGTTTGGCGCTGCGACCGGCGTGATGCCGCTGGACATGCCCGAGTCGGTGCTGGTGCGCTTCAAAGGCGAAATGCAGCCCGGCGTGACGCTGCGCGATCTGGTGCATGCCATTCCGCTGTACGCCATCAAGGCCGGTTTGCTGACCGTGGCCAAAGCCGGCAAGATCAACGAATTCTCCGGGCGCATTCTGGAAATCGAAGGCCTGCCCAACCTCAAGGTCGAGCAAGCGTTTGAACTCTCCGACGCATCCGCCGAGCGTTCCGCCGCTGGTTGCACCATCAAGCTCAACCCCGAGCCGATCAAGGAATACCTCACCAGCAACATCGTGCTGATGAAGAACATGATCGCCGACGGTTACGCCGACGCGCGCACCCTGCAGCGCCGCATCGAGAAGGTCGAAGCCTGGCTGGCCAATCCCGAGCTGCTCGAAGCCGACAAGGATGCCGAATACGCACACGTCATCGAGATCGATCTGGCCGACATCAAGGAACCCATCCTGTGCTGCCCGAACGATCCTGACGACGCCAAGTTCCTGTCTGAAGTGGCCGGCACCAAGATTGACGAGGCCTTCATTGGCAGCTGCATGACCAACATCGGCCACTTCCGTGCAGCTGCCAGGCTGCTCGGCGGCAGCCGCGACATCCCCGTCAAGCTGTGGGTGGCCCCGCCCACCAAGATGGACGAGAGCGAACTCATCAAAGAAGGCCATTACGCCAACTTCGGCGCGGCCGGTGCACGCACCGAAATGCCGGGCTGCAGCCTGTGCATGGGCAACCAGGCCCAGGTACGCGAGGGGGCCACAGTGGTGTCCACCAGCACACGCAATTTCCCCAACCGCTTGGGCAAGAACACCAACGTGTTCCTCGCCTCTGCGGAGCTGGCCGCCATTGCGTCAAAGCTGGGGCACATCCCCACCGTTGCCGAGTACCACGCAGCCATGGGCATCGTGAACAAGGACGGTGCGGCCATTTACAAGTATCTGAACTTCGACCAGATCGAAGAGTACGCAGACATTGCCAAGGGCGTGACAGCCTGAGGCGGGTTTGTCCCACACAATGAAGCGGCCTTCGGGCCGCTTTTTCTTTTCTCTTTCAGCTCAGGCCACCCATGAAACTGCACATCGCCCCCCGCGCTCCCAATCCCCGCCGCGTGATGATGTTCGCCGCCGAAAAGCAGATTGCCGGTATTGAACTGGTGAATGTCGACATCAACAACTTGGCACACAAAACCGATGCATTCAAAGCCATCAACCCATTGACCACCGTTCCCGCGCTGGAATTGGGCGACGGGCGTGTGTTGTCCGAAAGCCGGGCGATCTGCACCTGGCTGGAAGGCCGTTACCCCGAGCCCAACCTGATGGGCCGTGACGCGGACGAGCGAGCCTTCATTGAAATGGCGGACCGCCGGGCCGAGTGGTACCTGCTGGTGCCGATGGCGCAGGTCATTCGCCACACGCACCCAGGCTTGGCCACCCTGGAGCAGCCCCAGTTTGCCGACTACGGACAGGC
>JFJP01037492.1_pt1 | contig 30739 bp, 28 predicted proteins | sample 431651 | NCBI WGS metagenome assembly JFJP01 (sample SAMN02602958, study PRJNA72255) | Microbial mat metagenome, whole genome shotgun sequencing project. | biome: fresh water; feature: sink hole; material: water; isolation source: purple microbial (photo- and chemosynthetic) mats found in... | reverse complement strand
AGGTGTTCAATATGTTTGTCATGGGTGGATTCATGAAGGTTAAACCCATCCTGAAAACGGAATACGTCATCAAAGGCCTGAAGAAATCACTTCCTGACAGGTACCATCACCTGATTCCCATGAACGAGGAAGCCATTAAGCGGGGGATGGAGATAATCAGGGAAGTCTGAAGATCAGTCTCCAGTCTTCAGTAAGGCAATAGGCAGTAGGCAATAGGCAATAGTTAAAACACTGGTTATCAGTAAATTATTCATTACGAATGGACGACTTCAGGACTGCAAGACTTTCAACACTACTGCCTACTGCCTAACCCCTACTGCCTACTCGTAGAAGTGCATTTCCCGGATGTACCGCCAAACGGGGGCCGGCACAAACCATGAGACATCCTTTCCCTCTTTGATTGCATTGCGTATAAAGGTGCCGGAGATCTCCATCACCGGGGCATCTATCTCGGTTACCGATGCCATTGAGAGTATCTCCTGCAGCCTCTTGCCGCTCCTGCTTCCCGGGTAGAGGCGGGGATAAACGATTATCGGATACTGCTTAACAAGCACTTCTGCATTCTTCCACTTGTGCAGCGTGGTCAGATTGTCTTCGCCCATGATTAGCGTGAACCGTCGCGAAGGGTGTTTCTCAGTCAGCCAGGCCAGCGTGTCAATAGTATAGGAGGGTTGCGGCAGGGTGAATTCAACGTCTGAAACCCTGAAACGGCTGTCGTCGCCGATGGCAAGCCCGGTCATGTATAACCGGTCGCGGTCCTTCAGGAGCGTCTCCTTGGTTTTCAGAGGGTTATGGGGACTGACCACAAACCAGATCTCTTCCAGCGAGGAATACTCGGCCAGATAGTTGGCTATCGCCATATGGCCTATGTGCACAGGGTTGAATGAACCAAAAAACAATCCGGTCTCCATCACCTTTTTTCAATGAATTCCGTCACCACCGCCAGTATCTCGCTGCAGGCACTCTCCAGCCCGTCATTGATGATCACGCGGTCAAACCTGTCTGCCATAAGGATCTCGGAGACTGCCTTATCAACTCTCATCTCAATCTTATCGGCACTGTCTGTCCCGCGCTTCATCAGTCGTGAACGCAGTTCATCCACTGAGGGCGGCATGATAAAGATGGCCAGGGCCTCCTTCCCGAAGATCTTCTTCAGATTGACGCCTCCCTGCACGTCTAAGTCAAAGAGGGGAATTTTACCCTCTCCGGTGATACGGTCTATCTCGCTCCGGAGGGTTCCGTAATAATGATCCCTGTAGACCTCCTGCCACTCTATGAATTCACCTTTTTTGATTTTCCTCCTGAAGTCAGCCGAGGTTATGAAATAATATTCCCGGCCGTTTACTTCACATCCCCTTGGCTTCCTGCTGGTTGCCGAAACGGAGAAGAGGAGGGGGAGGCCTGCATTGAGAAGATGACTGACGAGGGTTGACTTGCCTGCCCCGGAAGGAGCGGATATGATCAGGACCCTGCTATTCTTCAATCCCTTCATAGAGTCAGAGCACATTTAGAGTCAGCTCTTTTATCCGCTCCAGCTCATCCTTCATCATCACCACCAGTTTTTGCAGTGAAGCATCATTCGCCTTCGAGCCAATGGTGTTGATCTCACGCCCCATCTCCTGCGAGATGAAGTTGAGCATCTTTCCGTTCTGGCCGTTGCCGTTCATTGTCTCAATGAAGTAGTCGCAGTGTTTCTTCAGCCTCACCTTCTCCTCGTTGATGTCCATCTTCTCAAGGTAGAATATCAGCTCCTGCTCAAATCGATTTTTATCGATGTTTTCCGATCCGACGGTCTCCTGAAGTGTTGCCAAAAGCTTCTCGCGCATGCGTGTCAAACGGTCGCCCTCCACATTACTGAGGTTCCCAAGGTACCGTGTGATACTGGAAACTGACTTGGATAGGTCAGCCTCCATTGCTTTGCCCTCCTCAAGGCGGTAAAGGTCGGTCATTGAAAGAGCATCATCGATTAGTTTTACCGCCATGCTCCATTCCTCCTCAGTAAGCTCGGCCCTCTCGCTCCTTAGCGTTTCGGGCAAACGCATCACAATGCCCAGCAACTCACTGTCACTTTTGATTCCCAGCTCGTTGCTTATCTCCCTGAGCTGATTGTAGTAGTTTTTAACGATGTTGCTGTTGATCACGGGAGCCGGCTCGTCATTCATGGCGTCAAAGGAGATCATCAGGTCAATCTTGCCTCTCTCGAGTCTCCTTATTACCATGTTCCTTATATCCAGCTCCTTCTCCTTGTAGATCCACGGCATCTTGGTATTGATATCAGCCTGTTTGCTGTTGAGTGATCTGATCTCAACAGTGATCTTCCGGTGCGGTGTCTCCAGCATGGCTTTGCCATAGCCGGTCATTGATCTTATCATCGTGGTTCAGTTATTCCTGAGTCAAAGATAGGTTTTTTATGTCAGGAGAGCAGGTCAAGCTCAACGGTGAAGTGCCTCATGATGGGGGCTTCATATTTGATGGCCAGTCCACGTGTGATCCGGTCTCGTCTCTCCCATACATTGCTCACTGCGGCAGCCACATAATCCATGTGGTTATCCGTATAGACCCTTCTTGGGATGGCCAGCCTGACCAGTTCCAGAGCCGGATGCCTGTTCAGTCGCGTCACGGGATCGCGGTCTGCCATCAGGGTGCCTATCTCAACGCCGCGAATCCCCCCTTCGAGGTATAGCTCCACCGCCAGTCTCTGGGCAGGAAACTCTCCGGCAGGTATCTGCGGAAGGAATTTGCCGGCATCAATGAAGATTGCATGGCCGCCGATGGGTACCTGTACAGGCACGCCTGCCGCACTGATCTTTTCTCCCAGTCGTGCCACCTGGCCTATGCGCGACTCAAGGTAGTCAAATTCGGTGCCCTCGTAGAGACCCTGTGCCAGGGCATTCATGTCACGGCCCGCCATGCCTCCGTAGGTGACGAAGCCCTCGAACATGATATTAAATGTCGATGCCTTGCGGAACAGCTCTTTGTCCCTGAATCCGATGAACCCTCCGATGTTTACGATGGCATCCTTCTTGGAACTCATGGTCATGCCATCTGCAAAGGAGAACATCTCACGGGCAATATCCCTGATGGACTTTTCTGAGTATCCTGTTTCCCTGGTCTTGATGAAGTAGGCGTTTTCGGCAAAACGGGCAGAGTCAATGATAACCAGAACTTTGTACTTGTCGGCGAGCTTCCTGACTCCCCTGAGATTAGCCATACTGACCGGCTGACCGCCAGCAGTGTTGTTGGTAACGGTCATGACAATGCATCCCAGCTTCTCGTGAGGCGTCTCATTCAGCACCTGCTCAAGCCTTTCAAGATCGACATTGCCCTTGAAGGGATCAAGGTTGGCAATATCCATGGCGTATGAAACGGTGCAGTCGACCGCACTGGCCTTGCGGAACTCAATGTGCCCCTTGGTGGTGTCAAAGTGCGCGTTCCCGGGGATAACGTCGCCCTCCTTTACCAGCACCGAGAAGAGTACGTTCTCTGCAGCCCTGCCCTGGTGTGTCGGAAGGAAATATTCAAACCCGGTAATATCCCTGATAGCATCCTTGAGCCTGTAATATGATGATGCTCCGGCATAGCTCTCATCCCCGGTCATGATGGCACCCCACTGTTTGTCACTCATTGCCCCGGTGCCTGAATCGGTGAGGAGATCAATGAATACCTGCTCTGACCGCAGGTTAAACAGGTTGTATGAGGCTTTTCTGATCCATTCCTGACGCTCAGACAGCGTGCTCTGGCGCAGAGACTCAATCATTTTTATCCTGAAAGGTTCACAATATGGTAAATTCATGGGATTTTCGATTTTCAATTGACGATTAAGAAATTTTAACAACAGGAAGGGGTGGGGGTGAAAAAGCATTTAGATATGCAACCCTTGGGGTTCAGAATGCGTCCCTGTTCTTGATGTTCTGGAAGATCAACTTCCGGTTTCTTTCCGATAGAAAATGGAAAATCATCTAAATGGGCTATTTTTGCAAAGATAACTTTTTTACGTTTGGGGTACAATCCGGAACTGTTTAAACATCGTGAAATGAGATTGAGAACCTTAAAAATTCTTATCGTTTTTTGTTGCCTGTGGGGAAGTACAATTGTATCCGGACAGGTTGTGGATGCACCGGTGACTCTGCCGGTGACCTTGCCCGTAGTCTCTGCTGACACTCTTGAAGCCGGCATACACCTGCTGAATCACATAAAGGCTTACCCGGTCCCAAACATCAGCGGTCCGAAGGATATATACCTTGACCGGGAAGCTTCATTAAAGTTTCTTGATAAGATATATTTATCGGCACCGATGTGGAAAAAGAGCAATGATCCGCTCCGCGAGGCAATTAAAAGCCTGCTGTGGATTGCCTCCAGGCCTGCAACTGACACACTGGTGAATTACCTTTCCGGATATGGCTTCGATAAGATAAGAATACCAGTTGAAAACTACTATGTTTTCGATTCTGTCAGGATTATTCTTCCGGTCATGCAACATGACTCCGTCACTGCAGACACCCTCACCGGAAATTCTCATGGCGGGGAGATGTTCATTGAGGCTGGAAAGAAACTTGAGAAGGTGAGACTCTCTGCAGATTCCAGGCCGGTACATGTAAACGATACCCTCAGACTGAATGACTCAGTATATATTCTGATGAAGGATTTTATACCGGCACAGCTGCCGCACCACACCAATGACACGATTGTGCTGGTGATAACAGACACGCTGCCCGAGGCATCACTGTACAGGAGTGATTTTCCATTCAGGTATCTCAGGAATCCGTATGTGACTGACTCACTTGAGGCTGCAGTAACTTCACTGATTAGTTACCTTGAGATGCGCGACTCCACGTTGTTGACGGTTACCGGCGAGCACGGCAGGGGATCTGATGTGTGGCTCAACAGCCAGTCAGATAACCTTGTAAGGTTCTGGCTGCCTGACGGGGAGGGCGATTCAGTGACTGTATGGCTGGGAAGCCCTGCAAGAAACACCATCTCTCTAAGGGCAGAAGAGGGCGTACTGTTTAAGAAGCAGGTATGGCATGACAGGTATGTTGACACCCGCGTGAACGTGACCACCGCTATGGAAGAGAACTTGCGAAGGGTGGCGCTCAACAGGATCAAACCGGAGCTGTGGAAGTTCAGAACAGACATCTCATACCTGCTCTCGCAGGGGGTGATCGCCAACTGGGCAAAAGGGGGAGAGAACAACGTATCCTCGGTGCTGGACGTGACCTCCGCCTTGAATTACAACAACAAGGTCACAAAGGTCAATTCATCCACCTCAGCCAGGTTTGCGCTGGGCCTGCAGGCCTCGGGAAGAAGGGCAGACATTCGTAAAAACCTGGATATACTTGAGATCAACTCAAAGATCAATCACAAGGCCTTCGGGAAATTCGACCTCAGCGGCCTATTCCAGTTCAAGACGCAGTTCCTGCCCGGCTACAACTATCCCAATGATTCGGTCAAGGTTTCGAAATTTTTCAATCCGGCAACGTTCCTTTTTGGCTACGGCCTTGAATACAAGCCTGACAAGAACACCTTCATAAGCTTCTCTCCGTTATCCTACAAGGGTACCTTCGTTCCTGACACTGCCCATATCAATCAGACCAAATACGGCATTGCAGCAGACAAATGGTCAAAGAATGAGCTTGGCGCTTACCTTACCATCAACAGCAAGGTTTTACTCTTTGAAAGGGTGAATATGAGCAACAGGCTGCAGCTCTTCAGTAATTTTCTTTCAAAGCCGCAGAATGTGGATGTGGAGTGGGAGATGATTGCTACAACGAGCCTAAACTGGTTCACTGACCTCAGGCTGAATGTGCATCTCATTTATGATGATGACACCATGCTTCCTGTCTTTGATGAAGGTGAACCGGTGCTTGGTACCGATGGAAAACAGAAGAAGGCTCCCATGGTGCAGTTCAAGGAGCTCCTTGGTGTCTCTTTCGTCTTCAGGTTTTAGAAGAGAAGGAGGTCCAGGATCACTCCCAGTCCGAATATGACGCCGGCCACCCCGTTGGTGGTGGCGAAGGCCATGTTGACCCTGCTCAGGTCATCCGGTTTCACAATGAGGTGCTGATAGGCCAGCATTCCTGAAAATATCAGGGCACTGATCCAGAAAACAATACCCGCCTGCCCGATGAGCCCTGCTGTGGAAACAAGCATGAAAGAGACCGAATGCAGGGCCGCTGACACAGTAAGCGCCTCCCTCCTTGACATTGCGGCAGGTATGGAATAGAGGCCAGTCTCCCGGTCAAACTTATCATCCTGGAGTGAATAGATGATGTCAAAACCGCTTACCCAGGTAAGAACAATAAAGGAATAGACCAGAGGAAGCAGAGCAAATGCTCCGGTTACGGCGATGTAGGCTCCGATGGGTGCAAGGCTCAGGCCCAGGCCGAGCACAATATGGCACAGTGCGGTGAATCTCTTGGTGTAGCTGTATCCGAGAATGATCAGCAGCGCCACTGGTGACAGGATGAGTGTAAGCCTGTTCAGGAAGGCTGTGGCAACAATGAAGAGAATGGAGCTGGCTATGACAAACACCAGGGCGTTGCGCTGTGAGATCTTCCCTGCAGGTATTTCCCTTCCGGCGGTCCTGGGGTTTAATCTGTCAAAGTGGACATCAGCATACCTGTTGAAAGCCATGGCTGCACTGCGGGCCAGGACCATGCAGGCAAGCACAAGGAGGAATGTCCTAAGAGTGAATCCAAAACCTGGCTGCGTGGCTCCCAGAAAATACCCGACCAGGGCAAAAGGCATCGCAAAGACAGTGTGACTGAATTTGACAAGCGAAAGGTAATCATATGTCCTGCCGGCCAGCTTCTTCATCTCAGAGTTGCACTGAACTCCCGCTCATAAGCCTTGATGAGCGCGTTCATCACCTTTTCAATGCTCTTCTCAGTGAGGGTCTGCCGTTCGTCATGCAGGATGAAACTGACAGCGTACGATTTCTTGTCCTTGCCAATTGTATCGCTTTCGTACACATCAAACAGGTCAACCTCCTGAAGGATATTTCGTTCAGTCTTGAAAGCCAGGTCACGTATCTGGCTGAATGACACCGATTTGTCGAGTAGAAGCGCCAGGTCGCGACGGACCCATGGATACTTTGGCAGCTCGGCAAAGCGGATCTTCCTGCCTTTTATGATCCGGATTATGTTGTCCCAGAAGATCTCGGCATACCATATATCCTGCCTGATGTCAAACATGGCAAGGTATTTTTTTGAGACCCGTCCGAAAGATGCAGTTTCAAGTCCCCCGACACTGTATTTCATTCCGTCAGTGAACCACCCCGCATTATCCTGAACAGCAGTGATCTCTCTCTCTTCTATTCCGAAGCGTGAGAGCACCAGTTCTGTGAAGCCCTTGATGTGGAAGAACCCGGCTGGTGCTTCTGCGGCATTCCATCTTTTCCCGTTGATATTGCCGGTGACAGCCATAGCCAGGACCTGCTGTTCGTTGAAATTGTCGGTGATCTCCATCGTCTCCCTTCCCGTTCTCCTGCTGTAGATATTGCCGAGTTCAAACAATCTCAGGTCGTTGTTCTGCCTGTTGATGTTCCATGATATGGTACTGAGCATTCCGGGAAGCAGTGATAATCTCATGACATTGAGGTCGCTGCTGAGCGGATTGGCCAGTCTCACCATGGCGGCGGCGTTAAAGTCGCCTGTCGTCTCAAACCATGCCGCCGGGGTCAGTGAGTTGCACATGATCTCCGCGAATCCGTTTCCGGAAAGGAGCTCTGCCATATTGGCCGCCACCTTTTCACGGTCAGGCTTTTCTGTGTGGGAGAGCATTGAATGCATCTCATTGCTGATGCCGATATTGTCATAACCGTAGATCCTGAGCACCTCTTCCGTGACATCTGCCTCCCGGGTCACATCTACACGGTAAGGAGGGATCTCAAGGGTTAAAATGTCCGGTGACTCATCAGTGATATGTATGTCGAGACTGTATAGTATGGTTTTGACCGTCTCAACCGGAATACTCTTGCCGATAAGTTTTGTCATGCGGTCAAGCGAATATCTTACCACGGCTTTCCGGACGGGATAAGGATAAATATCCGCAATTTCCCCGGCAATCTCTCCTCCGGCCATCTCCTTTACCAGCAAGGCTGCTCTCCTGAGGGCATATATTGTCATCTCGGGGTCAGTGCCTCTCTCAAAGCGGTATGAGGCGTCGGTATGCAAATCATGCCTGCGCGAGGTGCGGCGCACAGACACCGGGCTGAAGGTGGCGCTCTCAAGGAACAGATCGGTGGTGGCTGCAGTTACCCCTGATTTTTGCCCGCCAAATACACCGGCTATGCACATCCCTTCATTCTCATTGCAGATCATCAGGTCCGATGAGGAGAGCTCGCGCTCCACCCCGTCGAGGGTAACGAATTTCGTCTTTTCGGGCAGTTTTTTAACTGTCACCTTGTTCCCGGTGATGGCTGACGCATCAAAAGCATGCAGCGGCTGTCCGGTCTCATGCAGTACGAAGTTGGTGATGTCAACCACATTATTGATGGGATTCAGACCAATGGCCCTGAGTCTGCTCTGCAGCCATGCAGGTGACGGGCCCACAGTGATGCCCCTGACCGTCAGTCCAGAATACCTTATGCAGGCATCCGCCGCCTCTACAGTGACGCTGATGGCGCCATCCTCCCGCTCCTTTCTGAAACCGGTTAGCTCAGGCAGCTTTGCCCTCACCGGTTTCTGAAGGTTGAAGAAGGCTGCAAGGTCGCGTGCCACGCCAAAGTGTGAACTGCAATCTATCCTGTTGGGCGTCAGCCCTATCTCGAACACCGTATCACTTGTCACACCAAAGTAGTCTGCAGCAGGGGATCCGATTCTGGCTGAGGGATCAAGGACTATTATTCCTTCATGATCTGTTCCTATACCCAGTTCATCCTCTGCACAGATCATTCCCTCAGAGAGCTGGCCCCGAATTTTTGAACGTTTGATCTCGAACTGCTCATTGCCGTGGAAGACCATGCTGCCCGTCACTGCCACGGGTACAAGCTGTCCGGCAGCAACATTGGGCGCACCGCATACGATATGCAGAGGCTCGGTGCCCCCGACGTCAACGGTGGTAACACTAAGCCTGTCAGCATCAGGGTGCTTCCCGCATGTCAGGACCCTCCCTACAACAACCCCCTTCATTCCTCCCCTGACGGAGACCCACTCCTCAATACCTTCAACCTCAAGACCCAGGCTTGTGAGAATAGCCGAAAGCTCCTCAGCTCCGGCATCGAAGTCAAGATACTCCCTGAGCCAGTTATAAGAAATCTTCATTGCGGTATAATTATCTGTTTTTTATGACATGCAAAAGTAAGTAAAAAAGGTTAGAGGCATCACACAGGCTTTATTAATTGGTTGATCATTATCGTTATATTTGCACCTCAATAACATGCCACATGAAATTAGAAGCCACAGACAAACTGATACTGATAACAAATGATGACGGCCTTTATGCTGCCGGTCTCCGTACACTCATAAACACCATGAAGGAGTTTGGCAAACTTGTGGTCATATCAGCCACTGAGAGCCGCAGCGGAATGTCACAGGCGCTCACCGTCAAGCAACCACTGAGGGTCAAGCTGCTGGAAGAGGATGACAACAAGAGGGTGTATGCATGCAGCGGAACCCCTACTGACGGCGTTAAGCTGGCCGTCAACCAGCTCATGGAACGCCGGCCTGACCTTATCGTCTCAGGCATAAACCACGGGTCAAACGCCTCGGCCAGCGTTCTCTATTCGGGAACTATGGCAGCAGCTCTGGAGGGTTGCCTTTATAAAATCACCTCTGTGGGATTCTCACTTAACAGTTATTCAGCCACAGCGGATTTTTCGGTATGCGAAGAGTACATCCGTAAGGTTTGTAAACAGCTGCTTCGCGAAGCACTTCCGGATGGAATATGCCTGAATGTAAACATCCCGGCATTGCCTGCCTCAGAGATAAAAGGCATGGTGGTTGTCCGCCAGGCAATGGGCAGCTGGAAAGAGGAGTTCGAAAAAAGGAAAGACCCTGCAGGCAAGACCTATTACTGGCTCACGGGTAACTTCATAAATCATGAACCCGGATCAACCGATACCGATGAGTGGGCTATAAAAAATGGTTATGTCTCAGTGGTGCCTGTAGGTACGGATATGACCGCACACTCTTTCATAAGCACCCTCAAAACCAAATTCTGACATGTGGTCCAAACAGCGCTTCAACAATGCCCTTACCGGAGTAGCATCCGGATTGATCCTTCCGGTGCTGGCATTTTTCGTCTTCTTTATGGTTACGCGCCACGGACTGCCCCTGGGCCAGTACTTTCAGAAGATGATAGCGGCAGATAATCTGACAGAGGTCATGAGTGTCTCGGTATTCACCAATATACTGGTCTTCCTTCTGTTTAACCATTTTGACATGCTGAGAGCCTCCAAGGGTGTCCTCGGCATAACCTTGATATGGGCCTTTGTCGTGTTCGGCATAAAGCTGCTCTAGGATGAAATATTTTATAATAGCCGGAGAGCCGTCGGGCGATCTGCATGGTTCCAGCCTTGTCAGAAACCTGGCCATGGCTGATCCGGATGCTGACATCGCATGCTGGGGAGGTGATCTCATGAGAGAGGCCGGCGGAAGGCTGCTGAAACACTACCGCGAGACGGCTTTCATGGGCGCCTGGGAGGTGCTGGTGAATATCCGGAAGGTGAGAGCCAATTTCAGCGAATGCCGGAGCCAGATAGCAGAGATGAAGCCTGATGTAGTGATCCTGATCGATTACCCGGGGTTTAACCTGCGAATAGCCCGCTATGTTAAACAGCTGGGGATCAAGGTATTCTATTATATCTCACCGAAAATATGGGCATGGCGTGAGGGCAGGGTGACCCAGATAAAAAAGTATGTCGACAGGCTTTATATCATCTTTCCATTTGAGAAGGAGTTCTTCCGTCGTCATGGTTACAGTGTCATATTCCTGGGGAACCCCCTCCTGGACCATGTGGAGGCGTGGCGCGGACCGGCTCATGACCGTGATGCCACCAGAGCCTCACTGGGCCTCGATACCAGGCCGGTGATAGCGCTACTTGCAGGCAGCAGGCTTCAGGAGGTCACCAGGATTCTTCCGGCAATGGTCAGCGTTGCGGCAGGTTTTCCAGATTACCAGTTTGTGACTGCTGGCATGGACCACCTCCCGGCAGAATTGTACCACGACATAATTGGATCACAGCCCGTCAGGGTAATTAACGGCAGGACCTATGATCTTCTTTCGGTGGCTGAGGCAGCACTTGTAACGTCAGGCACCGCCACACTCGAAGCTGCCCTGTTTGATGTTCCGCAGGTGGTATGCTACAAAACCAGTCCGCTGACTTATACCCTTGGTAAAAGAGTTATAAAGGTCAGGTTTATCTCGCTTGTAAACCTGATAATGGACCGTGAGGTGGTGAAGGAGCTGATACAGGATGATCTTAACCAGGGGAAGCTTCACTCGGAACTTCAAAATATCATTGTAACCGGTTATAAACATGAAATAATCAGGAGAGACTATAATGAACTCCGTGATGTTCTGGGCGGTGGCGGAGCCTCAGTGCGGGTGGCGGAGCATATGGTCAGCAGCCTGAAGGAAATGGTTGCGGGATGATGACAAGAGTATTCATAACCATTTTAATTGCCCTGTTCCCGCTCACAGCCTACGGTGAGTTGTCAATACGCATCTTTGCACGCACAAAGCCTGTAACGGTGGTTTTCACTCCTGATAATGGAGTGTACCTGCTCAGCGACGGACAGCACGGAGATGTAAGGATTCTCCCGGGAGAGACCGTGGCTGTCACGCGCCATGCCGGGAGGGTGATCTACATGACTCTCTCCGGGATATCCGGTGTGGCTGACTCGCTGACATTCACTCCTGCAGGCAGCAGTTCCGTTTTCAGGCTGCGCGCCCCGGCACGCAACGAGGCCGTGAAGACCCTTGACGGACTGCTGAAGATAAAGTCATTCCCCGGTTCACTTCAGATAATCAATGTCACCTCAGTTGAAAGTTATCTGCCCGGAGTGGTACGTGCAGAGGCAGGCAAGTACGGTCCGCCCGATTATTTCAAGGCACAGGCTGTTGTGGCACGCACATATGTATACAGGAACGCCGGCAGGCATGAACTCGACGGTTATAACCTATGCGATGACACCCACTGCCAGGTCTACCTCGGACTTATCAGCGAACTCCCGATCATTGAAGCTTGCAGGGCAACAGCAGGCAAGGTGCTTATTGACCGCGACAGCATGCTTATTGTGCCAGCCTTCCATGGTAACTGCGGAGGCGTGACGGCCTCCTCTGCTGATGTCTGGCTGGCGGGTTACCCGTACCTTGTCAGTGTCAACGACCCGTGGTGTGGCTATTCGGCCTCATCAGTCTGGAAAAAGAGCCTTCCGATGAGTGACTGGAACAGTTTTCTTAGAACGAAGGGCATTAAACCCGGAGAAGAAGCCGTACTCTATTCACCTCCGGGAAGCAAGCCGGTCAGGGTAATGAACCGTACCGTGCAGGGAAAAAGTATCACCAGCGAAGAGATTCGTCTCCGGTTTGATCTGCGGTCAGCCTACTTCACCCTTACACCGGCAGGTGACAGCCTTACTGTGAGCGGCAGAGGATACGGGCACGGTGTCGGACTTTGCCAGGACGGGGCCAAGGCGATGGCGGAAAAGAGAGTCACTTATGACAAGATAATAACATTTTATTATCCGGGCATCTCCATCACTGACATCAAAAATGCCCGCAGGCCGGTGAGGCCATGAAACTTTTAGATATTTTTACATCAAACTTGAAGTTATGTTCACTCTCTTAAGAAAAGAGATAGCAGGGTTTTTCAGCTCGCTCACAGGCTACATTGTGATGATTGTTTTTCTACTGGCAAACAGCCTGATTATGTGGATCATGCCTGGTCAGTGGAACCTGCTGGACAGCGGCTATGCGGGTCTCGACACACTGTTTGTACTCTCGCCATGGATATTCCTCTTTCTCGTGCCTGCCATCACCATGAGACTCTTTTCCGAAGAGCGCCATTCAGGCACAATGGAGCTGTTATGGTCACGTCCGGTGGGCGACGGCGCCGTTATCTACGGTAAGTTCCTTGCTTCAGTGGCGCTGGTGCTCCTTGCCCTGCTGCCAACAATAGTCTTCGTTATCTCGGTATGGATCCTGGGCGAGACACCCGGTAACCTCGACAGGGGAGGCACTGCCGGATCATTCATCGGGCTACTGATGCTGGCAGCAGTATATTCTGCCATCGGACTCTTTGCCTCCTCCCTGACCGGGAACCAGGTCATTTCATTCATCATCGCAGCCGTTCTCTCGTTCATAATGTTCACCGGGTTTGACTCCCTCGCCCTGCTGCCTGGACTTTCATCAATGAGCGAGGCGGTGTCAGCGATGGGCATCAACGAACACTATAAGTCCATAAGCAGGGGAGTGCTCGATATCCGCGATGTAACATATTTTGTTTTTGTAACGGTTCTTTTCGCCGAGGCCGCACGGATCTCGCTTCGCCGCAGCCCGTTGAAGAAACCACTTGCTGTCATCGCTGCCACAGCAGCAGCATGCATACTCATATCACTTGTTCACATAAGGGTAGACCTGACGGAGGACAGGCGCTTTACCCTCTCTGAGCCTACCAGGAAGATACTCAGTGAGCTCGACAGGGAGGTACAGGTAGATGTCTTCCTCGATGGCGAGATGCCTGTAGGCTTCAGAAAGCTGCGACGCAGCGCCGGACAGTATCTTGACGAGTTCCGGATCAACTCGGGCAGGAAGATCTCATATGACTTCATCAACCCATCCGGGTCATCTGACCCAGTGGAGCGCGAGGATTACCACAACCTTCTGATGAGCCGCGGACTGATGCCGGTGAATGTGATGGCCTCCGATGGCGAGGGTGGGAGAACACAGAAGAAAATATTCCCTTCGTTCACTGTCACATGCGGTGAGACGGTCATCCCTGTCAATTTCCTGAGGAATAATCCGTCACTCCCCGCCGAGACCAATCTTCTGCATTCAACGGAAGGCCTGGAATATGAGATCATACAGGCTATTGCCACTGCCACCGCTGATACCATTCACACAGTTGCCTTCATCGAGGGACATGGCGAGCTGGAGGAGGTTTACGTGGCTGATCTTACACTCGAACTTGCAAAATTCTTTAATGTTGACAGGGGTGTGATAGGCGGCAGGCCGGGCATAATTGACCGTTATGCCGCAATAATCATTGCAGCACCGGCGAAACAGTTTGATGAGAAGGATAAGTTCATCATAGACCAGTACATCATGAACGGGGGACGTGTCATGTGGCTGGCCGAGGAGGTGACTGTGAACGCTGACAGTCTCACTTTCGGATCAACGGTAGCACTCTATGAACCCCTGACGTTCTCTGACATGCTCTTCAGGTACGGAGCCCGGATTAACCCTGTTATCATTCAGGATCTGGAGTGCATGCTCATCCCGCTTAAGGTGACAAACCCTGGCGGAGAGGCACAGTACGTCCCTGCTCCGTGGATCTATTACCCCTTGCTGCGGCCCTCGGAAGAGCATCCTGTAACGCGAAACCTCAACAGGGTCAAGGCTGAGTTTGCCGGTACGGTGGATACCGTTGGCCGTGACCCGGGCATAAAAAAGAGTGTTCTGCTTACCACGAGCGGCCAGACACGAACGATATCACCGCCGCTGGTGATCTCGCTTGATGAGGCCGATGAGCAACCCGATGAAGAGATGTTCATTGCCGGAGCCCTGCCTGTTGCGGTGCTTCTCGAGGGTACCTTCAGTTCTGTGTTCACCAACAGGATGACCGAGAGCATCATGGGAGCAGCAGGAAGAGAGATTGTCAGGGAGAGCAAACCGACGAAGATGATAGTGGTGGCTGACGGCGACATCATCAGGAACGAGGTCAGATGGCAGGGAGGTGTGGCGGAGCCGCTTACCCTCGGCCTCGACAGGTATACCATGCAGACCTTCGGTAACAAGGACTTCCTGGTCAATTGCGTAAACTACCTCGTTAATGATAACGGACTCATTGAGATGCGCTCGCGGGAGATACAACCCAGGCTCCTTGACCAGGCCCGGATAAAGAGCCAGAGAACCATGTGGCAGCTGGTGAATACGCTGGTGCCGGTGATTATCATCATCCTCGCCGGAATTGCCTATAACAGGCTGAAGCGGAGGCATTATATTTCAGTGAAATAAATTTGTTTGAGGGTAAGATAATTTTTTGTAATATTGATAAACCGGCTTCCAAAGCAGACAACTCACTAAATCAATGAGTTGCAGGTTAATATAGACGTAATTCGGGATAACTTAAAATAATGACAATATGAAATTTGTTGTATCAAGCACGGAACTGCTGGGTCATCTGCAGGCGATAAGCAGGGTGATCAGTTCAAAGAATACACTGCCAATCCTTGACAATTTTCTGTTCAACATCAGTGGCAATGACCTGGAGATAACGGCCTCCGACCTGGAGTCCACTCTCATCACCCGCATGAGGCTTGATAACATCACGGGAGGTGGAACCATCGCACTGCCTGCCAGGATTCTGCTTGATACGCTGAAGGAGTTTTCCGAGCAGCCCCTTACTTTTGATATTAATCCTGATACGATGGCGGTTGTGATCAACTCCGAGAACGGCCGTTTCAGTATCGTCGGGCAGAACGGCATCGATTTCCCGGTGCTCCCGGTCATCAAGCAGGAGAAGCGCTTCAGCTTCAGCGTCGCAGCCGATGTACTGCTTGCCGGCATAACCAGGACGCTTTTTGCCACTGCCGACGATGAGCTCAGGCCGGTAATGGGAGGGATCCTCGTCGAGGCCTCCACGGGGAAGCTTACCTTCGTAGCCTCCGATGCACACAAGCTGGTGAGATACCAGAGGAGCGACGCCAGGGCCGATGACAACGCCTCTTTCATCCTTCCGAAGAAACCCGCCTCGCTGCTGAAGAACATTCTCCCCAAAGAGAGCGGTGTAGTATCAGTGGAGTTCGATGACCGTAACGCTTTTTTCAACCTCTCAGATTATAAGGTTGTCTGCCGGCTTGTAGAGGGCAATTACCCGAACTATAATTCGGTGATACCAAAAAACAACCCGCGCAAGGTGCGTATTGACAGGCTGGAGTTATACAACATCCTCCGCCGGGTCTCCGTCTTCTCAAACCAGGCCAGCAACCTGGTAAAACTGCAGTTCACCCCTAACCAGATTACCGTTTCTGCACAGGATGTGGATTTCTCCATCTCGGCTTATGAACGTCATAAGTGCCTCTATGAAGGAGACGATATGGAGATAGGTTTCAAGTCGGTCTTCCTGATTGAGATACTCTCGAACATTGCATCACAGGATGTAATAATTGAGCTGGCAGACCCCACAAGGGCAGGGCTCTTCCTCCCCGCTGAGGCAGCTAATGAAGATGAGGATCTACTCATGCTCCTGATGCCAATGATGATCAACACCTGAGACCCCGGCAGATATGGAGCTTAACCTGAGAAAACCCCTGGTCGTCCTTGATCTTGAGACCACTGGGGTGAGCATCGCTGCTGACCGCATCGTCGAATTCTCCGCCCTGAAGGTTACCCCCGGAGGCGCAGAAGAGTGGCTGACCATGAGAATAAATCCCGGCATACCCATCTCACCGGAGGCAACACGCGTTCACGGCATCACTGATGCTGATGTGGCCAATGAACCGCATTTTAAGGATGTTGCTAAGAAGATTGCAGCTTTTGTGGAAGGATGTGACCTTGCAGGATTCAATTCAATGAAATTTGATATCCCCATCCTCTGTGAGGAGTTCCTGAGGGTTAACGTCGATTTTAACCCGGCACGCCACAGGTATGTTGACGTGCAGGTCATCTTCCACAAGAAGGAGCAACGTACACTGGGGGCAGCATATAAGTTCTATTGCCAGAGGGATCTTGAGAATGCCCACAGCGCACAGGCTGACACCGCGGCTACCTATGAGATTCTGAAAGCCCAGCTCGACAGATACCCTGACCTTGAGAACGACATCGATAAGCTCTCTGCTTTCAGCGCTTTCAATAACAATGCTGACCTGGCAGGCCGTATCGTCTTTAACGAACAGGGAACGGAGGTCTTCAATTTCGGCAAACACAAGGGCAAGCCGGTTGAACAGGTCTTGAAGGAGGAACCTTCATACTACTCATGGATGATGAACGGCGACTTCCCGCAGAACACCAAGCAGGTGCTGACTGCAATCAAGCTGCGTTCATTTGGTAAAGCCTGATATCAGGATGAAAATAATCTGCGTTGGCCTTAATTACCGGAAGCATGCGGCAGAGATGAACCGCCCGGTGCCGGCTGAGCCGATGATTTTTCTCAAACCTGATTCAGCTATTCTTAAAAAGAATAAGCCCTTCTTCATACCCGACTTTTCCGAAGACCTACAGTACGAGGCGGAGATCGTTCTGCGAATCTCAAAACTGGGAAAAGGCATTACCGCAAGGTATGCCGGACGTTATTTTGATGCCCTGACTGTGGGCATTGACTTTACGGCGCGTGATCTCCAGAATAAGTTCTCAAAGGCCGGTCATCCGTGGGAGCTCTCCAAGACCTTCGACGGCTCTGCGCCACTGGGTACTTTCATTCCAAAGGAGAAATTCACTGATATTTCAGATATCAGTTTTGCCCTTGACATAAACGGTGTCAGGAAACAGTCTGGAAACACTTCTGGTCTTATTTTTTCATTTAATGACATAATATCTTATGTATCAAGATATTATACCTTAAAGACCGGGGATCTGATCTTTACCGGGACACCGTCAGGGGTGGGACCTGTTCAAAAGGGAGATAACCTGGTTGCATCTCTCGAAGGAGAGACCGTGCTGGATTTTTTTGCCAGGTAACCTATTGGTTTTCAAACTTTGCTCCGTGTCGCTTTATTGCAGTGATCAGCTGGCGGAGGTCGTTTTCATCAGTCATTGCGTTCATCAGTGCTGTGCGAAGCCAGATGGTGCCATCAAGCTCCGTCTGAACGAGGTAGAACTCACCGCTCTTCACTATCTCTTTTCTCATTCTCCTGTTGAGGTCATTAAGCTTCTCCCTGCTGATTCCGGCAGGAGCGTACCTGAAACAGACAATATTTGATTCAGGAGTCACCGCAAGCTCCATCTCACTCTCAGACCTGATTGCTTCAGCGAACCACAAAGCAAGGTCATAACGGCTGTCGATATACCTGCCCAAAACCTCGTCGCCGTAATATTTTATCACTGCCCACGCCACTATTCCAAGTGCACTTTTAGTACACTCCAGTGTTCTTTTGGCCCCATTGAACCATTCGTTTTCGTCCTGTTTGTCAAACAGGTATCCTGCTTTCTGGGCGAATGTCTCATAAGACCGTTTACCGTCACGGAAGAGCACCATGGTGTTAAGCCCGGGTGTCAGTAACATCTTGTGAAAGTCGAGAACCACGGAGTCAGCGTATTCTATCCCTCTGACCAGGTGCCGGTACCTTTCGGAGAAGAGCACTCCCAGGCCATGTGCCCCGTCAACATGAAACCAGAGCTTGTTGTCACGGCAGAAGGCGGCAATCTCCTCGAGATTGTCATATGTGCCCGTCGCTGTTGAGCATGCATTGGCGGCCACGCATATCACCCTTATCCCTTTATCTTCGGCCTTCTGCTTTGTCTCTTTAAGGAGTTTTGTCTGCATGGCGTAGCGACTGTCATAAGGTATCCTGATTATCGACCCGGCGCCCAGTCCTATTACCTTCGCATTGCGTGATACACTGTAGTGCGACTGGTCGGAGATGATGATCCCCACCGGCCTGTCGTGCCTCACACCCTCCTCCCAGATGTTGTATTCACTCATTGCCTGACGCGCTGCAAGCAGTCCTGTCAGGTTGCCTGCGCTGCCTCCGTGGGTGAAGATGCCGTCAGCCTCACTGCCGAAGCCTGTCAGCCGGGTTATGTACCTGACAACGTTTCGCTCTGCGGCCATTGCCGCCGGACCCATCTCGTAGACTGCCACACCGTTGTTGAGCAGTGTGGTGCACATCTGCGCAATGATACCGGCCGTCAGGGGAGGAGTGTTCTGATGTCCTACAAAACGAGGGTGGTGCATGTGATTCATGCTTTCTATTACCTTTCGGACATAACTGCTGAGGGGCAGATCTTTGTTTTCGGGGCTGTCAAAGGCAAACTCCCTGACAAGATCATCAGGCTCGATATTCCTCAGAACCGGCATCTCACTGCGTGAGGTGGCCTTACCAAGGTAGTCGGCAAGTATATCTATCAGTTCATGGCCCTGACGGCGGAACTCCTCGCTGTCATAGGTTTGATTAAGCTTGGCGTCTGACATAAGTGATCAGTTACTGTTGTGTTACAGATTGTCTTTTTTCATTATCCGGCCTACGGGATATAACCGGGTCCTCTTCTCGAGCTCGGACACCGGGGTGTTTTGATAGAGCCACTGTAGTTGCACCACCGGGTCGGAGGCCATTCTTTCATCTTCGCTGCGGGCTTTGTCAAAGGCGGCCCTGATGCCGGGGTCACTGTCAAGCAGTACCTTCAGATGACTCTCAAATCCCCATACGGAATACCAGTCCTGGCCCTCAAGGAACGAGTCAAAGAAGTTCCAGGCAAAGAACCCTGATTCGCTCTGCGGCTCAAGCATGCAGACGATGTATTTGTTGGCTCTCTGGTTGAGCGGTATGATATAATCGCCCTTGAGAAAATCAACCTCCTGGCTCACCGTCCTCATCTTTACTTTACTGTTGAAATAGTGTCCCTGGGTGGCTCGTTTCGCCGGTTCATAGCTGTCTATATAGTAGGTCTCAACAGTGAGGGTGGTATCATTCTGCAACTGACGCATTGCAACACCGTTGGCACTGAGCCGTTCAATGACCTCCTCCCAGGCAAATGGGACAATATAGGCCTCGGGTGCGGCTACGGTAACAGCAGGTACGAAATAGTTATAATACCTGATGGTGTCAGTGTAAGGCTTTTCATGATTATAGAAGCCCGACTTTCTACCGGTGATTGGGGTGACGGTCTCCTCGTACCTGTATCCGTGGTATTCCAGCAGATCCCACCTGGTGGTGTCCTGTTCCCAGTCTATCACGTATTCTGCGGCGCTGATAGTGCGTCTGTCGGCTTCCTTCCTCAGTCTGAGTATATCCTTGTGGTTCAATGAGGTAAACCGCACCAGCTCGGTTATGAATTGCAGTGTCCCCTTTACTCGTTCCGGGTATGGCTTATAGACGAGTGTCTCAGTCATGAATCCGAAGGAGTTAAAGAGCGAGGAATATCCGGTTGAATAGTATGATTGTTCCTCAAAACCGATAATTGCCTTTATCTCGCCTCTGTCGGTATACTGGACATAGGGAATCATTTCATTGCCATGCGCCGTTTTCATGCGGTTGTAGAGTTCATGCAGCATCTCTCCGCGGAAGTACTCCTGCATCTCCGGAAACATCTTCTCAGGCTGTGTTGCTATGAGCGTCACGGTGAACTGGTGGTCTGATCCGTTAGTGGTATGAGTATCAAGGAAGACGTCCGGATCAAGGTAGCTGTAGATCTCCGCAAAGGCGCGGGCATCACGTGAATCCTGCTTGACGAAGTCGCGGTTGAGATCGAGGAACCGTGTATTGCGTCTGGCTCCCTTCTCATCCGGACCGTTCTGGTTTATACGCCAGTACTGGCTGCGGGAAAGTGCACCACCGATGTTATATACCGGGATGATTGCCACCACTGTGTTGCGCAGGTATTTTTTCATGCCGTTCCTGTTGGCAAGAATGTCGGCTGCAAACCGTGCGCTGGCATCAATGCCCTCAGGTTCGCCCGGGTGGATACCGTTGTTGATGAGAACGATGGCCTTCCCATGCCTGCGAGCAGCCTCCGGCTCAAACTCCCCGTCGCCGCTGATGATAAAGAGGTGCAGCGGTCTGCCGGCATCGGTCATGCCCATCTCAAGCAGGGTGGCCTCCGGATAAGCCCTGTCAAGTTCGGTATAAAAGCTGATGGCCTCCTCCCAGGTGAGGCTGTGATTCTCATCATACCTGAGCTGAGGAGTGAGGATTCTCTCCTGGGCGTTGAGACCTGCGGTCAGAATGACTGAAAGAGTTGCAATGCAGAGCTTGTGGTTCATCTTATTTTATCTGTGAAGTTGTCGGTGACGGGTGCCGAATTTCGGACATAAAAAAAGCAAAAGTAAAAACTTTTGCTTTTTGTCACCTGTCGGGGTGCGAAATTAGCGTGGCAGCATACTTTCAGCAAGGTCCAGTACTGTTGTGTCTTCTATGGTGACTATTCCCCCTTCGGGTCCTTTTTCTATGTGGATCCCGGCACTCTGCCCACGATCGAAGTTCCAGCCTCCAAAATAATTCCTGACGGTTTCCTCGGACATATCGAGCTCAACTGCTATCTTCTTAATGCTCCCGTCAGGAAGCTGATCCTTGATCTTCCTCAGATCTGAAAAAGTAATTGTTCGTGCCATGATTTTTTATGGATATATTTTCCCAAATATACAAAATAATAACAGATTCCGGAAATAAAAACCTCTCTTTAAGGTTATTTTAACATTTTAGATTTCAAGTGATTGTATATCCCTGATTATATAGATGTCATAGTCTCCGAGATATTCGAATCCTGCTTTCCTGTACAGATGAATTGCGGTTCTGTTACTCCTGTGAACCTCAAGTTTTACCTGGTATCCTTTTTCCTTAACGAATCTTAGCGATTCCTTCAGCAGTAAACCTGAGAGGCCCTTTCCCTGGAATGCAGGAATGATCCCGAAGTGGTGCAGGTGGATGCGTCTGCCGTCGAATGTCATCCAGGAGGTGCCTAAGATGTCACTGCCTGTATCACTGCCTGTTTTCCTGTCTGTTTCACTTCCTGCATCTCCGCCGCACATTACAAGCATCATCCCCCCAAGTGCAATGCTGCGTTCAACAGCAGCCTCGTCGTCTCCTCTCTCGGGCCTGCTGAGTCCGGTGGCTGTCCAGAGCTTCATTATGCCCGGGAAGTCGCCTTTTGAATATGGTCTGACGGTTATCGTCTGCATGACCCATCATGCCTTGTTGGAAGGCACCACATAGAGGTGGCCCTGTTCTTCCCTTCTGACGGTTATGGCCGTACCCTTCGGTATAAATCCTGTCTCAGCCACGGCAGAATAAACTTCACCCTCTATCATCACCTTTCCTGAAGGACGAAGGACAGTGTGAGCGGTTCCGGTGGTGCCGACCAGCGCAGCCAGCTTGTCCATATCAAAACTCACGAAGCCGTCAGCCTGGTTCACTGATTTTTCCAGCGCCAGGCTTCCGAAGAGCCGGTTCGGGGCAAACATTTTTCTCGAGAGCCACAGAGAGAGGCCGAATGCCAGCACTGCGGCAAGCACCACAATGGCAAATGATGCAACCACCTCCCTTACGCCGTCACCTGAGGGTCCGAACCTGAAGACGATCTTATCAATCATGACAAAAGCCAGTCCGGTTACAATGCCAATCACCCCGAGTACACCTGTGACGCCAAAGCCGGGTATGGCAAAGATCTCAACCATCACAAGTATTATTCCTATTATGAAGATCATGAGGTGCCAGTTGGCGGCTATCCCTTCCAGGTAAAGAGGTGCGAAGTACAGCAGCGCTGCGAATACCGCAGCTGCCAGGGGGAATCCTATGCCGGGCGACTGCAGTTCGAAGTAGATTCCGCCGATGATAAGTATGATTAGAAGTCCTGAGACGGCAGGATTGATAAGCAGCATGATGATCCTGTCCACACCTGTGAGCTTCAGTTCCTTTATTGTGTAATTCTCTATGCCTGCTCTGGCGATCACTTCCTCAACCGTCCCGGCCTCGCCTTCGCAGAAACCGTATTTAATGGCTTCAAGGGTTGTAAGAGTCAGTACCTGGCCGGTGTCAACGATACCTTCCAACACAATTGACGGGTCCACCATCGCCTGTGCTATCTCCGGATCGCGGTGCCACACCCATGTGGTGTCGCTATCCTTCACCACCGGCTTCTTGCCGTGGGCTTCCGCCGTGGCTCTCATCATGCCACGCATGAATGACTGGTATTTGTCAGGCATCTTTGCTCCGGTCTGGTCTACCACGGTGGCAGCGCCGATGCTGGCGCCGGGCCTCATGTAGACACTGTCAGCCGCTATTGCTATCAGGGCACCGGCAGAGATGGCCTGATTGTCTATAAAGACCAGCACGGGGATAGGATAATTCAGTATGAGGGTGCGCATTGAGTCCGCAATATCGACCTGTCCGCCATAGGTGTTCATATGAATAAGTATGAAATCAGCGTTCACCGAGTCGGCCTCAACGAAGCTCTTCTTCACGCTGCGCCACAGCGGCGCCGCTATCATCTTGTCAATTTTTACCTTGTACACCAGGGTGGTGGTGTCAGGCCCCGTCTGAGCCTCTGATGCCCCGCCTGAGACGGAGAAAATTAATAGCAGGATGATGAGTTTGAGAAAGAGCTTATTCATGGATTTAGCTTTAGTTCTTTTATATAACCGATAAATTTCGACAGGGCCTCCCTTTTGCGGTCATCGAGACGAAAATCGATATTGTGGTTCAGGTAATAAATTACCTCTTCCGGTGTGGCTGCCGCCCCCTCTTTCAGAAGCGAAACCGCCTCATTCCTCCTCTCAAGTCCTTCGCCGAGGGCCTTGTTAAAAAGAACTATGAACTCAGCAGGAAGGGGTCTTGCGGAGACCCAGCAGGCAAAGACGAAGGGCAGACCTGTAAATTTCTTCCACTCGAGACCCAGGTCGAGTCTCAGGGCGAACAGGTGAGCATACTCAAAACAGCGGTCGCCTATCATGACAGCCGCTTCGCCCTGCTTCATGGCAGTGATGTCAAACTCCTCCGATGCGGAGAGCCAGTTAAATTCACGTTTCCACGACCTGGCAGCCAGGATGCGGCAGAGGGTGACCGAGCTCCTCGACCGGTAATCCAGGTAAATCGTGGTTACCTGTTCAAACGGAGTGTTGCTTACCAGCAGCACTGTGCGGACCTCACCGTTGGTGCTGAGACAGTAGTCGCTCACAATATGATACTCCTTCATCGATGCAACCATGGCAACCGGTATCAGACCGATATCCGTATCTCCTGCAATAAGCCTGTCGGCACACTCGGAGGGATGACACACCTCAAGGTCTATCATACGCGCCACCTCACCGTCGCGAAGGCCTATGATGAACGGATAACTGTTAATGTATTTGACTGCTGATACCCTGATCTTCTCCATCTCTTTTATTCAACAAGCAGATAATTGCAAAGGTTCAATTTTTTTACACCAGTACAAAATAGTATTTTTGTTTTTTGATTCATTGATTAATTCACGGTGAGGAAATAATATGACGGACCGCTTAAAGGCAATTTCACCGGTCGATGGCCGCTACGGTGATCGGGTGACGGAGTTGATCCCGTTCTATTCGGAATTCGGACTTATGCGCTACCGGGTGCAAGTGGAAACAGAGTATTTCATTGCTCTGGCGCAGGCCCGCCTTCCTCAGTTTGCGGGTTTTCCGGAAAAGAAGGAACATGAACTGCGATCTGTTTACCGCGATTTTTCCCCTGTCGATGCTGAATTTATCAAGCAGAAGGAGGCCGTCACCAACCATGACGTCAAGGCCGTGGAGTACTTTGTAAAGGAAAAGGTTGTTGCTATTGGTCTCGGCAGATGGAGTGAGTTCGTGCATTTCGGTCTGACCTCACAGGACATAAACAATACTGCCATGCCGATGGCCATCAGGGACTCGGTCAGGGAGATATTGATACCGCTTCTGGTCTCACTCCGTGAGGCTATTGAAGCAATAGCAGAGGAGTGGGCCGATCTGCCAATGCTGGCGCATACACACGGCCAGCCGGCCACCCCCACCAGGCTGGGAAAGGAGCTGGCGGTCTTCAGTGAGAGGCTCGACGGTGAGCTGATGACGCTGATGATGACGAAATACAGCGGCAAGTTCGGTGGCGCCACAGGTAATCTCAACGCACACAAGGTGGCATACCCGGCGGTCGACTGGGTGGATTTTGCCAACCGGTTCCTTAATGAACAGTTGGGCCTCGAGAGACAGCAGACAACCACGCAGATCGAACACTATGACGGACTGGCAGCGCTGTTTGACAACATCAGCCGGATCAATACAATTATTATTGATCTCTGCCGGGACCTCTGGAGCTATATCTCGCTCGATTATTTCAAGCAGACCATTGTTAAGGGCGAGATCGGTTCGTCAGCCATGCCCCATAAGGTCAATCCCATAGACTTTGAAAATGGGGAGGGCAATCTCGGACTGGCCAACGCGCTGCTGGGACACCTCTCCTCAAAACTTCCCGTCTCGAGGCTCCAGCGCGATCTGACCGATTCTACCGTGATAAGAAATGCAGGGGTGGCGATGGCGCATTCACTCATTGCATGGAAATCGGTGAAGAAGGGGCTGTCAAAGCTCATCGTTAACCGTGAGAAGATCATGGGCGACCTGGAGGAGAACTGGGTGGTGGTTGCCGAGGCGCTGCAGACTATCCTGCGCAGGGAGGGCTTCCCGAAACCCTATGAGGCCCTGATGGCACTCACCCGGACCAACGAAAAGATAACAGGGGAGGCAATCAGCAGGTTTATTGACACCCTGGATGTGACAGAGGCGGTCAGGGAGGAGATGAAGGCCGTCACTCCGTTCAACTATACCGGCTTCTGACAGAAGATAATGAAGAGTCTGAAGATTCTCCTGCAATACCTCAAGCCATATAAAGGGCTTGCATTCCAGAATATGGGTTTCAACATACTGAGCGCCTTCTTTGCTCTCTTTACCTATACCCTTATTATCCCGTTCCTGCAGATACTCTTCACCAGGGTAGAAGAGGCCCCGCATCCGGGGTCGTTTTCGTTTACAATGCAGTATTTCAGCGACTGGGGCGACTGGTTTTTCGCCTCACAGATAGCCAGGTACGGTGAGATGAGGACTCTTCTGGTAGTTGTAATCATCTTTGCCATCGCCAGTCTGGTCAAGAACTTTCTGATCTTTCTGGCCAACAACTGTATGGCCAGCCTCAGGGCCAACACTGTAAGGGATGTCCGGAAGAGGGTCTATGACAAGATACTGAGACTGCCACTCTCATATTTCTCCGAGGCCCGTAAGGGCGACCTCATGACCCGGGTGTCAAATGATGTCCAGGAGATTGAATTATCGGTTATGTCGTCACTTTCGATGATGTTTCGCGATCCCTTCACGATAATTATTTTTGTCACCTATCTCATTGTCACCAGCCCGCAGCTTACTTTCTTCGCACTGCTCATGCTGCCGGTCAGCGGCTGGGCCATTGCCCGCATCAGCCGTTCTCTCAAGAGCGCGTCATTTATCGGACAGCAGGCGCTGGGCAGGCTGCTGTCAGTGCTTGAGGAGACGCTGACAGGACTGCGCATCATCAAGGGTTTCAATGCAGAGGAGAAGATGTCAGGGCAGTTTTCGCAGGCTAACGAGAAGTTTACAAAGACCTTCCGCAGGGTGGCTCGCAAGGCTTACCTGGCTCACCCCGTCAGCGAGTTCCTCTCTACAATTGTGCTTCTGATAGTGATCTATTACGGTGGTTTGCTCGCAATAAAGGGCACAGGCAACATGTCGCCTGACAAGCTCATTGCCTTCGTTGTTATCTTCTCGCAGATCATCCAGCCGGCCAAGGCAATCTCCAGCGCCTGGTTCAGCATACAGAAGGGGATGGCCTCCATTGACCGCATTAACCAGGTCATGGAGGCTGAGGAGATAATCATCGAGAAGCCTGATGCTGTCAGGATAACGGAGTTTCGTGAGAGTATCGAGTTCAGGAATGTCTGGTTTGCCTATGGTCAGGAGCCGGTGCTGAAAGATGTCTCGCTCACTATCCGGAAGGGACAGACAGTGGCTGTGGTCGGACGATCGGGAGGAGGGAAGTCGACGCTGGCGGATCTCATACCGCGCTTCATTGACCCTGTCAGGGGCTCGGTGCTGATTGACGGCATCGATGTGCGGGACGTGAACATAAAGGATCTGAGGCATCTGATGGGAATTGTCAGCCAGCAGGCTATCCTGTTCAATGATACTTTTTACAATAACATCTCCTTCGCTCTGAGTGAGGAGGCTGAGGCTCAGAGTGTGGAAAAAGCTGCAATGATTGCCAATGCACATGAATTTGTGATTGAGACACCCGGCGGCTATCAAAGTACGGTAGGCGAGCCCGCCGATACTCATCCTCGACGAAGCCACCTCAGCGCTTGATACCGAGTCTGAGCGTCTGGTGCAGGATGCCATGCTGAAACTGATGGAGAACCGCACTTCGGTAGTCATCGCGCACAGGCTCTCTACCATTCAGCACGCTGACCTGATAGTGGTTGTTGAGGACGGTCGCATTGAGGAGTGCGGCTCTCATGAGGAGCTGATAAAGAATCCTGACGGCATCTACAGGAAGCTATATTCGATGCAGACGTTCTAGGCAGTAGAGAATAGGCATTAGGCAGTAGTGGCGGTGTCATGCGGTCCTGTCAGAGACGAAGCGGAGATCCCGACGGAAGCGTCGGGACGGTCATGCGGTCATAATTCATTAACTAGTTGTATACCAATGATTTAACTATTGCCTATTGCCTACTGCCTACTGCCTTCAACCTGAAAGCGGCAGAACAATATCTAAAAGCAATTGTTAACCCATAGTAATACCTGAATAAAACGAAATAAGATGGAGACGAAAAGCACCACTGACATTTTAAAAGAGGCTATATTGCTCGAGCAGAGAGGCAGAGCCTTTTATTCAAACATTGCCGCCCAGACGCAGAGCGACGCTGTTAAGCGGATATTTACGATGATCGCAGAAGAGGAGGAGCAGCACATTCGCTTCCTGTCTGACCAGTACAGGCACTACCAGAAACATAATTTCTTTATGGATGTCACCTTGCAGGCCGGAACCGCTCCTGACGAGGTGGCCAGGAAGGTTCTCTCGGAGGAGATGAAGAGTCAGATCAGCGCTGCCAGCTTTGAGGCAGCAGCCATAAGTGCCTCCATGGATTTCGAGGCTAAGGCTGTGGAGCTCTATTCATCGCGTGCGGAGTCAGCTTCTGACACCAATGAAAAGGCGCTCTATAGTATGCTTGCCGAATGGGAGCGGGGACACCACAAATGGCTGATGAGGATCGACAAGGATCTGAGGGAGCAGGTATGGTATGACAACAGCTTCTGGCCATTCTAGATTATAAAGCTGTGGCCGGCAGTAATTTCTGGAATTGTTAAACCATTCGACGGAATTTCGCCGGCACCTTTGATTCAAACCGCATCTCTTTCCTTGTCACCGGGTGTATGAATGCCAGCACACTGGCATGGAGTCCCAGCCTGCCGATGGGACTGGTGGTGGCTCCGTATTTTTTGTCTCCTGTGATGCTGTGCCCAAACTCCTGCATATGAAGCCTGATCTGGTTTTTCTTACCGGTCTCCAGCATTATCTCCAGAAGCGTATAATCCTTGTTACTTTTCATTTTCCTGAAGCGGGTGATGGCCAGATCGCCCTTTTCCGGGTTACGTGTTGTGTGCATCACCAGCGCTTTGCTCTCGTAAATATATGATTTGATAACTCCCTCCGGCTCGGCAACCTCACCCTCCACCAGGGCCACGTAGGTCCTTGCCGTGACGTTATGCTTCCAGTCGCGCTGCAGGAGGCTCTGCACCTTTTCGCTCCGCGCGAACATCATCAGTCCCGATGTATCACGGTCAAGCCGGTGAACGATGAAGATCCTGTTAGAAGGCTTCTGCTGTTTGACGTAGCTGCTGAGAATGTTGTATGCGGTAAGGTATTTCTCGTTGTCGGAGGCCATTGAAAGCAATCCTGCGTTCTTGTCGATGACTATGATGTGTTCATCCTCGAAGACGATGCGCATGTTGCGTGCCACGATGCCGTCAGCCTGTCTCTCGCCCCTGACCTCAACCTGGTCGCCTGCCTTCAGCTCATGGTTATACTGTGTCACGGGGTCACTGTTAACCAGCACCTGTTTATTGCGCAGGAGCGACTTGATATTGTCACGGCTCTTGTTCTTCAGCGATCCGAGCAGGAAGGGCATGAGGGTGACGGGCTCGGAGACAGTCAGGATAATTTCTTTATTCATCTTGGAGAAGGTTGGTGCAAAGATAGTACAAATTGTACAGGGCGAAATGCTCAGCGCGCACTAGGAGTGGAGCGACGCAGTCCCGCTTGGCAGGAGGGCGCAGGGTTGATTTACTCACTGGCAAAAGAGAAGTGCATCTGTACAATGACCCAGTTGTCATTACGTTTTTCAAGCACCCCTGTCCAGCGCGTATTCTCCCAGTTTGCCGGCTCTCCTTTCCACATGTTGATATCATCCAGCATGCAGTACCACCAGGCGACTGTTCCTGATTGCGAGATATTAACGGTCATATCTCTTGTTTCAAACCGGACTGCTTTAAAGTCCGGATGCATCCAGAAATCTTCCGCCTTTTTAAATTCGGCGATCCCTTTGACCACTCTGTTGGTTGGCTGGACTTCAAGGTAGCATGAGTCATTGGCAATCACGCTGTACAGGAGCTGAAGGTCCTTATCCTTTGCCCATCCTATGCTGTTTCGTATCACTTTCTCAATGATTGCCTTTTCTGTTTCAGAATTTAGAATGCCGGCGTTCTGATCTGTGCAGGACAGAATCAACAGCACTGCAAGGCAAATTAATACCAATTTCATGAGCGATGTTTGCGTATGTAAATGTAAAATTACTGAATATATGACCGTCCGGCTGCTATTAATCCCTAAAACCTGAAGTCAATTTATAAGAGGGTTATGCATCACACGAAACAACATCCACGATTCCAAATCGCCTTTTAGATAAATTCTGTAATTTTGATGCAGAGTAATTTTTAAAATGAAAAAGACCTATAAAAAAGCTGTTCTTAAGGCACTGGAGCGCACAAGGAACATCAAGAGTGAAACGCTGACCGAAAAGGATATTCAGCACTTACCTGCCATTGTCCAAAAGTATCTTAATTACACCGGATCGGTCGGGAAAGAAAAAGTATCGAATTTCAGAGCTGAATTTACCGGGGGGATCAGATCAAAATCTTCCGAAGATTTTATGCCACTTAAATCGGTGCAATATAATTTCACAGACAACCCTACGCGTCTTTTTTACATTGTTGCAAAGAAAAAGGGAATTCCTGCGAAAGGCATTCACCTATACCGGGATCAGAAAGCAATCATGCTTATAAAAATCATAGGACTGTTTACAGTGGTTGATGCTAAAGGCAAGGAAATGAATCAGGGTGAGACTGTAACACTGTTTAATGATATGTGTTTTATGGCACCGGCTACACTTATTGATCGAAATATAGAATGGGAGGCGATTGATGCCATAACCGTCGATGCACGATTCACCAACGGCAATATTACAATCGGGGCAACACTGTATTTCAATGAAGATGGTGAGCTCGTGAACTTTCTGAGCAATGACAGATTTGAGACCACGGATGGGAAGACATACAAAAACTATCCCTGGCTCACTCCGGTGACAGGTTATACAAATATTAACGGATACCGTCTTCCATCAGGTGCAAAACTAATCTATAAGCATCCTGATGAAGATCTGTGCTATGGTGAGTTCAACCTGCATAGCATAGAATACAACTGCAGGGATTTTAGGTAAGATAAGGGGGCGGAACACTGACAATATGGGATTGCTCGCTCATTTCATTCGCTCGTGATCCCTTGCGGGGGGAGCTGCAGACCATAGCACTCACTCATGCACCGCGGTGCATGAGTCTTTTTTTTATTTTCCG
>JFJP01039243.1_pt1 | contig 30749 bp, 42 predicted proteins | sample 431651 | NCBI WGS metagenome assembly JFJP01 (sample SAMN02602958, study PRJNA72255) | Microbial mat metagenome, whole genome shotgun sequencing project. | biome: fresh water; feature: sink hole; material: water; isolation source: purple microbial (photo- and chemosynthetic) mats found in... | reverse complement strand
GGTTTAACTTGGGCTAATGCGTTAGCTAGATTTACTCCAGCACGACCCATTCCTGCTGTAAACATTCCTTGTCTTTGTAGTTCGTATGCATCCGCCATTTCTTGGTCTTGAAGAAGTTTATTCATATCAGTAGATTTATTAGTAAAATCTTGACGTTGTTTAATTTCGTCTTGAGGAGTATTTGCTATATTAGGCAGCGCTCTATTGGGTTGTTCTTGCCTTGGTTCCTCATCTTGTTCACCATATGAAGCTATTTCAGAAAGAGGCATACCTAATGATTGCTTCTGGTCATAAATAGCATTCTCATCTCTTACGTTTTTCAATAAAGGAGAATACATAGCTTCTTCAGTTTTAGGATTTAATGAATTTAATATTTTATCATAAAAAGTATTAGTTTTATCGGTTTCCTCTTGGGACAAAGGAGTTGATGGAATTTGATTAAGAAGTTTACTAGCTTCATATTGTTTTTTCAATTCACTATAACTTGCCATTTTTATTTCCTTATTACTTTTTAGCTAGATAATCTTTCATCATCTGATTTTGTTGGTAAGTGCCAATTCCACCGCTTATGGCGTTAGCGACTCCAGCATACATGCCCGCGTCCCCAGCGCCACGATTTACGGCAGCATTAGCCATTCCACCAGTTACTTGGTTCATTGCGCCAGCTTTAGCCCTTTCATTATCAAATTTTTGTTGGTATAACTCTTTATTGTATTGTTGCTGCTGATTTCTCAACCCGACGTTACGGCTAGCTATATCCTGCTTAGCTGCTAAGTTTGCGGCTTGAGCTTGATTTTGCGAACCAACATTTCTTTGTTGAACATCGGCTTTCATACTAGTATTAAATTGATTAATCATATCTGAAGCTTTAGCTTTTGCTTCACCTTCACTAAATCCTTGTTGTCTAAGTTGTGTAGCTAAAGTGCTAGCATCAGTTAAGGCTCCGCGTCTATTAGAGTAAGCTTGAGCTGCAAGTTTTTCGCCAATATCAGCAGCTTGATTAGCTGAAGATTGAGAATTAAGCAGTTGTTGAGCTAATGCTACTCCAGAATCAGAGATGCCGCGAGTTTGTGCTTGTTGTTGAATGGCTTGTCCTTGAGCTGTGCTTGATTGTTGCATACGTCGAATTGCTTGATTCAAATCGGCTTTTACTGTTGGATCAAATCCGCCTGATTGTGCAATTTGTTGTAAAGCATCTAGATTTTGCATTTGAGTTTGAGCAAGTCTTGGGTCAGTTTGAACCTGTTCCATAGCACTAGGGCCCATTTGCATTGCTTGTTCAAGACGAGGGTCTAATTCACCAACCGATTGAAGTTGTTCTAAGTATAGCTTCATTTTTTCAGTATCAGGTAAGTCTATAGCGTTTAAACGTTGTAGCATTTGCTGTTGGTACTTAGCGGCTTCATCCTGGCCACTTCTTTGTGCTTGACCACCAAGTATTCCGCCAATTAAACTAGCTGCTCCTCCGGCTAACATTCCCCATGTTCTATCTCCTCTTTATCCTTGAAAGCTTTCGCCGCCTAAATTTTTTGGTCCAGACTTAGACGCTTCTGAAGGTCCTACAACTAGTCTACGCCCATATCCAAGTCCTGTCAATGCTTCTTCTAATCTTTTTTGTAAACTTCGCTCTTGCGATGAATTTAATATATTCCAATCACCTTGATTACTACCGCTAAAATCTTGCGCATAGCCTTTTGCCCCAAGTATCTGAGCTTTTTGTTGTAATAACGAAGTGTGGTCGCCCTGACCACTAATAAATCTGGCTTTTTCAGCAGCTAGCGATTGGTTGATTTCTTCAGGACTAAGTGGCCGTAAACCTGTACGTTGTCGTTGGGATGACTCAATTCGTGCCCTAGCTATCGCTTCTTCTCTGTCACTCCATGCCTTGTTCCACAAATCCTCACTGCTCATACCGTATAAAGTTTTAGAAAGGTCTTTATTATTAGCCAAATACTCTTCCACAGAAGAACCTAGATTCGCGGTAGACCCGTTATATCCGGCTGTTCCTTTTATTACATTTTTAGCAGCTTCTTGGAATTTACCGCCTGTACCAGCTAATTCCTTTAAAAATTGTTCATTAGCCACTAATGATTGTGGCGCTGCGGCTTTATCAAATCTACTAGCAGTCCCATCTCCTAAAAACGAACCTAATGTTTTATACTTATGTAAAGTATTTTCATCTATTACATCTTGAGCGTTAAATTGTCGAGCCTGAGGTTGGGTTCCTTCTTTGAATAGATTATATATATCATATGAAGAATTTGTCAGTCCTAATTGTTGTGCTAATTCTTGACTAATATTTACATCACCTTCGCCAGCCGCAGCTAGTTGTGCTTGTAAATCTGTTATAGCCTTAGTTGATTCAGCAGTTCTTCCCATAGCTTTTTCTTCTAAGCTTTTTTCTATTCCGCTTATTCCACCAGTCAATGCGTCTTGTACATCTTTTTGAGATTGTTGACCAGCGGTAATAATTTTATTAAAATCTTCACCAGTAACGTTTTGCACATCAGCTAAAGTTTTCTGCGTACCAGCGAGTCCTTGTTGTAATTGCTTTTGCATTTGTGTTAATCCGCCACCAACACCTTGTTGTTGCTGAAGTAACAATTGATCTAATCTTTGTTGACCAGCGCCATATTGAGGACGACGATATGCTTCTTGTAAAAGTCCATATCGACCTTTCTCACTACCTAAATCCTGAACATACTGTTGAGCCGCTCCTGTTTTAGTCGCTGCTTGTGCTGCCAATGGATTAAACTGTTCTTGAAGTTTTTGTGCTTCACCGGCATATCCTCTAGATAATAAATTTTTAATTTGATCTTGAGATTGTTGTCCTAAATCGCCACTACCTTGAGCGTAGTTTGATATTTCACTTTTTAAAGGCTGACCGGCACCTTGATACTTGGTTTGGGTAGCTTGTACTGCTTGTCTAATACTATCAGCTTCTGTGGTAGCTTCTTGAGCTTGTCCAGTTTTTTCTTGAGCTTTACCACTAAGCTTAGTTGCAATTTGTCCGCCAGCATTAGGTCCTGATGCGGATAGATATTTCTGAAGGTTTACAAAACGACCACTACCTGGAGTTTGCTGACCTGGAACAGTAGCTCCTCCGGCTTGGACTGATTGTCCTCCAAATGTTTGCGGTTGAGCGAGATTTTGTTGCTTCTTTTTAAGCTCTTCTTCTCCGCCCATTACGTTTTGTTGTTGTAAAACAGCCATTTATACCTCTATACAATATGTTAAATTAGCCTATGACTACTACTGTTAATGTGAACGTTTGATTTTCTGGAATTCCTGCTATATTTTTAATTAAAATAGTACTATCGGTTTGATTGCTCTCAAACGATACAAAAGGGGTCGATTCTGCGTATATTCCTGCCTTTTTTGCTAGGGCTCTTACGCAAATAACTCCTTTTATACCAGTTTTAAGACTTATCTTTATTGAAGTCTTCGCTTTAGGAACCCCATCCGCGTCTACTTCCACTGTAAACGAAAGTAGTTCTTGATTTAAGTTATCAAAATCAATACCTTTATTAAATCCAACAGCTAATTGATCAAATACAGCATTAATGACATATCCGAGCTTTTCAGCAACAGCTTGATCGTCAGCAGCAAAATCTTCTTTAACTATTCGTTTAACATTGGATAATCTCATTACTTCCTATATCCTCTTTCACTATTAACTTCAAATACGAAAGATATACCAAGAATTGCAAATTTATCAAAAGCGTTATTATTTTTAAATCTAGCTCTTATAAAACGACAACGTTGTTTAGATCTTGGGATATAAGTTCTGAATGGAGTAGCTTTACCTTCTCCGCCCCAAACAAATTCTGACCAAACATTATCACCCCAAACGCCACTTCCGTCTAATAAGAATGATATATCTTCAAAGTTAGCACTTAAGTCTGAATTAAATCCAAAAGAAGCTCCAGTTAAAGAAGTAGTTTCAAACATTAAAGATGACTCTCTTATATGTTTCATTAATTCAGGAGCACCAAAATGATTAGGCGACCATATAACTTCTGTTGGTATTGATTTATATACTAGAGCATTTCCTGGCATAATAGGAGACATTAAATCTGTTGTAACTTGACTATTATTTATATTAAGTTTTAATATACGTATTTCATAACTAACGGTTCCAGTCGATTCATCGTAATTGGTATAGAATGCTCCAGTGGAAGCGTTTAATTTTTGAATTATACCAACATTGAATTGGCTTTGCATAGTAGCAAATGAAGCGGTACTTACGTATGTATAACCACCTGAAGGGTCGCGCGTTAAAAGCTTAGAAAGTAATACTAAAAGTCTAGCATCTAAATCGTCTCCAGCTACGGCTAATAGCTCACTAAAGTAATCGGCTATACTAGGATGTCTAATAGTCGGATCGTTGTCTAATTGCCTTAATAGCGAGTTAAATTGGCTTATAGTTAAATATTGTTCTTGAACTATAACATCACCAACATCAACATTAGCTGATGAAGAAATTGTTACAATATTACCAATAACTGAATTATTTAAAAACGATTTAAGATAATGCCTATCAGCATAATCGCGTCTAGAAAGATTTTTTCTTTCTTCTTCTATAACATCAATATCGCTAACGCCTAAGTAAATTTTATTGTTGGCAAAGTTAACTAACCCACATGTTGCATTTTTTTCCCAAGATGTCCATGTTTGTGTGAATGTATTATATCTATATGCAACAGTAGCGACTGTATCTGCTAGTCCGTTGATTGTGAATAATATATACGCACGGTCCGTTTCAGTTGCTATAGCGAAAGTAGCAGCTTTAAATCCTGCATAATTAGGATTACTAATTCTATTCAAAGTATTCTCGATATTACGAGAAATAACACTAACCCCAGTTTCAGAGATAGTTATAACCCCTTGGGTTGTTAATGCATATATTTGGTTGTTTAGAATAGCAACACTATCTGGAGCAGTCAATACAACTGAATTGTCGAAAAGTGTTACAGAGAAATTATTACTATCATCGCCAGATAAACGGTAAATTCCTTCTTCTTTAAGAATGAATAAACTATCCCTTAATCCTATGATTCGTATAATCTCTTTATCTTTAGGACCAACATCTATATAGTTTACTAAAGGTACATGTTCAGGTTGAGAGTATTTAGAAAAGTATATACGATTAGGATTTGTATCATTTGATGATTCAGTACCAGTAGATAAATCTGGATTAAATAAAGCCCCGACAGCATCATTATTAGAAAATATTGAAAATGGTGTAGAATTTAACGATATATCTTCTAATGTCATTTTTCCTGGTGTATCTGTAGTAGAGGATGTATATCTAGCTGTAGCCAAATTACTTTGATTATTAATAACTCTAGTCATAGACCTAGCAGTATCTTCAATTTTTTGAGAAGGAGATTCTAAACTAGAAAGTCTTATATAATTATTAGAAGGTTCTTCACCAAAGCCGTCTTGTACGTTTGTAATTGTAACCGTGGTTAAACCTAAATCTATTGTCGGATTTGTTGCCGGTCCACTTGTTGCCGTAGAAACAGTTAAAACATTAGTTAATGTAGAAACTAGAAAATCAAAAGAATTGTTAAATATAGCATCAGCGGTTTTTGTTGCTATTTGAGCTGCCGTGTCGGCAACTAATACGTCAACTGGGATATATACTGCACCAGAAACTATAGGCTCAGTGCCAACGCCAGCTACAGTATACCATACTACATAGTGTTTTTCATCGTCTAAACTGTATAAACTAAAATAATCGCCAGCGTTTATATTTGTTCCAGCTATTGCTCCAGTAAAATCTAGTTCCCATATTTCAGGTCTTCCAACGAAAAAATATCTCTCCGTTGTAACGCCTCTATTCAAAATAACATAAGAAGTGAAAACACTAGTAGTTCCAGCAGTTGCACCAGTGGCATCTCCTGTGTATGTGAAAGTAGTTGCATTTATAAAAGTAACTTGAAATGTCCCATCGGAACTAGCACCATTACTTCCTTTAACTACAACGTAATCTCCTGTAGCGAGTTCGTGATTAACAGTGGTCTGTACTGTTACTGTAGGGGAACCACTTATACTCGTTACTGAGAGGTTAGTTAAAGCTGATGTACCCAATAATGCCAATTCTGATTTTTGAAAATTTCTAGTATTACCATAAAATGCTGTATTTTTGTATGTTGATATATCTTTAGCGAATGGAGGTCTATAATTTGATTGTAATATACCTTCACCAGAAGTTGCGTTAGTGTATAGAGGAGTTCCACCGTCTCTAAAATCTTCAGGTGTTATGTCTAGGAATGTAACAGTAGATGACATGCCGTCATAAGCCGCTTCATAAACTAGGTTCATCTCATCACCACTACTAATTTCACCTAAAGCCGTTAGTGGTGTAGCAGAAGGAAGAACTATCTGTGCGACATTTGTTCTATAAACTTGGTAGAAGTAAGTAGCATCTACTCCGTAAGGCACTGAGATTTCTAAATCTACATTACAACTAACAGCGGCACTATTTGTAACTTCAAAACGCTCACTTGGAGCACCAAGAACTAAATTACTATTATTATCTTTTTTACCCCAAACTACTCGATATGCAACTTTACTATATTCTAATAAAAATCCAGCACTAGCGTAGTTTAATGATGCGTATATGTCAACCGCTGATATTGGACCGGCTAAAGACTCTGTGGCACTACCTAACGTTGTACTAGAAGTTGCTGAAATCTTTCTAATTCCTTCAGAACTAGTTAGAAATAAGTTACCATTAAGTTCTATGTATTTTAAACGAAGACCGGATTCTATTTCAGCATAGCTTCCAGTAAAATCTGTAAATGTCCCAGAGGAATTGTCCCAAGAAATCTTACTATCATTATGAGCTAGTATTCTATTTTTATAACTAAGAAGTTGTTTTGCTTTATCGGTTAATTGACCATATTGACCAAACCCACGTCTTGGTTCAATAATTCCGTCTCTATCAATATTAACGTTCTTAGCTTTTAATAAAGAACCTTCTGGTAAGTCCAGATAGTTTGAAAATGTAGAGAGTCCTCTGGCTTTTGTGAGGTTAGTATTTGCCATGCTTACCTCCTAAGCGATTTACGACCCATTCTTAAAAAACCATGTCTATTTACAATTTTAAACGGAGAATCTTCTACTCTGTTGTCCAACAAGCTAATTGTCTTCTGTTCCATTTCGGCAAGTTTAGCATTTGCTGCGGCCAATCCTTGAGCATCACCTAACGCTTCTAAACAACGACAAGCTACTCTTTGTGCTAATATTGAATGTAATTCTGGCGGTATTGCAGGTATGATCGTTTCTTCAGCTAAACAAACATAATCTCCTACCTTAAAATCTCTAGGAAGGTCTGAAGGATTAAATGTTAGAGTAGTTCCGGTAATTGCTGTTGGTGTTAAATCTATTGAAACTGCATTAAATGGAGATCTAGTTTTAACTATATCATATAAATTACTTACTAAAAACGATGTCGGTATAGAAGCTAATGTTATTTCCCCTGTTGTCGTATTTATTGCTGTAACTTTTCCTACAGAATCTTCACTAACTAAACTATTAGGTCTCATATAATAGCTTATTCTTAACTTAGCGTTACCTAATGAGCCTCCACCAAGCGGCAACATAACAATTTCGTCACCTTCTAAGTAGTATGCTCTTAATCTATTGTAATTACTTCCGGTATTTCCGTACTGATAATATGGAACATCTCCAACGCCAATTCGACGCATTTCGTAAACGCTACCGTTTTCATCTTCATATGAAATTTCACGAAGTTTATTTCCGATAGCTCTGTGTGGTATGGAATAACGATCTTGTCCGATAACTGTATCAACGGTTACTGTATGTAAAAAATAATCTTCACGATAGGAGGAAACGTGAGGAACTATTCCTATATCCATCTCTTCGTTGATAAACGTTAAAAAACTGCTTTCTGAAAATGTATTTTGATTCTCAGGAATAAAAGCTCTATTTTTTATAGATTCAATCAGACTGTCAGTTGTAGTGTAACGAGCCATTAATATCTCCCTTTTTTAAGAAAGATTAGGCTTTTTTCATTAAAGCTAACTTTTTCTCTTGTAATTCTTTTATTTGTTGTTCAATTTCTTCTAAAGACTCTTCTTCATGTGAAGACTCTTCTGATGATTCTTCTTCAGAGTTTTCTAATAACTCTTCAGACTCAAGTTCCTCGTCTTTTTTAGGCATTTGATCTAAAACATCTTTTGCCTTTTCTAGACCTTCTTTAAGACCTTCTTTATCTTGTGCAGCGACCATGACTTTTTGCATTTTACCGCTAAGTCCGTCTTGCATAAGTTTAGATGCAAGTCCTCGGATTTCCCCGAGAACTCCTAATTTGGCCTTTTTCTTTAAATCTTCCATACATTCTCTCCTATGTATTAATATATGTTATTTTACACGCTCACAGTTATTGCTCTAAATTTGATAGCTCCAGAAACAAACCCTGCATAAGAACTGGACGAATATTGTATTTGCCCCGCGTTAGTTATGCTAAATGTTACTAAAGAACTATCACCAGTTGCAGTTTGACTAATATCCCAACTAGAACCCTTTTGAACTCCTAGTATTTCAAATGCTTCATAAAGTCCGGCAGTCGCATCAATCTCTACAGAAACTAAAGCTTTGAATGATCGCACTGTTGCGTTAGCAAAAGCAAATCCTGTAACATCTTGATTGGTTTGTGATTCAGCTAAAGCCATACTAGTTTCATCTATATCTCCAGCAGAAGATGTTGGAATTCCAGATAAGAAGTTAGCTCTTGTCATCTTCTTTAGAACAGCAGCACTATCGTCATATATAAGAATAGCATCAGCGTCATCAGTAGAAGTTTCAGCAGTAGTACCATTGATGTCAACACTTAAGTTACGAGTAGCTGATATATCACCACCACCAGTAAGACCTGATTGAGCAGCAGTTGCGATACTAACGGATGTATGGTCTACGTGTTCATTGGCTACAAAATTGGATAATGCGTCATGATCTACTCCAGCAGGTAAAACTACAGCAGTGATACTAGGCGTTACGTCGTCGTATGTAAAATCAATAGAAGCACTATCGGCTAATATACTTCCAACTGAATCTTGAGACCTCTCATCAGTATGATAAAGGTTAGTAGTTCCTTCTGAAATATCATCAGAATCTAAAACTACGACACCAGTTTGACTATTTACGGAAACTACAGCATTTGAATTAACTGACTTTTCCCAAATAGTTCCATTATAAACAGCCCAATCGCCAACTAAAAATGCAATAGCTCCTGCGCCAAAATCATACGAACCTGCAACTGAAGCTAAATAAACCATTCCAGCATCAGCGGCTACGTCACCGTTTAATAGTGGAGAAGCTGGTATACTTGATGCATCAAACGTTCCTTCATAAGACATTACAGAAGAAGGTAATTGTGCTGCTGGTATTTTACCGCCAGCATCAAGAGTCGCAACTCCGTTATTAGCACCTTTTTCACTGTCATCAACTTTATCGTTTAACTGAGTTTGAATCGCACTAGTTACTCCAGATAAGTGAGCGACTTCGGCTGATGTAACAGAAGAAACTGAAACTACTCCAGAACCATCAGAAACTAAAGCTCTTGAAGCTGTTACAGCCGCTAATTTATCTAGCGCAATTGCTGCACCAGCTTTAATATCGGCATTTTCAATGTTAGTAATCGTATTACTATCAGCATCTATCGTCTTATTTGTTAATGTAGACGAACTATCGTTTGTTGGTACTGCTACTCCTGCGATTGTAAGCGAACTACCTTCGATTACCGCGTTACCTTTAATTTTAAAATCAGCCATTTTTTTCTCCTCTTAATTGTTTTCTGTTATAATAATTTTTGTATTGAATCGTAAGTCAGGAGTTTCAGATACACTTATTGAAACATCACCACTTGCGTTAATTTTATGTGAAATAGCGATTAAATCGTAATCACTACCATTTAATTCTAGTACTTGTACTACAGGATTTAATCCTTTACCGTGAGTAGCGGCTGTAACAGTAATGGTATATTCACCACCACTAGCAACTCCCCAATCAGTTGTATTATTGAACGTATCGAAGTAGTTGGGACTTTGTGTACCACTACCACTTCCAGTAAAATCTATTAACCCTGGATTAAAGGGATTAATCTTTATTGCCATACTATACAATTCTTTCTATTGATAAAAAGTCTTCCTTAGTTGATGACGTATATATAATTCTTAATGTATATAAAACAGTAGAGCCATCTAGAAAGCTAATATCTTCAGTAGTACTATTTACGGAAGCTTTAGTTATTTTATGTCCTATTTTTGCAGTAACAAATCCGTCAACAGTTATACTCTTATTCTCTGGGTTATAGATACTACGCATTACATTGTCAGCGTTACCATGTGAATCTAGTTTTGATGTTTCAGCCATTTATTCCCCTTATAATACTATAGCAACAATAATTGCAACAATAGCAACTACCGCTAAACGAATATTCATTTGTTTTTGTAAGTTAGAAATCTCTTTAGTAACAAGTTCTTTTGAAAGTTCCTTAATAACAGATACTTCAGCTTCAGATTTCTTTATTGCAGATTGTAATTTGTTATCAGCCTCTTCTAACATACTATCAAGTCTGTCAACTTCAGCTTCTAGAAGTTCTCTATCTAATACTAATTTTTCCACAATTACCTCTTTTATGACTTCCACGATTTTCTCTACTTCTACAATCTTTTCAACTTCGCGGATAGTTTCTACTGGAATTTCTATGGTTTTTTCTATATATTTTACAACTTCGTTATTAACGATTTTTTCAACTTCTCGGACTATCTCTACTGGAACATGTTTTATTTCGGTAATAACAGGTGCTTGTTCTCTAACTGCTTTTATGGCAGCAAGGGGAACGATATTATTATTACCAAAGTTACCAATAGTTACTTTACCCATTAAACACTATGTCCTACTACGTAAACGTCAAATGTTCCGCTTGTTATAGCGGCAGCGATTCTAACTCTAACTCGTCTTGCTACAATACTAATTGGCGTAGATGCTATTACAACATTTAAAGTTGTACTAGGTGTAATTGTTAAGCTAGATGCTATCCAAACGTCATCAGAATCAGAAGGAGATACTTCTAAAGTACAAACTTGGGGACCAACGAGGGTTGTGGTTGTTTTAGTATACAATGTAATACTTTTTAGTCCATATGCACTATTTTCTGGTACGATAACTCCAGTATTTGCGTTAGTAATTGAAGCTTTTAATGAAATGCTTTCTGATCTAGAAATAGAGCTATCGCCATCGTCAGCGTTTAGTTCTATTGAGAAACTTGTTGCTGCGGATGGGACAGTTTTTAGGGCTCCGGTTGTTAAGTCAAAAGCTTCCCTTAAAACGTGCTCGCCTGTTAACATATGATTTGACATTAATTACCTCTTTACTTAAGTGTGCGTCTTTTCAATTTATAAATTCTTACTTCCGATTTATCGGCAATATCAGCAATCATATTCAAACAGCCTTGAGAAGGTTTCTTTTCTATTGCGTATTTTTCAATAAGCTGACATAACTCTTGTTCTAGTGATAATAGGATTAAAAATGCTTCTGAATTATCTTTTGTCTGACTTGGAAGTTTTTTAAGTTTTTCAACGGCCATAACTTGAATCATGACTAAATCTGGGTTCATATCTTTACCAATCATACGTTCAATGACACTATCGTAAGCATCTAAAGATTCTTCATACGCTTCTGATAAATACTCGTGATCAGAAAAAAAGGCTATTCTCGACACTGTGTTGTGTAAATTATGCTGTAATAAATATAGCAGTCTTAGATGTATGGCTATTTCATTCATTTTAATAATTCCCTATTTCTTTAAGCATTAATTACCTATTTCACTTAAATCTTTAAATTATGCATTTGTATAAGCAACATATTTCCATACAGCCGCCGTTGAATCATAAATATATTTTCTACCCGCACACGAGGCCGCTTGTGAGGCCGTCGGATTTGTGTTTGCAGCAGAAACAAAAACATCTTTAGCTGTTAAAACATTTACATATAATGAACACGCTCCAATTGAGCTAAATTTACCTCGGATCGTACACCCTGCCCTATTTGTCATGTTTATTGTCTTTGTAACTACATCACCGGATAATTCTAAAAATGGAGCGTTTACTGAGGCCGTACCTGTGCCATCAGTCATTTTAATAAGATCAAATGAACCGCCGCCTCTTATAAAAACATTTCCAGGACCGCCCGCTGTACCGCTTGTAGAGTTGCCCCCAGAAGCATCTAAGGGACTACTAATAACAGAATAGCCAACTAAAAAGATTTGACCACCAACGCCGCCTGTTCCAGTACCATGCCCATTACCACCATATGAAAGAATTTGACTAATTACATTCATGCCGCCTTGGATTAAAACTTGTCCTCCATTGCCTCCAATGTAGTTATTGCCACTAGAGTTTCCGCCATAGGTTACGATATTAATATTTCCACTCACGCTGCCATAAATAAGAACATTGCCGGCATTGCCGCCCTTGGCTCCGCTTGTGCCAGTTACGCCATAGGAATTTATTGGGCCATAACTAGAATTTCCTTCGATAGATATTTGTCCTGAAGCACCTGAATTATAGGCACCATAACCAGAACCGCCAATTGAATCAATGCCTCTAAAGTTATCACCATGAACATTAATATTTCCGCCATTGCCGCCATTGCCGCCTCCATTAGACCTATCACCGCCTCGTGATTGGAGAGCCACTGTGTTGTTGCCATAGATCTGTATTATGCCACCATTGCCGCCAGCAGAACCGGCAACTGTGTTAACTTCAGAGTTACCGCCGTTTGCCAAAACGTAGCCGCCATATGTAGATCCCCATATGTAGATGTTACCGCCATTGCCAGCATTCGCAGTACCAGTGAAAGTAATACCGCCCTTTGATTGAATAATATTATTGTCATTAGCAGTCCAACCGCCTAATTTAATCTCGCCACCAACTCCCGCATTAAATGAAGCTGTATTCGTAGTCCCATTAGAACTCAGTGAACAGTTATATAAAGAACCTTTTATAATAACATTACCGCCACTTGACCCGCCATCGGGAGAACCATCAACGGTTATTTGTGATACGTCTTGACCCGAAGCTTGTTGATCTTGTGTTCCATAAACAGAACCATAAACTAAAACATCTAAACTTTTTATGCCCTCGGCTTTTGAAGTCCCATCAAGGGCTCTCATTGTTAAATTTCCGCCAACCGTCAAGCTGATCGCATTGTAACCTCGAATTGATAGATCTTCTTTAGTAACCGTGGATTGATTAACTTGCCACGTTTCACCAGGCGAAAAACTTACCATATTGTCCAAGGAAACTGTTGAAACTCCTAGAAATGGAAAATCTTGCTGTATAAATTGAATCGTAGCCGTATAAGGATATGAAGGGTTTCCTGTTATGATTTCAAAAGTATCTCCAGAGTTTACGCCTGTTAAATCTGAAGTTGTAGTAAAATCAGTGAATGAAGTTCCAACTATATCAAATGGTCCTAATACATTACTAACTGTTGTGACCTTACCAACTACAGTCATGTCTCCATTAACTTCTATAGATTGACCGCCGGTTGTTGGTAAATAATCAAACTTACCCTGCACATATAAATCACCTGTAACTTTTAAACTATAATCCCCAGTACAGACAAGATCCCCGCCAGTGTCTAAAGGACCTTTAACTACTTTTAAATTTCCATAAATATCTAAATTACCAGTAATCGTTGCTGTGCCATCATAGACAATTACATCACCATAATAAGGTCCGGTTAGATTGGTATTACCGCTGAATATATTTCCACCACCACCACCTGCACCAACTTCGGTCTCGGTTCCGTCGTCATTAAGCGTGTAGAGTTTACCGCCGTCTTTTGGATAGATTTTAAATTTACCTAAAGCTGGAGTTGACGGGGTTGATGATTCCTCTGCCATTAATAAAGGAGCTGTGATTTCAGGTGAGCTTGCGAGAACTCTTGCGTCTACATCACTTTGTAATTCATTTAACGCAGCCTGAACTTCTGTTGCAGCTAAATTGCCTGAAGGCGTATTTGTGATAGCCGAAGCTGCATGAGCGTCAGTAGTGTCACTTAAATGGTCAGAAATAGCCGTAGCATTATTACCAAGCTGAGTTTGAATATCGCTTGTAACACCACTTAAGTATTGAAATTCTGTACTTGTAACGGAGCCATCGGCAATCTTAGTTGCATCAATTGCAGCTAAAGCCTTAATATCAGCATCTTCTATATTAGTAATAGTATTTGTATCAGCGTCTATACTTTTATTAGTAAGAGTGTCCGTAGTCGCTTTACCAACTAAAGTGTCAGTAGCGTCTGGTAGTGTAATAGTTTTATTAGTAGTTTGACTAGACTCGAGAGTAGTCTTAGTGCTTGCTGTTCCACCAGGAACAATTTCAATTTCCTTAGGAGTTAACGTGTTTTCTTCCGTTATTAACAACCCTTTAAGTATTTTATAAATCGAAAAAGCCATTTATTCCCCTTATTGTGCCAACGTAGCGGCAGTAAATATTATTTTTCCTGAATAGCTTCCACCAGCTAAATTACTTGATATATATTGAACTTGTCCTAAACTAGTAACAGAGAAAGATACTTCCGCGTCACCGTTTTTATTTTGAGTTAATGTCCATTCATTTCCAACATTTAACGCATTATATGTAAGATATATAGTTCCACTTTCAGCAATTCCTGTTGGTGTATCAGTTGTGCGATAAACTGCATATTGAATATTAGCGGCACGAACTATAGAATTAGAAAAAGCAAGTCCTACAACGTCGGTTACTGTAGATTGATTATTTAGAATTAGTCCTGTGGTTTCAAGTATATCACCAGAGCCTAATAGGGAAGCGAGAGCTTCTGTGACGGACTCTGCCCATGCGGTAGCGTCTTCGCCCCATCCTGGTTCCGACCCAGCATCCGGATAATCAAATACTTTTCCATTTACAGTTAAAAGGGCCAAGAAAACTCCTTTGTATTGTTTCTATATTATATGTTAAAAGGGAAATGTATTATGGAATGAAAAATCTCTTACCAGATTTGGGTGGAACAATTTGGAAATGTATCCAGTTCGGGCTGTATGAAAAGTCTTCACAATATAGGCCGTTTTCTTCTAAAATAGTGATATTTTCTAAACACCACTTTTGTAGTTCTTGATTAGGATCTGAAACGTCACAGGCAAGTCCCTCTAAATGTTTAGATTTCATAGGGATTTTTGATTTATCTGTTATACCTTTAGCACTATAAATTCTTAAATGATCTTGCATACTGCGATAACCTGAAGTTATAATCATGGGTTTACCGTAAGCTTCTCTTATTACATTGATCCGTTTTAATAGTTCAGACATTCTCCAAGTAACGAATCATATATTCACCTAGTTCTTTTTCGTTTCTATACGAATCTATCCAATATTCTTTAATGGACTCTTTCCAAAATTTATTATTTTTCAACCAGAATTTCAGATATTTATCATCAGCAACTAAAAGCATACATAAAAGCTGGTTAGACTCAGCTTTAGGTTTAACATAACAACTCCATAGAACATCTCCCCATAACCAAAGGTCTTGGAAGAAATTAGCTTTCTCGCCTTTACATCGTCTAATATGACCTAAATGAGATGGAGAAAAAAAGTCTTTACCGTCAATATAATCTTTGTTAACTAAATGTTTATTACCGGATAACGTAATTTTCCTTCATATTCTACTACATATTTTTCTATTGGAATAGTTCTAGGCCAATCAAATGCTACTAGTGTGCCGGCTAGTCTTGAAGAGTCTTGTAAATCGGTCGCGCCAACATCTTTTGGAAGTCCTAAGCTATCATATATCATACTAGTATATGTTATTTATACTTTTCCTATTTTAATAAATCCAAGCTCTTTTAATAAAGGAATAAGTTTAGTTGGTGGAATAAGAAACATTAGATAAAGATCTTCGTCATAAGAGAATATATACGAGTCTTTTACTTTTTGAATTTCCATAAGTTCGTTTGTTTGAATGTGATAATAGAGCATTTTGTCTCCTAATAAATGTAACGGGATGGCGCGAGCAGTGATTCAGGACATTCATGCCTCGGATGTTGGTGATTTACGACCAACACCGTCCGATATTTTATCGTCAGGGCCATATTCCATCAAATCACAGCTTTCCACGCCTCCGTTACTTTATTAGTATATCAAATGTTTTATAGATGTCAAGGGATTTGTTTTAGGCAAAAAAAAAGCCCGGCATTGCACCGGGCTAATACTGTTAACTAGTTGTTAAGACTAGGAAACTTTTAAGTTCTGAATAATTACTTGACGACCTGGTTTAATACAGAAAAGTGCCTGGTCTGTATATGATCGTAATTCGTATCCTGCTGCTGACTCAAGATCACGGAAGAAATTATCACCTTGACCAGGACGCTTAAATGTAACGTCAGTAGAACCAACGCGCACTAAGTCTTCTGGACAAATGATGTAAGCGAAACCTTCTTTTACATAGATAGAAGGAACGATTTCTACAACTCCATTTTGAGAATGGAATTTGATTTGTTTGGAACCGTTTTCATATTTCTCAGTAGAATATGAAGAATCTTGGTATCTCATTGCTGATTGCTCAGTTAACAAATCATCCCAATGACCAGGGTTAACCATACAAATAACGTCTTTATCTAGACCTTTTTCTACTGCTTTAGCAATTGCTTGCTGAATAACAGCGAAAGTAAGAATAGTTGGAACGCCTAAAACTCCTGGAGTAAATACGTTACCTTTCCAAAGTGTATAAGTTGCTGCGGAAATTCCGAACAAGCTACCAGTGTTAGAAAGAATAGCATGTAGTCCTGCCATTTGTTTACCATATGATCCGGCTGGTACGATATAATCGCCGGCAGTTAAGTTTGCAGACAAAGAAGCTATTGTGATAGCTTTTGCTTCAAAATCAACTACAGAGATTTTAGCGTCGCCAGAAGCAACGTTTCTCAAAGTACCTGCTGTAAGTGCTGAATAGAAATCAACTTTCATATTTTCAGCTCCGCCCCAGATTCCTGGAGACCATTCAGCGTCTTGAATTTCAACTACTACAGAAGCACCAGCAGTTTCAGCGTTTTTAACGCGTCCAATACCAGATTGACCGTACATAAGTTGAACTTCAACTTTTTTTCTCATAGAATCCAACATGTTACCAACTAAAAACTTAGTTGAATCTTGGAATGCTGCTTGAGAAGTTAAAGATCTAGAAGCTGCTGAGTAAGAAATCGCAGATCGTAGAACCATTTGAAAACCGCGAATTTGCGCATTTTTCATAGTTCCGGCTACTGATTCATTTAACTCAAATGCTCCATCGTCTTCATCAGCGTATGTAATACCGTGCTCTAAGCCAAGAACGCTAACCTATTGTTTTTATTAGGTTATCTGTTACTTTTGTGACCTATTTCTAGGCGGGAAAACCTCTTCGGATTCTCCTCTCTACCTTTATATATTCGTAGAGTTCAGACTTTCGCATCTCCGTTAGGAGTCTCTTCGTTAAGTCGTTCACGGTCTATGTTATATCGTTTAATTAATACATCTGTAATTAGATTAATATTTATTTTTGTCCAATTTCCGTTATGTCCCACTTTAAAGTGACATTTTGGGCAAAAAACTTTCATGTTATCTACATCAAAAAACGCTTCCTTATTTGAAGATAAGGGTAGTATATGATGAATTTGCAAGTTATTTATACTTGAACAATTTTCACATTTACTGTTTCTATGTTTTATTACTAGTTTTTTTAAAGCTCTAAAGTTGGTTGAATCGTATAGATTTTTTCTATCTATTTCAATCATTTCAGTATTAAGTTTTAAACATAGTTTTTTAACATAGCCTCGGTTTCTTGTTGATGCAGCCTCAGATTGATTTCTTAATAATCCGAGTTCTTTCAGCGTGGCTTTAGCTTTATAAGGGGTTATATTTAACTCTTCGGCGACTTTATATGAGCTTAATGTTCGTTCATATACTTCTTTAATTTGTTCTACCGAAAAATTTAACGCCTTAAATCTTAGCTTTCCATTTTCAATATTATGTTTAGACCGATTTTTTCTGATACCAAGAGTATCTATAATCTGATCGACAACATTTTTATCTAATTTTAAGCTTCTCGCTATAAGCGTGGCTGTTTTATTTTCATCTAAATACATTTGTCTTATTTTATATTCCATAGTTCCGCCTTGTTATCCTTATTTTGGCATATAAGGAACTCCAAGTCAATTAGAAAAGATTTTAAACCCGCCGTTACTTAACGGGTTGATTATAAAGCAATCCTGGAGATTTATCTTTTGCGATAAATTTAACCATTTGTTGCATTTTGTTGTTTTGTGGGATAAGATTTTCGATCTTATCGCTATAAGTTTGTTTGAACAATCCATCTAAAGTTAGGATTGTATTTGCATCACCTGTGAATGCCATTTTATTTTCCTTTTGTTTTGTTGTTATTTTTATTGACAAATTGTGTGACATTATCTATCATAATATTCGGCAGCATGAGGCCATTACGGTTACCCATACATCTAGCAAGTGATAAACATTCACGTTTCTATTACTCTATTCAATTGTCAAAGAACACAAGAAAGACAATTCTTTCCTGCTATTTATATATGTTAAAATACGCAAGCTAGTGTTTTGTTTATATAAAAATACATAATTTTATCGACAGTATTTGTATAAATATACACAAAATAATATAAATACACATAAAATGGTATAAATGTTATATTTTGTATCAATTTAACGGTAGTTATTTGGGATATAAACGGATATAAAAAAAAGGACCAGTATTTCTACCAGTCCTTACATACTAACTATATGAAACTATTAGAATCTTCCGAAGACGCTTTCAAAATCTTTAGATTGCTCTACTTCTTTTTTTACTTCTTCTTTTTTACCAGTGTCTTTTATAGCACTCAAAGCTGGTTTAGCTTTACTTTGGCTAATACGAGATTTTCTCATGTTAGTCAAATGTTGCTTTCCTACGAGCTTCTCTAGAACTTCGCTAGGCATAGCTTCAAACATCTGTTGGATTTCATTTTGGATTTGTTCTTCAACAAACGGCATAATATCTTTTACACCAATGTCATTATAACCTAAGTTAACAGCTTCGATTAAAGCGTCAGCAATACGTTTAACAACATAAGGAGACTTAGGAAGGCTACTTTTTTGTAAGCTTTCTGTAATCTCATTGTCTAGTTGTTGGAACTGCTGTTCTCTCATTTTCTCTAATTCAGCGTTTCTTTTGTTATTTTTCTCTTCTTCTAATTGCTTCTTAAGTTCTTCTAACTCTTTATTGAGCTTTTCTTGTTCTTTTTGTTCTGGACTTTTTTGAGCTTCTTCTAAATCATCCATTAATACTTTCTCAGCTAAAGCTCTAAGGTCTAAACCTAAGTCTTTATTTCGTAGTACTTCTAGAGGATTTTTACGTAAAGCATCAATAAAGCTCTCTACTTGTTTACGCATAGTAGATGCTTCGTTAAACTTATCATCAGCAGCTAAAGCTTTTTCGATGTATTTAGTTAATTCTTTGTCGTCATTAGGGTCAATGTCAATAAGTCGTGTTTCACCACGAACTTTTGCTTGAATTTGACGTTTAGCAGCTTTAATCTCTTCTTTTTTCTGAGCAACTGCTTCTTGTTTAACTTCTTCTTGAGATTCTTGTCCTTCTACTGGAAGAACTTCTTCATTTGATTCTGGTTGTGAAGATTCAACGCTTTCGTTTACTTCTGACATATACTCTTTCTTTAATGCGTCCCATTATTGGGATTGGCAACCAGGTCTAAAAAGATTGCTGGCTTATAAGTATATGTTATTTATCGTAAGATCAGACGAACGGAGTACGAGTAGTCCAGGAGGCTGAAACTCACATACCCCTTGCCGGAATAGAAATACCACGCGGAGGACTGGTTGACTGAAACGACCGACGCGGACCAATAGTATTTACTTTCTAATTCTAATACTTCTCTTATTCCGTGTTCTTCCGCAACTTCCCACTCTGTGCTACTAGGTAAGGCATGTCCGAACTTCTCAACAGCCTTATCGAAGACAAACTCTCCCGATTCATCGTTAAACTTCCAGACAAGTCCAGAAGTCTCATCCTTCCAACCATCTTTTGTAATGGACCAAGTAAATCCCTTTGAGGTAATTTTATGGTAGTTCATTTTTACCATTAAATTTATACGAGCAGGATTAAGCTCCAGTGCTGCCATAACCGCCACTTCCTCTATTAGTTTCACTTAATTCTTCAGCTTCTACAAACTCTATTTTAGGATAAGGTAATATAATTATCTGACCGATTCTATCGCCTACATTATAAAAATTACCATCTTCTTTTAGTTTCTTAAATTTGAAAAGCACTTCACCACGAAAATTCTCATCTATTACTCCAACTGAATTGCACAATACTAAATCTTTCTTACTAATACTACTTCTTGGAAATATTAGCCCTACAAACCCTTTAGGAATTTCAAAAGCAAGTCCTGTTCTATATACTAGATTACTACCTTCTTCTTCCATAGTTAATGCGGTTATGTCCAATCCGGCATCACCGTCTAATGCATATTTGGGAATAATCGCTCCGTTTGTAAGTTTTTTAATGTTAACTTTCATACTAGAATTCCTTAACTATTTCGTCAACTTTCTTATAAAATCTATCATATTTATTATCAAGTTCGTCATACTTAAACTTCCAGAATGCAGCAAGTAATTCAGGTTTAAACTTACCTGTAGCTTTTAATTCCAGTCTATCATTCTTAATTGTCAATGCCGGAACTAATTTAACTAACTGTTTGTGCTGGGACTGTACTTTAATAGGCCATCCCATACCTTCAAGTATGAAATGTTCTAAATCTCCAATATACTGTTTCACGATTTCTTCATTTTTCATTTTATTTATCCTCCAAGATTTCATTTATTTTATCAACTTCTTCTTGTGTTAAAGGTTTTCGAATAGATTCACTAATAGAAGTTATAATATCATCCAAGGCTGCTGTATATCCATCTTCAAAGCTTATAACAGCGTTTCCGTTATCGCCTTCTGAATCAGAGTGTTTTTTAGCTAACTCATTCTATTTTCTAATATTTCTTTCAGATTAATTTTACTCATTTGGACACTCTACTTTAATTAGATTTTCTTGTCGTACCGTATCATACGAGTCTTTATAATCGGAACTAAAAGTTAGCTCTATCTGTCCACTAGGCGCAACCGCTGTTATTCTAGCTATATTAGAGTAACCAAGTTCTCTAACGCATTCACCTACTTCGAAACGACTCTGTAATGTAAAAGTTAGTACATATCCTACACTACAGCCAATAAAAGCTCCTAATAATGTCGATGTAATTAAATCTTTCATTTTTTATTCCAAAAATCTTCAACTTCGTTAGGTTTTTTAACTTCTAGTTTATTATTCTTAATCTGTTCATCTAGTAATTCAATATCACTAGACAACAAAGCTTTCTTGTCTTCAATAGCTTTAATTTCAGATTTCAATTTAGCGTCATTTTCTGTCGCTTTATTAAAGTTTCTATTATCTAAAATAGACCTAATAGCAATCCCAAGTCCTAAAGCTAATGCTCCATAAATAGCATAATCCATTTTATCTCCCTACCTGGCCGATACTCCAACCGGCTAAAACTGTTAAACCTACTCCTAATAATATCATAAAGTAATCATTAGTCAATGCTTTTTTACTGCTTTCTTCAGCAGCAATTCTCCACATTTCAGCTCGTTCTCTTTCCTTAATCGTAATACTTTCGCTTAATAGAAGTTGTTCTTGTAACAACTGAGTCTTTTTATCCTTTAATTCTTGATTTTGACTCATTAAACGCAGTTCGGCTTCTTTCTCTGGAGAGAATAAATAGCCAGAACAGGGAGCGGGACTCCCTTGTTCTAAGTATTTCGCTGGTTGTTGGCATTGAGCGTTTATATTCTGACTAAATAATACAAAACTAATTAGTAACGTTAAAGTTCTCATTTGTAGTTCTCCATGTAGCATCTCTGATAATTACTTTACAGAAAGCTTCAATTTTACGTTTAGCAGTTTCGTCAATAGAATCGAGTTTCTTTGTTTTACAATTCTTTAAATAGCTTTTTGCAGATTGTCCATTTGCTGATTCTAACATGGTTGTTTCATATTTAGGATTTAACTTTGGAGTAAATGAATACAAGAATTCTTCTACATATTCAAACGGTACAGCAAAGGCATAACCTAGTTCGCCTTGACCGGCAAATACTACCGCAGATAATTCTTGGTTCTCATTATAAACAGCAGAACCACTACTTCCAGGCATAATAGTAGCTGTTACTAAGATACTTTCAGCAGTATGAATTACTGGCATTCCATTAAAAAAGGCACAAACCAAAGCGCCTACCCGGTCGTCTAATTCTTCTTTTGTACATTCTCTGGCACCAGTTAATACCTGAATAATCTTCTTACCTGAGAAATGACCTTTGGTAAGAACATTTGGTAAAAGTGATGGATGTCCACTTACTGTAGCGGCTTCAAACATTATCGGAGCGTTTGATGCAATTTTAGCTTTAGCATTTAATTTAGCCGCAACTCTTACCAAGCATAAATCATGCTTATCTGATGGAGCATAGCTTGTGATTAAATGTCTTCCTCCGTCATTAGTTTTCACCAATCCTCCACGCTCAGCTAATAAGCAAACGTGGCGATTTGTTAGTATAACACTTTCAGATTCTCCCGCTGAAATAATTACACCAGAACCTCCACCTCGTTCGTTCATAGAAGTAATCATAACCGTCGCTTCAGTTATATTCTTCTCTTCTGAAGACATAAAAAGTGTAGCTAATGATACCGCCGATACCACTATTACTCCTATTAATAGTTTAAGACCCATAGGAGTTTTCTGCTCGATTCCTTTAAAAAAGTTTCTCATTTTTTTCCTTTCGGTTGTTAATTTTTATACCATTCTGGAGGAGAACTATTGCTCCATTTAGGTTTTTCTTTTTTCCATTTATTTAATAAAGCCTTTTTATATGCTTCATGTACATTTTCGTATTTACGAACTTTTGTTGCATTCACAAATTCTGTTGTTGGACCACTTTGTATGATTTCAACTCCATCTCGTAGATCTGTTACATAACGCATACTTTTATGACTTTTCTTATTTCTTAAATAATACTCTCTATTAAGACCGTTATAATATTGAAAAACCCACCAATAATTGGAGTTGGTTTTTTTAGTCCATGATACTAATAGATCGTCAGAATTTCCGCTTACTGCATTTCTTAAAATTTCAACAGTTTTTTCTATAGTCAATTCTAAGGTTTTATCATCCAATACTTTAGCGGCTTTAAAGGGGTCTGCTGAGACGATGAATATCATTTCTCCTCCGTGTATGCAGGACACCAAGAACTATGCGCTCCGCCTTCTCTAACAAACTTTAAACCGCACTCACAAACAGGATCTAAGGTGTAAGATACTTGTTGGAGATGTGTATACGGAACTTTCATTCGATTGGGAATAAGTTTATCATCGACAAAATCTATAGTTGCGAATACTGGAATTAAATAATCATACTCAATGTCAAATATCTTAGCTCTAATCTTTTTATATGGAGTGACATAATCTACTAAATCTCCAGGATAAAACATATTAATTACTTCCTTGTTGGATTAAGGTCATAAAGTCTTCAATAAACTTATTAGTTTTATCTGTAACACATGTTGTAACAAATTCTTCATAACCTGGCATTTCAGGGGTAATACCAGTGTCTTCAGCTAATGTTTCACATTCTTTATTAAAGATAGTTCCCATCTGTGCTGAAATCTCAATAACATGTACGACTCTCACTTCTTCAGGAAGTCCTACAATTTCTACTTGTGCCGGAACGTCAATTCTATTTCCAGAACATGAAATTAATATACTAAGAAAACTAGTTAGAAGTAGTAGTTTTTTCACGTGACTCCTTTTTGAACCCTTCAACGCCTAAAGTTGTTAGTGCGTCTTTGATTCTAATTTTAAGTTTATGTGGAGAAGTAGCTGAACCATTAGCCAGCACTTCATTAGTTACTAAGTTGATTATCTTGTACACTTTTTTAGGCTCATCAAAGAATCCTATAACAACTATGCCATCTTTAGTTGTATACTTATCTTTTGTTACAAACTGATTATTCTCAATTTTTACGTATCTAATTCTTTCCATTAGTGTCTCCCATGTGTCTTGAATAACATGATAACTCTAGAATCTTCTATTGTCAACATTATTTCTTCAGCACTGAAATTATTCTGAGACAACAGAGAACTTAACGTTGAGCGTATCTCATCATCTGACATACTTGTGTGCATATACGAATCTAATGACTCCCAATTATCTAAAACAAACTGCATACTCTCGCTCATAATCACCTCACGAACATTCTAACACTTCAGTCTTTAAATGTCAACACTTAATTTACGCATAGCACGACCATTGATGCTTGCTTGCTACTGAGCAGCATCTCTTACACAAGTTAGCTTTCAAATTAAGCTAGAGTTTCGATTGTCAACGCTTGCTATTGACCGTTAAGATAAGCATCTTACACACAAAACTACGAAAAAAGGTGTTCGCCTATTATTTGTTCGGCTACTAGCTCTAGCTCAGATCCAACTAACTCTTAGTGACGACCCTAAAAAGGTTCCATCTACCGTTTTAACTAGCCTGGTCGTGATTGCTCATAGTTGGCTAGTCTGCTTCTAACGCTACATTTCTGCAACGGGTAGTGTGGCGACTTTAGTAGGTACCGCTTTTGCGTCTAGTGCGCACAGACTGAGTTTACGACTTTTCAGCCTTCACATTGTCGGAAATATTTCTATTTCAAGCAAGATTGTTTCATAATTAGCTTGACTTGTCAACAAGTTTGTGTAACAATGTATTTGTGGTGGAGTTTCTAGGTGGTTTAGCAAACCGAAATCGGGGAATTGGCTGCAAGAAATAACCGAACATAGTTCTCCTCCACATTAAATTGGAGTTTAAATGAAATATGTACTACTACTATTAATAAGTTCAAATTGTTTTGCAATAGAGTCTGATGAAGAGATTGCTAAATGGCGATATGAGATGTTGAATAGACCTAGTGCTACTGCTGATACGCCAATAGCCACAGAGAAAGAAATGCAATTAATATACAAAGAATTAGATAAAATAAGGAAGGCAGATGAAAATGCCTATCCTTGGGCTTGGTATCATGGAGAAAATCCTAGTTACTAGCTACGTTGCGTAAATTGTGATATTTAATAAATTTGGATACGTATTCCGTATTGGAATATTGAATAAGTCTCTCTTTAGGCAGATTATGACCATAAAACCAACCTGCTGCCATAGATTTTAAATTACCATTAGTTCTTTTATACAAAAGCTTCGCTAAATATCGCGCTAAAAGCTCCTGATTGGCTTCTGTTGAGTTTTTACCCTTTACGTATACCATCTTATGCTTTAACTCTGGAAAACGTTTTAAAAGCTCTTTGTGTGTGTTTGGCATAATTCCGTAGCACCCAACGGCGGCAGAACCTTTATGAATTCCAGTTTGAACGATTTTATGAGCAGTATTTTGACAATTACTAGATTCGATCATCTTAATCGTATTTAAAAACATACTTAATATTAGTTCCATGTCCTAACTCCTTTGTTAAGGTTGTGTTAAGACTATTATACTAAGTTATTATCTAATTTGCAAGTAAATACGTTATTATTATAAATTGAGTAATTATGATAGAAATCAATAGTTTAGTTTGATATTTGTAATATCTATACTTAATTGTAATCTTTTGTTTTTCCTCTATGGGAGGTCTTTTGAAGGTTAATTTAGCCATTATTTCTTCTTTTTTGCTAATAAGGAGGCTAGACCGGCAACAACTCCGCCAATTCCTGGTATAGCGTTTATTGGGTCAGCAACAACTCCTAATACATTAGATATATTCTCAGTTACTTCTTTATCTCCAGATAGGTTTAGTTGATTTGCTAACGCTTTGTTAACTTCTTCACGTTTTGATTCATAGTCGCCGAGTAATTCTTGTAGTTTAGGTAGGGGGTTCATGTCAGTTGATGGGATTGCTCCAGCTCCAGCTAACAGTAAGGGAGATTTTGCAAACCTTGGGTCAAAAGCTGCATATTCTGACCTAATCTGATTTGGTTCAAATACTGCTGCTATATTTTGTTTAACTCTATTATCTGGGCCTGCTGGGTCGTATGTGTTTTTAAAAAGGACTCCTGATTTCTTTTCATCCAAAGCTTTTTGCATTTCATCAGAATAAGTTGAATCTCTATAAGGAGCACCTTTATAATTTTTTACATGAATATCTTCTGGCGAACCTTTCAATCTAAATTTGCCGACATTTTGTCCTTGAGATTCTGCATAATCAGAGCCTGTTTTTATAGCTTTTTCTAAGAATTCTTTTTCTTCTGGTCCTGCACCTTTTAAATAAATTTCATTAATTTTAGAAGCTAGTTCTGGGTTCGTTGAGTTGAATTTAATAAAGGCTTCAGAATAATTTTGTTTTAAAGCATCAACTTCTTTCTTGCCTGGAACTGGAATAATTTTTTCTTTTATCTTATTAATTCTTGAATCAACAAAATCACTAACGCTATTAAATTTTTCTCTTTGTGCAGACTTAACAACCCAATCTGGAGGAGATTTTCTAATGTTTTCATAATCACTAATCTGTCTAAGAACACTTTTATTATAATTTTCTGCGTTTTTTGCATTATTCCATAAAGACCTAGCTTCATCTACAACACCATAACCAATTGGCTCTTCAAAAGTCACTTGCTGTACTAGGGTCTGAGGCAAAAAAGAAACCTTTTTTAGAACTTTGTGCTCCAGTTGAAAGTCCTAAAGCTTCCTTTTTAAATTCATCAATAGGAACAGTTGTCCCATGAAACCAGTTCTTATCTCCAAACCCCATGTCTTTAATTCGTTGATTCTTAGGTCCATAAACTTCCGTTAATGCATCTAAATACTGACCTCGTACATCTCCAGTTAGCGAAGTCGCTAATTCAGGATTATCTACAGCTTCTATAACTTTAGCTGCATCATCTACATATTTTTCCGAAACGCCTAATAATTTAGCTAATTTATCGAATTTTCCCATTCTATTTACCCATTAGCTTACGAAGCTTAGGAAGCATCTTCTCATCTTTCGGTTCTTGTTGAAACTCTTTTAATGATTCTTGAAAATTAGCATCTTCTTCTTGAGCTTTTTTCTTATTACTAAGAACTTCCGCTAGACTTGGTTGATTAGGGTTATACTTTTTAAATACTTCCATAGCATTTGCTTCATCGGCATCAGAATTCGATTCATACATTTCTTTAGGAGCGCCTTTACCGTATTCTTGTATTCTACGATAATCGCCAGTAGGTTCCGGTACTTCATTAGAAGGAGCTAGCACTGAATCTGGGTCAGCACCTTTTTGTAATAGTTTTAAATATTCAGGAATTCTCTTCATCTGCGGCATATATTACCTCTTTAATAGCTTTACAAGTTTAGGAAGTATTTCTCTACCACCTTTTATAGCGGCTCCGGCCTGTGCTTTTCCTGGAATTAAATCTGTAAGACTCATAGGGTCAGTAGCATAATCTCCGACAGTTTCTTCAATTTCTGGAAATCCAGATTTATCTTTACTTATATCAAAAGGACTTAACATTCGTTTACCGATTGCTCCAGCGGAAGCATCTTTAGCTCCTAAAAGATTAGCCATACCTTCTTTTATAGGATTTCTAACATCTTCTTCATATTTATTTCCTAAGTTCTTAAGAGCGTCCATAGTTCCGCCCATCATGTCCATACTTTTACCACCAGCAAATCCAGCAGCACTTCCTTTAGCCATAGCTTTAAGTCTTGCAGTAATAGGGTCATCAGCAACTTCTTCGCCTTTATTTAATATTTGAGTTAAATCTCCACGGCCTCTAGGGTTTAAAACTTCACCAAATCCGCCTTTTACTTGTTTATCCATATCAGGAGTTAGTACTTTACCTAAATCTTTAGAAGCTTCAGCGGCTTTAACCTCTACGTTACCAAGACCTAACATGTGTTTAGGGATATTTACTTCTTTTCCACCTAAATGTTGCGGAAGCTTAACTACATAATCTTCACCTACGTTGCTTACTAGTTTTGCTCCACCTTTTAATAGCTCAGCTAATTTACTCACTTTTACTTCCTTTTAATAAATCATTACAAAGTTTCGCTGGCGTAGTCATAGAATAATTATACCCTATAAGTCTGGCAGCAAATTCAGTACAGAAAAAATAGTCTTCTCTTTCCCATTTATTACTTTTAGGTAACAGTGTTCCGAAAAGATAGTATTGAATCATACTCCATGCAAAATATGTTATTCCTAACCAATCGTACTTTTTACCGTACATCTCAAATAGTAGTTCTTTAACAGTTTCTACTGTTTTATCAGAACTATGTGGAATTTTGTATAATAATTCGTTATGTTTTAACCATTCAGATATAGGTATAATTCTAACACCAACATTTAATACAGATTCAATTACGAATATGTCATTTAGAAGTACTGCGACATGACTAGGAATTTTATTATCCAATAGATTTACATGTTCTGGAAATAAAGATGAACCCCAAGCTATCGCTTTAGAACCAAGTTTATCATTTCTAGAAAATATAAAGTCAATTTTCATTATAAACCAGAAGTACTTTCAAAAGAGTTAATTTCTGATATAACATATTCAAAAATATCAGAATATTCAGTATATACTGTAGAAAGTTGACTACAAGAGTGTCTAGCCGTCCCTAATGCTCCTGTCTCTAGAAGCGATTTAACGCCTAATAATTGCGTTAATAATGCGATTACTTGATTTCCGTTTTTATTTAGTATTTTATTTCTAGCTCCGATTTTGTTTACAGCTATTTTAGCCAATTTATTACCAAATATTGATTTTCTATCGTTTAAGTCTTCTTCAAAAAGTTCTCTATTGCTTATACCTTGGGGAATCTCGAGCGTATTACCGTTTAGTATCCAGTTTACCATTGGCTGAGGGTTCATATCTTCTATATCAATTAGACTGTCGCATGTTTTAATAACTTGTCTATACTCATCTTCGGTTAAAATTTGTATATCGGTTATTACGTTATTAACGATTAAAGCATATTTTCTCATTTATTCATCCTCTTTTGTAATACTTAAAAAATCTACTTCTTTTTTTAACCGTAAAACACTATCATATATACCTAAATGGTTAATGTATATTCTATCTCTATAAACACTACCAAGTCTAGTGCCGGAAGCTTCTATCATTAGAGTAGTTTCTCCATCTAGTTCATTACCTAATAGGTCTGTAGTTGTTAATTCTTTATAAAAGTATGAATTCGGTAATACAGAAGCTACAAAACTACCTATTAATTCGTCTTGCCAGTTTGGTGATACTACTTTATAAACAGTAAATGTACAGTCTCCTAATGACGAAATAAGTCCATTACTTGGCTCATACAAATAAGCTATTACTTTTATACCATCAAAACTTTCGGTATTAAATTGTGCAGCAAGTTTAATCTGTAGTCCAGAGTTCGATAATTCAGAAGATGGTCCAAAAAGAAATTGCCATTCTTCGCAGTCATTAACTATAAATGGAGAAGAACTATCCATCTTTAAGATTTGACATTCTTCCTCATTTTGAGATACGAACCTTCTACTTATTGGCATCTAATTTCCTAAAAGAGTAAATCCTTTGTATGCAACGTGTTCAGTATCATTTACAACAATACCAATTTTAACATTATAATGAGATAAATCTGTTAGAAGTACGGCACTTACTGGCGTAGTTTGAAATCGTCCATTAACATCGGCGGTTATACCACTTTGAGTAAGACCTACGACAGCAACACCATCTTTGTCATAAACTGTATAATTTGCGGTTCCTAAATTTGTTGTAACAATCATCGCATCATCTGTTGATACCCAAAATGTCGCTTGTAATTGATTTAAAGCGTTGATTGAAAAAGTAGCTTTTACTTCATGAACCGTCATTCTTGTTGTAATAGGGGCGTAAGTCGTTCTATTAATTCCGTCAACAGCTATAGTTATTCTTCCCGTATTTAAAAGTAATTGTTCCGATTGAACTCCTGGCACCGGAGTTATTACGTAAGCTCCTTGAGCGTTAGGTGTGATCCCCGTTTCACCAAACCCTGAAACAATGTCGCCGTTTTTATCTAAAACATCATAAGAACCGGTTCCTAATCTAGCAGGATCAGTAATAATCATATGACTTTCATCTTCAGCCCAAAACATTCCTATAAAATCTGAATTAATGTCGAAAGCTTGATGTCCATTAATTCTAAATGACGGAGATTTTTCTATAATAGCTACATAATTATTACGAACTTCACTATTAATATTAATAGACACTTTAACCATATAATGATTTAAAGTTTCGTCTAATGTGGAAACAACTGGTGTTATTTTAAATTGTCCATTAGCGTCTGGAGTTATACCACTTTGAGTAAGACCTACTATAGCAGCTCCGGCCTTATCATAAACTTGATATGACGCGGTAGTTAGCGTAGAATTTGATGGAGTAGCTAATTCACCGTTGACTTTACCCCATAAAGTACCTTGGAAATATCCTCCTGGCCCAACAGTAAACGCTCCATCAACTTCAAATATATCAATACTAGTTAACACTCCGGTAGATATAACACTCATAGAAACTAAATTACTATCTCGGTTATTTACTCCATCAATAGCGCGTACTCCAACATAATATGT